>Ga0182742_1001366_pt1 | contig 31545 bp, 31 predicted proteins | sample eDN5th37CBELigMG_FD_128880 | JGI IMG/M metagenome (GOLD analysis project Ga0182742, IMG submission 128880) | Enriched Miracle-Growth compost microbial communities from Emeryville, California, USA - eDNA 5th pass 37_C BE-Lig MG (version 2)... ... | reverse complement strand
GCTATGCTGAAAGGTTGCTGTATGGTCATGAAATAGTAGGAGAAAATGCATTTTCTCCTACTATTTCATGACCATACAGCTTAAATGAGTCAAAAATCAACAATATTATTTAACAAAGCCTAATAAAAAGGAAAGTACCCTTTTACTATGATGCCTTCTCCTCATTTAAGACTTTCTTTATGCTTCGTTTGACTGGGCAATCTCTTCTATTTCACTTTGAATCTTTTCTTTTTGTTTGCTCACAACATCAAAATCCATTGTTGAAATATAAACCGCTTCCAGCTGATTGCGAATTTCCTTTGCATCTGCAAGAAACCCAATGGCTTTTTTCATATTTGCTTTATATTGAGATTGTACTTCCTTAATTTGGTCGGCAAAGAGTTCATCTGTATCCGGTGCAATAACGGTCCCATACATATCAATGATTTCATCGCCTTCACGGCTCGGGAAATACTCATGCGGGGCTGTACTATCAAAAATAGCGATGCCCAATTCTCTGATAATGACCATATCAAGGCTGTTTGGATCAAAACCACAATGATAAATTTCAAGGTCAAACCCTCTTGCCTCTCCCTCCGAAGCCAGTTTTTTCAGCATAGTGGACTTGCCGGAGCCTGGTCTGCCCTTAATAAAATATCGTTTGTTAATATCAGCAGTTAGATTCGGTACGAAATCAACTGCGCCTTTTGGTGTGGCAGCACCGAGAAAACGGTGGCGAACGTCTGATTGTTTATTTAATGACTTATCTCCATAGAAAGTTTCAATTAATCGATCTGTCAGCTCGTTGGCTTTATCAAAATCCATGCTTTGTATATAGATCTTTTCCCAATCATCATGGACCCTAAGTGCCTGTGCAAAGGTTTGATAAGCGTTCTGAAAAGCCTGACTTGCTTGATTCGATAAATCTTGAATATTTTGTTTCTCTCTCGCTAATAATCGTGCATCCCAAGCCTCGCCTAAATTGACATATTCCTCTACCGCCCCCGGCAGCTTTGGTTCAATCACATGCGGAGCTGTTCCATCGACAACCCCTACCTTTAAAGACGGAATAATGACACCATCAATGGAATCAGGGTCCGATGAACAATGTAAGTATTCTACACTGTAACCCTTTTCCGACCAGTACGCACCTATCTCCTTCATCAATGTCGATTTACCAGTTCCAGGACCGCCTTTTAAAATATAAACTCTTTCTAATCCCTCAAGGTTGGAATCAAATAAGCTGTAGAATCCGCGGGCAGTGTTGCCGCCTGCGAAATATCGGATGATTTTGCCTGCCATAGACATTTCCTCCCTGTTATCAAGGCTTTTAGCAGCCGGTATGACCCGACCGAATCTGCACTTCTTATCTGCTTTAGCTCCAAGCCTATTTAAAGGCAAGGGCCTCCGCTGTTCTATATCGTTTCTCTTTACGATATGCAGAGCATGATAAATGGGTGAAAGCCTACGTTCACTTATCTTTTCTAAACAAAAGGCTCTGTTAAATCATATTGTTGATTTTTGACTCATTTAAGCTGTATGGTCAGGAACCTTTCAGCATAGCTGAAAGGCGTGTGAAATGTTCATTTCACACGAATGAGTCAAAATCTGGTTTATCAACATCAAAAAAGACCCTTTGCAAGGGCCTTAATCTAGGTATTCTTCTATTTTAGCTTTCATCAGCCTTCATGCACTTTTATCACTTCTGCAAAGGTTCCATTTGTGACAAGGATAAGATCATGCGGCTTGATTTCAATTTGCACACCGATTTTTCCTCCGCTAACAACCATTTCTTCCAAACCTTCTGCACACGTTTCGATAAAAGTCGGGTACTGCTTCTTCATTCCAACCGGTGAGCAGCCGCCCCGAATATAACCCGTTAGCTTTTGAATATCTTTAACTGCAATCATATCAATTTTCTTTTCATTGGCTGCCTTTGCCGCCCTTTTAAGGTCCAGTTCCGCTTCAACAGGAATAACAAAAACATAAATGCCTTTAGCCCCTTGTGTGACTAGCGTTTTATATACTTCCTTTGGGTCACGGCCTACCTTTTGTGCGACGGACACCCCATCTATTTTTCCATCGGCAGCATCGTATACTTTCATCCCATAGTCAATCTTTTTTGCATCTAAAATCCTCATCGCATTTGTCTTTATCTGTGCCACTTTTCTTTCTCCTCACCATTCTATCGTTCATTCAAGCTAATCCTGGCCTTGAATGATATCCTTATGAATCCAAATAGCAGCCTGGGATCCTTCTCCCATCGCAATCGTTACTTGCTCGGAATGTGCCGCAACATCACCTGCAACCCATACTCCTTGAATATTTGTCATCTTCGTACGAGGATCGCAAACAATATGTTTATTTTCAAGTAATTCCACCCCCAGCTGCTTTGCCAACTGTGAACGTACTTCATTACCGCCAAATGCTGTAAAAGCATAATTTCCCGAAACCTCTTCCCCATTTTCCAACAAAAATCCTTGTAGCTGGGATTCATCCGTTACCACTTTCTCAATTGGAGTTTCTATGTAGAGTATCTTTTTTTCATAAAAAAATTCTCTATCCTCGTCCGAGATAGACTTCCCTTCATGATTAATATAAACTAAATCCTTTGTCCAATAGGATAGTGTTTTAACCATTTCAACCCCGGTAACGCCCGAACCAATGACAATCGTGCATTTCCCTTTTACCTGATAGCCGTCGCAGTCAGGACAGACATAAACGCTGGTTCCGAGACAAGGCATTAAAGAAGGCAGCAAATCCTCTGGAATCCGATCCATCACACCCGTTGCTAGTAACAATCGTTTGCTCCTGTATGTATCTCCATTCGAAACGGTCACCTCAAAGCCAGCCTCAGTCTTAGCAGCCGACTCGGCCTTCTCCTGTAAAAACTGTATCCCTAATGCTTCGGCCTGTCTTCTTCCCGTATCACGGAGATGCTGGCCGCTTACCCCATCAGGATAACCTAGTATATTATGATAACTCCGGCAAAGAGTTGAACGGCCGTCACTTGAATCTATTACAAGTACTTGATGCATATACCGTCCTAATTGAATAGCGGCCTGCAGCCCTGCAATACCGCCTCCAACGATTATACAATCATATTTCATTCATCATCACTCCCAGCTAATCTGCGACTATCATTCTGTGGTTAAAGTACCTGCTTCCATGAAAGCTAGTTCGCATTATTAGCATAACCAAAAGGAACAATCTCATAATAAAGAATGCCTAGCGGGGTTCTTATCCTTTTCTAATCTTGTTCCACCTTTGCTTCAATCATCCTTTTCTTCTTTAATCGACTTTGTACAATAATACGGGTAAATACTTCCGAAACGACAAGACCAGCCGCAATTCCGCCTGAAACAAGAAGGGCTTTTGCGGCAAGCTGAATGGCTATGTCATAATCATTACTGACAAAATGACGCATGGCATCATAAGCAGCTCCTCCGGGTACCAACGGGATAATTCCTGAAATATTAAAAACGATGACAGGTTGTTTGTATATCTTCGCAAAGGTTTGACCAATGCCGCCAATCAAGATAGAAGCTAGAATAGAGGCAAACACAGAATCCATTCCATTTTGAACAAGCTGAAAGTAAAAAATCCAGCCAATCATACCAGATAATCCACCTTGCAGCAGCTGTTTTCTTGGTACATTAAAAAGCAAACCAAAAGCAGCAGAGGCAATATAACTTGTCACTAGCTGCTGGATAATCACAGCCATTTCACCAACTCCTTTCCTAGCTATTTTTCACCGTTATATAAAAGCAAGAATGATTGCAATTCCCGATCCAATAGCCAAGGCTGTTAAAAAGGCATCTGCCCCTTTAGCAAGAGCGGACATTAAGTGGCCATCCATTAAATCGCGGACTGCGTTCGTAATGAGAAGCCCTGGAACGAGTGGCATAACAGATGAAATAATAATGATATCAAGATTAGTGCCAAAGCCAGTATAAATAGACAAAACCGCAAGCAGACCAATAACAAAGGATGATACACCTTCTGCAAAGAACTTTACTTTTATGTATTTATGCAAATAAATAAAAAGCATTTGCCCGATTCCACCGGCAATCATAGCCGGAATAAAATCCTGCCATACCCCTTGAAACATAATTAAAAAACAGCCGCTGGCAATGGCAGCAGAAAGGATTTGCAGCCACAAGGGATAAGCGAGATTGGCCTTTGCTACTTTTTTCAATTGTGCTAAAGCCTCTTCAACGGTTAATTCTCCATTGCTTATTTGCCGAGAAATGCTGTTGACTATCGCTACTTTTTCTAAATCTGTTGAACGCTCGGCGACACGGACTAATTTTGCTCGGTCTTCCCTGTTAGATGAAAAGACTATTCCTGTCGGCGTGACAAAGCTCTGCGCCTCCGGAACACCAAAGGATGCTGCAATTCTCATCATCGTATCCTCGACACGGCTTGTTTCTGCCCCGCTTTTAATCAAAATTTCACCAGCAAGTAAACAAAGCTCAACAATCCTTGCAATTTGATTATTATTTAAGCCCATTCAAGCACCTCACTATACGCATCTGCTTCATCTGTATTGTTATTCAATAGTTAACATTTAAACCATTAAAAAAGCCCTGTCAACAGAATTGACAAGACTTTTTCAGTATAAATATTTTTTAAAGATACTATTTACAAAAAGAACAACGAGGCTTTACATCTTTAATCAAGAGATCATGTGTACAGCAAAACTCCGCACTCATTCTTTTTTTATTAAGCTATGTTTACAAATAAATATTGAGAAGCCAGATTTTTGACTCATCCGTGCTGAAAGGTAGCTGTATGGTTATGAAGTGACAGGAGAAAATTCATTTTCTCCTGTCACTTCATAACCATACAGCTTTAGATGAGTCAAAAATCAACAATGTTAATAAACAAAGTTTTTTATTAAGCCTTTAAAACATCATGGTCAACATAGCGTTCACCAATTAGTTCACTGATTACATTAATAACAACGCGTGCACCGTCACCAGCTGTTACAATCGTATGTGCACTTACGCCCGCAGCAACGCCAGCTGCCCATATTCCTTTTTTACTAGTTTCACCGTCAGCATTAACAGAGATAGCTGTTTTGAATCTTGGCTCTCTGTGATCCTTTGTTTCGATTCCTAAACTTTCAGCAAGATTAGTCAATGCACCTGTTGCAATGATGATATGTCCTGCTTCATACTTTGAACCGCTTTCCGTTTCAATTACAAATGACCCCGCTTCACCTGTAATATTCGTTACTGTTTCTTCTTTAATTTCAGCGCCGAATTTTGTTGCTTGTTTTTTTCCAACCTCTAACATATCGGGTCCTGAAATTGCCTCAACACTGTAATGGTTTTCCATCCAAGCTCTTGCCGTCATGCTTTTATTTGAATCAAGTAAAAGTGTTTTCTTTCCAGCCTTAGCAGCAAATAACGCAGCACTTCCTCCTGCAGGACCTGCACCAATAATAGCTATTTCGTACATATGTATTTCCACCTTTCCTTTTCAAAATAATTCTCTTTTAACCATAATTCTTTCCCATTCAAAAGTAAAATAAAACGCTTTATTTTCATTCGGGTTATTATTGTAATGTAATTTTAAAACCTTCATAATAGAGTTAATTCATTATAATTCTATTACTTTAGTAAAGAAGGTAGCTAGTCATGAAAGGTCTTTTCAATAGTTATAAGTCATCTCTTATTTTGTTAACAGCCATCATTATCGGAGGAATTGCCGGACTTATTTACGGACCGAAAGCAGCTGTCGTAAAACCATTCGGAGATTTATTTCTTCATTTAATGTTTACGATTATCGTCCCGCTGGTTTTTTTCAGCATTGCATCGGCCATTGCTAATATGAATGGAATGAAGCGTCTAGGAAAGATTATAGGCAGTATTTTTCTCGTATTTCTTCTGACAGCCGCAGTTTCTGCCATTCTTGGTTTTGCCGGCACCAGTATCCTAAATCCGCTCGAGAATGCAGATACCTCGAATATGAAAGAACTAATGGAAACCGCAGCGACAGAAGAACCTGCCGAAGAAATATCACTCCTCTCCCAATTGGTTAATACCTTTACAGTAAGTGATTTTCAATTCCTTTTTTCAAAAAGCAATATGCTGCAGTTAATCGTTTTCTCGATTTTATTTGGGCTTGCAACGGCTTTAGTCGGTGAAAAAGCAAAACCGGTTTCGAATCTATTATCAGCTGGCTCTGCTGTGATGATGAAAATGGTCGCGATTCTCATGTATTATGCGCCGATTGGGCTCGGCTGTTACTTTGCTGCCATTATCGGGGAACTAGGTCCGCAAATTTTAGAAGGCTATGTAAGAGCATTTGTCCTTTATTTAATTCTTGCTATTATTTATTATTTTGGATTCTTTACCCTTTATGCCTTTCTATCGGGAGGAAAGACAGGAATCAAGGTTTTCTGGAAAAATGCCATTACACCATCGATTTCAGCCATTGCTACCTGCTCTAGTGCCGCATGTATTCCCATTAATCTTGCAGCAGTGAAAAGAATGGGCATACCAAATGATATTGCTGAAACGATTATTCCGCTTGGTGCGAATACCCATAAAGATGGATCGGTATTTGGCGGCGTCCTAAAAATTGTGTTCTTATTCAGCCTCTTTGGCAGAGATATGTCCAGCCTTTCAAGTATTGCCAGCATTATCGCTGTTTCTTTTCTTGTCGGAGCTGTGATGGGAGCCATTCCGGGCGGAGGAATGATTGGAGAGATGCTCATACTTAGCGTATTTGGCTTCCCGCCTGAAGTTCTTCCAATCATTGCTGTCATCAGTACCATTATTGACGCACCAGCAACACTTCTCAACTCAACAGGTAACACCGTCTGCGCCATGATGGTAACCCGCCTCGTTGAAGGTAAAAACTGGCTCCTTAGATAGGGTGTTAGGTACCACAAAAAGACAAAATGCTGATTTTGTCCATCTGTGGTGCCTGACACTTTTTTCATGTATGATAGGACTAATTAAAGAATAGGGGTTGATAGTTCATGAAGAATGATTTGATTAAACGATTTACTTCCTATGTAAAAGTGGATACACAGTCAAATGCCGATAACGAAAACTGCCCATCCACACCTGGGCAGCTAACACTAGCTAATATGCTTGTGGAAGAATTAAAAGCAATTGGTATGGAAGAGGTAACGATTGACGAACATGGCTATGTCATGGCGACCCTTCCAGCTAATACAGAAAAGCATGTTCCAACCATCGGATTCCTATCCCATGTTGATACAGCAACGGATTTCACCGGCAAAGACGTAAAGCCCCAGCTAGTCGAGAATTATGATGGAAAGGAAATCCTATTAAACGAGTCTTTACAAATCAAGCTAACTCCAGAACAATTCCCTGAGTTATCAAATTACATAGGGCATACGCTCATTACAACAGATGGAACCACGCTTCTTGGGGCAGATGATAAAGCAGGAATTGCTGAAATCATGACAGCAATGGATTATCTCATTAATAATCCTGACATTGAACACGGCAAAATCCGTGTTGCCTTTACACCTGATGAAGAAATCGGCAGAGGCCCGCATAAGTTTAATGTGGAAGCCTTTAATGCCTCACATGCCTATACGGTTGATGGCGGACCTCTTGGTGAATTAGAGTACGAAAGCTTTAATGCAGCCGCAGCCAAAATCACATTCAAAGGCACTAATGTTCATCCAGGAACAGCAAAAGGAAAAATGGTCAACTCAACAAAAATGGCGATGGAATTCAACAGCAGGCTTCCTGTCAATGAAGCTCCTGAGCACACAGAAGGCTACGAAGGATTTTATCATCTTCTTTCCTTCCAAGGCGATGTGGAAGAAACCGTCCTTCATTACATCATTCGAGATCATGACCGTGAGAAATTTGAAGCGAGAAAAAATACGGTCACTACGCTCGTGGATGAGATTCGCAAAAAGTATGGTGTAGAAAGAGTAGAGCTTGAGCTGCATGATCAATATTACAATATGGGAGAAAAAATAGAGCCCGTTAAAGAGATTGTTGATATTGCTCACCAGGCAATGGTGAATCTGGGCATTAAGCCAATTGTGAAGCCCATTCGCGGAGGAACAGACGGGTCGCAGCTATCCTATATGGGTCTGCCAACACCAAACATTTTTGCCGGCGGAGAGAACTTCCATGGCAGATTCGAATATGTTTCCGTAGATAATATGGTACTCGCAACAAAGGTGATTGTAGAGATTGCCAGGCTAACGGCTGCTGAAATGACAAAAAAATAGCATAAAAAAGGGGCCCTTTCCTTTGATTTTAGGAAGGCCCCTTTTCTATCCTATTCATTTAAATACCGATAATAAACCAATTTCTCAACATGTGTCAGCAAATAGTTAGCAATAATACCAATGGCAATTCCAGACAGAATTCCAATAAAGGACATAACAGGCAAGTAAAGAAGCACAGTCCATGTTTGAGCAATCCAACTGGCAATCAACAGTTGCCCGACATTATGCATGATGGCTCCAGCCACACTTACACCGATTAAACTAATCCGTGATGGTCCTAATTGTTTTACAAGTATCATTCCTAATAAACTTAAAATAGCCCCAGATGCACTATACATAAAGGATGAAAGATTGCCGCCCAATAAGGCGGAGAGTGTAATACGTATCAACACTACCTTCGTCACATCTTTTACAGTTAGGGTATAAAGTGCCATACAGGTGATAATATTAGCTAATCCCAATTTTGCACCGGGAGCAAATGCAAATGGAAAGGGTATAGCCCGTTCGAGTATGCTAATAATGACAGCTTGAGCCGCTAATAAAGCTATGTATACAATGCGCTGATTTTTTGTCATTTTTATATACTCCCATCTATGAACTGATAATCGGTTCATCCTCAATTACTGAACCACCGATAGATTCAATCTCAATGATAAAATTATGAGGCAGACAAACAGCTGTTTCACCAGGCTTAGAAAGAAAACCAAATTGAACACATACCTGATCCGAACAGTTTGCTCCTTTAATCCGAATTTCCTCGCCCCTTACTTCAACCGTATTGTAATCATCATTAGAGCTGAATACATCAAATACTTCATTTTTGGTATTTCCCGTTAAGGTAATACGCCTTACCTCTTTATTGTTGACGGAAATGACCGCAACATAAATGGGCTCCTCACCTTGGGCCTTTACAAAACCGCCGTTTTTCTCAGCTTGTTGGTAACTAAAAACAGCAGCAGGAAGAAAAGAAAGCAGCACAAGAACGAGAGTGACAATAATATCCCATCGTTTAATCATGGCAGAAAAACTCTTCACTTCTCTTCACTCCTTATCAGTCACTGCTATATTTTAGTATAACTATCTGCCTTTTGTAAAAAATCCGTGGCATATCCGCCGGAGGCTTAACGTTATTCAATAAAAGACACCCACTTCTGTTGAATGAAGTTAAAAGATAATAAAGCGCGAGACATAAATACCTCACGCTTTACCTTGGTAAACTATTTTATTTATCTCTATAGATGGAACGTTCTTTACCATACCACCAACCGCCAAGTCCTTTGGCTAAAGCCGGCAGTACATAGTAATCTAAGCCTAAGAAACGGCCTGAACCATTCATTAAGGCGATAGATGCAGGCAGCGCCCAGAATTTATCCCAACCAAGCATGGCAGTTAACGTAAACATACACAACATACTTACACTTACAAAGTTAAACAACCAAGTGAGTAAACCAAGAGCAATGGCAATACCCATTGCAAACTCTACAAAACCAATCATTTGTTGCATAAAGATGGCCACTTCTGGAGTTGGCATCATAAGCTTCATAATCGCTTCAAACCAGCCTGGCATGGCATCTAGTATTGGAGGAGCAATAACGGTGGCCGTTTCTGATGCTCCTTCAGCTGCTGCACTGGCACCTGTTGTTGCTGTTTGCAGCCATTCGAAAGGCATTTTCACAGATTCGCTGACAACCCAAGAATCATCACCAATGCTAAGTTTTCCTTGAGCCCAGTTCGTTTCGCCAAAAATCTTCTTACCGCCTTCTTCAATCCAGAACCATCCGACATATAGACGTAATGGGAAGCTCCAAATAACATTTCCGTAGCGTGTTGTTACATCACGGAAGATATTTCGTTTATCTCTTGTATGGAAAATTTCATGCTTCACATAGTTCCATGCATAATATCCGCTTGCAATTGTTAAGAAGTAGTAGATATTAACTACATGCTTCATAAAGTTTGCAAACCAGCCGCTTAAATGCATGCCGCTTAAGTTTGCTACACCATATCTGGCACCAATTGAAACCATTGTACCATGGTATTTTCCTTTAAATGCAGTCTTCTCTCCACCGCTGATTTGGGCAATAATATTTTTCGCTGCTGTCGCACCCGTTTGTTCTGCTGCCTCTACAATTTGCGGAATTGGCTTGCCATCTTCTTCATAATAAGCCAAGTCACCGACAACATACGTATCTTTCTTACCTTCAGCTTCCATGTATTCATTAACGATTAGGCGTCCTGCTCGACCAGCTGACATTCCGTAATCTTTTGTATCAGAATTCGCCTTAACACCAGCTGTCCAGATTAATGTATGAGTTGGAATTTCTTCGCCGGATTTCAATAAGATGGATTCAGCTTTAACTTCAACGATTGGTGCATTTTTTAAGATTTTTACACCTTGTTTTACTAAGTAGCTTTCTGCTTTATCAGCATCCTTACGATCAAGCATATTTAAAATAGTAGGCGCAGCTTCCACTACATATAAAGTAAAATCCTCTTCGTCCAGTTTATATTCCTTAGCTAATGTCGTTTTCCATTCGATTAACTCACCGACCATTTCAATTCCTGTAAAACCAGAACCGCAAACAGTAAATGTTAACATTGAACGACGTGTTTCCGGATCTTGAACATTCGCTGCTTTACGAACTGTATGCTCAATATGTTCACGTAATCTTACAGCCGCTTCCCATGACCAAAGTGTGAAACCATACTCCTTGACACCTGGTGTTCCAAAGTCATTTGCTTCTCCGCCCATACCTAAAATTAAATAATCATAAGTATAAGATCCGTGCTCTGTTGTAATGACCTTTTTATTATGATCAACATGCTTAACGTTATCTGTAACTAACTTTACTTTTGTACGGTTAAAAAGTCTGCGTAAGTCAAATTGTATATCCTTCGGTTCAACACGGTTTGCAGCAACCTCGTGTAATTCTGTCATCATTGTATGATATGAATGACGATCAATTAATGTAATTTCAACTGAATCGTCACGTTTATATTTCTTTGCAAGTTTTTTGGCTGCATGTACACCGGCGTACCCTGCTCCGATGACAACTATTTTTTTCTCTGCCAATTGACTCATTCCCCTCTAAAAGTTGATAACAATTCCCTTTGTGAATAAGTGAACAATTACAACCTATATACTACATCGATTGATAGAAGCTGTCTATATCGTTCACCAAACGTTAACAAATTTCGACATGTTCACGAAATGTATAAAAACTCAATTATTACCATAATAAGTTCTATATTTTAAGCGAAACAATCACATTTCTTTCTATTGTTATAGCCATAAACAGCCTTATATCGCATGTTTACTCCCATAGACATCTTAAATAAAAAAAGCTATTATGAGTTTGTCCTTTCATATAGGGAACTATTCACCAGCCACAAATCGGTTTACTGCTCCTTAGAAACCTATAGAAAAAATTAAAGTAGAAAGAAGCTCAATCCATTCTTTTAATAGGTCTTAAGACTCACGAATATTCAATATGGTTAATAAGAGAATAATAGCCTAGGCAGCAATAAATTTCATATATGCACCAAAATAGGAAATACTATACCGAATTCATGTTATCGTTAGTATCTTCAGTAATCACCTTTTTCTCTTAACTAACATTCAACAAAAACAGCAGAAACTTTAACGACTGCTCCAAATTCTTTTGGGAAAGAAAGGTTTGAATCATATGCAAAAAAATAAGCTCTTATCCATCGTTTTAGTGGTCCTATTATTACTCTCCGGTTGTGCAGGTAAGGAAAAAGAGGCAAAGGCACCTGAGCCTGAACTACTGACAAGTCCTTATAAAAAAACAGAATTTCTAATGGGAACGATTGTTACGTTAAAAATTTATGATGAAGGAAAAAAGGAAGTCCTTGAAACAGCTTTTGATCGAATAAAGTACTTGGCTGCCCATATTACTGTAAATGAAAACGAAAAGCGGTCTGAAATCGACGAGATTAACAGAAAGGCCGGCATTGAACCAGTCAAAGTAACAAAAGATATCTATGAACTGATTGAAGCGGGTGAGGCCTACAGCGTTGATACAGAAGGTACATTCGACATCACTATCGGTCCGCTGACAAATCTCTGGCGCATCGGCTTTCCAGATGCACGTAAGCCAGAGCAGTCTGAAATCGATGCTGTTTTACCCCTAATCGATTATGAACAGGTAGAGTTAAATAAAAAAGACCAAACGGTATACCTAAAGAATCAAGGAATGCAATTGGATTTAGGTGCCATTGCTAAAGGATTTATTACCGATGAAGTCGTTGAAGTGTTAAAAGATAACGGTGTGACAACAGCGATTGTAGACTTAGGCGGTAATATTTATGTTTTGGGAAATAATCCGTCAGGAAGGGATTGGACCGTCGGAATTCAAGATCCATTATCGTCTAGAGGAGAAACTATTGGGAAAATGACTGAAACAAACAGATCAATTGTTACCTCTGGTATTTATGAACGCTACCTTGAGGTTGACGGAGAAACGTATCATCACCTATTAAATCCAGATGATGGCTACCCTTTTAACAATGATATTGCAGGTGTATCTATCGTTACTGAAAAATCAATTGACGGAGATGGACTTTCAACATCCCTTTTTTCAAAAGGAATACAAGATGGACTCCAATTTATTGAGCAGTATGAAGGTGCAGAAGCTATTTTCGTTAGTACAGATAATAAAGTGTATATCACTTCCGGATTAAAAGGGAATTTTGAACTAACAAACGATGAATTCAAGCTGGTGGAATAACACCGGCTCCGTAGGGGGAACATACTATGTCACTGCGTACTTTTTTAAAACTCATCGAAATTCAAACAAAAGTGGCAAGCCTATTTCCATTCTTAGTAGGCTTGCTCTTTGTTATCTATCGATTTGAAACCATTAAGCCTTTAAATACTGTTATTTTCTTTTTATCTATGCTGATTTTTGATTCAACGACAACAGCTATTAATAACTATATGGATTATAAAAAGGCAACAACCAATGAGTATCGTAAAAGAGAAAATATTATCGGGCAAGAAAACATCTCTGTACAATTAGTTAGAAATACAATTATCACCATGTTATTGATTGCGACTGCACTCGGCATTTGGCTTGTATTCCATACTGATTTACTCGTCCTATTCCTTGGCATTCTCTGCTTCATTATTGGCGTCTTTTATACGTACGGACCTGTCCCCATTTCACGAATGCCGCTTGGTGAGGTATTTTCCGGTATTACAATGGGCTTCGGAATTCTCTTTTTAATCGTGTATGTTAATGCCTATGACCAGGGCATTGCGAATTTAATTTTGGACGGTCAAACTCTGACCCTCGAGATGAATCTTGCTCTGCTGGGGGAAATTGTTTGGGTTTCCCTTCCATGTATCTTTACCATTGCTAATATCATGTTAGCGAATAATATTTGTGATCTTGAGGATGACATTAAGAATCTTCGCTTCACACTGCCTTATTATATTGGCAAAAAAACAGCCATTACTCTTTATAATGTACTTTATGCTGCAACATTTGTATCTATCCTGACGGCTGTTCTATTTGATATCTTACCGACACTCATGCTGCTCAGTTTATTAATCATTATACCTGTATCAAAACATATTTCTATTTTTAATAAGAAACAAATAAAATCCGAAACGTTTCATTTGGCCATTAAAAATTTAGTCTTGGTGAACGGTTCCATTATCATGATGATGGTTGTTTCATTTATTGTGTAAGGAGGATGATTGACGTGCCGGCACCTATTATAAAAGTGAAAGATCTCACATTTCGATATGACAAACGCTCGGAAAAGGAAACTCTGGCAAACGTTTCTTTTACCATCGATAAAGGAGAATGGGTGGCAATTGTCGGACACAATGGCTCTGGGAAGTCTACACTAGCACGTTTGCTAGTAGGCTTGTTGGTTCCTCAAAGCGGGCTTATCACTATTGCTGGACGAGAATTGAACGACGAGAGTAAATGGGACTTGCGGCGTCGTATTGGCATGGTATTTCAAAACCCGGATAATCAATTCATTGGTACGACCGTCCAAGATGATGTAGCCTTTTGTCTGGAAAACCTGAACATGTCTTTTGATGAAATGAAGGCAAGAGTTGATGAGGCCTTAGAAATGGTCGACATGTCCTCCTTTCGCGAGCATGATCCCTCCCGATTATCCGGCGGTCAAAAGCAACGGGTGGCCATCGCAGGTATACTTGCCTTAAAGCCGGATGTACTCATTCTCGATGAGGCATTAGTTATGCTTGACCCAAGGAGCCGCCGTGAATTGCTTGCTTCACTGCAGCAGCTAAGAACCACTCAAAATATTACTATTATCTCTATCACACATGATATGAACGAGGCGGCGGCGGCCGACCGCATCCTTATGCTTCGAGAGGGACACATTGAAAAGTGCGGCCCCCCTCAACACGTATTTCAAGGCGAAATAGAATGGGAGCCGCCTTTTGCTGAGCGACTGCGGCGGACATTACTCAAACGAAACCGCAGCGTTCCGAACAGGTATATGACGGAAGAAGAAATGGTGCAATGGCTATGGAAGTAATCTTCGATAATGTATCAGCAGATTATCAATTAGGACCGATTCGGAGCCCCCTCGTACTTCATTCAGTTGATGTCACGATAAAATCAGGTTCCTATACAGCGGTGGTCGGTTATACTGGTGCGGGAAAATCAAGTTTTCTAAAAGCAATGAATGGCTTGCTGCTTCCGAAAGAAGGTCAGATTTCAATTGGTACTTCAGTGATAAAACCAGATAAAAATAAGAAGGCCTTAAAGTCCATTCGCAAACGGGTCGGGATGGTATTTCAATTCCCTGAATCGCAATTATTTGCAGAAACAGTTGAAAAGGATATCTGCTTCGGACCCATTAATTTTGGTGTTCCAAAGACTGAAGCAAAAGAAATAGCTAAACAAGTACTAGAACAGGTTGGATTACAGCAGGATATTTTAAAAAAATCGCCTTTCTCTCTTTCAGGAGGTCAAAAAAGACGCGTTGCAATCGCTGGGATACTGGCAATAAAGCCGGATATTCTGGTATTGGACGAACCAGGAGCCGGACTCGATCCAAACGGCCGAAAGGAAATTATGGATTTAATCTCCTCCTGGCACCGGGACAGAGGGATGACAACGGTACTTGTTACCCATGATATGGAGGATGTTGTTACATATGCAGACCGTGTGATTGTCATGGAGAAAGGGCAAGTTGTCCTGCATGACGATGTCGAGAAGGTTTTCTCCAACCATGAACAACTGGAAAAATGGCATCTTGATGTACCTGATGCAAGACGCTTCCAACTAAATTTTGAAAAGAAAACAGGAATCCTTTTACCAAAGGTTTGTTTAACGATAGATGATTTGGCAGATGCTTTTATTGAGGTGGGGCTTGCATGAATAAACTCATTTTAGGGCGTTATTTTCCAGGCGATTCTTGGATCCACCAGCTTGACCCGCGTTCAAAGCTGCTCGCTTGTATTTACTTTATCTTTGTATTATTTTTAGCAAATAATTGGCAGACCTATGCCCTGCTTTGGATTTTCACGTTAGTGGTCATGTATTTATCCGGTGTCAGTTTTAAGACGTACCTTCGCGGTGTCAGGCCCTTAATTTGGCTCATCCTATTTACAGTCTTTTTACAGGTTTTATTTACTTCAGGCGGCACCATTTACGTCGATTGGGGCCCAATAACGATTTCAGAATTTGGTATAACAAATGGTATTTATATTTTTTGCCGCTTTGTCATGATTGTTTTCGTGTCAACCGTCGTGACGCTGACAACAAAACCGATTGACTTAACCGACGGGATTAACTCTTTATTACGTCCGCTGCGGGCCCTGAAGGTTCCGGTAGATGAATTTGCGCTAATGCTCTCCATTTCTTTACGTTTCATCCCTAATCTGCTGGATGAAACGCAAAAGGTGATGGATGCACAAGCCGCAAGAGGCACAGAATTCGGTGAAGGTTCTCTTGTGAAGCAAATGAAAACATTAGTACCTATTTTTCTTCCTCTGTTTGTCAGCTCCTTAAACCGGGCTGAGGAGCTGGCAAATGCAATGGAGGTACGAGGCTATCAATCAGGAGAAAAACGCTCCACATTCCGCCGGCTGACGTGGCAAAAGCGGGATACCCTTTGCTTGCTATTTATGTTGGCATTAACCGCTGGGTTAGCATTTCTCCGGGCTGATGGCAGCATTTTGCATTGAATTTACGTCTACCCAACAAAAATGAGGGCTGTCCGCGTGACGCCCTCATTCTTATTTCAGATTTATCCCACTCTTAACGGGCAGTAAGCCCCCCCCCCACCTCAAGATTCTGAGTATACAAAAGAAGATAGGTGAGGGATGGAGAAAACCCCCACTAATGGAAGTTTCACTTTATTCATTTTGATACAAATCATTACGTGCGAAAAAATCCATTAGGAAATGATAGAAAAGATTTTGTGTAGGCAGCAGCTGGCGATTTCTTGGAATGATGACACCAACTGTCCGAGTAACTTTAGGTTCCGTCACTGGAATAATGACTGTCGAGGGCGGCGGGTTATCAATAATGGTGACATCCGGAATTAATGTCACACCAAGTCCCGCAGCAACAAGGCCTTTTATTGCATCAATATCCTCACCTTCAAATGATACATTCGGCTCGAAACCTAGCTTCGTACAGGCATCCACAAGGATTTCACGTAAGATAAACCCTTTGGGAAACAATATAAAGGATTCATCCTGGAGCTGACTCAATTTTAAAGAAGCTTCACCTGCAAGTTTGTGGTCCTTTGGCAATAAAGCTACGAGATCCTCGGTAAAAAAGATACTCCCCTTAACCTTTTTTTCTTCCATTGGCACAGGACCAAGCAAAGCCATATCGATTTCACCTTTTGCAACTTGATCAATTAAATAGTAATAAGCACCCTGCTTTAGCTGAAACTTAACATTAGGATAGCGTTCCCTGAAGGCAGAGATAGCTGTCGGCATCGTATGAGTTGCTAAACTGCTTGGGAATCCAACACGAATCGTACCTTGTCCTGGATCTAAATATTCGGCAATTTCACGCTGCGCGCTCTCGAGGATGGTGACCGCTTCCTCCATATGCTCAAGAAACATTCTCCCTATCGGCGTCAACTTTACATTTCTTCCTTCCCGGACAAACAAATCAACACCAAGCTCAGACTCTAAATTAAATATTTGCCTGCTGACAGCAGATTGAGCTACATGCAAATGTATAGCAGCTTCTGTCACATGTTCCCTTTTTGCCACTTCTATAAAATATTGAATTTGTCTTAGCTCCATTCCTCGACTGCTCCCTTTTCGAAATAATCCAATTTTGATATTATTTTTGATTATTCTATACCAAATTGGGATATTATTTTAATATGACAAAATCTCCGCTTGAAATTTGTCGAAATCCAAAGAACTTCATCTATTTTTTGCGTTAATTACGGTGATTTCTACATAATTATTATATATTATATCAGATCGGCATTAGTTTTATCTATATTATATATTGTTTAGATTACTTATTAATAATAAAATATGATTGTACTCGAAAACTTTATTAATAATGCTTTATATAATAATAAATACTATTCAATAGCAGTTTAGTCGAAAGGATGATGATTGTGAATTCATTAACAGAAACTCAAGGTGCTCAATATGTACAGCACGTATATGAAACGGTAAAAAAGCGTAACCCTAACGAGAACGAATTCCATCAAGCAGTGAAAGAGATCTTATTTTCTCTTGCCCCTGTTTTCGATAAACACCCTCACTATATGGAACAAGGTGTATTAGAGCGTATCGTAGAGCCAGAAAGACAAATTATCTTCCGCGTACCATGGGTAGATGATCAGGGCAAAGTACAGGTTAACCGCGGATTCCGTATTCAGTTCAACAGTGCGATTGGACCATACAAAGGCGGTTTACGTTTCCACCCTTCTGTAAATGCAAGTATCATTAAATTCTTAGGTTTCGAACAAATCTTCAAAAACTCATTAACAGGGCAGCCAATTGGCGGCGGTAAAGGCGGATCTGATTTCGATCCTAAAGGCAAATCTGACGCTGAAATTATGCGTTTCTGCCAAAGCTTTATGACTGAGCTTGCTAAGCATATCGGACCTGATACAGACGTTCCTGCAGGAGATATCGGTGTTGGCGGAAGAGAAATTGGTTATATGTTCGGACAATACAAAAGACTTCAAAACGCGTTCCATGCAGGCGTATTAACTGGTAAACCAGTTGGTTTCGGCGGAAGCTTAGCACGTACAGAAGCTACAGGCTATGGTACAGTTTACTTCGTACAAGAAATGTTAAAAGATAACGGACTTGATTTCCAAGATAAAACCGTTGTTGTTTCTGGTTCAGGTAATGTATCTATCTATGCAATGGAAAAAGCAATGCAGCTAGGTGCTAAAGTTGTAGCATGTAGTGACTCTAATGGTTATGTATATGACAAAAACGGTATTAACCTTGATACTGTTAAACGTCTAAAAGAGGTAGAAAGAAAACGCATTAGCGAATATGTGAAAGAGCATCCAGAAGCAGATTATTTCGAAGGCTGTGAAAATATCTGGTTAATCCCATGTGACATTGCACTTCCTTGTGCAACACAAAATGAGATTGACGAAACTTCTGCAAAAATTCTTGTAACAAACGGCGTTAAAGCCATTGGTGAAGGAGCTAACATGCCTTCTACATTAGAAGCAATCGATGTATTCCTTGAAAATGGAGTTCTTTTCGGACCTGCAAAAGCAGCTAATGCCGGCGGTGTAGCAGTTTCTGCTCTAGAAATGGCTCAAAACAGCGCAAGAATTTCTTGGACTTTTGAAGAAGTTGACGCAAAATTACATGAAATCATGGTCAACATCTACCGCAACAGCAAAGACGCTTCAGAAGAATACGGTCATCCAGGCAACCTAGTAGTTGGATCCAACATCGCTGGATTCCTAAAAGTTGCTAACGCTATGATCTCACAAGGTATCATCTAATTACTGAACCTATAATAAAAAGCCCTGCTTCGCTCTAATAGCGAAGCAGGGCTTTTTTGCTTTACCAGAGTGGGGGACAGTCCCCCAGCGCATTACTGCACTAAAGGGACTGTCTATACTTAATAAGGCCCGCCTCGAGGCGGGCCTTATATACAAAAAACACCTTTTTGATGTCTAACTTCAGGAGCCTTCCGCTTTTCCTGTTTAGCTATTCATCCTTTCAAGGAAACCGCCAATTAGGTCATCAACGTCCAGTTCCTCGGCATCATCTTCCGCCTCTGTTTCCTCCGCTTCCACTTGCACACTTTCCCAATCAAAGCTGTCTAAATCATCATCAAGGTCCTCTAATGGATTATTAAAGTCATTTACCTCAATCTCTAAGTCCTCACTGACTGCAGCCTCTTTCGATGAAGCAGCCTGAGGGAATTTCTCTTCTTCCTGAAGGTATAATGCCTCATCAATATCTAAACTGCTGCTGTTAAAGGAGGCTAACAGGGATGAAGCGCGAACCGGATCAGAAATAAGCTGATAAACGATACTGCCTAACAGTGCTTCCGAGTGCTCATGCTTCAACCAGTCTTTTTGTGCTTTTGTTAAGCTTTTCGGAAGCGGAATCGTAACCATTTCTCTGTCTCTAAAGGAAGAGCTATTCACTCCTTGTGTAACGAAGTCAGCAATTTTACTTGAAAAATTCCTTCGCTCTGTTTCCTTTAATCGCGTCAATTGTTTTAGTATATGGTCTGGTGTGTCAGAAGGGATTCGAAAGGATATTGTTTGTCCCCTCGTAATCTCATTTGCCGAAGTCCTTTTCATTTAATCACCTTATTTTACATTTTGAGGTTTTTTCAAATCTCCTGTTTTAGGCTCAATCGTCTTTGCTTTTTCCTTTTCCTGCTTGCGAACAAAATCAGTTATGAGCTTGTAATAAGCATTTGCCATCATCCAAATACTTTCTTTCTCATCTTCAAAGAAGTCAATATTATAGCCGTCAAGGCTGTTATTTAAGGCCTTAAGATAATCCTTAAGTACATTGGAGCCTCCGCCTACAAAATAGCAAATTTCCGTTTGGGAATTCTTCTGCCATGTATTACGTAATAAACGGTATTGCTTTTTAGCCAAATCTAACAAGATTCGGTCTGTAATATCATGAACGCTTGTCCGACTTCCCTTTACCATAATATGATTACGGTCATGTTTTTTCGTTAATATTTCAACCACATCTCTGCGGCTATCTAGTTCAACGCCGTGCTTCTTCCTAATTTCCTCACGAATCTGCTCTAATGATTCGGAAACGCCAAGGTTAAAGCCTTGTGCTTTATCATCATCCACATTTCTGTTTTTAATAACAGCGATATCTGTTGAAAGTCCGCCAATATCTTGAATAAGAATACGCTTATCAATTAAATCCTTATTAATAATGTTTAGATTATTATCCATTACAAGGTTAATGTAAGCTGCAAATCCCTCTGGATAAACCTTTACTTCATCAAATTTTAAGTTAATCTTAATACCTTGGTATTTTGGTGTAATTAAAAACTCAACCTGGTGTACATTGCCTAGCAATCTTGAACGATAACCCGCATCCTTTCCTTCTTTTACTTCACGAAGAGGAAGGCCGGTACCTAACGTATATCGCGCATCAATAACATTTCCATTCTTACGGAAAATGTTTGCATTCTCATCTCTCACTGCATCCATAGCTAATGTAGTGAAAAGCATAATCAATGTTTGATCTTCTTCAGATTTACTGCTTCCCGGATCTAACTCCGTTGTATTATTACTCTTAGTTGCCAGGTTCCCAACTCGGTAAATAACATTGTTTTCTTTCAAAGCAGGGGAGTGAACCCTTACATGGATTCCATCGAGCGGATTTTTATTATCTAATTCCTCAATTCCGATAACCGGACGATCTTCAACATCTCTAGCAATAATATTCGGTATATTTAGTTCATACTCTAATTTTCCAAAAATAGCTTTGATAGAATCATTACCTACATCAATAGCAGCAATTCTCGAATTTGACATCAACATACTTCCTCTCTCTTTACAAAAAATAGGATACAAATAAATCTATTAGATGATCTAGTTGTGTTCTTTTAGATTACACAAGATTGGCAAGTTTTTCAATAAAGAGAAGCAAAAAGTAATATAAGTGTAAAAAAGCAAACACTTCCGCACACAAGAATACATGTTTACGATACATGTATTCTTGTGTGCGTTTTTGCATACATGCTATTTTATAGCATTGTGTGCTTATTTGTATACATGTAAACATTATTATAAACTTGCATACTTTATTCGTAAACAAATGCATACATTTTGTATGCTTGCACACATAAACTGTAAACCTGCATACAAAATAGTAAATTTGTATGCAGGTTTGTATATTTCACTTTTTTTGAAACTCTTTTATTAGTAAAACTTTTTCTAACCTTTTGTTGAAGATAAAACAAGTGTAAAATTGTAAAATTGAAATATAACCCTAAAAAGTAAACAAAAAAACTTGCTGCCTTTTTAAAGCAACAAGCTTTTTAAAATAATACTATCGATTAAAATGATTTACTTAAATAAATTTAGCTTCTCAATCCTGCTTACGGCTTCTTCTAGACGATTCTCATCAAGTAATAAACCTACCCGAATATAGCCTTCGCCAAATTTACCAAAGCCATTGCCAGCAGCAACGGCAACATCTGCCTCGTCCAATAATAAATCGGCAAACGCTTCACTTGTAAAGCCATCTGGAACAGGAAGCCACACAAAGAAGGAGCCTGCAGAAGCCTTCACATTCCAACCTATTTTTTGACAGGCGGTGACAAAAACATCTCTTCGCTTTTCATATCGATCCACAAGCTCAGCAACACATTGCTGGTCCCCTGTCAGTGCCTCAACAGCTGCCATCTGAACGGCAGGAAACAGGCTGCAATACAAATGGTCCTGAATCAAATTGATAGCTTCAATAATCTCAGCATTTCCAACAGCAAAGCCAACACGCCAGCCTGCCATATTATACGTTTTCGATAACGTGTACATTTCAATGCCGACATCCTTTGCGCCCTCGACTTCAAGAAAACTTATTGGTTTTTTTCCATCAAAGCCAATCGCACCATAGGCAAAATCATGCAACACAGTAATTTCATTTTCCTTAGCAAACCTGACAGTTTCTTCAAAAAAGGCACGATCAGCACTTGCTCCCGTAGGATTGTTAGGGTAGTTTAAATACATTAAGCGGGCAGCTTCTTTTTGAGCACTAGTCAATGTAGAATAATCCGGTAAAAACTTATTTTCCTCCAGCAGTGGAAAAGTATCGTACTGTACATTTCCTAAGACAACACCTGATAAATAATCTGGATATCCTGGATCAGGCAGCAGCATGAGCTCATTCTCATTTAAAAGACACATTGGTAATTCAACAAGACCTGTCTTCGTTCCGAATAAAATGGCAACTTCTGTTTCGGGATCGAGCTGAACACCGTATTCTTTTTTATAAAATTCACAAGCAGCTTCCTTTAATTCAGGCAGTCCGCGAAATAATGAGTATTTATGTGTTTGGGGATTCTCAGCAGCCATTTGCAATGCCTTCACAATATGAGAGGGTGTTGGCTGATCTGGATTGCCTTGTCCCAAATTAATAATATCCCTGCCCTCGGCCACTGCCTTATTTACTTTATTCACTAATGTTGAAAAAAATTGAACCGGTAATCTTTTTAATCGATCAGAATAATTCATTCGAAAACCCCTCTTTTATGAAATAGCATAAACCCGATTTGAATCTCTATATAAACAGTAAAATAGATTGCGATTTTATGTAAGATTCTATAATCTTTAAAGTAACTTGTCTAGCGGTGGTGAAAAAAATGAAAATAGCTGTAGTACAAATGGATGTCGAATTTGGACAGCCCGAAAAGAATTTTACAAAGGTAGAAGAGGCTGTAAAAAAGGCAGCAGAAAACAAAGCTGATGTAATCGTATTACCTGAAATGTGGAATACAGGCTATGCTTTAAAGCAGCTTGAAACATTGGCAGATAAAAATGGTGAACGCACAAAGGCCCTATTCTCAAATCTTGCAAACCAATATAAGGTGAATATTGTCGGCGGCTCTGTTTCCTCTAAAAAACAGGATAAATTCTATAATACGATGTTTGTTGCCAATCGAACAGGAACAATCATTTCTGAATACGATAAAGCCCATCTTTTTAAATTAATGGATGAACATGTGTATATGAATGCTGGAAATAAAATGAACCTTTTTGAATTAGATGGTATTACATGCGGTGGTGTCATTTGCTATGACCTGCGCTTTCCAGAATGGATTCGTGCACATGTATTAAACGGAGCCAAGATTATGTTTATCCCAGCACAATGGCCGACACCACGAATTGACCATTGGCAATTATTATTACAGGCACGCGCAATTGAAAATCAATGCTTTATTGTCGCTGTAAACCGTGTTGGATCAGATCCAGCTAATACCTTTAATGGTCATTCTATGGTTATCGCTCCCTGGGGTGAAATTCTTATCAGCGGTCATACTGAAGAAGAAATCTACTATACTGAAATAGATTTAAAAGAGGTAGATAAAGTCCGCAGCACAATCCCTATTTTTCAGGATAGAAGAACAGAATTATACAACTAGACTATCTTTCTATCATATTAAATTTTATTTTCTTAAAAAAGTAAATTATATATATTGACAGACGATTTAAAAATTAGTACTATACTAAACATAACTTAATAAACAACTTATCCAGAGCGACCGAGGGAGAAGGCCCTATGACGTCCGGCAACCCCCACTATGGGAAGGTGCCAATTCCTTCAGAATGACTTTCATTCTGAAAGATAAGTCGAAATCATAGACCGTGTTTCGATGCTTCTTTCCAATGAAAGAAGCATTTTTTTTAAAAAATATAGTTCTATAAAGAATGGATAGATAGCTTTTTCTTTAAAACCATCTAAATAAATAGGTTTAATTTGTTTTTATACATGAAAGAAGGGATCATATGATTGAAATTCAAAATCTTACAAAGATTTATCCTACCAAAAGTGGACCTGTAAAAGGTGTAGATAATGTATCCCTTTCGATTAAAGAAGGAGAGATATACGGAATAGTTGGTTATTCAGGGGCAGGAAAAAGTTCACTCCTTCGCTGCATTAACTTATTGGAGCGGCCGTCATCAGGCAGCATTACTGTAAATGGAACAGAACTCTCCAAGTTAAATAGTGAGAGTCTGCGCCGAGCACGTTTAAAAATCGGCATGATTTTTCAGCATTTCCATTTAATCAGTCAAAAAACAGTCCATGAAAATATTGCTTTCTCATTGAAAGCTGCTAAAACTCCCGCAAATCAAATAGACAAACGAGTTGAAGAGCTGTTAGAAATGGTTGGTCTTGCTGACAAAAGGGATGTCTTTCCTTCCCAGCTTAGCGGCGGTCAAAAACAACGTGTCGGAATCGCAAGGGCCCTTGCTAATAACCCGTCTGTCCTGCTTTGTGACGAAGCTACGTCAGCCCTGGATCCAACGACAACAAGGTCCATTCTAGAACTACTAAAAAAGATTAATAGAGAATTAAACATCACAATCGTCTTAATTACTCACGAAATGAATGTGGTAAAGGAAATCTGTCATCGTGTGGCCATCATGCAAAAGGGAAAAGTTATTGAAGAAGGTCCTGTCTATGATATATTCTCCAACCCGCAGACGGCACTTGCCAAGGAATTCATTAAAAGTGTTGTTTCCTTTGATATTCCGGAAGCTATTTTACAGCAGTGCAAAGGCATGATTGTCAAAGTCACCTTTAAAGGTGATGTAGCTGGAGAAAGTGTCATTTCCGATACACTTCAGAAGTATAACGTTAACGGAAACTTTCTTCACGGTTCAATTGAATACATTGGCGAAGCTCCACTCGGTATCTTTATTATGGAACTTAATGGGTCAAAAGAAGAAATTGATAAATCCATTCAATTTATTAAAAGTCGGACTGCAGGGGTGGAGGTGATTCAGAATGGCATTTGATTTCAATCATCTTATTGAACTTATCCCAGATATTAACACCGCTTTTCTACAGACCATTTATATGATTAGCGTTTCATTGATCATTGCTATAGTTATAGGTCTTCCAATCGGCATTTTACTATATGTAACAGATAAAGAGCTATTCTGGGAAAACCGCCTTGTACAAAATATATTGGGTTTTATTGTTAATATGGTTCGCTCCATCCCCTTTATCATACTGCTAGTCGCGTTAATTCCAATGACAAAGACTTTAGTCGGGACGACCATTGGACCTACAGCAGCAAGTGTTTCCCTCTCGGTAGCAGCCATTCCGTTTTTTGCACGGATTATTGAAACTACCTTAAGGGAAATTGATAAAGGTGTCATTGAGGCAGCCATTGCAGCCGGTGCTACTCCTTGGATGATTATTAAGGATGTACTCCTCTTAGAGGCAAAGTCAGGTATTATTTCTGGTATTACGCTAACTCTAATCAGTTTAATTGGCTTTTCAGCTATGGCTGGAACAGTCGGCGGCGGTGGTATCGGTGATTTAGCGATTCGCTTCGGTTATTACCGCTATGACAATACCATTATGATAGCAACTGTAGTGATTTTAATTGTTTTAGTACAAGTTATTCAATTACTTGGAGACTTCATCTCTAAGGCAGTAGATAAAAGATAAATAAAAAGAAAGAAGGAAAATCTCATGAAAAAGTGGTTTATCGGATTTATTTTATTAATAGCTGCAGCCGTTCTCGCAGCCTGCGGCGGCAGTGAAGAAAAGAAGGAAGCAAAAGAAGGAGCACCTACTGAATCAAAAGAAATTACATTTGGTGCTACTGCCGGTCCATACAGTGACATGGTATCCACAGTCATTAAACCAGGATTAGAAGAAAAAGGCTACACAGTAAAGCTAATTGAATTCAGTGACTATATCCAGCCAAATAACGCGTTAGATACCGGGTCAATTGATGCCAATCTGTTCCAGAATTCAACTTATCTCGCGGCATTTACAAAAGAAAACAACATGGATTTAACTCCATTAATTTCCGTTCCAACTGCACCAATGGGCATTTACTCCAATAACTATAAATCATTGGATGAGGTAAAAGACGGTGCTACTGTTGCACTTCCAAACGATCCGACCAATGCAGCGCGTGCTTTCAACACGCTTGTGGATGCGGGCTTAATTACAATAAGTAAAGATGCTGACCCACTGACTGTATCTGAAAAAGACATTGAAGAAAACAAGAAAAACCTTAAGTTCCAACCAATCGAAGCAGGCCAGCTGCCACGTGCCGTTGAAAGTGCTGATTTATCAGCCGTTCCTGGCAACTATGCACTAGCTGCCAGCATGAACCTTCTTGATGCCCTTCAGCTAGAAAATATGGATGATAAATATCGTAACATTGTTGCTGTTAAAACAGAAAATAAAGACTCTCAACTAGCGCAAGACATTAAAGCAGTTGTAGAATCAGAAGCATTCGAAAAAGCAATTGACGAAAATTTTGAAGGCTTTGGAAAACCAACTTGGATGACTAAATAATAGACCTAATGCCTCTATCATTACCCGATAGAGGTGTTTTTATAAAACAAAACAAATAAGCACAATACCCCAAAAGTAAATCAACAACTAAGTTAAATGGTGCTAACTTTATAAAAAAGGAGAATTATATAATGGAAACAATCTATGTACATGGAGCACCAGGAGAATATGTACTCGAAAAAGGGATTTTGAATCAATTAGAAGCTAAATTATTAGAGCGCGGACTTCAAAAGGTACTCATTGTCCACGGCCAACAATCGTGGAAGGCTGCCAGCCCATACTGGCCAACCCTAACAAAGGTTGCGAGTACAGAGTATATTTATAATGGGGAGAATTCTATTACAGAAATTGAAACGGTTGCAAGACTTGCGGACGAGGGAGGCTTTGAAGCTATTATTGGGGTTGGAGGCGGAAAGGTTCTTGACCTCGCGAAATCAGCCGGCCACCTTACACACCAACCAGTTATTTTAATTCCTACTCTTTCATCCAATTGTTCGCCATGGACACCAGTCAGCGTCATCTATGACGATTCTGGTCAATTCATTCGGTTCGATGTCCATCCGGTTTCTGCCTCACTAGTGCTTGTAGAGCCGCGTATTCTTCTGCAGGGGCCCGTTGACATGCTTATTGCAGGGATTGCTGATACCTTAGCAAAATGGTATGAAGCAGATGTACAGATCACGGCCATTGAGAACAAACCCATTCCATTAGAGATAGGCTATTACAGCGCAAAACAATGCAGGGACGTACTGCTAAAGCATTCTGAAGGAGCCGTAAATGCAGCAAGAATAGGTATTCTAAATGATGATTTTATCAAAGTAGCCGAGGCTATTATTATGCTCGGCGGTATGGTTGGAGGCTTTGGTGATCATTATGGAAGGGTTGCCGGCGCCCACGCGATACATAACGGGCTGACAGTTTTGGAAGAAACCCATCATGCCTTGCATGGAGAAAAGGTAGCTTACGGCATTCTTGTTCAGCTTGTGTTAGAAAATAAGTGGAATGAAATTCACTCTATTCTGCCATTCTACAAAGAGCTTGAGCTGCCATTATCATTAGAAGACCTCGGGGTGCAACAAGTAACAGCAGAAAAAATCCAACAAGTAGCTGCAAAAACAGTCGTACCAGAAGAATCCATTCATGTTCTTCCTGGTGAAATAACAGTAAAAACAGTCAGCACCGCTATGCTTGAATTAGAGAGTTATATTCACGCAAAGGCTCTATAAATAAAAAAAGCTTACCCTCAGACACTATTGTCCAAGGGTAAGCCTTTTTTGTATAAAGGAATTATACGCTTTGAATTGCTGTTTCCTTGTTCTTTCCAAATAACTGGTCAACAGCTAACAGCTTGCTGCCATTAATAACAATAAATACTGCCATTGCAAGTAAAGCTAAATCTAATTCGTAACCTGCTCCTTGACCATTACCTAAAAACCCCATTGCTAATTTCACCTTTAACGTAGCTCCAATCATCAATAGAGCCAATAGGGCAGAAACCGCTCTGCTACCTAAGCCGATGATTAATGCTAGTCCGCCAACTAGTTCCACGATGGCCACAGCATATGCTAATCCTCCTGGAAGTCCGATGCTCGCAAACCAGCCAACCGTATTTTCAATCCCGCCTTGGAATTTCACTAAACCATGGACAAAGAATGTAATCCCCAATACAACTCGTAAAATGAATGCTCCTACTTCAATATTTTTCATGCTATTTCTCCTCCTGATTTTCCTATTATTTATATTAGTTTATATTTAAACAATCATCCAAACTGCCAAACACAATGGCTAAGATTCCCATAACGATAACTGCGGTGAAGAAGCTTTGCCTGCTTCACGTCATCAGCTGCACCCATCGCGTAAAAAAGAGGAATGAAATGTTCCTTTCCATACGGCGGAACAGCTTTTGAGCTATTCGGTGCGAGTGATTCATAGTTAAACAAGGCTTCCGTATCCCAGCTTGTCATATGCTGTTCAATCCACTGCTCAAAGTCCTCTGCCCATTGTTCCGTGCCTTTGCCGTCCATCTCCCATCTCACTGCCCGAAGATTATGCACCGTTCCACCGCTGCCGACGATTAGGATATCCTGTTCTCGTAACGCAGACAATGACTTTCCAATTTGATAATGCTCTTCAGGCTTCAAGCGCTGATTAACAGACATTGAAATGACCGGTATATCTGCATCAGGGTACAGCATTCGCAGTACAACCCATGCACCATGGTCTAAACCTCGCGTTACATCCACATCAAATGGGATTCCATTCTTGGAAAGCAATGATTTTATTTCCTCGGTAATGTTTTGTTGCCCCTTTGCCGGATACTTAATTCGATATAAAGCCTCAGGAAAACCGCCAAAATCATAAATGGTATCAAACTCTTCCACATCACTTACCTTTTGAACCATGCTCTCATAATGGGCTGAAAAAAGCACAACAGCTTTAGGCTTTGGCATTGTTTTTCCAAGCTGATTTAAAAACTGTGTATACTCATTGTTCTCAATCGCAAGTAATGGTGCTCCATGAGCGATAAAAAGTGATGGCATCATTATTCTTTTTCCTCCTTATTTACTCTCAATTTTTTCTTGTATCCATTGAATTACATCTTGCTGATTTTGTATTGAAACGGTATGGGACTCATGATAGGAACGGAAGGTTACATCTGCCCCGAGCGTTTTAAAGTATTCCTGTGCCTCCATTCCCCATTGGTAAGGCAAAATTTGGTCCATTTCGCCATGTGAGATAAACACAGAAAGCTCTTTTACCGACTGAATCTCATAGTCCTCCGAAACTATTTTCGGAATATACCCGCTTAGTGCCACAATTCCCTTTATTTTGTTTCCTAACGTCAAGGCAAGTGACATCGAGAGAATGGCCCCCTGGCTAAATCCAAGTAAAAATAATTGGTTTTTATCTATTGGATACTTATTTGAAGCATAATCAAGAAAATCCGTAAGCTGTTCAAGCGACTGCTTAAATACCTCTCGATGCGGCTTCCCATATCCCTCGATAGTAAAAAAAGCAAAACCTGGAGGATGGGAAATAGGACCGCGAATACTAAAAATGAAATACTTCTCTTCTAATCCTGCTATTAATGGAAACATATTTTGTTCATTACTTCCTATTCCATGGATTAAAAACAGGGCTGGATATACTTTATCCGGATCAACTGTTTTTGGCTTGAGAAGATCATAGACCATTGGTGCATCCATTTTCCATCATCCCTTCATGATTGTTGTTTTCAAATATGAATATTTGTTGTTTATAAGATAACAATATCTCCTATAGCTTGTCAACGATTTTTTTGCTAATATAGAATTAAGTTTTCTATTAAGAAACATTTGAGGTGATTACATGGACATAGGTTCAAAGATTCGCGCAATACGAAATAGGAAAAAGATCACCATTGCACAAATGTGCGAAGGCACAGGGCTTTCGAAAGGTTTTGTCAGCAATGTAGAAAACAATAATACATCTCCTTCCATCAGCACTCTGCAAACCATTGCTAATTTTCTCGAAGTACCATTGCCTTATTTATTGCTTGAAAAGCAGCAGCATATGCGTGTTGTGAAAAAAAATGAAAGAACGTATTCTACGCATAATCATTTAAAGGTTGAACATATCGGCTCTAAGGATGGACTGCGTATGATGATTATTGAGTTTCCTCCAGGGGCATCCATGGGTGCACCAAATGCTCATGAGGGGAAGGAAATTCATTTAGTATTAGAGGGGAAGATTGAGGCTCAACAAGGAGAGGATGTCTCCATATTAGAAGAAGGCGATTCCTTTAGCTGGAATGCCTGTGTACCGCATTTTGTAAAAAATGTTGGAGATGACAAGGCTGTTATATTGGTTACGGTCTATTCTGAAACAGACTCGAATAATGTTTATTAATCTTATACAAAAAAGCTTACCAGCCGATTGGTAAGCTTTTTTCATATTTTTTAACCCTTAAGATCCTTTAGCAGCCAAAGCTTCAAATCCTCTTGATTCTTAAAGGAAACCGTATGCCCTTCTTTATAAGAGTAAAAGGATACAGCTGCGTTCATCCCATCGAAGTGTTCCTGTGCCGCAACACCCCATCGATAGGGAAGAACAGGGTCCTTTTCCCCATGAGAAATAAAGACAGATAGGCCATCCACAGGCTTTTGATTGTATTCCTCCAAGACAAATCGCGGAATATAGCCGCTAAGTGCTACAATTCCCTTTACTTTATGTCCAAGCGTTAACGCCAGTGTCATTGATATAACAGCCCCTTGGCTGAATCCAAGAAAGTACAAGCAGTTTTCATCTATTGGATACTGTTCTGAAGCATAGTCGACAAAACTTGTAATCAACCTTATCCCTTCATCAAAACCTTTCCTGTCTGGCTGACCATACACCTTAAAGGTAAAAAAGGAATAGCCAGGAGGCTGTGGAATATGGCCTCTTATACTAAAAATAAAGAAATCCTCTTCTAATCCATCCACAACATCAAACATATTACGTTCATTACTGCCTCTTCCATGAATCAAAAATAAGGCTGGATATTTTTGATTTGGAATGATACGTTTTGGTCGCTTCAATTCATAAAACATAGGTGCATTCATTCACTTTCACCCCTTCACATGTCAACATATATATCCAACTTATTAAATCAACATAGGAATTCTTTTTCTATCATGTACGGATAGTAAACATGGTTCTTCCGCTAGATATTTGGCTCATCCGTGTGAAAAGGACTTTTCACACGCCTTTCAGCTCCGCTGAAAGGTTGCGATATGGTCATGAAACGGGAGGAGAAAACTCGTTTTCTCCTCCCGTTTCATGACCATATCGCTTAGAT
>Ga0182742_1001365_pt1 | contig 31620 bp, 31 predicted proteins | sample eDN5th37CBELigMG_FD_128880 | JGI IMG/M metagenome (GOLD analysis project Ga0182742, IMG submission 128880) | Enriched Miracle-Growth compost microbial communities from Emeryville, California, USA - eDNA 5th pass 37_C BE-Lig MG (version 2)... ... | reverse complement strand
GCGGTCGCCGCCGGCGTGATGGTGGTCCTGTGGTCGAAGGGCCCGAACTACAGCCTGCTGTACGCGAACCTCACGTCCGGAGACCAGGCGCAGGTCGCCTCCGCGCTCGAAGCGGCGGGAATTCCGTACCGCCTGGAGCCCTCCTCCAACGGCCTGTCCGTGCCCTCGGAAATGCTGAACGACGCGCGCCTGAAGCTCGCCGGGCAAGGGCTGCCCGAAGGCAGCGGCGGTTTCGCGAATCTCTCGAAAGATCCCGGCTTCGGGGTCAGCCAGTTCATGGAAGGCGCGCGCTACCAGCATGCGCTGGAAGCCGAGCTCGCGCGAACCATTTCCAGCCTGCGTCCGGTTGAAGGCGCGCGCGTGCATCTCGCCGTGCCGCGTGAGTCCGCATTCGTGCGCGATCGCCGGCCCGCGAGTGCTTCTGTGTTCGTGCAGCTGAAGGCCGGCAAACGCCTGGAACAGGAGCAGATCCAGGCGATCATCAATCTCGTCGCCTCGAGCATCCCCGAGCTCGAAGCGAGCCAGGTGACCGTCGTGGACCAGCAGGGCCGCCTGCTCTCGGCGCCACAGAACGACAGCGAGCTCGCCCAGCGCGAGCGCAATCTCGAGCTGACCCAGCGGCTCGAGCAAGAGTACGTCCAGCGCATCGAAGCGCTGCTCACCCCATTTGCAGGACCCGGTCGGGTGCGCGCACAGGTCGTCGCGCAGGTCGACACGTCGGTCACGGAGGAAGCTCGTGAGCAATACAGGCCGGACAGCCAGGTCATCCGCAGCGAACACACGTCGGAACAGACGAGCCGCGACGGCTCGGGCCCGCAAGGCGTGCCCGGCTCGCTCTCGAACCAGCCGCCCACGCCAGGCACGGCGCTGCCGCCCAACGCCTCGAATGCAGCTCCTGCGGCTGCGGGCGCCGCTGGTGCGGCTGCCACGGCACAAGGCGCGGCCGGTGCTGTCTCTCAAACCGCCCCGCCCCCGGACAACACCTCACGGACGGCCACACGCAACTACGAAATCGATCGGACCATGGCGTACACGAAGACGCCTGCGGGCCGGCTGCAGCGACTCACAGTTGCTGTGCTCATCGACAACCTGCGTACCACCGGACCGGATGGGAAGATCACGACCACGCCACTCACGGAGCAGCAGATCGCCCACGTCACGCAGCTCGTGAAGGATGCGGTCGGCTTCAACGCCGAACGCGGCGACAGCGTGAACGTCGTGAATTCGCCGTTCCTCGAAGAGGCGCTGCCTCAGGGCGGCGAGATCGTCACCGTGCCGCTCTGGGAGCAGCCGTGGGTGCTGAACATCGCGAAGGTCGTCGCGGGACTGATCATCGTGCTGGTGCTCGTGTTCTCGGTGCTGAAGCCGCTGATCCGCAGCCTGCTGGGTCCCGTGCGCCCGGCGCTCATCCCCGCGGCCGCGACGGCTGGCGGACCGGTGCCGGCGGACGCTTCCCGCGCAGTGGCGCCGAGTGGACCCCAGCCCGCTACACCGCTCGCTTACGAGCAGCAGCTCGCGCTCGCAAAGACTCTCGTGAGCCAGGATCCGAAGCGCGTCGCGCAGGTGGTTCGTACGTGGGTCGCGCAGGACGAATAGGTAATCTGACATGGCATTGAACAACAAACAGGAAGACAGCGGGCGCACCGGCGTCGACCGCGCTGCCATCCTGCTGCTCACGCTGGGCGAGCAGGAAGCGGCACAGGTCCTGAAGCACATGGGCGCGCGCGAAGTGCAGAAGGTCGGTTCCGCGATGACGCGGCTTACCGGCGTGTCTCGCGACGAAGTGAGCGGCGTGCTGAACGAGTTCACGACGGTCGTCGAAAGCCAGACCTCGCTCGGCGTCGGCGTAGACGACTTCCTGCGCAAGGTGCTGGTCGATGCGCTCGGCGAGGACAAGGCCTCGAGCGTCATCGAGCGCATCAATCTCGGCCCGACGAGCAAGGGCCTGGAGGCCCTGAAGTGGATGGATCCGCGCGCGGTCGCGGAGCTCATCCGTCACGAGCATCCGCAGATCATCTCGATCGTGCTGGCGTATCTCGATTCGGACCAGGCCGCCGAGATTCTCGCGATCCTGCCGGCCGGCATGCGCGCGGACATCGTCATGCGCATCGCTACGCTCGACGGCGTGCAACCGAGCGCCCTCTCCGAGCTCGACGAGATCATGGAAAAGACGTTTGCCGGCAAATCCAGCGGCAAGACGTCGAGCCTCGGCGGCGCGAAAGCCGCCGCGGATATCGTGAACTTCCTCGAGCCGAGCGTCGAAAGCACGGTGATGGAGCAGATCAACCGCGCCGACGAAGCCCTGGCCAGCAAGATCCAGGACCTCGTGTTCGTGTTCGACAACCTCATCGACATCGACGATCGCGGCATGCAGGAGCTGCTGCGCAACGTCCAGAGCGATCGCCTGCTCCTCGCCATGAAGGGCGCGGACGACGATCTCAAGGCGAAGATCTTCAAGAACATGTCCCAGCGCGCGGCCGAGATGCTGAAGGACGACCTCGAAGCCAAGGGCCCCGTGCGGCTCTCCGAAGTGGAAGGCGCGCAGAAGGAAATACTGGCCGTCGCACGCAAGCTCGCCGAAGCGGGAACGCTCTCGCTCGGCGGCAAGGGTGGCGAGCAGTATGTCTGAGCGCTCCACCCTCCGCCGCGAGGTGCTGTCCGGTGCGACCGCGAAGGTGTATGCGCCGCCTTCCATCGAAGGGCCCATCGTCGGTCGCCGCGTCAGCGAAGCCGAGCGAGTGGCAGCGGAGCGTGCGGAGTTTGCGAAAGGCTACGAGGACGGCATGGCCGCCGCCCGCAAGGAAATCGACGCGGCGCTCGCAAAGCTGCGGGCACGCGTGGCGCATCTGGACTCCATCATCGGCTCGCTCGCGAGGCCGTTCGAGCAGCTCGACGCCGAAGTCGAGGAGCAATTGACGTTGCTCGCACTCACCGTTGGGAAGCAGATGGTCCGGCGCGAACTGCGCACGGATCCTGCGCAGGTCATCACGGTTATCCGCGAATCCGTCGGCCGATTGCCGGCAGCGGCGCGTGACGTTCGCGTACACCTCCATCCGGAGGATGCAGCGGTGGTGCGCGAGTTGCTCGCGCAGCCCTCCAGCGAGCGTGCCTGGTCGATCGTCGAAGACCCGGCGCTCACCCGTGGCGGGTGCATGGTGAAGACCGATATCTCGCAGATCGATGCTCGTCTCGATGCGCGTCTGAATGCTGTGGTCGCCGCAGCGTTCGGCGACGAACGTGCGCCGGGCCGCGCGGAGCCGGAGCGCCGCGAATGACATCGCCGGCCGCGGGCACAACGCGCGCGCAGCCTTCGGCTCGCAGCCACATCTGGCGCGACAGGCTTGCCCGCAACGTTCAGCGGATTGAGCGCATCCCGCCGCCTGCGGTCGAGGGTTACCTTACGCGCATGATCGGCCAGACGCTCGAAGCTGTGGGATGCCAAGCGGCAGTCGGCGATTACTGCGATGTGATGGCCTCGGATGGCGGCCGCGTGGAAACCGAAGTGGTTGGCTTCGCAGGCGACCGCCTTTATCTCATGCCGACCGGCGACATTCACGGGCTCGAACCGAACGCGCGAGTGATTCCGCGCCAGCACGGCGGCACCGTTCGCGTGGGGCCGGAACTGCTCGGCCGCATCATCGATGGCAGCGCACAGCCGCTCGACGGGCTGGGCCCCATCGACTGTGCCGACAGCGTTCGGCTCACAGGAAAGCAGATCAATCCGCTTTTGCGCCAGCCGATCTCCGAACCGCTTGACGTGGGCATCCGCGCGATCAACTCGCTCTTCACGGTCGGACGCGGCCAGCGTATCGGCCTCTTCGCAGGCAGCGGCGTTGGCAAAAGCGTGCTGCTCGGAATGATGGCGCGCTACACGAATGCGGACGTGATCGTCGTCGGCCTCATCGGCGAGCGAGGCCGCGAAGTGAAGGAATTCGTCGAGCGGATCCTCGGGCCGGAGGATCGGCGCCGTGCGGTCGTGATCGCCGCTCCCGCTGACGCACCTCCGCTCATGCGCCTGCACGGCGCGTGGCTCGCATCGGCCGTCGCGGAGTATTACCGCGATCGTGGTGCCAACGTACTGTTGCTGATGGATTCGCTTACGCGCTTTGCGCAGGCCCAGCGCGAGATCGGCCTTGCCATCGGCGAAGCGCCGGCCACCAAGGGCTACCCTCCTTCCGTGTTCGCGCTCCTTCCAAAGCTCGTGGAACGCGCGGGCAACGGTGTGGTGGGCGGCGGCTCGATCACCGCGTTCTACACCGTGCTCACCGAGGGCGACGACAACCAGGACCCGATCGCGGACGCCGCTCGCGCGATTCTCGACGGTCACATCGTGCTGTCGCGCCGGATCGCCGAGAGCGGCCAGTACCCGGCCATCGACGTCGAAGCGTCCGTGAGCCGCGTGATGCACGAAATCGTCGAGCGCTCGCAGCTCGAGCTGTCTCGCAAATTCCGCCAGACCCTGTCGACTTACGAACACCATCGCGACCTCATCGCGATCGGCGCATACCAGCGCGGCTCCGATCCGCGGGTGGACGCGGCGATCGCGCTGTGGCCGCGAATCCAGAAGTTCCTCGCGCAGGACATTCACGAGAACGTCGGTTTCGCGGCAAGCGTTGCCGCGCTCGCGGACGTGCTCAAGCCCTTGACGACGCCGCCGCCCGCGCCCGCGGCTACTGAGACCAACTGATGACCCGATCCAAACGCATGCAGACCGTCGAACGCGTGGTCTGCGATGCCGAACGCAAACGCGCCGAAGCGCTTGCCGCCCGCGAGCGGCACGTGAAGGAATGCGAGAACAAGCTCAGCGAGCTGGAGGAATACCAGAGGACGTATGCCGCGCAGTTCCAGGCCCGCGCCGGCGCAGGGATGGGAGCCGCGGGACTGCGGGATTACCAGACGTTCATGGCTCGCCTCGACGAGGCCGTGAAGCAGCAGGCGCAACTGGTCCTCAAGGCAAAATCGGATCGCGACGCCGAGCTCAAGGTGTGGCAGCACGCCGCGCAGCGTGCCGAGGCCGTCGGCGGTCTCGTCGAGCGCTGGCAGAAAGAAGAGCAGCGGCAGGCGGACAAGCGCGAGCAGCGCGAGTCCGACGATCGCGGCGCGCGCAGCGCCCAACGCCCCCGTTGAGGACAGGTCATGGCCAATATTTCATCCACCGCTAACGCATTCACCCTTGGAAACGCAGGCAGTGCCGCGTCGAGCTCGGGCGCTGCGCAAGGCGCTCCCGCTGCGAATGACGCTTCAGGCACATTCATGCGGCTTGTTTCGGGAATGATCCAGGGCAACACGACACCGGATCAGCTTCCTGCGCAGCTCGTCGAATTCCTGCTCACCGGCGACAGCAGTGCGCTGGAAGGCCTGGATCTTCAGGCTGAAGACACCGACAGCGGCTCGGAGGACGAGGACGGCGATGGCGCGGGAGAGCTCGCGCTGGCGGCGATGCTCGCCGGCGTTCAGGCGATGAAGGGCGCGCCCTCCTCCAGACCCGATAGCGCGGGCGGCTCTGTTGGCGCGCTCCAGCACTCCGCGGGTCAGGCGGCGATGCAGGCGCTTGCGAGCACCACGCAGGAAGCGCTCACCGCAGCGATGGACGAAGCCGTTCCCGACGAGATCGCCGGTCAGGAAGCAGCCCCCGCAGCGCCAACGAACAGCGCCGCGCCGTTGCATAACCTCCTCACTGCTCACAAAGCGGCGGAGGCATCTCCGCAGGCTGCGTCCGCCGAGGTGCGCACTCCGGTGGGCGCGCCGGGATGGGCGGATGAAATCGGTACGCATCTCACCCTCATGGCTGCGAACGGCCGCGAGGCGGCGTCCCTTCGGCTGTCTCCCGAACACCTTGGCCCGGTCGAGGTTCGCATTTCGATGAAGGACGGCGATGCTTCCGTGACCTTCACGGCGGCCAATCCCGACACGCGCAGCGCGCTCGAACAGTCGCTTCCGAGGCTGCGCGAGATGTTCGCGTCACAGGGCCTGGTGCTCGGCGACGCCAATGTTTCTCGCGAGGGGCCGCGCGACACGTTCCGCGCGGCGACGTTCGCGAACACATCGCGTGGTTCTTCTGACGCTGGCTCGAACGACGACGTGAAGAGCGTCACGCTCAGTCGCGTGGGTCTCGTAGATACCTACGTGTGAGCTGCGCGGGCGCGTCCGAGGCAGCGGACGCAGCTCGCATTTCCCGCGCGCGGCATGTGATCGCGTTCACGTTCGGAAGGTTGATAAGCCTTTGATGTGAAACGGGTCACGTGCCGGTTTTCCGTCGCGATCCCGTGGCATGCACGTTGCAACCCAGTCTGCTGGATTGCATCGCTCGCATCATCACAGGTTTCGCCGATGGCCCAGATTCCCACTCTCGAAGCAGCACCCGGACAGGAAGCCGTCGCGCCGCGCGCCGGCAGCGGCAAGCTCTTCATCATCATCACACTCCTCCTTCTCGTCCTCCTCGGTGGAGGCGCCGCCGCGTACTACGCGTTCGTGCTGAAGGATGCGAAGGACAAGGAGGACTCCGCAGCGGCGGAAGCAGCACCTCCGAAGGGGCCTGCGCTCTATGTCGCGCTCGATCCGCCGTTCGTCGTGAACTTCGAAGCCGAGCAGCTCGTGCGGTTCCTGCAGGTGACGGTGCAGGTGATGTCGCGCGACCCCGCGACCGTCGATCTCATCAAGGCCAACGACCCCGTCGTGCGCAATGACCTCCTGCTGCTCCTCGGCAACCAGCAGTACGAAACGATCTCCTCGCGCGAGGGCAAGGAAGACCTGCGCCAGGCCGCGCTCGAAGCGGTGCGCAAGGTCGTCACCAACGCCGGCGGCAAGGCCGAGCGCGTGGAAGCGGTGTACTTCACCAGCTTCGTCATGCAGTAAACGGCGCGCGAACCAGGCACGAGAAGTCGGAAGCGATATGGAGAACAGCCAGAAGATCCTGAACCAGGACGAGATCGACGCCCTGATCAACGGCATGGATGCCGGCGCGGTGAAGACCGAGCCCGATGCGCCGCCGCCGCCCGGCACGGTGCTCAACTTCGATTTCATGAACCAGATGCGGATCGTGCGCGGGCGCATGCCCACGCTCGAGATGATCAACGAGCGCTTCGCTCGTCTCTTCCGCGTCAACCTGTACAACCTGTTGCGGCGATCGCCGGAAGTGGCGGTCAATCCCGTCGACATGAAGAAGTTCAGCGAGTACGTGCAGACGCTGCACGTGCCCACGAGCCTGAACCTCGTTCGCATCCATCCCCTGCGCGGCACGGCCCTCATCCTGCTGGAGCCGCGCCTCGTGTTCTCGATCGTGGACAACTTCTTCGGCGGCAACGGCCGCCACGCCAAGATCGAGGGCCGCGATTTCACGGCCACCGAACAGCGCATCATCCACATGGTGCTGAAGAACGCGTTCGCGGACCTGCAGGAAGCCTGGTCCCACGTGGCGAAGATCGAAGTCGAGTATCTGCAGTCGGAGCTGAATCCGGCGTTCGCCAACATCGTGTCGCCCTCGGAAATCGTGGTCGTTACGAGCTTCCACGTGGAGCTCGAAGGCGGCGGCGGCGACGTGCACGTGACGATGCCCTACTCGATGATCGAGCCGCTGCGCGAAGCGCTCGACTCGGGCGTGACGAGCGATCGCATCGAGCATGACGATCGCTGGGCGCACAGCCTGAAGGAAGAGATCGACGACGCCGAAGTGGAGCTCACCACGCTCCTCGGCCACTCCCGCCTCACGGTGGGAGACCTCGTGAACCTGAAGCCCGGCGACATCATTCCCTGCGACTTCAACGGCAAGGTGACCGTGCTCGCCGAGCGCGTGCCCGTGTTCCGCGGCACGCTCGGCCTCTCGCGCGGCCAGCATGCCATCAAGGTGGACGAGCGCGTCCGCCGTCCGCGCAACGTGATGTCCGAATCCATCGGCCTGAGAAAGGCCTGAGTTTCCATAGGACCCGCACCCCATGTCTGCACAAAACACGGCTGAAGCCGCGCAGTTCGACAACCTGACGGATACCGGCGGCGACCCCAGCAAGGACGTCAACCTCGAGGTGATTCTCGATGTGCCGGTGACCCTCGCCATGGAAGTCGGGCGTACGCGCATTCCGATTCGCAACCTTCTGCAGCTGAACCAGGGTTCGGTGGTGGAGCTGGATCGCGCGGCGGGCGAGCCGCTCGATGTGTTCGTGAACGGGACGCTGGTGGCGCACGGCGAAGTGGTCGTCGTGAACGAGAAGTTCGGGATACGGCTGACGGACGTCATCAGTCCGGCTGAGCGGATTCGCAAGCTGAAGTGATGATGGTGAAGAAGCCCTCAATCGCCGGGCGGCTCGGAGCCGGAACCGGAGCCCGTGCGAGCGAGTCGCTGGGGCGCGGAATTCGCGCACTCGGGCGACTCGGATTCGGAGCCGGGATCGTGATTCTCGGCGCGCTGGGGACGCCGGCCCTTGCGCAGGTGGAGAGCACGCGCCCGTTCGCCGCGCCTTCTACCGTGACTTCCGCCGCGCCTTCAGGCGTGGCGAGTCTCGGTCAGGTGACTCTCGCGCTGGCGATGGTTCTCGCCGTCATCTTCGTGGCCGCCTGGCTGCTTCGCCGGGTGCGCGGCTTCGGCCGCCCCGCAAGCGGCGCTCTCGACATCCTCGCGGACCTGCCTGTCGGCCAGAAAGAACGCGCCGTCCTCGTCCGCGTCGGCAACACACAGCTCCTTCTGGGCGTGGCGCCCGGCCGCGTGACAACGCTCCACGTGCTCGCAGAACCCGTGAGCATCACGCCGCCGCCCAGCGCCGGCAGCACCGGCCCCGGCAATCCCGAGCGGCCGAACTTCAAAGCCCTGCTCATGAAGAGTCTCGGCAAGTAGACCCGGGATCATGAGCCGCAACTCTCTCATCCGAATCTTCTTCCTTGCCGCGATCGCCATGATGGCGATGGCGCTGACGCCCGACGCGTTCGCGCAGTCGCAGCCGGCAGCGCAATCGGCAACCGCTGCCATCCCCGCGCTCACGGTTCAGGGGGGCGCGGCCAACGGCCAGACGTACTCGCTGACCCTGCAGGTCCTCCTGCTGATGACGGCGCTGACGCTGCTGCCGGCCATCGTTCTGATGATGACGTCGTTCACCCGCATCGTCATCGTGCTCGGCATCCTGCGCCAGGCGCTCGGCGCCGGACAAACGCCGCCGAACCAGGTGCTGATCGGCCTTTCGCTGTTCCTCACGCTCTTCGTAATGGCCCCGGTTCTCGACCGCATCAACACCGAAGCGCTGAAGCCCTACATGGCCGGGGAGATCGAAACCACGGTCGCCCTCGAACGCGCCGTAATCCCGCTGAAGAAATTCATGCTGGAGCAAACGCGCGAGTCCGACATCGCGACCTTCGTTCGCATCTCCGGCGGCAAGGGCTTCGCCACGCCGGACGACGTACCGCTTTCGATCCTCGTCCCCGCATTCGTCACGAGCGAGCTGAAAACCGCGTTCCTCATCGGGTTCCTGATCTTCATCCCGTTCGTGATCATCGATCTCGTCGTCGCGAGCGTCCTCATGTCCATGGGCATGATGATGCTCTCGCCCGTCCTGATCTCCCTCCCCTTCAAGCTCATGTTGTTCGTGCTGGTCGACGGCTGGTCGCTGGTCATGGGCACCCTGGCAGCGAGTTTCTATACATGACGCCCGAAATGGTGATGTCCGTAGGCCAGCGCGCGCTGGAAATGACCCTGCTCCTCGCAGCCCCCCTGCTGCTCGTGGCGCTCGTCACCGGCCTGATCATCGGCGCCTTCCAGGCCGCCACCCAGATCAACGAGATGACCCTCTCGTTCATCCCGAAACTGATCGCCACCGCGACCGCCCTCGTCATCGCCGGTCCCTGGATGCTGAAGCTGATCGTCGGCTACACCCGCGAGCTCTTCGAAAGCATCCCCATGCTGATTCGCTGACCAGTGACAATGACCGCCGCCACCACAAGCATCAAGGCAGAGGCGCGCCCGCAAAACTCTCCTGGCGGGGACGTGCGAACGCAGGGATGCGTTCGCCCGAGGCCCCGACGGACCGGTCTTACGGCCGTTCCCCGCCAGGAGAGTTTTGCGGGCGCGCCTCTGCGTGCGACCGCCGAGAAGCGGCGCCAAGAAGTGATCATGAGCGCCACCCACCTCACAGCCGAGGCTCGTTCGCAAAATGTTCCTGGCGGGAACGTGCGAAGGCAGGGATGCGTTCGCCCGAGGCCCCGAGGGACCGGTCTTACGGCCGTTTCCCGCCAGGAATGTTTTGCGAGCGAGCCTCGGCCCGCGCAGGCGCAGGCGCACGCGCCCACCCGCTCATGATCACAGTCACCCAAGCCCAGCTAGAAGCCTGGATAACCCAGCTCTTCTGGCCCTTCGTCCGCGTAGGCGCCTGCTTCATGGTAGCCCCCGCCTTCGGCGCCCTCTTCATCCCCGCGAGAATCCGCCTCGTGCTGGCAGGCGCAGTAGCCCTGCTGATCGCACCGCTGATCCCGCACCCAACAGGCATCGCCCCGTTCTCCGCCGCGGGCATCATCGTAACGATCCACCAGGTCCTGATCGGCGTAGCGCTCGGCTTCGCCCTGCAAATCCTTTTCGATGCAGTAGCCATGGGCGGCCAACTGCTAGCCAACAGCATGGGCCTGTCTTTCGCATTCAACGTAGACCCCATGCGCGGCACAGGCACCCCCGCTCTCGGCCAGCTCTACGCGATCCTCGTCATGCTCACCTTCCTCGCACTCGACGGCCATCTGGCGCTGATCGAAGTGCTGGTGGACGGCTTCCGCACCCTCCCCATCGGCGAAACAGGCTTCTCCAACGAAGGCCTCTGGACCCTCGTCAGCTGGGGAACACAAATCTTCTCAGGCGCGCTGGCAGTAGCCCTCCCCGGCATCACCGCGCTCCTGATCGTAAACATCGCGTTCGGCGTAATGAGCCGCGCGGCCCCGACGCTGAACCTCTTCGCCGTCGGCTTCCCGATCTCGCTCGTCTTCGGCCTCGTGATCGTGCTGGTGGGCTTGCCGGCATTGCAGTCGGCGTTCGTCTCCCTGCTCGACAAGGCCTTCATGCTCCTGCGCATGCTGCAGGGTGGAGGCTGACATGGCAGAAGGCTCAGACGCAGAACGGACAGAACAACCTACTCAAAAGCGCCTGGAGGAGGCGCGCAAGAAGGGGCAGATTCCCCGATCCTCCGAGCTCAACGCCGCAGCCGTCGTGCTGATGGCGGGCGCCGGGCTGCATTTTGTCGGAAGAAGCTTCGGCAGCGGACTCTACGAGATGATGCGTTCCGGTCTCTCGCTCTCGCGCGATCAGGCGCTCGATCCCTCAAGCGCGATCTCGATGTTCGCCGGCTCCGCGCAGCATGCCCTGCTCGCTGCCGCTCCCGTGCTCGGCCTCACGCTCATCGCCGCGCTACTCGCGCCGCTCAGTATCGGCGGCTGGAACCTCACGTTCAACACGCTGGCGCCGGACTTCTCCCGTCTTTCCCCGCTCAACGGCGCGAAGCGCATTTTCTCGATGCGCGGCCTCGTGGAGCTCGTCAAAGCGTTCGCCAAATTCGGAGTCGTCGCGCTCGTCGCAGTCATCTTTCTGTGGCTGAAGACGGACGAGATGCTGACACTCGGCGCGGAGCCGACGGGTGCCGCAATCGGCCATGCCATCACCCTCGCCGGTCAGGCGCTCCTCGCGCTCGCCGGTGGCCTCGCGCTGATCGCCGCGGTGGACGTGCCGTTCCAGATCTTCCAGCACATGAAGTCCCTGCGCATGACGCGCCAGGAGATCCGCGACGAGCTGAAGGAATCCGAAGGCAACCCGGAAGTGAAGGGCCGCATCCGCCAGCTCCAGCAGGAAGTGGCTCGACGCCGCCAGATGCAGGAAGTGCCGAAGGCGGACGTGGTCGTCACCAACCCGACTCACTTCGCCGTGGCCCTGCGCTACGACGAGAAGCGCATGCGCGCGCCGATCGTGGTCGCCAAAGGCGCGGACGAAGTCGCCGCGAAGATCCGCGAGATCGCGACCGCGCACAACGTGCCGCTGTTCGAGGCCCCGCCGCTCGCCCGTGCGCTGTTCCGCTCGGTTGACCTCAACGAAGAAGTGCCTGCCCGGCTGTATGTCGCCGTCGCGCAGGTGCTTACGTACATCTATCAGCTCAAGGCTGCCAAACGCAGCGGAGCTGTTCCGCCCACACCGCCGACGATCGACCCCGCGGTCGAAGAGACGAAGCACTAAGCCATGGCTGACGCCGCAACTGCCAGAACTGGTTTTTCCCTGGGCATGCTGATGAAGGCAGGCCTCGGCGTTCCGCTGGGCGTGCTCGGCGTGCTCGCGATGGTGGTGCTGCCGCTCCCGCCGCTGGCGCTGGACGCGCTCTTCACCTTCAACATCGCGCTGTCGATCGTGATCGTGATGTCCGTGTTCTATGTGGCGCGGCCGGTGGAATTCGGCGTTTTCCCGACCATCCTGCTCCTCGCAACGTTGTTGCGGCTCGCGCTGAACGTCGCTTCGACGCGCGTCGTGCTCCTGAACGGACACACGGGTTCGCACGCGGCCGGCCAGGTGATCGAATCGTTCGGCGAGTTCGTGATCGGCGGCAACTTCGCCGTCGGCGTCGTCGTGTTCATCATCCTGACGATCATCAACTTCGTCGTCGTGACGAAGGGCTCGGGCCGCATCTCCGAGGTGAGCGCACGATTCACGTTGGACGCCATGCCCGGCAAGCAGATGGCGATCGACGCGGACCTGAATGCCGGCCTCATCACGCAGGACCAGGCTCGCGAACGCCGCGCCGAAGTGCGCGCCGAGGCGGACTTCTACGGCTCCATGGACGGTGCCAGCAAGTTCGTGCGCGGCGACGCCATCGCCGGCCTCCTGATCCTGTTCATCAACATCATCGGCGGTCTGGCCATCGGCATGATGGCGCACGACCTGCCCTTCTCCACCGCCGGCCGTACGTACACGCTGCTGACTATCGGCGACGGCCTCGTGACGCAGATTCCGGCGCTGCTGCTCTCGACCGCCGTCGCGATCATCGTCACCCGCATGTCCGGCGCGCAGGACATGAGCGGCGAGATGACGCGCCAGCTCTTCCGCACCCCGAAGGCGCTCGGCGTGGCCGCGGGCCTTCTCGGCGTGATGGGTCTCATCCCCGGCATGCCGAACTTCGCGTTCCTCGCGATGGCCGCGCTCGCGGGCTATGGCGCGTGGCTCATCAAGAAAAAGCAGGATGCGGCGAACCGGCCCGAAGCCAGGGCCGCGGCCGAAGCCGCTGCGGCGGCCGCCGCTCCGCCGCCGCCCGAAGCGCGCGAGCTGTCGTGGGACGACGTGCAGCCCGTCGATCTGCTCGGACTAGAAGTCGGCTACCGGCTCGTTCCGCTCGTGAACAAGAACCAGAACGGAGACCTGCTCGCGCGCATCAAAGGCGTGCGTCGCAAGCTTTCGCAGGATCTCGGTTTCCTCGTGCCGTCCGTCCATATCCGAGACAACCTGGATCTGAGCCCCAATGGCTACCGCATCAATCTCGGCGGCGTGCCCGTGGGCGAAGGTCAGGTGTATCCCGAACGCGAGATGGCCATCAATCCGGGCCGCGTGTTCGGGCAGCTGAAGGGCATCGCTACGCGCGACCCGGCGTTCGGGATGGAGGCGGTGTGGATCGAGCCGTCCGCGCGCGAGCACGCGCAGACGCTCGGCTACACGGTGGTCGATGCCAGCACGGTCGTCGCCACGCATTTGAGCCACATCGTGCAGATGCATGCCCACGAGCTCCTCGGCCACGAGGAGGTCCAGCACCTGCTGAACACCCTCGCAAAGACCGCTCCGAAGCTCGTGGAGGACCTGGTTCCGCGCGTCCTGCCGCTGTCGTCGGTCGTCCGCGTCCTCCAGGGGCTGCTGTCCGAGCGGGTGCCGATCAAGAACATCCGGACGATCGTCGAAACATTGGCGGAACACGCGCCCCGTACCCCCGATCCGGCCGCCCTGCAGAACCAGGTGCGGGTCGCGCTGGGCCGGCAGATCGTCCAGGACATCGCCGGAATCGGCGGAGAGTTGCCCGTCATCACACTCGAACCGGACCTCGAACGGCTGCTCGCCAACTCGATCGGCTCTGCGTCACAAAACGGGGCACAGAGCCCCGGCCTCGAACCCGGGTTGGCAGAACGCTTGCAACAAAGACTCGCAGAGTCAGCGCAACGTCAGGAGATGTCGGGTGAACCGGCCGTCCTGCTCGTCGCCCCGCAACTGCGGCACACGCTGGCGCGCTTCATGAGGGCCGCGGTGCCCGGCATGCACGTGCTGGCCTGGAACGAGATTCCCGACAACCGGAAGGTGCGGCTCGTGACCGCGGTGGGCGGCCGATAACGGGCTCCTCCGCGCGCGACACGATTTCGGAAGGTATGAGCGATGAAGATCACACGACACACGGCCAGAGACATGCGGGCGGCGCTGCGCAAGGTGCGCGAGCAGCTCGGGCCCGAGGCCGTCATCCTGACTTCGAAGCGCATGCCGTTCGGCGTGGAAGTGACCGCCGCCATCGATTTCGATGCAGCTGCCGTGGAAGCGCAGGCGGAGCTCGCAAGCTCGGGTGAGGCGCGCGGCATGGCCGGTGCGGACGGCCCGGCCCATTCGGCTCACAACGCCGCTGCAACCATCGCGGCTGCAAACACCGGGGCCGCTATCTCCGCATCCGCTGCAAATCTCGGCGCCGCCCGACAGCCGGCGACGCAGGCATCGCGGCCTCAAGCCTCGCGCGCTCAGCCGCAGAAATTCCAGCCCGAGGAGTTCGCGTCTCTCGCGCCTGCGAACGCCGAGGCAGATGACGATGAGGACGTTCGGCTGAGCCCGTTCGCGCGCCTTCAGGCGGAGATGCTGCAGGCGAGCCCGGTTCGTTCGCGTCAGGCCGGAGTGAAGGCCGTGCAATCGCCGGCGCCCGCTCGCGCCGTTCCGCAAGCCGCCGAGAACGACCTCGTCGACGTCGACGCAGACGGCGAAATCAGCGAAGACGTTCAGTCGGCGCTGGAGAGCGCGATCGACTCCTATCTGGCAGGCGATGGCATCGAAGGCAGCGGCGACGCCAACTTCGACAGGCCGGCACGCCCGGCCCGAAACCCCGTTCGCGCGGCCGCCGCAGCCTCCGCCGACGCAAACACCGACTCCGAGGAATCCGAAGAAAGCGCCCTGAGCCTGGAGCTCAAGGCCATGCGCCGGATCCTCGAAACGCAGATGGCGCAGCTCGCGTGGAACGACCTGACCCGCCGCGCGCCCATTCATACCGAAATCCTCCGCGAGCTCACCGAAGTGGGCCTCACGCAGGATTTCGCCGCGCAGATCGTTGCGCAATTGCCGGCCGGCACCGATCTCATCAAGGCGCGCCGCCTCTCAATTTCTCTCATTGCTCAGCGGCTGAACGTCATCGGCGACCGCTGGCTCGACAAAGGCGGCCACGTCGCGCTCGTCGGACCGACCGGTGTCGGCAAGACGACCGCGCTCGCGAAGCTCGCAGTTCGCTGGGTCCTGCGCCATGGCGCTCGCAGTCTCGCCCTCGTCTCTGCGGACGGCGCGCGAATTGGCGCGCACGATCAGATGCAGGCGCTTGGGCAGATGCTCGACGTTCCGGTCAGCATCGCCGAGAGCCTCAGCGACATTCCCAAAGCGCTCGAGCACGTCGCACAGAAGCGCCTCGTCCTCATCGACACGCCGGGCATGAGCCAGCGCGACCCGCAGCTCGCCGAGCGCATGGCCCAGCTCGCAAGCTCCGGCGCCAACGTCGAGACGGCTCTCGTGCTCTCCGCCAGCACCCAGGCCGGCGCGATCGCCGAGACCGTCGCACGCTTCTCGACCGCGAAGGTGTCGAGCGTGCTGCTCACGAAAGTCGACGAAGCCGCGAGCCTCGGCGGAATCCTTTCCGTCCTCGCGCGCACCGAGCTGCCGATTTCGTACGTCAGCGAAGGCCAGCGTGTCCCCGAGGACCTGCGCCCTGCCCGCGCGCTCGAGCTGGTTTCAAGCGCCGTGCAGCTCGCGAAGACGAGCGGCGCGGCGGCAGACGAAGATCTGCTGAGACGACGATACGGGGAAGTGGCGCACGCCCTCGCGTGAGCGCCGACCCAGGTTGAAGCCGAAAGATGCAAAAGACGAGATGCAAGTAGTCAATCAGACAAGAATGTCAGGTCTCTCCCAGCCCGTGCGCGTCATCGCCGTAACGGGGGGCAAGGGCGGAGTCGGAAAAACGAGCGTGTCGGTGAACCTGGCGACCGGCCTCGCCGCCGCGGGCCGCCGCGTCGTGCTCCTCGACGGAGACCTCGGGCTCGCCAACGTCGACGTGCTGTTGGGACTCTCCCCGCGATACACCCTCGCACATGTGCTCTCGGGCGAACGCACGCTCGACGAGATCATGGTGGAGGCGAGACAGGGGTTCAAAATCGTGCCGGCCGCCTCGGGTGCCGCGGATCTCGCAGGCATGGGCGGCGCGGGTCACCTGAGCCTCGTGCAGGCGTTCAGCAGCATCGCCACCCGGCTCGACGTACTCATTATCGACACAGCCGCCGGCATCGCGCCGGGTGTGCTCCAGTTCTCACAAGCCGCGCAGCATGTTCTCGTGGTGGTGACGGACGAACCTGCTTCCATCACCGACGCGTACGCGCTCATCAAAGTGCTGAGCCGGGACCATCGTGTGACGCGCTTCCGGGTCGTGGCGAATATGTCACGCGGCGCCGGCGAAGGTGAGACGCTGTTCAAGAAACTCGAGCGGGTCACCTCGCGATTCCTCGACGTGATTCTCGAGTACGCCGGGGAAATCCCTGATGACGAGCATATGCGGCGGGCGATTAGATCGCAGCGCCCCGTGCTGGATGCGCATCCGGCGAGCCCCGCCGCGCGCGCATTCAAGAAACTGGCTGCAGCCGCCGATACATGGCCTGTGCCAGCCGGTCCGCGCGGGAACCTGGAGTTCTTCGTGGAGAGACTGGTGCGAAGGCCCGCAACCCAGCTTGAGGTCGTGCAGTGAACGCCGTCGGCGCATACAGCGCCGCGCGCGGGAAGACGCCCAGCGAAGGCGACGCGCTCGTGACGCGCCACGCGGAGTTGGTGAAGCGTATCGCCTACCATCTGGCCGGTCGTCTGCCGCCGTCGGTGGACGTCGCGGACCTGATACAGGCGGGAATGCTGGGTCTTCTGGAGGCAGCGTCGAACTATGCGGCGAACCGGGGTGCGAGCTTCGAAACGTATGCGGGCATCCGCATCCGGGGCGCGATGATCGACGCCCTGCGCAAGCTCGACTGGGCCCCGCGCTCGGTGCACCGGAAGGCGCGCGCGGTGGCCGCGGCCATGCGCGAGATCGAAAAGGAGACGGGTCGGGACGCGAAGGACAGCGAGATCGCCTCGAAGATGGGCGTGGATCTGGAGGAGTACCACACCATCGTGCAGGACGCCGCGAGCTGCCGGCTCGCGAGCCTGGACGATGCGCATTCGGCGACGACGCCGGACGACAACGCGAATCCGTTCCGCGAAGTGGCGGACGAGGGCTTTCGCAAATCGCTCGCGGCGGCGATCGAAGCGCTGCCGGAGCGCGAGCGGCTCGTGATGTCGCTCTATTACAGCGACGGGCTGAATCTCAAGGAGATCGGCGCGGTGCTGAAGGTTACGGAGTCGAGGGTCTGCCAGCTGCATGGGCAGGCGCTCGTGAGATTGAAAGCGCGACTCGCGCAATGGCGCGAAGAAGCGGCTGAGGAGTGAAGACGTGAGCAAAGACATGAAGTTCCTGGTGGTCGACGACTACTCGACCATGCGTCGTATCATCAAGAATCTGCTGCACGACCTCGGCTACGCCAACGTGACCGAAGCCGACGACGGCAAGACCGCGCTGCCCCTGCTGAAGAACGGCAGCTTCGACTTCCTCATCACGGACTGGAACATGCCCGGCATGCCGGGGCTCGACCTGCTGAAGGCCGTGCGCTCGGACGAGAAGCTGAAGAAGCTGCCGGTGCTCATGCTGACGGCCGAAGCCAAGCGCGAGCAGATCGTCGAGGCCGCGCAGGCCGGCGTGAGCGGGTACGTGATCAAGCCTTTCACGGCCGTCACGCTGAAAGAAAAGATCGACAAGATCCTCGGGGCGCAGGCGGCCTGACCGCAGGTCGCATCTTTCCCTGGCCTGAAAGAAACTCGCGATGCCCGAATCCGCACTCCGCGCCCTTCCTGAGCCCCGGTCGCCCGACCCGCGCACGGTCGCCGACCCGAACGCGCCGCATTTGCTGGCGCAGCTCCAGGACCTGACGCTCAACCTGCGCAACGCGCTCGACCGCTTCCGGCTCGACTCGCGCCTGACGCGCCTTGCGGAGAAGGACGTGCCGGATGCGCGCGAGCGCCTGAACCACGTCCTGAAGCTCACCGACCAGGCCGCGCATCGCACGCTCGACCTCGTCGAAAAATCCTGCCCGCCCGCGGACCGCATCGCGCGCGAAGCGGCGGCGCTCAACGAGCCGTGGTCGCGCTTCCGCGCGGGCACCATCTCGGTCTCGGACTACTGCGACCTCGTGAGTCGCATGGACAAGTTCTTCGTCAGCGCCCGCAGCGACGCCGAAGGCGTGCGCGCGAACCTGAACGAAGTCCTCCTCGCACAGGATTTCCAGGATCTCACCGGCCAGATCATCCGCGGTGTCGTCACCCTGGTTTCGGAGGTTGAAGTCGTTCTCGTGGATCTCGCCCGGCTCGCGGGAGCCGAAGGCGGGAGCACTGCCCCCACTCCCGAAGAGCTTGCGCGCGGAACCGGTCCCTCCGTTCCGGGCGTGGACCAGGGAACCGCGGTGGTCGCCGGACAGGCGGACATCGACGACCTGCTCTCCGATCTCGGCATCTAGCCGGGAAGCGGAACTGACGCTCGGGGACGAGCTTGGACATTCTCAGCATCGCAGGGCTCGCACTCGGTCTTCTCGCGATCCTCGTGGGAGCCGTACTGAAGGGCGCGGGAATTCACGCGCTCCTGTCGGCCGCGGCCTTCATGATCGTGGTCGTCGGAACGCTCGCCGCCATCTTCGTGCAGACGCCGGTCGGCGTCATGCGCCATGCGATCCGGATTTTCCCCTGGGTGATGCGGCCGCCGCCGCTCAACGGCGAGGTGCTCATCACCAAGATGGTCGAGTGGAGCAACATCGCGCGCAAGCAGGGCCTGCTCGGCCTTGAGCCCATTCTGATGCGCGAGAACGATCCGTTCGTGCGCAAGGCGCTTCAGCTCGTCGTCGACGGCAGCGAGCCCGAGAGCATCCGCGCGGTCATGGAGGTGGAGCTCCAGACCCGCGAGGATGCGGACACGCGGGCCGCGAAAGTGTTCGAAGGCATGGGCGTCTACTCGCCCACGCTCGGCATCATCGGCGCCGTGCTCGGACTCATGGCGGTGATGCAGAACCTCGCCGATCCAAGCAAGCTCGGCCAGGGCATCGCGGCGGCGTTCACCGCCACGGTGTACGGCATCGGCCTTGCCAACCTCTTCTTCCTGCCGGTCGCCGCGAAGCTGAAGGGCGCCATCCACTCGCAGTCGCAGGTTCGCGAGATGGTGATCGAGGGCATGCTGTCGATCGCGCAGGGCGAGAATCCCCGCAGCATCGAGTCGAAGCTTCAGGGCTATCTGCATTAGCGGCGGGCTCATCTCATGGCCCGACGAAGAAAACACGAAGAACACATGAACCACGAGGCGTGGGCGATCCCCTACGGCGACCTCGTGACGCTGCTGCTCGCCTTCTTCGTGGTGATGTACGCCATCTCGTCGCTGAACGAAGGCAAGTACCGCGTGCTTTCGGACTCGCTGTTCGCAGCGTTTCGCGGCACCCCGCGCACGATGCAGCCGATCCAGGTCGGCGAGAAGCAGGTGGGGTCCGGCGCGGACGTCAAAACAACTCTTGTCGAACAGGCGATGATCGAGGGGCAGCCGCGCTCGCTGCTCGCGCCCGTGCCGGTGAAGACGGGACTTCCGGAACCCAGGCAGTCCGATCCCGCGGAGCTCAGTGCGAAACAGAGTGCGCGCGCGAAGGCCCTGCAACAGGTGGCGGACGAAGTTGCACGCGCGATGGATCATCTCGTGAGAGCGAATCTCGTCGTCGTTCGCCGCACGGATTTCTGGATCGAGGTGGAAATCAAGACCGACATCCTCTTTCCGAGCGCGAGCGCGCAGCTCGAACCGAGCGCGGTCGGCGTGATCGAGAAGCTGGGAGAAGCGCTGCGGCCCTACCCCAATCCGATTCGTGTCGAAGGGCACACGGATAATCTCCCGATTCGCACGGTGGCGTTCATTTCGAACTGGGAGCTCTCGGCCGCGCGCGCGGGCAGCGTGGTTCGAGTGCTTGCGAACAAGGGGGTCGCGCCGAGCCGCCTGGCGGTGATCGGGTACGGCGAAAACCGTCCGATGCAGACGAACGATACGCCGGAAGGGCGAAACGCGAACCGTCGCGTGGTCGTCGTCATCCTTTCGACGGACGGCGCGCCCGTGAAAAGATCCGGCGACTCGTCGGATGACGAGGACAAGCCGACGGACATGCCGGCAGCTCCCGAGGCGCAGAATCCCGCCGATGCTACCGACGCTCCTGCGCAGAATGCCGCTCAAACGCCTCCCGCAGCGACCGCGCAGCAAGCGCCGCCTCCTTCTTCACAGACGGTAGCTGGAAACGTGCCCTCTTCCGGTGCGCAAGGCGCGCGAGGCACCTCGCAGTAAGAGGCAGTCGGAGGCCGGCGGTTCAAAGTCGGTACACCGTCACATCATGCCGGTGGGTTGCAACCGCCTCGCCCGTTCTAGAACCCCATCACGCGGACATGCGGATTTCCGCAGTTAAGTCACCACCGGTTTTTACCGATAGTGGCTGCAAGTGGCCGGCGGAAGCGGGCGAAAGTTTTTTGGTCTCATGAAGCGCAAGGAATCCCGGAAACCGGCCGCTCGTAAACGCAGTGTGACGCCTCGCCGACGATCGGCAGGTCCGCTCGCGCTCTCGAGCGAGTGTCTCGCCGGGAACGCGGAGTCTCTCAGGCAGAGCCTGCTGCGCCGGCTGAAGCAGCCGTCAGTCATTTCCATCGACGCGAGCAATGTTGGTACCGTCGACGCGGCGGGGCTGCAGGTGCTTGCGGCATTTGCGCGCGATTGCAGGGATGCGGATCGGGAGCTCGAGTGGATCGGTGTGCCGCCAGTCCTTGCGGAAGCCGCCCGGCTGCTGGATCTCGCTTCGATGCTCGGCCTTCCGGCCGCCGACGAGGCGCTGCCGGCATGACGATCGACCTTACCCAGTTCCACGGAGTCTTCTTCGAGGAGAGCTTCGAAGCGCTGGACTCGATGGAAGCGGCGCTGCTCAAACTCGACGTGGGCGCGCCGGATCCGGAGCGGATCAACACGATCTTCCGGGTGGCGCATTCGATCAAGGGCGGCAGCGCCACGTTCGGCTTCACCGCCGTCGCATCCTTCACGCATACGCTGGAGACGATGCTCGACGAGATGCGCGCCGGGCGCATGAACGTGACGCAGGCGATCAGCGACCTGCTGCTGAAGTCGGTCGACGTGATGCGCGACATGCTTCGCGCCGTACAGAACCATCAGGCGATCGACGCGCAGCGCGTGGCCGATCTGCAATTCGATATCGAGCTGGCCATCGCGCAGAAGAATGCGGCTCCTGCCGCGAGCGCGCAGGCGGGTGTTGAGCCCGCGGCGGCCGCTCTACCGCCGGCGGCACCGGTTGCAGCCGCGCCGGCCGCAGCGACCTCCCCTGCTGCGGTTACCGTCGCTGCGCCGGAGCCAGCCACCACGGTGCCTTCGATGGTGCCGCGGTGGGCGATTTCGTTTCGGCCAGGGAAGGCATTCGTCGGAGGTGATGGCGATCCGCTTCGCGTGATGCGGGAACTGGAGGCGATGGGAACGCTGCGCGCGTTTGCGGACGTGGGTGGTGTGCCGTCGCTTGCGGAGCTCGATACGGCGCGGTGCTACGTGTCATGGCGGGTTGAGCTCGAGGCGGACGTTAGCGAGCAGGCGATTCGCGACGTATTTGCGGCGAGTGCGCAGGATTGGGAGCTTTCGATCAGCGGAGGCCCTCAATCGCCGGGCGGCTCGGAGACGGACCCGGAGAGCAGCGCGACGGATGACGCGCACGGTGACTCTGAATCGATTCCTGCGGTCGCCGAAAACCCTCAATTGTCAGGCGGCTCAAGGGAAGCGCGTGAAGAGGGTCCGGCTCAGATTGAAGTGCCCGCCGCAGCAGTCGCCTCCGCCGCGGAAACGAGCGCTGCGGCCGTAGCTTCCACCGCGGAAGCGGGGGCTGCGGCCGTGGCTTCCGCCGCGCCGATGGCAACGAGCACACAAGCCGCGGCGGCTACGCACACTGCTGCGCCGACGGCCGATTCCAGCTCCATTCGCGTGAGTGTCGAGAAGATCGACGAGCTCATGAACACTGTGGGCGAGCTCGTCATCACGCAGTCGATGCTGAGCCAGCTCGGGCAGAAACTGGAAGGACCGGACGCGGATCGGTTTCGATCCAGTCTCGCGCAACTGGAACGCAACATGCGCGGGCTGCAGGAAAGCGTCATGCGCGTGCGCATGCTGCCGATCAGCTTCGTGTTCAGCCGATTCCCGCGCATGGCGCGCGACCTCGCGCAACGGCTCGGAAAGCAGATCGAGCTCAAGCTCACGGGTCAGGAGACGGAGCTCGACAAGACCGTCATGGAGAAGATCGGCGACCCTCTCACGCATCTCGTCCGCAACAGCATCGATCACGGCATCGAATCCCCCGAAGCCCGCGTCGCGAAGGGCAAGCCGGCCGTCGGCGTCGTCCACCTGGACGCGTGCCACCGCGGCGGAAACATCGCCGTCGAAGTGAGCGACGACGGTGCCGGCCTCGACAAGGACCGCATCCTCGCGAAGGCCCGTTCCCGCGGCATCGTCGGCCAGAGCGACGTGCTGACCGACGAACAGATCTACGACCTCATCTTCGAGCCGGGCTTCTCCACTGCCGAGAAGACCACCGACGTCTCCGGACGCGGCGTCGGCATGGACGTCGTGCGCCGGAACGTGCACGAGCTCGGCGGAAAGATCGAAATTCGCAGCACCCCGGGCAAAGGTTCACGGTTCACGATCACCCTGCCGCTGACGCTCGCCATCGTGGACGGCCAGTCCGTTGCGGTCGGCAGCGAGACGTACATCGTCCCGCTCGTCTCCATGGTGGAGTCGATGCAGCTTCAGCCGCAGCAGGTGAGCCGTCTCCCCGGACTCGGCGAAGTGCTCTCGTTCCGCGGAGAGTACCTGCCGATCGTGCGGCTACACGAAGTGTTCAGCGTCGAGCCGCGCAGCCGCGCGCTGCATGAGGGGCTCATCGTCGTCGCCGAAGGCGACGGCAGGCGCGTCGGCCTCTTCGTCGACGACCTGCTCGGCCAGCAGCAGGTCGTGATCAAATCCCTGGAAACGAACTACGGACGCATCGAAGGCGTATCCGGCGCGACGATTCTCGGCGACGGCTCGGTCTCGCTGATTCTCGACCTGCCCGGCCTTATCCGCGCCGCGTCCCTGCGCCAGGCGGCCTGACCGCCAACGCCGCCATCGAATTCTCAAAAGGATCCATCGTAGATGACCCAACCGAACCCCGACGCGAAAGAAGCCAACGGCTCCCAGCAGGTGCTGACGTTCGTTCTCGGCAACGAGACATACGGCGTCGACATCCTGCGCGTGCAGGAGATCCGTGGTTTCACCGCCGTCACGAAGATTCCGCACGCACCGTCGCATGTTCTCGGCGTATTGAACCTGCGCGGCTCGATCGTTCCGATCGTGGACCTGCGCATGCGCTTCAACCTCGACCGCGCGGACTACAACGCGGTCACCGTGATCATCGTGCTCTCGATCCAGTCCGCAAGCGGACGGCGGGACTTCGGCGTCGTGGTGGACGGTGTCTCCGACGTGGTGGACGTGCCGCAGGCCGAAGTGCGGCCGGCTCCCGAAATGGGCTCCGCGAACGCGACCGAGTACATCCTCGGCCTCGTTCCCGTCGCCGAGCGCATGGTGGTGCTGCTCGACATCGACTGTCTCATCGGCAACGACCTGCGCGGCCTGTCGCAGGCCGCCTGAGTGTTTTCCTCGATTTTTGCGAACTGAAGAAGAACGGGACTGACATGAAGTGGTTCAATAACATCCGTCTCACCGGCAAGCTGCTCCTCGCATTCGCGACGGTGCTTGTCATCATCCTCGTCGGCGGCGCGACGTCGATCGCGCAGCTGAGCGATGTCGCCGCGAAATCCGCGGGCATCGCGAACAACGACATGCCCCGTCTGGACAAGCTCGGCGCCCTCGACGCAATTGCGTCCGACATCCGCATCGCGCAGCTGCGCCATGTGATCTCGGAATCGCCCGAAGACACGGCGAACGCCAGGTCCGACCTGACGGAACGCCTGGCGAAGCGCGACGCGCTCGCGAAGGAAGTGGAAGCGCTCGAAGCTTCGCCCGAGGAACGCGCGCTCTGGAACCGCTACCAGGAACTGTGGCGCGACTACATGGCTCGCGCCGACAAGGCCGCGCAAATGGTCGAAGCGGGCCTCGCTTCCTCCGCCGAAGCGGACTTCACGACCGGCCAGACCAAACTCACGTTCGACGAGCTTGGCGAGGTTCACGAGAAGCTCGCCGCGTTGAGCCGCGAACAGGCGAACGCCGCCACGCAGGAAGCGCAGCAGACCTATGCGAATGGCCGCACCATGATCATCGCGATGGTCGTGCTCGCTTTCGGCCTGGGAACGCTCATCGCCTTCTATGTCTCGCGTGCGATCAGTGGCCCGGTCGCCGCCGCGATCCGGGTCTTCGACCGGATCGCGACAGGCCATCTCGACAACCACATCGACACCTCCCGTCGCGACGAGATCGGCGACCTTCTCTCGAAGCTCTCGACCATGCAGGAGAAGCTCCGCGCGCAGATCGACAAGGAACGCGCCGCCGCTGCCGCGAACTCGCGCATCAAGCAGGCGCTGGATTCGGTGACGGTGAACGTGATGGTCGCCGACGCCTCGAACAACATCATCTACACGAACGCCGCGGTGGAGTCGATGCTGCGCACGGCCGAGAACGACCTGCGCAAGGAGCTTCCGGGCTTCTCCGCAGCGAACGTGCTGGGCTCGAACATCGACATCTTCCACAAGAACCCGAACCATCAGCGGAACATCCTTGCTTCGCTCCGGTCGCCGCATCGTGCGCAGATCCAGGTGGGCAGCCGCACCCTGGCGTTCGTGGCGACGCCGGTGTTCGACGATCGCGGCGAGCGCATCGGCACGGTCGTGGAATGGAGCGACCGCACGCTTGAGACAGGCATCGAGAAGGAGCTGCAGCAGATGATTGCCGACGTGCTCGCCGGCAATCTCACGAGCCGCATCGACCTGACGGGCAAGACGGGCTTCTTCGAGGTCCTCGCGAAGGGCGTCAACGAGCTCACCGCGTCGATGTCGGAAATCGTCGCCCGCGTGAAGGAGGCAGCCACCGAGGTGCATCGTGGCGCCGAGGAGATCTCCTCCGGCAACGCCAACCTCTCTCAGCGCACGGAACAGCAGTCGTCCTCGCTCGAGGAAACCGCGTCCTCCATGGAGGAGATGACCTCCACCGTGAAGCAGAACGCGGACAACGCCGCCCAGGCCAACCAGCTCGCCTCCGCGGCTCGCGACCAGGCCGAGCGCGGCGGCGCCGTCGTCGGCAAGGCCGTGAAGGCCATGACGGAAATCAACGAGGCCTCGAAGCGGATCGCCGACATCATCGGCGTCATCGACGAGATCGCCTTCCAGACGAACCTTCTCGCACTCAACGCCGCGGTCGAAGCCGCGCGCGCGGGCGAGCAGGGCCGCGGGTTCGCGGTGGTCGCGAGCGAAGTCCGCAACCTCGCGGGCCGTTCCGCCACGGCCGCGAAGGAGATCAAGGATCTCATCCAGGACAGCGTGAAGAAGGTGGAGGACGGCTCGGTGCTCGTCACCCAGTCCGGCCAGACGCTGGAGCAGATCATGTCCTCGGTGAAGAAGGTGTCGGACATCGTCGCCGAGATCGCCGCGGCCTCCCGGGAGCAGTCTTCGGGAATCGAGCAGGTGAACAAGGCCGTGACGCAGATGGACGAGATGACGCAGCAGAACGCCGCGCTCGTCGAGCAGGCCACGGCCGCTTCGCAGTCCATGGCGGATCAGGCGCGCGAGCTCAACCAGCTCATGGCGCGCTACCGGCTGTCCGAGCGCGACATCGCGGCGGCCGCTGCCGCCACGGCTTCCGCGCGTGCCCAGTCCAAACCTGCTGCCGCAGCCGCGGCTCCTCGGGTGGAACGTCGCCGTGCTGGCCGGCCCTGGTCGAATCAGGAAAAGCCGGCGGCAGCACTGGCCGTTGCCGGCGGGACGAGCCGCAAGGTGGCCGCGTCGGACAGCTCCGAATGGCAGGACTTCTAGAGGGAAGCGTGAAGCAGCTCGCAGACAGCCGGCAGACCTCGTCGCGCGCGCCCGTTCGGGGCGCGTTCGCGGCAGGGATTTGTCACACGGGCGGTACGGATCGGGCGCCTTGCGGCCCCGCAATGCGAGGGAATGGGGCGCGTCGGCGAGCTGCGACGCCCGTCTCGGGGGCATATCTATTTCAGGACAGCGTGAAGAGGGTCGAAGACGGCCTGTTCAGCGTCCCGCAATCTGCCGATAACAGCCAGAACACACAGGAGTAACCGATGCCACGCATACTCGCCGTGGATGACTCGCCCTCGATGCGGCAGATGGTCAGCATCGCGCTGACCGGCGCCGGCTACGAGGTCGAACAGGCCTGCGACGGCGTCGAAGCCCTCGCGCTGGCGCAAAAGAGTCGTTTCGATCTCGTGATCACCGACGTGAACATGCCGAACATGGACGGCATCACGCTCGTGCGCGAGCTGCGCGCGAAGGCGAACTACAAGTTCGTCCCGCTGCTCGTCCTCACCACCGAGGCGACGCAGGAACGCAAGCAGCAGGGCAAGGCGGCCGGCGCCACCGGCTGGCTCGTGAAACCGTTCAACCCCGACCGCCTCCTCGCGACCATCGCGAAGGTGCTGGCTTAAGGCAGCCGGCGCGCAAACGCGGAAGAACTCCCAGCAACCGCTTCAAGGCATACGCGCAAGCAATGAACACGGTCATCCAGCCGAACATGAGCAAGCCGCCTGATCTGGAGGTTTCCATCCAGGCCGCGGCGGTGCTGCTGAGCCTCGCCATGCGCGACACCGAACATCCGGTCCAGGACCTCGGGCAGTCCCTGTCCCGCATGGTCTCCACGGTGACTTCGCTTCGTAACGACGTGGCGGACCGGCGCGCGAAAGGCGAGCTCCCGCTGAACCCGCAGCAACTCGAGAGCGAGCTCTCGGTCTGCATCCAGAGCCTTCAGTTCCACGATCGCCTCATCCAGCAACTCGCCGCCGTGCGGAACCTGCTCACGAGCCTCGGCCCTCACGGGCAGCTCGACATGACGGGCTTCGGCGCGAAGCGCTGGGAGGAGCTCCTGCGCATGATCCGCGAACGCCTGAGCGCCGATCAGCACCATCAGCTGTTCGATCTCCTCATGCGCACCGGCGCGATCGATGCGGAGCTGTGCGAAGGCATCCTTCCGGCGGAAGGGAGCGTCGAGCTGTTCTGACGTTGCGACCATGACGCCGTTCCAAGCAAGCTCAGGGCTGCACGAGAGCAGCAGGACCCTGCTCAAGCATCGCGAATTCGCTTTCAGCGACGACGACTTCAACACGCTGCGCATCCTCGTCAAGGAACACACGGGCATCGCGCTCGGCGAGCAGAAGCGCGAGCTCGTCTACGGCCGCCTCTCCCGGCGCCTGCGCGCGCTCGACATCGACAGTTTCCAGAAGTACTGCGCCATCCTTTCCGATCCGAACGCGACGGAGATCGGCGAGTTCTGTAACGCGATCACGACGAACCTGACCTCGTTCTTCCGTGAGCCGCACCATTTCGACTATGTGCGCCAGGCGCTGCTTGAGCCGCGCCTCGCCGATCCCCGCGCTTCGCGCCGCCTGCGCATCTGGTGCGCGGGGTGCTCAAGCGGCGAAGAGCCCTACTCCCTCGCGATGACCATTCGCGAGACGCTGGCGAGCAGCGGGCTGTGGGACATCCGCATCCTCGCGACCGATCTCGACTCCGAAGTGCTTGCGAAAGGCCAGGCCGGCGTCTACGCGGCCGACCGCGTGAAGGACCTGAGCGCGAGCCGCCGGTCGCGGTTCTTTCGCGAGAGCCGGCAGAACGGGGCAACGATGTACACCGTGGTTCCCGAGCTGCGCGATCTCATCACGTTCCGTCAGCTGAACCTCATGGCGCCCTTTCCGATGAAGGGGCCGTTCGACGCCATCTTCTGCCGCAACGTCGTCATCTATTTCGACAAGGACACGCAGCGGGACCTCTTCGCGCGCATGGCCCGCCTGCAGGGGCCGGGCGGCCTGCTCTTCCTCGGTCACTCGGAAAGCCTCTTCAAGGTGTCCACCGATTACTCGCTCATCGGCAAGACCATCTACCGGCGAGCCTGAGATGACCACGAGCGCCCCACCCCGCTACGCGTCCCAGGCGGCCGGCATGCCGAAGCCGCATGCCGTGGCGGGCTTCGACAGGATCCAGCGATTCTGGGATCCGGCGCTCGACCACTGGAACGCGAAGATCCTGCCGGGCGAGTACTACGTGACCCGCAGCGAGGAAGTGATCACGACGGTGCTGGGCTCGTGCATCTCCGCCTGCATTCGCGATCCGTCCGCGCAGGTGGGTGGCATGAATCACTTCATGCTGCCCGAGGATTCCAGCACCGGGAACGGCAACCGCTGGCTCGATCCCGTCGCGGGCCTCGCCACGCGGTACGGAAGCCATGCGATGGAAAGCCTGATCAACGAGCTGCTGAAGCTCGGTGCCAGCCGCTCGCGCTTTGAGGTGAAGCTCTTCGGCGCGGGCCGCATCCTCGCGTCCGTCACGGACGTGGGCGCGCGGAACATCGAATTCGTACGCAACTATCTCAAGACCGAAGGCCTGCGCTGTATCGCCGAGGATCTTGGCGACATCTACCCGCGCCGGATCGCCTACTTCCCGGCGAGCGGCAAGGTGAAGGTGCGGCGGCTGCGCCCGCTCGAAGCCACCGCCATCGCGGAGGCCGAGCGCAAATACCTGTCGGACATCGGCGCGAAGGACGGCGGCGATGTCGAGCTGTTCGACTGACCGGGTTACCCACGCCGGGCACCGGAGAAACCAATGACGACAAATGGCATACGCGCGCAGAGCGCAGCCCGTCCCGGGGCGACGAACCGCATCCGCGTGCTCATCGTGGACGACTCGGCGCTCGTCCGGCAGATCCTCACGGAGATTCTCTCCGCCGATCGTCAGATCGAGGTGGTCGGCGTCGCGAGCGACGCGCACGTCGCGCGCGAGAAGATCAAGTCGCTGAACCCGGACGTCATCACGCTGGACGTCGAAATGCCGAAGATGGACGGCGTCACGTTCCTGCGGAACCTCATGCGCCTGCGGCCGATGCCGGTGGTGATGGTGTCCTCGCTCACCGAGCACGGAGCCGACATCACGCTCGATGCGCTATCGATGGGCGCTGTGGACTATCTGCCGAAGCCGAAGATCGACGTCGCCGCGACGCTGAAGGACTACGGCGAGCAGCTCACCGAGAAAGTGAAGATGGCGGCGCGCGCCCGCGTGCGCGCGCTGGATCCGCGCTCCGTCCCGCAGCCCAGGCCGAGCTATGGCGTGGATGCCGTGATTCCGGCCGGCGCTCCGCCGCGCCAATTCCGTACCACGGAACGCATCATCGCCATTGGCGCTTCGACGGGCGGCACCGAAGCGATCAAGGAAGTGCTGATGGGCTTTCCGCCGGACACGCCGGGCGTCGTCGTCACACAGCATATTCCCAAGGCGTTCAGCGGTCCGTTCGCGAAGCGGATGGACCAGTGCTGCCAGATGACTGTTTACGAGGCGCAGAACGGGCAGCAGATCCTCCCCGGTCACGTGTACATCGCGCCTGGCGATCAGCATCTGCTGGTCGTGCGCGACGGTGCGCGATACGTCTGCAAGCTGGATGACGGCACGCCTGTTAACCGTCACAAGCCTGCTGTCGACGTGCTGTTCCGTTCCGTTGCACAGAACGTCGGGCGAAACGCCATCGGCGTGCTGCTCACCGGAATGGGGAAGGACGGCGCGCGCGGCCTCAAGGAGATGCGCGAAGCCGGAAGCCCGACGATCGCGCAGGACGAAGCGACGAGCGTGGTGTGGGGCATGCCCGGCGAGGCGGTTGCGATCGGCGCCGCCGAGAAGGTGCTGCCGCTCGGCGAGATCGCGGCGGCCGCCACGCGCCTCAGCGAATCGATGGACATTACGCGACGATAGGTATTCAGCAGTTGACGATGCAGACCGCAGAGAAAGTGGCGAGCCCGGTTCTCGACACGCAGGCCCGGTTCATTGCCGAGCTCGAAGAAGAGATAGACAAGGGCGAGCTTGATCTACCGGGAATTCCGGACATCGCCGTGCGTGTGCGCGCGGCGCTTGAAGACAACGAGGTGAGCACGGAGCAGCTCGCGCAGATCGTCGGGTCTGAGCCGGTGCTCGCAGGGCGGATCATTCAGCTTGCCAACTCGGTTGCGCTGAACGCCTCGGGCAAACGCATCAGTGATTTGCGAACGGCTATCGCGCGTACCGGCTTCAGCCTTGTACGTACCACCGCGATCGCGTTCGCAATCTCTCAGCTCCGCAATCACCGCGAGCTCAAGAACCTTGCGCAGCCGCTTTCGGTGCTCTGGCAGCGGTGTACTCTCGTTGCGGCGACTTGCCGCGTGATGGCGCCGCGTATTTCGCGCGTGAACCCGGACACCGCGATGCTTGCGGGGCTTCTGCATGGCGTGGGTGAGCTATATCTGCTCACGAGGTTGAAGCGCCACGAGAGGCTGTTTCGCAACGATTCTGCGTATCGGTCGATCATTCGCGCGTGGCACGCGCCGTGCGCGAAGATGATTCTCGACAACTGGCAGATGGATACGGCCATCGTTCAGGCTGTGGGGGAGTTCGAGCAGTTCGACCGGCTGAATGCCGGGCCCGTCGACCTGACTGATGTGCTCACGGTCAGCTATCTGCTTGCCGCTTACCAGAGCCATCCCGAGTCCCTCGAGATCAACATGAACGACGTCGGCGTGTGCCGCCGGCTCGAGCTCACCCGCGAGGACTACGAAGCGTTCATCGCGCAGTCGCGCGAGGAGATCGCCTCGCTGCGTGAGGTGCTCGACAGTTGAAGAAAAGCCCTCGATCGCCGGGCGGCTCAAGACAGAGACTTTGGGACAAGGCTCCTGATCCGGGCCGCCCGGCGACCGGGGGCTTCCTCCCCTCTGGCATGTTTTCTGCACTTTCAAGCGGTAGCAGCCGCGCCGCCATTTTTCCGGCGGCGCCGCGAATGTGACCTCGTTCACACGCAACCTTTCACAGGAACCGCTTTCATGTCGCTGTCGCAGATCTCCATGGACCTCGTGCTCATCGCCGGGCGCGCCGTTTTTCTGGTGTTCTGTTTCGTCCTCGCCGCCGTCGCGTTCACGCGCTGGCGTCGCGCGGCCGAACGCGCGAACGAGCTCGCCACCGAGCAAAATGCGAACCTCCTCACGCGTCTCGCCGCGATCGAGGAACAGCTCACTGCCAGCCGCGAGCAGCTCGCCGGCGCCTGCGAGAAGATCGCCGCGCTC
>Ga0182742_1001364_pt1 | contig 31628 bp, 26 predicted proteins | sample eDN5th37CBELigMG_FD_128880 | JGI IMG/M metagenome (GOLD analysis project Ga0182742, IMG submission 128880) | Enriched Miracle-Growth compost microbial communities from Emeryville, California, USA - eDNA 5th pass 37_C BE-Lig MG (version 2)... ... | reverse complement strand
CCTGTCAGCTGGGTATTACAGTAACGGCACTTGGACTTGGTGCTTTAGGTAAGCCAGCTGTTGAGCGTCTATTATTACCTTTATTTGAAATATTACATGTTCCGGCTTCTATCACATCTGCTATTTCATACGCAGTAGCTTTTTCGATTGTAACCTTTTTACATGTCGTTGTTGGAGAAATGGCTCCGAAAACACTAGCCATTCAATTTTCCGAAAAGGTTACATTAATGCTTTCACCATCTCTATTTTGGTTCGGAAAGGTTATGAAACCTTTTATAAGGGCTTTAAATGGTACGTCAAATGCTTTACTTCGATTATTTGGTATAAAATCAACAAAGCATGACGAAACGTACTCAGAAGAAGAAATTAGAATTATTATGATGCAAAGTATGCATGGCGGTGAAATAGACGAGCAGGACCTTGAATATGTAGAAAATATATTTGAATTTGATGAGCAAGCCGTGAGAGATATTATGGTACCAAGAACTAAAATGGTCACACTCAATATAGGTGCATCAAAGGAACAAATGCTTGATACGATGGATGAAAGCAACTATACGCGCTATCCTGTCGTCGAAGCGAACAATAAAGATAAAATCATTGGTGTTATAAATGTCAAAAAGGTATTGCCGAAGCTTATTTCTGGTGAATACAGTACGCTAGGTGAAGACATTATTAGAGAAATTCCTTATGTATTTGAAGCAACACCATTAAAAGATGTTATGGTGATGATGAAAAATAAACAGCTCCATATGGCGGTTGTATTTGATGAATATGGTGGTACTGCAGGTATTGTTACGTTAGAGGATATATTAGAGGAATTAGTTGGGGAAATACGTGATGAGTTCGACTTTGATGAAGTTGATCAATTATCAACTGATTTAATTGAAGTAAAAGTATAACGGAGGTGAATCCCTTAATTAAGGGACATATTGGACATACAAATTATTACAAATCTAATTTTAGTTATTGTATTTATTTTATTAACAGCTTTTTTTGTCGGAGCGGAATTTGCTATCTTAAAGGTTAGAGGATCACGTTTAGACCAGCTTATTGCAAAGGGACATAAACGGGCTAAAATAGCAAAAAAAGTAACGACGCATTTAGATTTTTATTTGTCTGCTTGTCAGCTAGGTATTACGATAACCGCATTCGTGTTAGGTGCTTTAGGTGAGCCTACAGTTGAAAAGCTATTACATCCTTTGTTTGAAAGCATGAATTTATCAGAAGTTACTTCAACCTTTTTGTCTTATGCCATAGCATTAGCATTAGTGTCATTTTTACATGTTGTCTTTGGTGAGCTTATGCCAAAAACAGCTGCTATTCAATTTTCGGAAAAACTAACATTATGGTTAGCACCACCTCTATATTGGTTCGGCATGCTTTCAAAGCCAATCATTTGGGCATTAAATGGTTCTTCGCAGCAGCTTTTAAAGCTGTTTGGAGTAAAGCCAGCTGGACATGAAACGGTGCATACAGAGGAAGAAATAAAATGGATTGTTGATCAAAGCTTTGAAAGTGGAGAAATTAACAGTACGGAGTTAACTTATATAAACAATATATTTGATTTTGAAAATCGAAAATTAACAGAAATTATGGTTCCGCGTGATAAAATCGCATTTTTGAAAGTAGACTCAAGCTGGGAAGAAGCACTTGAACTTATAAATAAGCAAAACTATACACGTTATCCATTAATTGAAAATGGTAAATGTATTGGTTTTATTCACGCAAAGGACATGCTTACGAAATATGCTCGTGGACAAGCTGAATCAATCAGACAATTTAAACGTGAAATGCTTATTTTTAATGAGCAATTATCGATTCGTGACGTGCTGTTAACGATGCAAAAAAAGCATATTCATATTGGCTTAGTGAAAAATAATGATAACTACACCGTTGGTTTAGTTACAATGGAAAATATATTGAAGGAAATTGTGGGCGAGATCAATAACGAGGCAATTTAGCAAGTCAATATAGGTTGTTAAAAAAGCGATGCTCTTTTGAGAGCATCGCTTTTTTAATTTATATTTTAAGTAGCTTTTCCCATGCTGCTGCATCTAGTCGGTTTCCAACATAGAAATCACCAAATTCACCATAACGTGCGCTTACTTCATCAAAGCGCATTTCATAGACTAGCTTTTTGAATTGAAGAGCATCGTCAGCAAATAATGTGACGCCCCATTCCCAGTTGTCAAAACCAACTGAGCCAGTAATGATTTGTTTTACTTTACCAGCATAGCTACGTCCAATCATACCGTGGCTGCGCATCATAGCTTTACGCTCATCCATGCTTAGCATATACCAGTTATCATTACCGCTACGTTTTTTATTCATTGGATAGAAGCAAATATGCTTAGCATCAGGTAACGCAGGCTTTAAACGAGCAACGATCTCTGGAACTTGGTAAGGGTCACCGCTACCACTTGCTAAATAATTACTTAATTCAACGACACTAATATAAGAATATGTAGAATATGTAAAGCTAGCAAACGTCGTTTTGTTAAAAGCAACCTCAATTTCATTTAATTCCTCAAGTGTTTCACGTAGGTGCATAAAGACTAAGTCAGCCTTTTGTCCAACGATAGAGTATACAACAGTGCTACCTGTACGCTCCTGATTAATGTGTTGCCACTGTGCTAAAAACTGCTGTAGCTCCTTTATTGCGAAAGCACGCTCTTCTTCAGAGGCTAGACGCCATGCGGTCCAATCAATGGCTCTGAAATCATGAGAGGCATACCAGCCCTCTAACGTTTGTGCTGCTTCACTCATATATTAACACTCCTTTAATATTATTACTTAATTATAATTATTATTGTATATCAAGAAAAATCGAGGTGCAAATGAATGTCTTGTGACACTTATTTATTTTAATTGACTTTTATTGCCTGTTTTTATAAACTTTAAGCAGTAAATGACTATATAGTTGGAGGCAATTAACGGTGCTACAAGTTATTATTGGAACGGTTTTGGCGTTTGTTCTTATTTTTGGTATTGGCTTTATTATTAATATGTTAGTAAAAACAACGTGGTTTCCTACTTATGCTTATATCATCGTCATTATTGTCCTTGCTTTTTGGGCTCCTTGGGCAGGCGATGGAACAAAAATGCTAGATAATATTACAAAGTATACGATAGTTGATTTTATTCCAGCTCTAGGTGGTTTATTTGGAGCAATAGTAAGTGGTACGACAATAAAAAGTCTGCGTCTAGGCGGATATAAAATGTTTTAAATCCTCGCAAGAGGATTTTTTTATTTCTATTACCTTTATTTGAATCTACTTAAATTGTCGAAGTATGATAGAATATAAGTATTATAGTTAAGGATGGAGTAGATACTGTGCGCATTCAGCATTTATTTGAATTTACAGAGCATCATCGATACTATTGTTACCGAGATTTTGCTTTGAGTACAGTAGATTATCGTATGCTTTCCCTCATATATAAACCATTAGTTGGTGCCTTTGCGATTTCATTGTTTGAGCAGCTTGTCATGGCTATACCAGATGGACAAACAGGCTACTCAAGGCTTGAACCACATCGTAAACTATTGTTAAGTTTAGGGCTCGCATTAAATGAAAAAAATAGAAGCTATTTAATGGAGCAGCTTTCTAAATTAGAAGCGATGAACCTACTACAATCCTCTCGTTTTTTGATAGATGAGCAAGGCGACTATGTTTATGAGTATGAGCTACAAAAGCCTTTATCACCAGATGAATTTTTCCAAAATATACATTTTACCATGCTACTACGAGATAAATTAGGTAAGTATGCTGTCATTGAGCTTCGCCAACAATTCCATGCAGAAGCACCAAAGGAAGTTGTTGATGTTCCATATGATAAGGAACAATTAACGACGCCTTTTTATGAAATTTTTCAGCTTAATGCTACAATTGTAGATGATGAGCTTGAGCAGGCCTTAAATGAAATAGCTCCAACACGTATGAATCGTCAACCTGCACCAACCTTATCAGCTGGCTATACACTGGCAGAAATTTTGCTTCGATTCCCACGTAATTCTGCTAATCGTTATTATGTCGAGCAGCTTAAAAATTATGCTGAGCAGTTAGCACAGGTTAACTATATTGCTTATAAATATGAGCTATCCATTTCTCAGGTATGTCATTTATTAGATGAAGATGGTGTATTTGATGTAGCGGGTGAGCTAAATATTGATGAACTTCAAAAATTAGCTATTCAATTTTATAAGCAGGATCAAAAGCATGAGCTTGACAAAGCGACGATTATTGCGAAGCAGGCACAAGTGTATTATGATGAAACAGCTGCCGATGAAGTAGAAGTAGATGTGGATGAGCAATACTATTTACCGGTGCCTAAGCAAATTGTCCAAAATTGTGATATACAGCAATATAACGCATTAATGCGTAATGAACCGTACACTAAGTTCTTAAAGCGTATTTTCCCAGGTGAAGTGCCTGAAATGCTATTTAAACAATTTACAGTTATTGATTTACAATATAAATTAAGTCCTCCAGTTATAAACGTACTTATTCATTATGTTATAGGGGCAAATGATTCAAGCCGTATTACACGTGGTTATATTGAATCTGTTGCTTCAAATATGCTTATGAAGGGTATTGATACTTACGAAAAAGCGATTTTATATGTGCGTGAGCAGGATCAGCTAGATAAGCAAAAACAGCAAAAGCAGCTTGCCTCAGCGTCAATAGCAAAGCAAGCTAATACTGGTCGTCAAACTCAATATCGTGGTTCAAACACTAAGTCATGGAACCAACAGAAGAGTAGACCGTTTATTCCTACTGTAAGCAGTGAAGATACACAAGCTAAGCCTGTATCACAAGAGCGATTAGAGGAATTATTAAAGCTAGCAGATAAACTTGAACAACAATAGTAAAATAAAGAGGTGAGAGTAATGGAATCATTAGGTGATTTATTAAAAACGATGCCTAAAGGTAGTCAAATATTAGAGCAAGCAAAACGAAAATTTGATGAACTGCAGCAGGATGAATTAGTTGTAGCTTTTCGAGAAAAAAATCCAACTCTCACCGATGATACAATAAAGCTAAACCTGAACCGCGTTCATCAATATGTAACGGAATATCGCAACTGCTCAAGCTGTCCTGGATTAGAAAGATGTCCAAATGATTTTGAAGGACATTATACGATGCTTAATGTTGAAGAAATTAATGGCATTCAGCAGCTTATAGATAAAAAAGTGAGTTGTAAGAAATATCGTGCCCATCAGCATGAAACGTTGCTACGTAAGCGTATAAGAAGTTTTCATATTGATGATAAAGTCTGGAAAAGAGCATATTCTGTAAAGGAAATTTTAGAAAATGATTTAGAGCGTGCAGAATCCGCTGCGCAATTAATTAGCTATATCGCAAAAGTAAAAGAAGATGGACTTTCGCCACAAGGCTTATACTTATCAGGAGACTTCGGTGTAGGAAAAACATATCTCATGTGCTATATGCTTCAGGAATTTGCTAAGTCAGGAATATCGGGCGTAATCGTATATATGCCTGAATTTATAGAGGATATGAAGCTACTAATGCATGATGCAGAAAAGCTTAAAGAGACAGTAGAGATGATGAAGCATACTGATGTGCTAGTTTTTGATGATATTGGAGCAGAGAACCTAAGTCCATGGATTCGTGATCATGTCATTGGTGCTATTCTAAACTACCGAATGGAGCGCAAGCCAACATTCTACACCTCTAACTATCGCTTAGAAGCTTTAGAAAGCCATTTTAGCTTTACGAATAAAGAAGGCGAAGAGCATCATAAAGGTAAAAGACTTATGAATCGTGTCGCTCCTTATGTAACTGAAATTGTACTTACTGGACGCAATAAGCGCGGTATAAATTAGCCACGTTTCTCTAAACTATTAAATATGAAAGCTTGCTATTTATGAGGCAGTCGACAAAGTGTAAATCACTATACCGACTGTCTTTTTTGCATGTATTGTGAAGTTAATAATTTATTAATAAGTGAACAATACAAAATTAATCTTTGTTTGGTAAGATGAAAACTAGACAAAGGGGCGAAGTATAAAATATGAAAAAAGTAGTCTTTATATTGCTTATTATCATTGCTGGTTTCTTCATATATAACAAGTATCAATGGCAAACGGTAGCGACTATACATACTGAACAATTGTTTAAACAACAAAACAGCTTAGTTTTAGTCAATAAAGATAGTAAATTAAGCTTAGATTCATTGTCGCTTATAAAGCTAGATCGAAATTGGTTTCAAAATGTCACGTTAAATGATACTTTTTATGTTTCTGAGCAAATGGTCGATCCTCTTAAAGACATGTTTGAAGCGGCAAAAAAGGACGGTATTAATCATTTTATAATAAATAGTGCATACCGAAGTGCTGAGGAGCAAGCAGAGATATATCAAGAAAAGGGCAGTAGCTATGCACTGCCTGCTGGCTATAGTGAGCATGAAACAGGACTAGCTATCGATATTGGCTCAATACAGGGCTTAGCACAAAATAGTGAAGAAGGCAAATGGTTAGAAAAAAATGCACCTAAATATGGATTTGTTTTACGTTACCCAGCACATAAAGAGGCTATAACACAGATTTCATATGAAGCATGGCATTTTAGATATGTCGGACTCCCACATAGTCTTATTATGGAGGAGAATGATATGGTGTTAGAGGAGTATATTGCTTGGCTAGAGGAAGAACGAGAAATACAGAAAAAAATTAAAGGTGTAAAGTATGTGATTAGATATTTTGATTTTGCATCATTAGCAGATGAATTTCCAACAGCAAATGCTGTAACCTCACAAACAGTAAATGACGCAGTAATAGTAACGAGTATACAGTAAAAAGCATATGTTCAAATAACTTAATGTGGAAAGTGGAGACAAGCGTCTCCACTTTTTTTGTTTGCGAAGGAAAATAGTCATGCGGGAAAACGAAGTGGGTCGCCTTTAAGCACCAATGCGACCTATGTAAAATCCGATAAGCATAAGTGCTTAAACTGTGACAGCAGGCAGACTAAATTCCGTAGCGTGCATACAAACGCATCGCAGCATTCGCTTTACCTTTTTTTAAAGCGTAGGAGAAAGGTCAAGCCTTGCGTAGGAGTTACCTTCACAGGAAGAGAGCATCAGCGAAGGAAAATAGTCATGCCGGAAAACGGAGAGTGTCGCCTTTAAGCACTAATGCGACCTATGTAAAATCCGATAAGCATAAGTGCTTAAACCGCGACAGCAGGCAGACTAAATTCCGTAGCGTGCATACAAACGCATCGCAGCATTCGCTTCACCTTTTTTTCATGGCGTAGGAGTAAGGTCAAGCTATGCGTAGGAGTTTACCTTCACAGGAAGAGAGCATCAGCGAAGGAAAATAGTCATGCCGGAAAACGAAGAGTGTCGCCTTTAAGCACTAATGCGACCTATGTAAAATCCGATAAGCATAAGTGCTTAAACCGCGACAGCAGGCAGACTAAATTCCGTAGCGCTGCAAAAAATCATCGATGCAAAACTCCGAAGCTTTAAAAACAAAACTCTGTAGCAAATTATTATTGACAATAAGTGGTATATAAGGTTATTATTTCTCTATAAACCAACTATTTCGGTAGGAATTTGGTGGTTTATACCTTATAGATAAAATGGAGTGGAGTGATTGTATTGAAAAGAGGGATTATCGTAAGTCTTATATTGCTGTTAATGGTGTCACTATTAGCGGCTTGTGGGGGGAAAAAATCAGACACTGTTACCCTTCTAAATGTTTCATACGATCCAACTAGAGAGCTATATGTAAAATTTAATGAAGCATTTGCTTCGCATTATGAGCAAGAAAAAGGAATAAAAGTAGAAATAAATCAATCACATGGAGGATCTGGTAAGCAGGGACGTTCTGTTATTGATGGTTTAGAGGCTGATGTTGTCACACTAGCTTTAGCATACGATATTGCTGAAATTTCTCAGGCAGGCTTAATTGATGAAAACTGGCAATCTGAGTTTGCTCAAAATAGTTCACCTTATACCTCTACTATTGTGTTTTTAGTACGTAAAGGAAACCCCAAACACATTGAAGATTGGGATGACCTTATTACAGGTGATGTCGAAGTCATTACACCTAATCCCAAAACCTCAGGTGGAGCACGCTGGAATTACTTAGCTGCTTGGGGATATGCCCTAAAGCATAACAATAATTCTGAGGAAGCTGCTAAGGCATTTGTTACAAAGCTATATGAAAACGTACCAGTATTAGATAGTGGTGCCCGAGGTTCTACAACGACATTTGTTGAACGTGGGATCGGTGATGTATTACTAGCATGGGAAAACGAAGCGTATTTAACGATAAATGAGCTTGGTCCAGAAGAATTTGATATTATTTATCCTTCAATTAGTATTTTAGCTGAGCCTCCAGTTGCTATTGTTGATAAAGTCGTTGATAAGCGTGGTACAGCTGAAGTAGCGAAAGCATATTTACAATATTTATATACCGATGAAGGTCAAACAATAGCGGGTGAAAATTATTATCGCCCTACTAATCCAACGATATTAGAAAAGTTTTCAAGCACATTCCCATCACTAGAGCTATTAGAAATTGACCGTGATTTTGGTGGTTGGTTTACTGCTCAAGAAAAGCACTTCTCTGATAATGGTATTTTTGATCAAATCTATGTTCCAGTAGCGCAATAATTTAATGATAAAAGTAAAGGGGTTTAAATGATGGCATTAGGTAAACTAAAAAAAGGTAAGCAAACGATTATTCCAGGATTCAAATTAACATTAGGAGTGTCTTTAGCCTACTTAAGCTTGCTCGTCTTTATTCCCCTTGCTCTTGTATTTGTAAAGTCAGCAGAGCTTACATTTGCTGAGTTTTGGGATATTACAACAAACCCAAGAGTACTTCAAGCCTATAAAATTACGTTTTTAACTTCTCTAGTTGCAGCGATTATAAACTGCATATTTGGATTAATTATTGCTTGGGTGCTAGTACGCTATTCATTCCCAGGTAAAAAAATTATAGATGCACTAATAGATATTCCATTTGCATTACCAACAGCGGTGGCAGGCATTGCCTTAACGGCGATATATGCTAAGAATGGATGGCTAGGCTCTATACTTGAGCCTCTAGGAATCAAGATTGCCTATTACCCGCCTGGTATTGTTATTGCTTTAATTTTTATCGGTATCCCATTTGTTGTACGAACAGTACAGCCAGTAATTGAGGATTTAGATCAGGAAATAGAAGAGGCTGCGGTTATGTTAGGAGCATACCGTTTAAAAACGTTTGTTAAAGTTGTTCTTCCTGCACTTTTTCCTGCATTGTTGACTGGATTTACATTAGCCTTCGCTAGAGGAATTGGTGAGTATGGCTCTGTAGTATTTATAAGTGGCAATAAACCGATGGTTACAGAAATTGCACCTCTTCTTATTATGACTAGACTGGAACAATACGATTATGCTGGTGCAACAGCTATCGCAGCTGTATTACTAGTCGCTTCATTTATTCTGTTATTATTAATCAATTTATTACAGTGGCGAATGAATCGTAAAATTTCAGCTCAAGTATAAGGAGGAAAAGTATGGCTGGTGGAAAAGAGCAAAAAGCTAGAGGTAGACATATTTCAGAATCTAAGCTGACTAAAGTTATATTAATACTAATTGCAATATTTTTTGTTGTAGTTATGATAGTGTTACCTTTATTAACCGTATTATTTGAAGGACTTGAAAAGGGCTTAGATGTGTACTTAAAGGCATTAACAGAAAAGGATGCATTTTCTGCATTAAAGCTAACATTAATTACAGCGCTTATCGTTGTACCTATAAATACGATCTTCGGTGTCCTTATTGCATGGGCTATTACTAAATTTAAGTTTAGAGGTAAGCAGCTGCTTATTACATTAATAGATTTACCATTTGCTGTTTCACCTGTTATTGCAGGGTTAGTGTTTATATTAATGTTTGGAGCATCTGGCTTTTTTGGCGAGTTTTTATTCCAAAATGATATCAAAATTATTTTTGCTGTACCAGGGATTGTTATTGCAACCTTATTTATTACTGTACCGTTTGTAGCTCGCGAGCTGATTCCACTTATGCAGCAGCAGGGGATACAGGAGGAGGAAGCTGCAATTAGTTTAGGTGCAAAGGGCTTTCAAGTATTTTTTAAGGTGACATTACCGAATATAAAATGGGGCTTACTTTACGGTGTTATTTTATGTAATGCTAGAGTTATGGGGGAGTTTGGTGCGGTATCCGTTGTTTCTGGACATATAAGAGGGATGACTAATACATTACCGCTTCATGTTGAAATTTTGTATAATGAGTATCAATTTACTGCAGCATTTGCTGTAGCCTCCTTATTAATGGTGCTAGCGATTTTTACATTAGTCATTAAAGGCATTGTAGAGTGGAAGGAAAGGCTTCAAGCTAAACGTGAAGCTGAGTACCTATATTTAGAAAGTGGAGCGTAAATAATAGAATATAAAAACGGGTGATTCGATTAAACAACGAATCACCCGTTTTAATTTAAAATACAAAAACCCTTTTTATGTATAAAGAAAAAGGGTTTTGCTTTTTGTTTCTTAAGAAATAATAGCTTTAACGATAATCGCTACAAGAAATATAACGACCATAAATCCAGCCATTCCACCGAAGCCGACAAGAAGATCTTTTAAATCATCACGTGGCTCTTCATTAAAATGCTGACGAGGATCATGTGCTTTTTCCATTTTGTAGCCTCCTTAATCGACCATTACTTTCCATAGTATAACCAAATATTTGCTAAATTGTAAAGCTATTTCTATTAAGCGTGAACATTTAATGTATGTTAAAATATAGGGAAAAGGGGGAGTATAGTTGAGTACATTGGATCCGATTGAGCAAGCAAGGCTAGTATCTGAGCACATAAAAAATAAGTTAGCTATGCTTCCAGATGAGCCAGGCTGTTATTTAATGAAAAATAGTGAAGATACAATTATATATGTTGGTAAAGCAAAAATTTTAAAAAATCGCGTTCGCTCTTATTTTACTGGTAGTCATAATGGAAAAACACAAAAGCTAGTATCTGAAATTGTGGATTTTGAGTTTATTACGACAGCAAGTAATATGGAAGCACTTATTTTAGAGTGTAACCTGATAAAGCAATATACACCACGGTATAATGTTCTATTGAAAGATGATAAAACATTCCCTTATATAAAAATAACGAATGAAGCACATCCAAGATTAGAAATTACGAGAAGAATTGTTAAGGATAAAGCGAAATATTTTGGACCTTATCCTAATGCTTTTGCAGCTCAACAAACAAAAAAGTTATTAGATCGATTATATCCGCTTCGCAAATGTAAAACATTACCTGATAAGGTTTGCTTATATTATCATATTGGTCAATGTATCGCTCCATGTGAGTTCGAGGTTGAGGAAGGTACGTATGAGCATATGATTCAAGAAATTACGAAGTTTTTAAACGGTGGCGAGGATAGTGTAAAGCAAGAGCTGCAACAAAAAATGGAAGAAGCAGCAGAAAAGCTAGAATTTGAACGAGCAAAAGAATATCGTGATCAGATTGTTGCAATCGATGCTATTATGGAAAAACAAAAAATTACGATGAATGACGCATTAGATCGCGATATATTTGGTTTTGCCGTTGATAAGGGCTGGATGAGTGTACAAATTTTGTATATGCGTAAAGGTAAGCTGATTGAACGACATGGGACGTCATTTCCTTACTTTGGAGAACCGTATGATGATTTCATGACGTTTGTGACGCAATATTATAGTGAAAATCCAGCACTGCCTAGACAAATATTGTTGCCTTTACCTGTAGAGGAAGAGGCATTAGAGCATGCAGATGAGCTTACGAAGTCTTTACAGACATGGTTAGGCGTAAAGGTGCTTATGCCAAAGCGCGGGCAAAAAAGCGAAGTTGTGGCGATGGCAGAGCATAATGCGAAAATTGTACTTGATGAAAAATTCAAACTGATTGCAAAGGATGAAGAACGTAGTGTCGTTGCATCAAGAATGCTTGGAGATAAGTTAGGTATCGGTCCTTTACAGCGTATTGAGGCATTTGATAACTCTAATATCCAAGGCACCAATCCTGTTTCAGCAATGGTTGTTTTTATTAATGGTAAGCCTGATAAAAAGGAGTATCGAAAATATAATATTAAAACGGTTCAGGGACCTGATGACTATGCTACGATGCAGGAGGTTATTAGACGCCGTTATGAACGTGTATTAAAGGAAGGATTACCATTACCTGATTTAATTATCGTAGATGGTGGTAAAGGACAAATGTCAGCTGCTCAAGAGGTGCTGGAGGATGAATTGAATCTTTTTATTCCTGTTTGTGGCATTGTAAAGGATGACAAGCACCGAACCGCTCAGCTTTTGGCAGGTGATCCTCCAGAAATAATAGATTTAAATCGAGATAGCCATGAGTTTTATTTAATACAGCGTATACAGGATGAAGTGCATAGATTTGCCATTACATTTCATCGTGAGCAGCGTGCTAAATCAATGACACAAAGTAAGCTAGATGCTATTCCAGGAATAGGTGAAAAGCGAAGAAAGCAGCTTCTAAAGCATTTTGGTTCTTTAAAGCAAATTAAAGAAGCGAATATTACCGACTTTAAAGAGGTCGGTATTGGTGAAAAGCTAGCTACGACTATTTTAGAGCATCTTAATCAAGAGGAATAAGGCTAATAAATAAAACGAGCTCGATTGATTCGAGCTCGTTTTATTTATGGATTTGCAGAAAAAACTCCCCTTATAGTAGTCATTCACGACTATGAGAGGAGCTAGTTGTTAATATTTATTTAATTTTGTTCATTTGTCTGTTGAGTCATGTAGGGTTGATAGTAATTTGGATTTTCAATAGGTGGCACCGATGGTGGTGTTGGTCGATTTTTAATATATTTTGCGTGCGCTGCTTTAATAATAAAGGCAACGATAATTGGCATTACAATATATAGTACTCCCATAACGATATCAAATGATTCACCGTAAACAAACAGTGACATCGTCATGGCAATCGTATTAAACATGGCATGCGTAAAGATAACGGTTAATAAACCAAATTTAACCATAACCCATGTTAATAGTATACCGATTAACAATAACTCAATAATTCGAGTTGAAACAGGATATAGCGGATATAGCGTATGACCAAATGCCCAAACTAATGATGGTATGATAGCAGCGGCATAAGTGTTTTTAAACCATCTTCTAAAAATACCTACTCCAAAATAACGATAAACCGCTTCTTCTGTAATCGCAGCAACCCACGCTAATGCTGGGAAAAACCACATCATTGTTGTATTTAGAGGCGACTGAGTTGCGTCTATCGCCGAGTAAGTGCCTATGGCGTAGGATAAGCCTTCAAAAATAAGTGCTTGAATACCTAAACCTGATAAGGCAAACAAATAGCCAAGCAGCATACTATTCCATAATGTTTTTCCGAAGCTCTCCTCTTTGAAGCGTGGCCATAAATTAAAGCCCTGTGCCTTCCATAAACCATCACCAGCTACAAATGAGAAATAGAAGCTTACAGCACTAATAAGTACATAGACGACTACAAATACATTCATGAAGATTAGCATAAAGTCACTATGCTGCATCGTATTTTCTTGTAGCATTAATATAGGCTTCATCATTGACATCTGTGCGATACAAGAAAGAATAGTAGCGACTAGAGTGAACACTAATCCATATTTAAATGAAGTGAAATGTCGATAAATAAAAGCATAGATTATCGCTAAAATAGCCATAACTATCGTTAATCCAATAAATCCGATATTAGTGTAAAGATTAGCTAATTTATCTTGCTTACTAGTATGCGCGGTATAATCTGCTGGAACTAGTGATTCTGGCTCGTAGAAGCTAATAAATGGTTGACCGTTAAGTTCTATAGCCTCTACATTTACATTAATAATCGCATCGGTAACCTGTAAAGCATCAGCATTTGATGCAACAAAACGACCATTATCGGTAAGTTCTAGCTTAAGGTTCTCAACGGGGAAGTGATGCTCTTTTAAAGCGTCTAGTACCGCCGCCTTGCTTGCCTCATCAATGATGAGTTGTTCATCTAAGGGAAAGGACCAGCCTGTTACATCGCCTGTTGCAAAGTTAATATCAACATAAACCTCACGGTCTATATTGTCTAATAAAGCGAAAACGCGAAACTTTTCAACTGGGTATACTTTATCTGTCTTTTCATAGTGCTGTTTTGTTACGCCCTGTTGCTCTAAATAACCAGTATAATGTTTAGGTGAATCATATACGATATCACTTTTAGTTACGGTTGCTCCCGTTTGTTCCTCAATGAAGGTTTCTGCAATTTGTATCGCTTTTGATTTTGTAATTTTTTCACTTTCTTCATTCGTAATTGAATCAGAAAAAACTCCATTAATAAAAATAAACAATATAATACAAATCAGTGAAACAATAGCTGATCGTATCCATGTTTGTTTTGTAACTTGTGTTAACATAAGTCACCTCAATAATTATTTATATTTTGTATAACTTTAATACGTAAGGGTGTAAAAAGAGTTTCTAATTAATTGCTCATATAAATGCTTTATTATAATGAAGAGCAATCGTTGATATACAATTTTTAATTGGAAGTTCGAGCAAATCAGGATCAAGATGAATAAGCGAAGTAGTACGCTTAGTCCGTTTTAGCTGCTCAATTGAAAAAATTAGTAAATCATTGTTAGCGATTAGCTCTCGGCTAACATATGACTTTGGAAGTAGAGCACCTGCTCTTAATGTATGTAGTAATCTTAAAATAGCTTCAAATGAATCTATCTCCATTCTTATTTCAGGTGTAATCTGATAGGCATCGAAAAGCTCATCTATGAGCAAGCGATACCAAGTCCCCTTAGAAAATAAAATCATAGGCATTCGATTAAGATCATGAATCGTTAATTGAATTTCCTCTTGAATAAAAGCAGGTTTTGGCATGACGAGGACTAAATGATCATCAAATAATGGTGTACAATGAACATAGCTATCATCGATGCTTGAAGCGATGACAGCAATATCTACTCGGTGTTCCTTTACATAATTAACAATTTCATGAGTTTTGCCTGTAACGGCTTGAATATCAACCTCAGGATGTTCTCTTTTTAATAATGCAATAAGCTCAGGTAAAGTCGTTTGAAGTGTTGTTAAGCTTGCACCTAATGTAATATTACTTCTTCCGACCTCCTTGAACTCAGCCACAGTTTTCATAAATTCTTTGTGGATACGTTCTTGTTCAATAGCATATTCATAAGTAAGTTGTCCAATTCTAGTTAGTTCAAGCCGTTTACCTATACGCCTAAACAAGGCTGCACCAATGTCCTCCTCAAGCTTTTGTATTTTGCGAGATAAGGCTGGCTGCGATAAGCTTAAAACATTAGAGGCTTTATTCATGCTAGACTGTTCTACGATAACTTTAAATACTTGGAGTGCTTCATACATAAACTGTTCACCTCTTATGCGAAAAAGTTATAAGTTTTAATAATAAATATGCAATTCCATTATAAGCGAAAAAGGAGTAGGATGAAAGTATGACAGAAATGTGTCGTATTCTGTTCACCAGCCATGTTTAAACAGATAGAATTAACATGGTTTATATTTTAAAATGAAAAGAAAGCACTTACAGAAATTGAAGGGAGCAAAAAAGTAATGAAGGGAAACAGCTATTTTGCACGTAAGCTGCACTCTCTTGTAGGATTAATTCCTCTGGGGGGATTTTTCGTTGTTCACGCACTAGCAAATTTCCAAGCATTTGAACGTGGACCAGAAGGATTTCAAAAGGCAGTAGGTTTTATAAATGGGATGCCGTTAATTTTTTTACTTGAGTTTATTTTGATTTACATTCCGTTATTATTTCATGGTATTTATGGTCTTTATGTTGCCTATCAATCAAATTCAAACTTAGGTCGCTTTAAGTACGGTAGAAACTGGGCGTTTACTGCTCAGCGTATTACAGGTGTTATTACATTTGTGTTTGTATTTTGGCATGTGTATCAAACACGTTTTCAAGTATATTTAGGCATTGTAACGCACGAAGAATTAGGCAGTACGATGCATTTAATTTCAACAAATAACTTCTACTTAGTAGCTTATGTTATCGGTGTTTTAGCGGCTAGCTTCCATTTTGCTAATGGACTTTGGGCATTTTTGATTAGCTGGGGAATTACGGTTGGTGAGAAGGCACAGCGCTTATCTTCTCGTATTTGCCTAGTTGTATTCGTAGTTATTTCATTATTATTTATTCTGTCATTGGTTGCATTCCGTGGCGATGAATTTAGTGAAGCAGCACAAGCTTTAACTGCTCTACGTTCACTACTCTAATAAGTACAAGGAGAGAATATAATTATGGCTAGTAATAAAGTTATCGTTGTTGGTGGTGGTTTAGCAGGCTTAATGGCAACCATTAAAGCAGCTGAGGCTGGAACAAAGGTTGATTTATTTTCAATTGTTCCTGTAAAACGTTCACACTCTGTTTGTGCACAAGGTGGCATTAACGGAGCAGTAAATACAAAAGGTGAAGGTGACTCTCCATGGGAGCACTTTGATGATACAGTATATGGTGGAGACTTTTTAGCAAATCAACCACCAGTTAAAGCAATGTGTGATGCTGCACCAGGTATTATTCATCTAATGGACCGTATGGGAGTTATGTTTAACCGTACGCCTGAAGGCTTATTAGACTTCCGTCGCTTTGGTGGTACGAAACATCATCGTACAGCGTTTGCGGGTGCAACAACAGGTCAGCAGCTTCTATACGCATTAGACGAGCAAGTACGTCGCTGGGAGGCAGCAGGTCTAGTTACAAAGTATGAACACTGGGAATTTTTAGGTGCAGTATTAGATGACGACGGCGTTTGTCGCGGTGTGGCAGCTCAAAATTTACGTACGATGGATGTTGAAACATTCCGTGGTGATGCAGTTATATTAGCTACAGGTGGTCCTGGTATTATTTTTGGTAAAACGACGAACTCCGTTATTAATACAGGAACTGCAGCAAGTGCAGTTTACCAGCAAGGTGTGAAATATGCTAATGGTGAGTTTATTCAAATTCATCCAACTGCTATTCCTGGTGATGACAAATTACGTCTAATGAGTGAGTCAGCTCGTGGTGAGGGCGGACGTATTTGGACATATAAAGATGGTAAGCCATGGTATTTCCTAGAAGAAAAGTATCCTGCGTATGGTAACCTAGTTCCGCGTGATATCGCAACACGTGAAATATTCAGTGTATGCGTTGATCAGAAGCTTGGTATCAACGGAGAAAATATGGTTTATCTTGATTTATCACATAAAGATCCTAAGGAACTGGACGTTAAATTGGGCGGTATAATCGAAATTTACGAGAAATTTATGGGTGACGATCCACGTAAAATTCCGATGAAAATCTTCCCTGCTGTTCACTACTCAATGGGTGGTATGTGGGTTGATTACAACCAAATGACGAATATTCCTGGCTTATTTGCTGCTGGTGAATGTGAGTATCAATATCACGGTGCAAACCGTTTAGGTGCAAACTCACTACTTTCAGCTATTTATGGCGGTATGGTTGCTGGACCAAAAGCGGTAGAATATATTAAAGGTCTATCTAAATCTAGTGAGGATCTCTCATCATCCATTTTTGAACGTGCTATTGCACAGCATACAACTAATTATAATCGTATTCTTAAGATGGACGGTTCAGAAAATGCTTACGTGCTTCACAAAGAGCTTGGTGAATGGATGACGAACAATATGACGGTTGTTCGTTTCAATGACAAGCTAGAAGAAACGATTAACAAAATTAAAGAGCTGAAGCAACGTTATCAAAATATTAATATTAATGATACAACGGGCTGGAATAATGCTGGTGTAGCCTTCACTCGTCAGCTATGGAATATGCTAGAGCTTTCTGAAGCGATGACATTAGGTGCACTAATGCGTAATGAGTCTCGAGGAGCTCACTATAAGCCAGAGTTCCCTGATCGTAATGATGAGGATTTCTTAAAAACAACAATCGCAGATTGGACAGCAGAAGGTCCAAAAATCTCTTATGAGGATGTAGACGTAAGCTTAATTAAGCCTCGTAAGCGTGATTATACTTCAGATAAAAAGAAAGGAGAATAGATGATGGCTGTAGCAACGAAAACAGTAACACTTATTATTTCAAGACAAGATACTCCCGATAGTAAGCCTTATACGGAGACGTTTTCGATTCCATATCGTCCTAATATGAACGTTATCGGGGCACTTATGGAAATTCAACGTAATCCAGTTACGGCAGAAGGATCAGCAACGAAGCCAGTAATTTGGGAATCAAACTGCTTGGAAGAGGTATGTGGAGCTTGCTCGATGGTGATTAATGGTAAGCCTAGACAAGCATGTAGTGCGCTTATTGATCAGCTAGAGCAACCTATTCGCCTAGAACCGATGCGTACATTTCCAGTAGTACGTGACCTAGTAATAAATCGTGAACGCATGTTTAATGCGCTTAAAAAAGTAAAGGCGTGGATTCCAATCGATGGTACCTACGATTTGGGACCTGGACCACGTATGGCTGAAACTAAACGTCAGTGGGCATATGAGCTGTCAAAATGTATGACTTGTGGTGTTTGTCTAGAAGCTTGTCCAAACGTAAACGAGCGTAATAGCTTTGTTGGTCCTGCTGCTATTTCTCAGGTTCGCCTATTTAACGCCCATCCTACAGGTGAAATGCATAAGGATGAGCGTCTTGAAGCGCTAATGGATGATGGAGGAATTGAAGGCTGCGGTAACTCACAAAACTGTGTACGCTCCTGTCCAAAAGGCATTCCATTAACGACTTCTATCGCTGCAATTAATCGTGATACAACGAAGCTATTATTTAAAAAATGGCTTGGTATGTAGCATATAATTGCTACACGCATAAGCAATAATATAAGCAACCTACTAAAAAGCTGTTTTCGCTTTCAAACGAAAACAGCTTTTTTCTATGCAACGCTGGATTTGAATTGTAATGAATGTGTCAAATTTCTTAAATAATGATGTGGATTTACCGTTATAAAGTAATGAAAATCACTTATAAATATTTGGAAAAATGTTATGCTATATCTATTGGATGGGAGGGTATAGATGGAGAATATACATATGCTAATCACATTAATTATTTTACTTGTAGCATCAGTATTATTTGTGTCAGGTCGTATTAGATCAGATCTAGTTGCGATAAGTGCGCTAACCTTACTTGTCATCTTTGGCATACTCAATACGGAGGAGGCATTAGCTGGTTTTGCCAGCAATGTCGTCATTATGATGATTGGTCTTTTCGTTATTGGTGGGGCTATATTTCAAACGGGCTTAGCCAATAAAGCGAGTAGTTATCTACTGAGGTTTTCTGGTCAAAGTGAAACAAGAATGATGATTATTGTTATGCTTGGTGCAACAATAATTGGTCTATTTATTTCAAATACAGGCACAGTTGCTGTTATGCTACCTATCGTTATTAGTATGGCTGCAGTAGGTAAAATGAATGTACGAAAAATGCTTATGCCATTAGCATTTGCTTCAAGCTTAGCCGGAACATTAACGTTAATCGGTACTGCACCAAATATTGTGGTAAGTGAAACGTTGGAGAAGGCTGGCTATTCTGCTTTAGGCTTCTTTTCATTTACACCGTCTGGTTTAGTCGCATTAAGTGCTGGGATGCTACTCATCATTATTTTCACCAAGCTATTTATAAAGGATGAAAAGGTATCTAGCAAAAAGTCTACTAAGCAAAGATCGATAGCTGAGCTTGCCAAGGCTTATCGAATAACTGATCAGTTAGTTCGTTTACAAGTTAATGAGCAATCTCCAATGCTAAATCGTTCATTAAAGGAATTGTCTATTTCTTCACTTTATCGAGTAAATATTATTGAGGTGCGACGTCGCCAATCACATAAAAATCCATTCTTTAAAACGGTTAATTTAGAGCTTGCGGGACCAGAAACAAAGGTTAATCCGTTTGATATTTTGTATGTCTCTGGAGAAATCGAAGATGTTGAAGCGTTTGCCAATCATCAACAGCTCACTATTTTATCTGATACAGTAGCTGAAATCGACAAGAAGGTAGCCGTATCTGATATTACAACACATGAAATTGGAATAGCAGAACTATTAATTCCTTCTAACTCCAAGCATATTAATCGCTTAATTAAGCATTCAGGTTTTCGAGAAAATTATAACGTCAATGTATTAGGTGTTCAAAGAAAAGGACAGCTGCTCCTAGATGAGCTAAAGGAAGTGAGTATTAGAGCAGGTGATGCCCTTTTAGTGCAAGGTCAATGGAACAGTATTGCAAGACTATCACGTGAATATCAGGATGTTGTTGTCGTAGGACAGCCTCAGGAGCTTGCTGCTTCTGTTCCACTATCGCATAAAGGACCACTTACATTAGTGATTATGCTACTCATGATTGTAGCTTTAGTTACTAATATTGTTCCACCTGTTATTAGTATCATAGTAGCTGCAATTTTACTTGTAGCAACGGGATGCTTGCCAAATATGGAGGCAGCTTATAAAACGGTAAACTGGGAAAGTGTCGTCTTAATTGGTGCGATGATACCCATGTCTACCGCTATTGAAAAGACTGGAGCAGCTACCTTGTTTAGCGAATCACTTGTATCGACCTTTGGACAATACGGTCCAGTAGCATTATTGGCCAGTATTTATTTAGCCACCTCTTTTATGACATTATTTATAAGTAATACGGCTTGTGCTGTATTGTTTGCACCAATTGCATTAGCGGCAGCAGTTGGAATGGGCGTTAGCCCAGTACCATTTATGTTTGCAGTATCGCTAGGCTCAAGCTTATGCTTTGCAGTTCCATTTTCAACTCCACCAAATGCACTTGTCATGAGTGCAGGTAAATACAAATTTATGGATTACGTTAAAGTAGGTATGCCAGTACAAATTATATTAGGTGCAGTTATGATAGTTGTTCTTCCATTAATTTATTCATTTTAAGTCATAAAAAAGCAATGAATCAACAAGCTGTTGATTCATTGCTTTTTAATCACATTGACAAACCCATTTTTCAGCCCAAGCTTGGATGGCACAAATTACAGGCTCAAGCTCCTTACCCTTTTCGGTAAGTTCATACTCAATCCGCACAGGCATTTCAGGATAGACCTGACGCATTACGATGCCACTAGCTTCTAATTCCTTCATACGATCCGTTATCATTTTATCGCTCATTTCAGGAATTTGTTCCTTTATATCTTTGAAGCGTTTAGGCCCGCCCAACAATACATGTACAATTTTACCTGTCCATTTTTTTCCTAGTAGGTCTGAAGCACTTTCATATTTTGGACACATATTTGCATAGTCCATTGAAAACACCACCTTTTAAAAATATTTTAGCATATTTACTTAAAATAAGTAAGTCATAAACCAATCGGTAAGTTATGTTATATCGTAATTTTGATTCCAATTAACCCAGCAATTAGACAAATAAATGCAATTAACTGCAAGAAGCTTAAACGTTCTTTTAAAAAGATTATAGCACCTAATGTAACGACTAACCCATTTGTCGCAAAAACGGGGGCGACTATACTGGCTTGCCCATATGACATTGAGATAGCAAACAGCTGCAATCCAGCATAAGAAAAAAGTCCTGTTAAAAAACCAAATCTCCAGCCTGTTGATGCTGAAGCGGTAGGGAGCTCATGTTTATTAAATTGTGGCAATAAAAATAGCAATAAAGACATAAAGTATGCCACAAATAAAATAGGAGCACTAGCTAATTGTAGCTCCTCTGCTACTTTGAGTCCGCCGTTTCGGCAAGTAAAGAATATTACAGCTACAAGCACGATGCCTATCCAGTTTGAAGAGGATGGTGATTTCACTTGATTTTTTTTAACGGATATTAATACTGTAGCTAATATAAGTAATGTGATACTCATTATTTGAATACTAGATAAGCCTTCATCGTAAACAATGACACCTAATAATACGACTAATATTATATTAATATTGCTAAGTGGCGAAATTAAGCTTGCAGGTCCACGTTCTAACGCCTTCATAAATAAGTAGTTACCCAATCCAGAGCCTAATCCAATGACTAAGCCCAATAATAAGCTTCGAAAATCGAGTAATGTATAAAATGAACCTTCTATTAAGCTATGTATAGCAAAGCATAATGTGCCTACAAAATACATGCCAAGCATTAATGTTTTTATAGCTCCATGACGCAGTTGTGAAATTTTCATCCACCATCCTGCTAAACCAAATAGTACTGCTGCGATGATTGACAATGTCAAAGACATGAAGATGCTCCTTTTATTGTATAAGCAATATTGATATATCCAAGAGAAAACGGAAAAAAACCGATGCCTTAGAGCATCGGTAACACAGAATTATAAATCGATTGGAACTTCAATCTTTTGTTTTTGTTTATAATATACCCAGTTTGAATATCCAATTTGTTTTAGTAATTTTGCTACATCTTCAAAGTCCTCGGAAACACGAGAAGGCGTGTGAGCATCAGAACCAAAGCTAATATTTACTCCAAAGTGAAAAGCTCGCTCTAATATTTCTGCTGAAGGGTACCATCCGCCTACTAATTTAGTTTTACCAGAAGTGTTAACTTCAATGGCCACCTGATGCTCTGCAATCGTTTTTAAGGCGTGATCAACAGCATGGTTAGCTGGAATATGCGAAAAGTCAGGGTAATATGCCTTCATCGCATCAATATGACCTAAGATTTGAAACATACCACTTTTAGCTGATTGTGCAATTAACTCGTAGTAAGCTTCCTTAGTTTTAATTAGCCCTTTTTGATCTAGCTTCTTCCATCTTGTTTTGTTAAAAATACTAACCTCATTTACATGGTGGACAGAGCCAATAATATAATCAAAAGGATACTGACTAAATTGTTCCTTATAAATATGAGCGTACTTAGGGAAAAAGTCAGACTCTACTCCAAGCAATACATCAATTTGATTAGAATATTTTTGCTTTAACTCTAGAATCTGCTTAACATAGTTAGGAAATTCGCTTCTAGCCATCGTAATGTTAGGAAACGGGTGATCCTCCTTATGTCCAAAATATGGAGAATGATCTGAAATTCCGATAGCCTTCAAATTTTGCTCGATTGCTGATTTAATATAGGCTTCTATTTGTCCATCAGCGTGTCCACAGCGTTCATGATGTGTATGAATATCAAATTTAATGATTGTAGGTGACAAACTACTCACTCCTATTCTGTATATATAAATTGAGATTCTGGCATCCCTTTTAAATCACTTAAAAACTGCTCCATTGCCGAATTTAGGTAACGGCCAGACTTATAAACAACAGCTACGGGATGAGTAGCATCAATATTTTCAATTTTAATTATTTTTAATGTACCCAATTTGAGCTCTTTTTCTATTGATAATTTTGAAACGATAGCTGCTCCAAGATTAATTTCAACCATTCGCTTCACTTCTTCACTGCTTGAAAGCTCCATTACAATATTAGGCTCAACCAGATGTTCCTTTAATATATTGTCTATAAAGCGTCTTCCTAATGTATCAGGAGTAAGCATAATCATAGGTAGTTTATGTAACTGAGTAACAGGAATGTACTCATACTGACTTAGTGGATGCTCAGGTGAAACAATAAGCTCAAATGAGTCGTAATATAAAATTGAATTTCTAACGTTTTCGTGCTTTTCTGTTAAATAAGAAATACCAATATCAAGTGAGCCATTTTCAACCGAGCTTAACACTTGAGTGGAAGGCATCGTATGAATAGTTGTTTTAATTAATGGGTATTGATTTTGAAAATAAGAAAGAACTCTCGGTAATATTTGAACCGCTATAGAAGCTGTAGTGCCTAATACAATATGACCTTGTGGTGTATCATTTAGGTCGTTTAGTTTTAGTTTTAAATCTTCAACTATATCAAGCATCTTTTGAGCATGCTCTAAAAACACTTTACCATGATCAGTTAAAGTAACAGGTTGGTTACGATTAATTAGAATAGTACCGAATTCTTCCTCTAAGCTTTTAATTTGAGCTGATACTGCGGGTTGTGTTAAATTAAGTAATTCGCCAGCTTTTCTAAAGCTCATCGTCTTCGAAATTGTGAGTAATGTTTCAAGTTGACTAATATTCACTTTTGTTACCTCCTATTCGAATTCGTTAATGATTGGCGCTTTCTTTATTATAACTAAAACTAACAGCTTTGTGAAAGTAAATCACAATTTTCTGAAAAATCGATTAATATGTATGTTATGTATAAAGGTTATATAATAAGCTACATGGCATGGAATAGTAATATAAATAAAATACGACTCTATACTTACATAAAGAAGGTGAATAAGTGAAGAACGCGTTATCAGAAATGTCGCTTGAAGAGTTATGGTTATTGTTTCCGATTATTTTAGAGGAGCATAAGCCAGTTTGGAAAGAGTGGTATATACAAGAAGTATAAACATGATAGAGATGGTTACACAGCAGCAAAGACAGATTTTATTAAGGCATATACTAAAATAGCAATGAATAAATAATAAAATGGGAGACCTGTTTGGTTTCCCATTTTATTCGATAAGCTTTATTAATGAATGGATCATAGTAAGTATTAGAGCCATTCTTTTTTGCGGAAAATAAAATACATACATAAGCCTAGTAAAAGCATTATACCAAGCACGATAAAAGCACCGTATTCAACATGTATGCCAGGAATACGATCAAAGTTCATACCATAAATACCTGTAATAAACGTTAATGGCATGAATATCGTTGTGATTGCCGTAAAGACTCGCATGATTTCATTGGCACGAGCAGAAAGAGAGGATTGATAAGCTTCTCGTAAGTTGCCCATTAAATCTCGATACGTATCAAAAGACTCTGCTATTTTAATTGTATTTTCATATATATCGTTAAAGTATTTAGTCAGCTTTGAGTTAATAAGCGGTAGCTCCTTGCGCACAATGGTTGCAATTAGCTCTCTTTGTGGACCTAAAATTTTTCTTACCCACAAGATTTCACTTCGTAAACCGATAATTTCATTTAAGTGAGCTTTTTTTGTATGCATTAATATATCTTCTTCTAATGTTTCAATGCGATCGTCGATACGATCACCAACAGCAGCATAGTTGTCGACAACTAAGTCAATGAGATGATAGAGCATCTCATCTGGTGAACTTACTTCGTGATCCCACATTCTTGCTTTAAGTAATCGTATTTCGTTTATTTTTTGCTTCGTAATCGTAATAATATAATGTTTTCCTAAAAATATATTAAGTGCACGTAAGAAAAACTCCTCGTTATCAAACCGGATACTATTGACCACTATAAAATATTGATGATCATATAGCTCAATTTTTGGGCGTTGTTCCTCTTCATTTAAACAATCCTCAACAGCTAAATCGTGTAAATTAAATAATGATTGTAATGTAAGTAGGTCATTTTTATTAGCATCAATCCAATAAAAGCCTTCTTCTGGGGAGGTAACCGTTTGTGCTACATCATCAATGATAGTGAAATTGCCGTTAACAACATGTCTAATTTTCATTTAAGACACACTCCTTTCAATATGAGAGGAGGAAAGAGCATCGTGTTTATGACCAAGAGTATGGCTGAATATGAACAATAGCCTTCTGGTCAATTTTACATAATGATACTTTAACCACCGTAAAAACTGTAGTACTTTGTTGCGTAAAACTCCTCGGTTCATCGTCCATATTCAATCCACCTCATTTCTATAATAATAATCTTTTATTCATAAATTATTGCTGAGCTACTTTAATAGTATACGCTTATCATTGCCTATGGTTCAACAAGTAAAAATTTTAAATGCAAGATATGAAAAGCCCTGCTTGACTAGACAAGTTAGTTACAGTAAAGTGTTATTTATAAACAATTAAATAAAACAACTTTCTTATCAAGAGCAGGTGGAGGGACTGGCCCTTTGAAGCCGCAGCAACCGACTATTTTGGCACGGTGCTAATTCTTGCGGAAACATAAGTTTCTGAGAGATGAGAGAGAGGTTCGGATATATATGACGCCCTTTCTCTTTTTAGAAAGGGTTTTTTTATTGCGATTTTGACTAGGAGTGTGATTTGTATGCCAATTAAAATCCCAGATCATTTACCAGCAACAGAAGTGTTATTAAGCGAAAATATATTCGTGATGAATGAATCACGAGCTTACACACAGGATATCCGACCGCTTAGAATTGTTATTTTAAATCTAATGCCAAATAAAGAAATTACAGAGACACAGCTTTTACGTCTTATTAGTAATACGCCTTTGCAGGTTGAACCAACATTATTACATCCTAAAACTCATGTGTCTAAAAACACATCGGAAGAGCATTTAACTGCGTTTTATCAAACCTTCGATCAAATTAAATCACAATACTTTGATGGTATGATTATAACAGGTGCTCCTGTTGAAATGATGGAGTTTGAGGAGGTTAATTATTGGGATGAGCTAACAGAAATTATGGAGTGGAGTAAAAAGAATGTTACGTCTACTTTCCATATTTGTTGGGCTTCACAAGCTGGACTATATTATCATTATGGTGTTCCGAAATATGAGGTTGAGGAAAAAATATTTGGTGTTTTCCCGCACTATGTAACAACACCTAATGTACCTTTAATGAGGGGCTTTGATGAAATGTTTTTAGTGCCTCAATCACGCCATACTGAGTTTCGCAAAGAAGAGGTAGCTAAAATACCTGAACTTGAAATTTTAGCAGAGTCAGAGGAATCTGGTATTTATATTGTAGCTTCCAAAGATGGCAAACAAATCTTTGTAACAGGCCATTCAGAATATGATGCCTGTTCACTAAAAAGTGAATATGATCGTGATATTGCTAAAGGGATGAATATCGCTTTACCCAAAAATTATTTTCCTGGAGATAATCCAAACAATATGCCATATTCTACATGGCGAGCACATGCCAATTTGCTATTTTCCAATTGGTTAAACTATTACGTATATCAAATTACACCTTACGATTTAGGTGCAGGAATATAATAAAGAGGAGCGTTTTATGATGAAGATTGAAAGTAAATTAGCGCAAATTGGCTCGACAGCAGATACAGTAACGGGTGCAGTGAGCTTTCCTATTTATCAAGCAACAGCGTTTAGACATCCAGCATTAGGTGAAAGTACAGGTTTTGACTATGCTAGAACGAAAAGTCCTACACGCTCTATATTAGAGCAAGCAGTGGCTGAACTCGAGGGTGGGGATGCAGCCTTTGCTTGTAGCTCAGGGATGGCCGCCCTGCAAACTATTTTTTCATATTTTAGTTCTGGTGATCATTTCTTAGTTTCTTTAGATTTATATGGTGGTACGTACCGTCTACTTACTCAGGTTATGGGTAAATTTGGTATAACAGTGTCATTTGTAGATACTAATGAGATAGATGAGCTTCAATCTCATTTAACACCGCAAACAAAAGCCGTTTTAATCGAATCACCAACTAATCCTTTAATGATGGTAACTGATATAGCTAAGGTTGCATCATGGGCTAAAAAGCATAATCTGTTAACGATAGTAGATAATACATTGTTAACTCCATTTTTCCAGCGTCCAATCGAATTAGGTGCAGATATAGTTACCCATAGTGCGTCTAAATATCTTGGCGGGCATAATGATGTGTTAGCAGGACTCATCATTACTAAGGGAGAACAGCTCTCAGCTGAGATGGCATTTTTGCATAACTCAATTGGGGCAGTATTAGGTGCTCAAGATTCGTTTTTACTTGCAAGAGGAATGAAAACCTTAGCGCTTCGCATGGAGCGTCATCAATATAATGCAACAAAAATAGCGTTATTCCTAAAGGAGCATCCTGCTATTACTGATGTATACTATCCTGCACTCGAGGATCATCCTGGCTATGACATTCAATGTCAGCAGAGCTCTGGAAATACAGGTATCTTCTCATTTAAAGTGAAAAAGTCAGAATATGTTCCTATCATATTAAAGAGTATTAAGCTAATTGCATTTGCTGAAAGCTTAGGTGGGGTTGAATCACTGATGACTTATCCAGCAGTTCAAACACATGCAGATATTCCTGCTGAAATTCGTAATCAATTAGGCGTTGATGATCGCTTACTACGTTATTCAGTTGGTATTGAGCATGTCGACGATTTAATTGCCGACCTTTCTCAAGCCCTTGATATTGCTGTTGCTACATGCGGAGCATAGATCTCTTGTCTAAAGAAAGTTAGCTTATATAATTGTTCTAAAGCCAATGATATTAATATCATTGGCTTTTTATGTTTAGCTCAGTAGTATGATATAGGAATTATTAATAATTTCTTTTTTTGTTGTTAAATAATTGAAATTAACAGCTTTATACGAGCTTAAATTGGTGCTTTATTATTGAAAATAAGTACAAGAACAAAATATTTTAAGCATGTATACCAAACTCTTCTTTGTATATACAGTGTCCTATAACCATATACTTTAGGAGAAAGGAGTGATTCGATGAGTGTGCTCACATTAATCTTACCACTAACTCGTCATAATGAAGCTGAACAACTCGCTCAAAGCCTTAATCAGTATTTAACGAGTAGTTTACATAGCTTATTTACACATTCGGTAGCAAAACAGAACCTATCATTTGTTAAACTTGTTATTGAGCACCAAAGTGATAAATTAGCCATTCATATTAAGCCTAATTTACCTACTTTTGAATTAAATAAGCATGGCGATGCTCTTTATAAAGCTACAGCTGAGTGGTTTGCAACATATATTGTGCAACATTATGAACATGAACTCCTCAATAAAACGATCAAGCGAAGAGGGTTTACGAATATAGAAACGATTCAAAAAATTGAAGCCTATTGTCAATCCATTCTTAACCATGAGCAATGGGAAGGGTTAAGTCGTATCTATACAGAAGTAGATCGGAAACGAAGAGTAAATAAAATAGTACATGAGCTATACCAATATTTCAGCTACGAGGTTAATTGTAATCTGGATGGCATATTGAACTTTAGATTGAAGCCGTACAAAAAAGAAATAAAGGACATTGTTGATTATGCTTGTGACGAGTATGTATTAAATCAACAATACGAAGAGTTTATTAGCCTGTTAAAATATTTTGTACAAATTCAGGAGTGTAAAATTGATACTGTCCATATTATTCAGGATGAACGAGGCCTAGAGCTTTACGATGAGCAGTTTAATACAATCATCGTCAATGACTATGAAGAACGTATCGTAGTAGATATGCTTGAAACAGAGATAAATCTTGAGGATTCAGTCATTAGTCATTTAGTAGCTGTTTCACCGAAAAAAATAATATTACATCCATTTACAAAGGAACTGTCTGAAACAAAAACGGTAATGAGTATTTTCTCTGAACGAATTGAAACGTGCAGCGGGTGTCATTTATGTCGTGCAAATAATAGTGAAATGATACCATTTAATTAATTAGACCATTGCAAGTTGACAAAGAAAGGTTAACATTTATAATATAAATATAGTTAAAAAGCAATGATGAAGACATGTTATAGTGATGCACGGGTTCAGAGAGAGAAAACTTGGCTGTGATTTTCTCCCATGTTGTACATTATGATACCACTTCTAAGCTTTATCTCTGAACGTTGCTATACTAGTATGAGATAACGGTTAATTCCCGTTAAAGAATGTTACGAGGACTGTCTAGCCATCAGTTTGTTGATTGGCATATTTTATGCAGTTAAAGTAGGGTGGAACCACGAGATATAAGCACTCGTCCCTTTCGGGACAAGTGCTTTTTTTATTTGTCCCAATGCTAAATTAATGTTAAATGTTGGAGGTAACACAGATGAGTCAGATTAAAATTACATTTCCTGATGGCGCAGTAAGAGAGTATCCAGTTGGAACTACAACTGAAGATATTGCTGGCAGCATTAGTACAGGATTAAAGAAAAATGCAATTGCTGGTAAAGTGAACGGCAAAGTTGTGGATGTTTATGCACCGATTAATGAAGATGCTAAGGTTGAAATTGTAACGGTTGATTCTGAGGATGGCTTAGAGGTTTACCGTCACTCTACAGCACACTTAATGGCTCAGGCTATTAAACGTATTTATAAAGATGCTAATTTACAATTAGGTATTGGTCCTGTCATTGAAGATGGCTTCTATTATGATATCGATTTAGATGTATCATTAACACCTGAGGATCTAGTTAAAATTGAAAAAGAAATGAGCAAAATTGTAAGTGAAAATCTTGAGATTCGTCGTCGTGAAGTATCACGTGAGGAAGCAATCAAAATTTTCTCTGACATTAATGATAGCTTAAAGCTTGAGCTTATTAACGACCTTCCAGAAGATACAACATTAACTATTTATGATCAAGGAGAGTTTTTTGACCTTTGTCGTGGACCACATTTACCAAGCACAGGACGTATTAAAGCGTTCAAGCTATTAAGTGTAGCTGGTGCTTACTGGAGAGGCGATTCCAAAAATAAAATGCTTCAGCGTATTTACGGAACTGCATTCCCTAAAAAAGCACAGCTTGATGAGCATTTACATTTCTTAGAGGAAGCTAAAAAACGTGATCATCGAAAATTAGGTAAAGAGCTTAAAATGTTCACATTCTCAAAAGAGGTTGGTCAAGGCTTACCGCTATGGCTTCCAAATGGTTCAAAAGTACGTCGTACTATGGAACGTTATATTGTTGATATGGAAGAAAAGATGGGCTATGAGCATGTTTATACACCAGTTCTAGCTAATGTCGAGCTATACAAAATTTCTGGTCACTGGGGTCACTATCAAGATGGCATGTTCCCCCTAATGGAAATGGATAATGAAGAGCTTGTACTACGTCCAATGAACTGCCCTCACCATATGATGGTTTATAAATCTGACCTACGTTCATATCGTGATTTACCGATTCGTATTGCTGAAATGGGTACAATGCACCGTTATGAAATGTCAGGTGCTTTAACTGGATTACACCGTGTTCGTGCAATGACATTAAATGATGCTCATATTTTTGTTCGTCCAGATCAAATTAAAGAAGAGTTTGCACGTGTAATTGATTTAATTCGTAAAGTTTATGAAGACTTCGGAATAAAAGATTATCGTTTCCGTTTATCGTATCGTGATCCTCAAGATACAGAAAAATATTTTGATGATGATCAAATGTGGGAAATGAGTCAACGTATGCTACGTGAGGTAGTAGAAGAGCTAGGCTTACCTTTCTATGAAGCAGAGGGTGAAGCTGCATTCTACGGTCCTAAACTAGACGTACAAATTAAAACTGCTTTAGGTAAAGAAGAAACATTGTCAACAGCACAATTAGACTTCTTATTACCACAACGCTTTGAGCTAGAGTATATCGGTGAAGATGGTAAAAAACATCGTCCGGTTGTTATTCACCGTGGTATTATTTCAACAATGGAACGTATGACAGCCTTCTTAATTGAAAACTTTGCTGGTGCTCTTCCATTATGGTTATCTCCAGTACAAGCTAAGGTTATTCCTGTATCTACAGCGTTTGATGATTATGCTGAAGAGGTTTACCAACAGCTTCGTGAAGCAGGCGTTCGTGTTGAAATCGATGTGCGTAACGAAAAGCTTGGCTATAAAATTAGAGAAGCACAGCTTGAAAAGGCACCTTATATGCTAGTTGTAGGGGAAAATGAAAAGCAAGCTGGTGCAGTATCAATTAGAAAACGTGGCGAAGGGGATATTGGCTCATTGCCAGTTGAAGAGTTTATTG
>Ga0182742_1001363_pt1 | contig 31655 bp, 35 predicted proteins | sample eDN5th37CBELigMG_FD_128880 | JGI IMG/M metagenome (GOLD analysis project Ga0182742, IMG submission 128880) | Enriched Miracle-Growth compost microbial communities from Emeryville, California, USA - eDNA 5th pass 37_C BE-Lig MG (version 2)... ... | reverse complement strand
CCCTCAAAGCCAAAATCAGCATAGGTGGAGAGGATCAGGTCGTTGATCTTCAGGCATTCCTCGGCCATCTGCTCGGGCGTGCAGAACACATGCGCGTCGTCCTGGGTGAAGGCGCGCACGCGCATCAGTCCATGCAGCGCGCCGGATGGCTCGTAGCGGTGTACGATGCCGAACTCGGCCATGCGCAGCGGCAATTCGCGGTATGACCGCAGGCCGTGCTTGAAGATCTGGATGTGGCCGGGGCAGTTCATCGGCTTGATCGCGAATACGCGCTCGTCGCCGGTCTCCTCGCCGGCCGATTTCGCCATGAACATATTTTCGCGGAACCAGCCCCAGTGGCCCGAGGTCTCCCATAGCGACTTGTCGAGCAGTTGCGGCGCGTTGACCTCCTGGTATTCCCCCTTCAGGCGGCGGCGCATATAGGCGACGATTTCCTGGAACATGGTCCAGCCGGCCGGATGCCAGAACACCGTGCCGGGCCCTTCCTCCTGGAAGTGGAAGAGGTCCATCTCGCGGCCGAGCTTGCGATGGTCGCGCTTCTCTGCCTCCTCCATACGATGCAGGTAATCGTCCAGCTCCTCCTGTTTCGCGAAAGCTGTGCCGTAGATGCGCGACAGCATCTCGCGGTTGGAATCGCCCCGCCAGTAAGCGCCCGCGACCTTCATCAGCTTGAAGGCGTTGCCGATCTTGCCCGTTGACGTCATGTGAGGGCCGCGGCAGAGGTCGAACCACTCGCCCTGCTTGTAGATTTTCAGGTCCTGGTCCTCGGGGATCGCATCGATCAGCTCGACCTTGAAGGTCTCGCCCTTGTCGCGGAACACCTTCTTGGCTTCGTCCCGCGACCACACTTCCTTGGTGAAGGGTTTGTCGCGCGCGATGATCTCGCGCATCTTCTTTTCGATCGCGCCGAGGTCCTCCGGCGTGAACGGCTGGTTGCGGAAGAAATCGTAGTAGAAGCCGTTTTCGATCACCGGGCCGATGGTGACCTGGGTGCCCGGCCACAGGGTCTGCACGGCTTCCGCCAGCACATGCGCGCAATCATGCCGGATCAATTCCAGCGCGCGCGGGTCCTCGCGATTGAGAAATTCAATCCTGGCGTCTTTCTCGATCGGGTCGGCGAGGTCGGTGACCACGCCGTCCAGCGCCATCGCGACGGTGCGCTTGGCGAGCGAGGGAGAGATGCCCTTCGCGATATCGAGACCGGAAATGCCTTGGGGAAATTCGCGGCGTGCGCCGTCGGGAAAGGTCAGCGTGACCTGCGTCATTGTCGTCTCCTTGAGCTCACTCCCGCGAACGAGCGCGGGTAAGCGGGTGGTAAGGGCCGGTATAGCAGCGGATACGGGGAGGGCAATTGGCTTGGTCGCCCCTGCGCAAGCGGGGCCCATGTTCCAGAGTGGTGGGTATAGATCCCCTTTTCTCGGGGACGACGACCAGACAAGCTCCGCCGCCCGTATTGTTTGCGGCGCCGGGTACGCCGTAGCCCGAAACAGCAAGGTGAGGGGAATGATGCGCCGGAAGACGCAGGGCATTCCTGATACGCCGCGCTCTCGCGAGCGCGACCGCCTTTCGGCGCACCATTTCGGCGTTTTTTCAGCATGGGGCCGCGCTTTGCACATGCGCTCGCCCGACGAGCAGGAAGCGCCGGTCAGCCGGCTCCCGGCAGGGGTCCCTAGTGACCCCGGGCGGTGCCCCCATGCAGCCCGAGTGCATGCGTGACGAATGCATGCCCGCAGGCGCCGCGCCCGCTCCATCAACTGGCGTCACCGGTTGACGCCCCTCGTTGAGCAGGGTGCAAGGACTATATTCCTTGAACTCAAACTTGTCAAGCCATCCGACATGCGATGTCCGTCAGGACGAGCGTGCAGGACGACAGTAAAGTCACGTCGAAAACGGATGCACCGCCGCTGTTCTGCCACCACCTGGAATAATGCTTCGACGCAAAAGGCCCCCGGACCCGATGCTTCCCCTTCGCACCGCCTTGCTGCTCTGGTCCGTCCTCGCCTTGTCCGGCGAAGCACTGGCGCAATCCGCGCCGAAACAGCGTGGCGGTTTCAAGCACGAACCGATGATCTTCTTTGTGGCCAAGGGCGCGCCGGGAGCCTGCGGGCCGGGTTGCGACACCTGGATCGCGGCCGAAGGCACGTTCGATCCAAAGGTGCATGAGCGGCTGAGCGACTTCTTGAAGGTCCCGTCGCACGGCAGGCTGCCGATCTTCTTCCATTCGCCGGGTGGCGAATTGCAGCCTTCGATCGCCACCGGCAATCTGCTGCGCGAGCGGCGCATGATCGCTGGGATCGGGCAGACTATACCCGAAGGGTGCCGGATGCGCGCCCGGGCTGATGCAGCGTGTCGCCGGCTGATGGGGTCCGGCCGCATCCTGGCCGCGCAACTGAGGGTGGATCGTGGCATCTGCGCCTCCGGCTGCGGCTATGCCCTGATCGGGGCCTCGGTCCGTCTGGTCGGGGCAGGCGCAAAGTTCGGCGTGCATGCAAGCCGCCTCGTGCGGCGAGCGGACGATGACAGCATGCCGCCGCCAAATCGCGCGACACAGCAGGACGCGGAGCGCCAGTCCTACGATCTGCTGAAGCAGTATGTCGCGCTCGCCGGAGTCGACCCTGCGCTGATCGATCTGGCGATGCGGACCCCGCATAACCGGGTGCATTGGCTCTCGGCTCAGGAATTGAGCCGCTACGGCATCGTCCCGGGGGACTATTTCGAGACCCAGTGGCTGCGCATCCCGATCGCGGAGGGGAAGTTCACGATCGTCAAATCCTTGACCCAGCCCTCGCGGACCAATCGCGGCGAGTACCGGACCACGATTATCGGCATCGATTGCGCGGCCGGCGAGCGCCCGAATGTCACGGTACGCCGCGAATTGCCGGCGCATGAGCCGGGAGCCCGGCTCGCCATGCGGATGTTCTCGGGCGACGCCTTTGTGCTTGTCTTCAACGAGGGCCGGCGTCCGGATGCGGCGACCGAATTGCGGGTTCAGCCGGTCGCAGCGGACGCGCTGGCACGCGCCGCGGCGGGCGCGGCCATCGTGCTCCGCGAGGAAAACGGCGAATGGAGCCGCGAGACGAGGCTTTCCACCAAGGGCCTGATGGAGGCGCTGCGCAGCGGCCCCGGCCAGTGCGCAGGCCGCACCTGATGCGCAGGATTAAATCTCTCACAGCATCGGAACCGCGGAGCGGTGTCCGGCGTTTGGGCCGGACGGATGGCGTCCATGCCGGCGAGGTTCCCCGCCTCGCCGGTCGCAGGCGCTGACATCGGGTGCCCGCGGAATTCATGGATACAGCGCAAACGTCCGCCATCCGGTCGCTGCGGCTCGCCATGCTGGCGGCCTTCGTCCTTCCGGTCGTCCTGTTTCTCATTCTCGCCATTGTGAATTACCGGCATACGCATGCCGTGGCCGACGAACGCATCGAACGCACCGCCAGCATCCTGCAGGAGCACGCGCTCAAGGTATTCGAGACGCTCGAGCGCGCCATCGCGGAAGCAAACGAGGTCGTTCGCGGTATGTCCGACGACGCAATCGCGGCGGACGAAGCGCGTCTTCACCTGCGGCTTCGCGAACTGGTGAACTCGCTGCCGCACCTGAAGTCACTGTGGATTTTCGATCGCAAGGGCCGCGCGCTGGTCAATTCGCTCGCTTTCCCCCAGCCGGAGGGCGTCAGTTTCTTCGACCGCGACTATTTCCAGGCTCATATCGGCTCGCGCGGCAAAACCTTCATCGGCGAGGTGCTAAGGCCCCGCGAGCCTTACCCGGAGGGTGACTTTTTCAGCGTCAGCAAAGGGCGCCCCAGCGCGGACGGGACATTCGCCGGTGTGATCCAGCTTTCCGTCCTGCCACCCTATTTCGAACAATTCTTCGCCAAGCTGCAATCGGCTTATCCCGGCGGCTATGCATCGCTGGTGCGCGAAGACGGTGCGGTGCTGGCACGCCATCCGGCCTTTGCGCCCAATGCCGCGAAGCCCATGGACTCGCGGGTCACCGATGCCATGCGCAACAATCCGGGTGGCGGCTTTGTAACGCGCGTCTCTGCGGTCGATGGCATCGAGCGGCGCCTCGCCTGGAAAAAGCTGCCGAACCTGCCCGTCTACGTTATGGCCGGCACCGAAACCTCCGCCATCTGGGCGGAATGGCTCGGCACCATGGCCGGCTATCTGGCTTTCGGACTGCCGGTGACCGCCCTGCTGCTTGGCGCGATCTGGCTGGCGCTGGAACGCACGCGGCGCCTCTATCAGGCGGAGAGCCGTCGCACCGCCGCAGAAGATGCGCTGCGCCAGGCCCAGCGCATGGAAGCGATCGGCCAACTGACCGGCGGGGTGGCCCACGACTTCAACAACATCCTGATGATCGTGAAAGGCAATGTGCATCGGTTGCGGCGCGAATTGAAAGAGCCGAAACTCCTGCGCAAGCTCGACATGATCGATACCGCCTCGCAGCGCGGCGAAAGCCTCGTGCGGCAGCTTCTGACCTTCTCGCGCAAGCAGAATCTCACGCCGCAGGTGATCGACCTCGCCGGGCGCGTGCGCGACTTCCGTTCGCTGCTGGCGCCCTCGTTGCGCGGCGACATCGAAATCCGGATCGACGTGCCGCAGACCATTGCCCCGGTGCGGGTCGATCAGAGTGAACTCGAACTCGCCGTGCTCAACCTTGCGGTCAATGCGCGTGACGCAATGCCGAACGGCGGCGTCATCGAAATCGGCGTGCGGCAGGTTCGGCTGCGCGGGGATCCGGCGCATGACCGCCTCACGGGCGAATTCGTGGCGCTGTCGATCTCCGATAACGGCTGCGGGATTTCGCGCGACGAGATTGGAAAGATTTTCGAACCGTTCTTCACCACCAAGGAGGTCGGCAAGGGCACCGGGCTCGGCCTCAGCCAAGTCTATGGCTTCGCCAAGCAGAGTGGCGGTACGGTGACGGTATCGAGCCGGGTGGGTCAGGGCACGACGTTCACGCTCTATCTGCCGCGATCGCAGGAACAGCCACAGCGCTCCGCGCCGGCGCCGGCCGGCGAGACCACGCCCGTCGCGGCCGGTTCGGTGCTGGTGGTCGAGGACAATACCGAGGTCGCCGATATCGCAACCGCGCTGCTCAACGAACTCGGCTACCAGGTGACGCGGGTGGCGAGCGCGCAAACCGCGCTCGATGTACTGGGCACCGGTGAGCGGTTCGACCTGGTTTTTTCCGACGTGGTGATGCCGGGCGGCATGAACGGCGTTGAACTGGCGCAACGGATCGGCAGCGATTATCCGGATCTGCCGGTGGTTCTGACCACGGGCTATTACAACGCGGTGGACAAGCCGCTGCCGCGCGGCCTGCCGGTGCTGCGCAAGCCCTACGATATCGCCGAGTTGAAGAGGGTGGTGCAGGCCGCCACCGAAAGGCGGCAACGGCAGCGCCGCGTGGCGGCGGGGTAGGGGCCCTGAGGTCACATCCGCGTCAGCGATCGATGCGATGCTTCGGCGCCATCCGCCGATGTGATAGTCGGGTTTCATGACCACGCACTGGTACCAGTTGTGGCGCGACCGGCGCGGGCGGACTTCGCCGCTGCGCATCGTCGCGCTCGCTTTCTTGCTGGTGCCGGCGATGCTTGCACTTCACGCATGGTACGCGCACACGCTCGCGCCGCGATTGCTGAACGATCTCGTGCACCGCACCGGCTACTGGGCGCTGATCTTCATGCTGGTCGCGCTGGCGATCACGCCGCTGCGCCGGAGCGGACGCTTTTCGGGGCTGATCGATGTGCGGCGGATGATCGGGGTCGGCGCCTTTGTCTATGCGACGCTGCATATCCTGCTCTACATCGCCGACGAGCGCTTCGATCTCGTCAAGGTCGCGCTCGAAATCGTCAAGCGGCTTTATCTCACCATCGGCCTCGTCGCCTGGTTTGGCCTGCTGGTGCTGGCCGTCACCTCGAACGACACAATGGTCAAGCGGCTTGGCGCGATGCGGTGGCGACGGCTGCACCAGGCGAGCTATGTCATTGGCTTCCTCGCGCTGATCCATTTCTTCCAGCAGACCAAGGCGGATTTCACGCTGCCTGCCACCATCGGCGGACTGTTCGGCTGGCTGATGGTCTACCGCGCGGTCGCGGCCCGATACGGGCCGGAGCTTTCGACGGTCACGCTGTTCGTGATGACGATGGCTGTCGCGATCGCGACCTTCCTCGTCGAGGCGGCGGGTATTGCGCTCTGGTACCGGGTCTCGCCAACGACCGTCCTGGTGACGGTGTTCGACTTCGAACTGGCCATCCGGCCGGGCTGGTACGTGCTCGGTGCCGGTCTCGCGGTCTGTATTCTGGACTTCGTGCGCGGGCGCATGCAGCCGGCCCGTGAGCGCCCGGTCCGGCGCGGTCCCGGTCAGGTTTCCGCCGGCGGGGTCTCATTGGTCGAGCGCCAGCGCGCATAGCGCCACGGCAGGTACCAGCGCGCGCGCGGCGATGGCTGCGCTGGCACGAAATCCAGACCCGATGTCCCGTAAGGATGGCATCGGCAGACGCGGCCAAGGGTCATCCATCCGCCCGCCCACAGGCCATGCCGACGCAGCGCTTCGTCGCCGTATTCCGAACATGTCGGCAGGTGCCGGCAGTGGAACCCGATGAGGGGCGACAATGTGTAGCGATAGGCGTGGATGAGCCCGCGCCCCGCGTGACGTGGCGCATTACGAACACACGCCTGCAAATTCGTAGCGCGAAACTGAGCCAAAGGCGCGGGTTCCCTCATCGAAGCGCCGAACAGACGCGAAATAACCATTTGCCTGGAACTTTGCGACCGGGTTCCACCGATTCCAGGCGTGGTTCTTTCGTCGGGAACAGACAGTTTTTGTGGACGCGAATCCCGCTCGCATATTATGAACAAGCTTGGGTGACGCGCGATCCCGCTCGACCGGCGCCAGAACAAGCCGGATGGCCAGCGAGCCGCGGGATGCACGGGAACGGGGAGTTTCATGACGCTGCGCCGGATGGGTGCGGTCGCACTGGGATGTCTGTTTGTGTCTTTCGCCGCGCCGATCGCCGAAAGCGATCCATCGCGCTCGGCTCCGATGCAATTCAGTCTACGCCAGGACGCGAGCAACTGCGGAACCAAGTGCAAGACCTGGGTGTCCGCAACGGGCATGATCCGCGCCGACACGGCGCGTGAGTTTGAGATATTCGCGGCGAAGCACAATATTCGCGGCGCGACCATTGTGCTCAATTCCGAGGGTGGCTCCGTGCACGGCGCGATTGCGCTTGGCCGCGCCATCCGCAAGCTCGACATGGTCACCACGGTCGGTCGCACCGTCAGCGTGAAGGGCAGTTCCGATCCGCGGATCGCTCATATCGTCCCGCGCGCCGATTGCGAATCGATGTGCGCCTTCGTGCTGCTGTCAGGAGCCAAGCGCATCGTCCCGCCGGAGGCGCGGGTGCGCGTGCATCAGATATGGCTCGGCGATCGAAGGGACGACGCCGCCGCGGCAAGCTATAGCGCCGAGGATCTTGTGCTGGTGCAGCGCGACATCGGCAAGCTGGCGCAATACACCATCGAGATGGGCGGCAGCGTGGAACTGCTGGAAGTGTCGCTTCGCATTCCGCCATGGGAGCCGATGCGGGTGCTTACGCGCGACGAATTGCGGCGGATGAATCTCGAAAATTCCGAGGTTATCGACGCGCGCGCGAGCCAGCCCCAAGCGACCACCAGCGCCGCTCCTGCTCAGCTTCCGGCCAAGCGCGTTTCCTATACCCAGGCCGGGCCGCGCGACCGGGATCGCGGGTGGGTCATGGCCGAGAATGCAGGCTCGGCCACCCTGACGCGACGTCACCCGCTGACAGTGGAAGGCGAGGACATCGGGTCGATCGATGTGACCTTCGCCTGCGGCACAAATGCGGATGAATATCTGGTTCTCTACAGCGAGACCCGGCGGATGAGCGAAGGGGCAGCCGCACAGCCGCTCAAGAAGGTCGAAATCCGCCTCGGCACGAAGACCGTTCCGCTCACCCTCGGTGTGTCGCGTCCGGCGCAAAATCCCGGCGAGCACCGGTCGACCGCCAGCGGCGCGGTGACCGGGGCGATGCTGCAGAACTTCGCAAGCGCCAGTCTGCGTTCGATGGTGATCGAATCGACGGCGGAGAATTCCGATCCCGCCGTGATCCGCATCGGCAATACCGGCGCCGCAGGCAATGTGACGCAGTTTCTCGCAAATTGTGCGCAGCCTTCGTCAGAGCCATCGGAGCATGCCGGGCTGAAGGCGGACGCGCGGTAACGGCGGCGGTGAGGCTATTCCGCCGCCTGTCCGGCGGTGGCCCGCGCCTTTTCGATCTGGTCGATCGCGGAGACCACCGCATCGAAGGTCAGCAGCGTCGAGGCGTGACGCGCCTTATAGTCGCGCACCGGCTCGAGCACGGCGATATCGGCCCATTTGCCGTCCGGCGGGGCTCCATTGTCCTTCAGCATCCGGCGCACCGCCTCGCGTAGAGACCGCAATTCGTCCGAGCGCGAGCCGATCACGTGGCGGGCCATGATCGATGAGGATGCCTGGCCGAGCGCGCAGGCCTTCACCTCATGCGCGAAGTCCGTGACCGTATCGCCGTCCATCTTGATATCGACGGTGACGGTCGAGCCGCACAGCTTGGAGTGCGCGGTAGCGCTGCCATGCGCATCCGGCATACGTCCGATCCGCGGGATCGACGCCGCGAGCTCGAGAATCCGGGTGTTGTAGACGTCATTCAGCATGGGCAGGCCGATGGTTCGGATGCGGGAAAGCGTATTTGTCTTGATCGAGCAACCGACTATATATGGCTTTGGGAATGCGGCGTCCAAGCCCGGTCGGGCGGCGCGGCCGACCCGGTGACACCCCCGGCGCCACCTTTGACTTAGAGCGCCGGTCGAACGGAGAGACCATGGACGCGATCGTGAAGCCCTGGCCGAAGCAGTCTTCGGCATCCCAATCCCTTTCCGACCATGTGCGCGCCGCGCCTGCGGCGTTGGAAAGCCGGCCCTCACGCGAGCAGGCGGAAGAGGCGGTGCGCACCCTCATCGCCTATGCCGGCGAGAACCCGGCGCGAGAGGGCGTGCTGGAGACTCCCAAGCGCGTGGTCGAGGCCTACGAGGAGATGTTCCGCGGCTATACCGAATGCCCTGCGGACGTGCTCGACAAGACCTTCGCCGAAAGCGAGGCGTATGACGATTTCGTGCTGGTGCGGGACATCACATTCAACTCGCATTGCGAGCACCACATGATGCCGTTCTTCGGCAAGGCGCATGTCGCCTATCGGCCGGTCGACCGGGTGGTCGGTCTGTCCAAGCTGGCCCGCCTTGTCGATGTCTATGCGCACCGCTTGCAGACGCAGGAGCATATGACCGCCCAGATCGTGACCGCGATCGAGGAGATCCTCAAGCCGAAGGGCGTGGCGGTCATGATCGAGGCCGAGCATATGTGCATGTCGATCCGCGGCGTGACCAAGCCCGGCGCGCTGACCGTGACCACGCAGTTCCGGGGCTCGTTCCGCGATGACCCGAATGAGCAGGTGCGGTTCCTGACCTCGATCCGGGCCGGCCAGCGGTAAGCCGGCCTCGTGTCCCGGATGCTGTGCGGCATGAGCGCGAAGCGCGAAATGCTGCACTGCTGTTCCGGGATCCACATTATCGCCTCCAGCTTGTAGGTCGCGGTTCTGCGGCGCATCATTACGCGCCTGCGGCGCTTTATGCTGCGCCGCGCCCGGGACACGAGAGCCTTATCGCGGAGCCATCATGGCCGCCTCATCCGAAATAGAGGAAGGCACCCGCCTTCAGCCCAAGTTCGATTCAAACGGCCTCGTCACCGCGGTCGCGACCGATGCCGCGACCGGTGCTGTACTGATGGTCGCGCATATGAATGCGGAGGCGCTGGCGAAGACCATCGCCTCGGGCGAGGCGCACTATTTCAGCCGCTCGCGCAAGACGCTCTGGCGCAAGGGCGAGGAGAGCGGCCACACCCAGCGCGTGGTCGAACTGCGCATCGATTGCGATCAGGACGCGGTGTGGCTGCGGGTCGAGCAGGCGGGGCCAGGCGCTTGCCATACCGGGCGGCGCTCGTGCTTCTACCGTGCCGTGCCGCTCGGGCAGTCGGGCGAGGTGAGGCTGGAATTTCGCGAAGCGGACCGGTTATTCGATCCGGCGTCGGCCTACGCCCGAGGCTCTGACCGGTCATAAGGCCGTGATGGGGTCGACATCCTCCCGCAAATCGCCTAGCTGAAATGTGAGCGGGAGAGACCGGCCGGGTTCGTAACCCAGCCGGCGCCGAAGGAGCAACCGCCCCGGAATCTCTCAGGCAAAAGGACCGCTCGAAAGGTTAGCACTCTGAAGAGTGGAGCCGGAGCGCGCCGACGATCTTTCCGTTCGGTCGCGCGACCAAAGACAAAAGGCTCCCGCCGACGGTGTAAGTCGTCACGGCAATCAGGCCGGGACGGCGATACTCTCAGGCCAATGACAGAGGGGGCCGCATCCGTCAGATGCACGGATGTGCGCCAGCTCGCGAGGCCGAGAATGTCTTCCCCCGACCATTTTGATGTCATCGTGCTCGGCGCCGGTGTGATCGGCGTCAACGCCGCCTATTGGAATCTGCGCAATGGCAAGTCGGTCTGCGTGATCGACCGGCAGCCCGCGGCCGGGCTTGAGACCAGCTTCGCCAATGGCGGGCAGGTGTCGGTCAGCCATGCCGAGCCGTGGGCCAATCCGTCCGCTCCGCTCAAGGTGCTGAAGTGGTTGTTCCAGAAGGATGCGCCGCTGCTGTTCCGGCCGCGGCTCGACGTCCATCAATGGCTGTGGATCGCCAAATTCCTGGTCGATTGCCTGCCCTCGCGTGCCGATCGGCACACCACGGAGATCGTGAAGCTCGCCACCGAGAGCCGGGGGCTGATCCAGGCGATCCGTGCGCGCGAGGGCTTTCACTATAACGAGCGCGGCAACGGCATCCTGCATTTCTATCGCGACCCCAGGGAATTCGAGGCCGCGGCCCGCGTCGCCGAACTGATGCGCAAGCATGGCTGCGACCGTGAGGTGATCGGCATCGACCGTGTGGTCGAGATCGAGCCGGCGCTTGCGGATCGCCGCCGCGAGATTGCCGGCGCGACCTATACCGCGGCCGATGAAAGCGGCGACGCGTTGAAATACACGCAGGAGCTGGCGCTCGTCTGCGAAAAGATGGGCGGCATCTTTCGCTACAGTCATCAGGTCACGGCGCTGCATGCCGATCGCGTCACGCGCGAGGTGCGCGGTGTCGAAGTCTGTGGTCCGGACGGTTACCGCACGCTGCGCGGGCGCGATATCGTGGTTGGACTTGGAAGCTGGTCGGCGCCGTTCCTGCGCGATTATGGCGTGCGGCTGAATATCTATCCGGCCAAGGGCTATTCGGTGACGATCCCGACCAACGGCTCCAATACCGCGCCGGTGGTGAGCCTGACCGATGACGAGTTCAAGCTCGTCTATTCCAATCTCGGCGACCGGCTGCGGATTGCCGGGACGGCGGAATTGTCAGGCTATAGCCGCGATCTCAACGAGACGCGCTGTCAGGCGATCCTGCGCAACGTGAAGACCCTGTTCCCGCGGGCCGGCGCTTTCGAGCGGGCGACCTTCTGGAGCGGCCTGCGCCCCGCGACGCCGTCGAACATTCCCTATGTCGGCCGCACCCGCTATCGCAACCTCTGGCTCAATACAGGGCACGGCACGCTGGGCTGGACCCTCGGCGCAGGCTCGGGATTCCGCGTCGCCAACATGATCGCGGCGGGCGAGGGGCCGGTGGTGGCGTAGTCTCAGTGCGTCTTCGTGGCCTTGGCGAGCAGGATCTTCGCCCGCACCAGATGCGGCCGGTCGTACATCTTGCCGCCGATGCCGACGACGCCGGCGCCCGGCTGGGCGTCGAAGGCGGCGACGATGCTTTGCGCATGCGCGATCGCCTCCGGCGCCGGGGTGAAGATCTCGTTGATTGCCGCGACCTGTGCCGGGTGAATCGCCATCTTGGCGGTGAAGCCGTCGCGACGCGCCTCCTCGCATTCACGGCGCAGGCCCGTGTCGTTGCGGAAATCGACATAGACGGTGTCAATCGCCGGCACGCCCGCTGCAGCCGCGCCGGCCAGGCAAAGCGTGCGCGCGAGGCGGTATGGGTCAAGAAAGCGGCCGCTGTCATCGCGGTTCGCTTCAGCGCCGAGGTCGGCCGACAGGTCTTCCGCGCCCCAGGTGAGCCCGGCAAGGCGAGGGCTCGACCCCGAATAGGTGCCGGTGGTGAATAGCGACGCAGCCGTCTCGGTTGCGAGCGCCACGATCCCGATCTCGCCGTCCGGCAGTCCCGCGATCGCCTCGCGCGCGGACAGCTTGGCGTGCAGATGCGTGACCGAGACCCCGCCGGCAGCTTTCGGCAGCATGATCGCATCCGGTCGCCCTGGCACGATGGCGTCGAGGTCCTCGTCGGTCAGCCCGGTATCGAGCGCGTTGACCCGCACCAGGAATTTGCGGCCGGCACGCTTGGCATTCTGAAGGAAGGACAGCGCCGTAGCACGGGCGAGGGCCTTGCGATCGGCTGACACTGAGTCCTCGAGGTCGATGATCAGCGCGTCGGCGCCGCTGGACAGGCCCTTGTCCAGCTTCTTGTCGGAGTCGGCAGGAACGAAGAGGAGGGAACGCATGTCAGATTTTCCGGCGTGCTGGACCGATCCTCCGTTCATTCCCGCGAAAGCGGGAATCCAGAAAGCCAAAAACTGGGTCCCCGCCTTCGCGGGGACGAACGGTGTAAAAGTTATGCCACATTGCTAAGCCGGCCGTTTCTTGATGAAGGCCTGGCGCTTGCATTCGGCCACCAGCTTGCCGTCCTGATTGAAGCAGCGGTGATGCAATTCGACGATACCCGCATTCGGGCGCGATTTCGATTCGCGCTTGCCGAGGATCTCGGTCGTGGAATGCAGGGTATCGTTCTCGAAGACCGGATGCGGAAAGCGCGTCTCCTGCATGCCAAGATTGGCGATGGTCGTGCCGGTCGAGATGTCGCTCACCGACATGCCGATCATCAGCCCGAGCGTGAACAGCGAATTCATCAGCGGCTGGCCCCATTCGGTCTCGGTCGCACAGAAATGCCGGTCGATATGCAGCGGCTGCGGATTGAGCGTCATGTTGGAGAACAGCATGTTGTCCATCTGCGTGACGGTCCGGTAATAGCGGTGCTGGTAAACGCGGCCGATTTCGAAATCCTCGAAATACAGTCCCCCGCGCGGGTGCCGCTCTGCTTCACTCATCCGATCCTCCGCCGCGCCGATGGCGCTGTCCGCTTCATTAAGAGTCCATTTACCATAATTCGCGAAGGTCGCGCCTGTCGGCACGCGAGGGCATACCCGCCGGCCGAGAGGGACAGCGAGTATGGCGGTCGGAGCCACCACGACGGCGCCGGGGACGATAGGGGCGGTCTCGGTCACCTCTGCGATTCGCAAGGCGTCGGATGTCACCGGCGCGAGATTTGGCTACCTGCTCGCGACGGCCAAGGTCGAATCCAATCTCAATCCGAACGCCGCTGCCAGGACATCGTCAGCCGGCGGGCTGTTCCAGTTCATTGACCGGACCTGGCTCGGCACGCTGAAAGAAGCGGGGCCGCTGCTCGGCTATTCTCGCTATGCCGATGCGATCACGCGCACCGGCGACGGACGCTATGTTGTCTCCAACCCTGCCATGCGGCGCGAGATCATGGCGCTGCGCCAGGACCCAACCGCCAACGCATTGATGGCGGGGGTGTTCACCAATTCAAACGCGAAGCATCTGACGAATAAACTTGGGCGTGCTCCGACTGACGGCGAACTCTATATGGCGCACTTCATGGGCGCGACCGGGGCGGCGCGTCTGATCACGGCATCGGAAAACAGCCCGAGTGCGGTCGCGGCCAATTCTTTCCCCGCTGCGGCGCGTGCCAATCGCTCGATCTTCTTCGACAAGAGCGGACGCGCACGCAACTTCGCCGAGGTGGCCCAGAATCTCGCAGCCCGCTACGATGCCGCGCGCATGCGGGTGGCCCGACTTGCCGCCGGCGATGCAACGCAGCCCGTTGCGACGCTACCCGTTGCAACACAGGTCGTTGCTCCCCAGAGCACCGCTTACGCCGCGGAAACCGCGCGGGTGGCGCGCGCCTATCAGGCCGCGGATCCGATCAGCCGGGTGTCGGTTGCCCCCGCAGCGACCGGGATGCCTGCGGCACAACGGCCGGTCCCGGGCGAACGTCTGTTTCACAATCCCTATCGCGCCGCGCAACGGCCTCAGCCGGTCTCGGCAGCTGTCGCCGAACTCTGGACGCCGAGATCGCGTACGATCCAGCAGGAGCAGGCGCGGCACATCGCCCGCGATCTCGAAGAGAAGTCGCGCCCGAAACCGGCCGCACAGGCGGCACAGGCAGCGCAGGCAGCACACGCCGCGCCGACCCCGCCGCTGGCGCAAACGGCGGATATGCGCACCGATGCTGCTGCGGGAAGCCTTGGCCTGTTTCAGGATGCGCGGCCGGACGTCCGCTCCCTGTTCACGCACGGCGTAAGAGGCTAGCGGCTCCCCCTGCGTCCGCTTACAGCGTAAACCGGCAAAGCCACGCGTTAACACCGCGGCAACAATCGCAAACAAACATGGTGAACCCTTTGTTAAGAGGCTCACGCTAGGCTTGAGCATAGTCGGCGGGGCCATCGTCGCGTCAGCGTGTTGAGCCAGACATGATTGTGAGACAGTTTCTGTTTTGGTTGCGTAGTGCCCCCGCCGGCGAACGCGCCGACGCGACTTCAGCGCTGGCCAGAGCCTATCTTTATTCCGACCTGTCCGACGACGATCTCGCCGCTGCCGAAGGCGCGATGACCATGCTGCTCGACGATCCGTCGCCGCTGGTGCGCGGCGCTCTCGCCGATGCGCTGGCCGCCAGCGACGCCGCGCCGGCATCCGTCATCTACGCACTTGCCGCCGATCAGCCGGAAATTGCTGCGACGGTGCTGGAGCGCTCGCCGCTCTTGCTCGATGCCGATCTTGTGGATGCGGTGGCGACGCAGGGCGCGGCCGCGCAATGCGCGATCGCGCGGCGCGCCGAAGTTCCGCGCTCGGTCGCGGCGGCGATCGCGGAAGTCGGCTGCGCGCAAGCCTGCCTCGAGCTCCTCGAAAATCCTGGCACGGACATCGCGCCATTCTCGATCGACCGCATTGTCGAGCGGTTCGGCCATCTTGCGCCGATCCGCGAGTTGCTGCTGGCGGGCGAGGGCCTTTCGGCGGCGACGCGCCAGGCGCTGGTGGCAAAGCTGTCGGAGACGCTGGCGCAGTTCGTGGTCGCGCGCGACTGGCTGAACGAGGATCGTGCCAGGCGAGTCGTGAAGGAAGCCTGCGAGAAGGCGACTGTGGCGCTCGCCGCCGGCACGCCGGATGAGGAGGTGCGCCCTCTGATCCGGCATCTGCGCGAGAGCGGGCAACTCACAGCGGGGCTGATCCTGCGCGCATTGCTGTCCGGCAATCTTACGATGTTCGAGGAATCGCTGGCCGACCTGTCCGGCATTCCGTTGTCGCGGGTGGTGCGGCTCGTGCACGACCGCGGCGGCTCCGGATTTCGCGCGGTCTACGAAAAGGCAGGCCTGCCCGCGAGCGCTTACCCGGCCTTCCGGGAGGCGATCGCCACCATGCAGGAGGATGGATTCCTCGGCGATCCGTCGGGTTCGGCGCGCCTGAAGCGCCGCATGATCGAGCGCGTCCTGACGCGCTGCGCAAGCCACGCGCCCGGCGAAATCGCGCCGCTGATCATGCTGCTCCGGCGCTTCGCCACTGAGGCCGCGCGTGAAGAGGCGCGGATGTTCTGCAACGATCTGGTCGACGGACTCGTGCCCGGCTATGGCGCGCCGATGATCGCCGCGTGATGGCCGCGCGACTAACGCCGGCGCTTGGCCGCCGACAGCCTGGTGACGTTTGCAGCGGGCTTATCGGCGCTCATCCGAAGCGCCGTCTTGAGATCGGTCGGCTTGCCGTGCTTTCTCAGGAGGTCGCGAACCGCCTCGTCGATCAATTCCTGCAGGGTGGTCGCACGATCCTCGGCGAGCTCTGTGAGGGCTCGCAAATCCTCGGCGTGAAATGCGATCAACTTGCGCGGCATCTACCGGTCCGTCCGCGGATGACGCCGGTGTAGGAACAGGGCGAGTTGCTCGCGCAGCGATTCATCGCGCTCGGTACAATGACCGGCGATCACGGCATCTTCGAACAGGCGATGCTGAATATCCTGCGGCAACTCGGCCCAGGCCTTGATCACCGCCTGACCGAGCGCCAGCGCATAGCGTTGCTCGCCGTCGGTCTGCATTGTCCCTCCACCGCCGTTCGCCAAAGAACGCGATATCTTTCCAAGGGTTCCGGTCCCCCGGTCCGTGGGCAACCGAGAACCCGCCGGCCGGCGGCGATGTCAGTCTAGGCGATCTGCGACCGCTTCAGAAGCCGCGGCCGGGAACGTGCGGCGGCACAACGAGCCCTTCGAGATAGTCCGGGCGGTGACGGTTTTCGTGGATCAGAAATTCGTCGGATACCTGGCGCAGCCTTCGCGTGAGGGCGGCTGCTATTTCGGCAATATCGGATCGTGCATATTCGCGCACGATGGCCCGGACCGCATCGACATGCTGGTCGATCAAAGCAAGCGGGATGCGGCCGCGATCCGGGGAGTGTTCGAGCACGCGGCACAGGCTTTCGGCGGGGCCGGCCGCGAGCGGAAAGCCGAAGGTCGCCGCGTCGCCCTTCACGTCATGAGCGGCATGAAACAGTTCCTGGAAGGTGCTATTGCTGAGGCCTTGGTCCCGTACGGCGCGGCGCGCGGTATCCAGCCGATTGCATTCGGCGACCATCCAGTCACCGAACTCACCGGACAATTGGGCGAGAGCGGCTTCGGCGCGTGCGAGCGGATCGTCACCCGGCAGCACAACCCTGGCCACGGCCCGGTCGAGCTTGTGGACAGGTGTGATGACTTCGTGATCGGAGAATAATTGAATCTGCGTGCGGTCATTGCCGGTCTGGTTCATGAGAGGTCCATCGGATCAGCGGACTTGCGCCTTGTCGAATAATGACTGCTGTTTGATGACATCCGCCGGGCCGCCGCGCCGGCGTTCGGGCCCCGAATAGGCGGCCGGATTGGGATTGCGGCGCCGATCCGGTCCGAAATAGGTTTTGGTGCGGATGAACGGGCGCGGATTGACCACGACGCTGACGATCCGTTCGTACAGCGCCTTGGCCGAAAGCGGCTTCGCCAGAAACTCGGTCACGCCGGCGTCGCGCGCCGCGGTCACGCGCCTCTTCTCGGAATGGCCCGTCAGCATGATGATCGGTACGAACGGATTGGCGTTGGCGCCAGGCTGGCGGATCATCTGGGTGAGTTCGAGGCCGTCGAAGATCGGCATCGCCCAGTCGGTGATGATGATGTCGGGGACATAATGCGTGAACGCTTCGAGCCCAGCCGCGCCGTCTTCGGCTTCGCTCACCTCGCGCGCGCCGAAACCGTGCAGCAGCGTCCGCACAATGCGCCGCATATGGGCATTGTCATCGACAACCACGAAGCGCAGACGATTGAAATCGATACGGGACATGAGGACGATGTGGCGGCCGCCGAACCGGCATCGGACCATGTTACGGCTGCCGCGTTAACGGCGGGTTTAGGATAACCGCCGCCTGCTGCCCCGGGTCTAGTAGCCGAACTGTTCGCGCAAGATCCGCTCGTCGAGGCTGTGGCCGGGATCGAACAGCATGTGCATCGAAATCGTGTGGTCCATGGCGATTTCGACAGACGTCACGTCGCGCACTTCCGAGTGATCGGCAACGGCTGCGACCGGCCGCTTGTCGGGATCGATCACCTCGACGGTGACGCGCGCGGTGTCGGGCAGCAGGGCGCCATGCCAGCGCCGCGGCCGGAACGGGCTGATCGGCGTCAGGGCGAGCAGCGGCGCCTTGATCGGAATGATCGGGCCCTGTGCCGACAGGTTGTAGGCGGTCGAGCCGGCCGGCGTCGCCACCATGACGCCATCGGCCACAAGTTCGGGCAACCGCTCCTTTCCGTCGACGAGGATCCGCAGGCGCGCGGCCTGGTAGGTCTGACGAAAGACCGAGACCTCGTTGATCGCATAATGCTCGTGCGCATTGCGGGAGCGGTCCTGCGCCCGCATCACCAGCGGGTGGATCACGGTGGGCTCGGCGGAGGTCAGCCGCTCACGCAGGTCGCATTCGTTGAATTCATTCATCAGGAAGCCGACGGTGCCCCGATGCATGCCATAGACCGGCTTGCCGGTCCGCATCAGCGTGCGCAGCGTCTGCAGCATGAAACCGTCGCCACCGAGCGCCACCACCACGTCCGCGGCCGCAGGATCGCAATTGCCGTAGCGGTCGATCAGGCGGGCGTGCGCCTCGGTCGCCTCCGGACTCTGGCTCGCCAGGAACGCAATTTTGTCGTATCGGCGGCTCATCGGACCGGCTGGCTCCTGCGCGGCATTGCCAATAACGGCCGCGCCCGGTGCTGGCCCCATCAAAGAGGACGTTATGGAACGCGTGGTGCTCGTCTATACGACTTATCCTTCGCTTGTCGAGGCGGAGAAGGCAGGGCGCACAGTGGTCGCGCAGCGGCTCGCCGCTTGTGTCAATATTCTGCCCGGCATGGTTTCGCATTACTGGTGGGATGGGAAGGTCGAGCGCGGCGAAGAGGTCGTGATGCTCATTAAGACGCGCGCTTCGTTCGCCGATCGGGTGCGCAAGGCGATCAAGGTCGCCCATCCCTATACGACGCCGGCGATCATGGTGGTGCCGGTCGAGTCGGTGGAGGACACCTATCTGCGCTGGATCATGAATGAGACCGACCGCGCGGCAATGGCGGGCGGGTCGGGACAGTAGGACGCACGAAACGCAATTCCGCCCGTTCCCGGAGGTTGCGGCGGGTTGCGCGTCCGGCTCAAGCCGCCGGGCGCCCGCGGGTCGCGTCAGTAAATCAGCCCGCCGCCGGACAGTGCGAGCTGCAGCGAGGTATAATCGTCGCAATCTGTGCCGCAGATCGTCGCGATTGTGTTGAGGTATTGCTCGGCCTTCGCGCGATCGCCGCGTTCGAGATGCCACATGCCGTAATATTGCCAGGTGCGGCTGTGTTTCGGGTCTGCGGCGAGCGCTTTCTCGTACCATTCCCGGGCGTCTTCGGTTCGGCCGAGCTTGCGGCTCGAAAAGCCGATCAGGTTCGCGACATCGGGATGGTTGTCGCGGCCGAGCGCGCGCAATGCGGCGATCGCTGCTTCGTAATCCTGGCGCTCGTAAACGAGATCATAGGCCAGGCGATAGCCCTCGAGGAACTGGCGTTCCGATTTCTTGTCGCGCGACTTCGCCTTGCCTTCGGATGGCGGTTTGCGTTTCCCGCGGGGCGCCTTGGGCTGCCCCGCGGGATCGGCGGATTGCAACTGCATGCCGGACGGCGGGTTCTGGATGCCGGCGGCATGAGCGCTCGAAAGGACGATGCTGCCGGTCAGCGCTGCGGCAAGCATTGCAGAACGAAGCAGGGCCATGGACAGCCTCTTGGTCGAAGAACGGGCGTCTCCGTCTTCGCGATCAGTAGGTGACGCCACCATTCAGGGCATCGCGCAGCGAGGTAAAGTCCTCGCAGCCCTGGCCGCAGATCAGTCGGATGCGCTCCAGATGCTGCTCGGCCTTCGCACGGTCGCCGCGTTCGAGATGCCACATGCCGTAATATTGCCAGGTGCGGGAATGTTGCGGGTCCGCGGCGAGCGCCTTCTCGTACCAGATGCGGGCATCCTCGGTGCGGCCGAGCTTGCGGCTTGCGAAGCCGATCAGGTTGGCGACATCGGGATGATCGTCACGGCCGAGCGCGCTCAGGATCACGATCGCGCCGGCATAATCCTGGCGGTCGTAGATTGCCTGATAGGCCAGCTTGTATCCCTTGCGGAAATCGAGATCGGATTTCTTGTCGGCCGGCTTGGCATCGCTGGGCTTGGTGTCGGCAGGCTTTGCGTCCGGCGACTTGCTGTCGGCGGCAGGCGTTGCGCCCTTCTTCTCATCCTTCTTGTCGGTTGCAGCGTCCGACTTTCCGGGCTCTTCGATTGCGGCAGCAAAGACATATCCGGACATCGCGATCGCGACGGCGGCGGCTGCGATAAAACGTGAGATGTGTTGGATCTGGCGGGTCATGGTTTGTGTGCTCATGGTTGGTCGGTGAAGCACGATGCGAGTTCAACTCAATCCCCGATGACATTGCGCGCCTGACTCACCCGCAAGGTCAGCGGTGCATAACATACCGCGTTTTCGTGTCGTTCCTGTGCCGGCCGCTCACAACGGCGTGATCTTGACTCGGCGGCGAACGGCGTGGATCATGGTCTGTGCACTGGTTCTCCGGTCGATTCCGGAGAGGCAAGAGGGAACACGGAACGGTCTTTTGGACCGAAGCCGTGGCTGCCCCCGCAACTGTAAGCGGCGAATCTGCATCCAAGAAATGGCCACTGGGAAACCGGGAAGGCTGGATGCAGGTCACGACCCGCGAGCCAGGAGACCTGCCAGCGCAGTCACCCAACCGGTGGGCGGGGCGTCCATACGGAGCGGTTGTTCGCAGCGGTGACGCTTGAATGCCGATGCGAAGGCCGCCTGGGTTCTCCCCAGCGACTTTTCAAAGAGGCGTGAGCGGTCTCGGCCAGCGCGGCGGCCATTTGGTTCTGTCGCCGGGTGAAGCGTGTGCTCGCGTGTCCTTCGCATCGGGTGTGTTCACCCAAGGCTCTGGCGCTGCCGGAGCAGGCGAAGGATCGTGCGATGGGGGTTTCCTCCTGTAACAAGACAAGTCGAAGCGGGGCGGCGGCGCTGATGGCGCTGTTGTCGTCCGCCGCCTGGGACGCGGCGACGGCGCAAAGCGTCGTGCTGCCGCAAGTGAATGTAACCGAGACCCGACTGAGCGGCATCGGGCGCAGCGTCGGGAACGGTGACCAGACGGTGCCGGAAGGCCCTGCGGAAGGCGCGCCGTCCGGAACGGCGGGCGGTATCGCGCTCGGGCGCGCCGGCATCACCGGCACGTCGACCACCGTCATCACCGGTGAGGAGATCGAGCGTTCGCCCGAGCAGAATTTACCCGCGATCCTGTCGCGTGAACCTGGAATCCAGGTTCAGAGCCTGTTCGGCGGCGTGAACGGCGCGCGCACCAGCGTCGATATGCGCGGCTTCGGCGCGGCCGCCAATTCCAACACCCTGTTCCTGATCAACGGACGCCGCGTCCAGGATCTCGACATGGTCGGGGTCGACCTTGCCGCGATCCCGCGCGAGAGCATCGAGCGGATCGAAATCACCCGCGGCAATTCCGGCGCGGTGCTATATGGCGACGGCGCTGTCGGCGGCGTGATCAATATCGTTACCAAAACCGGCGTTGCGGTGAAGCCGGGAGCGCGGATCGATGGCGCGTTCGGGTCGTTCAACCACCGGGAAGGCAACCTGTCAGCGTATGGATCGAATGGCGGCTGGTCCGGCAGCATCTTCACCAATGCGATCAACAGCGACGGCTACCGGGACAACAACACCTACAAGCAGTATGGCGGGGTCGCCGACATCCGCTACACGCACCAGAATGGCAGCTTCTATCTCAACCTTTCCGCCGACGATCAGCATCTCGGGCTGCCGGGGCACCGCCGCTTCTCTCCGTCACAGGACATCTTCAATCTGATCACCGACCGGCGCGGCGCCTTCACGCCGTATGACTGGGGCGACAAGCAGGGGCAGAACGGCACCATCGGCTTCACGCATATGCTGGCGCCGGGTTTCGAACTGATTGTGGATGGCGGCATCCGGCGGAAAGCCGAACAGGCGCAGTATTTCAACGCGACCGAGTTCGTCGCGACGTTGAACCCGCGGCAGGCGGTCGATACCAAACTGACGACATCGTCGGTCACACCGCGGATCAAGATCGATACGACGCTGTGGGGGATGCCGGTTAAAGCGATCGGCGGTTTCGACTATTACAACGCCGATTACGATTCGAGCCGTCCGCTCTATTTCGGCGCCGCGCCGATCCATGTCTATGACATGCAGCAGGCGTCCACCGGGCTGTACTGGATGCAGACGGTGACGCTGCCGACCAACACCGACGTCTCGGGCGGCGCGCGCTGGCAGCGCACCTCGGTCGATGCAAAGGATGCGTTCGACGGATCGGCGCCCGGCGCGATTCCCTTGAGCTGCTTTCCCGGCTTCGGCTGTTTCGGCGACCAAGCCGGCATTCCGCTCGACAAGAGCGAGACCAATCATGCCTGGCATCTCGGTCTCGAGCAGCGGCTGACGCAGCATCTCGCGCTGTTCGGACGCATGGCGCAAAGTTTCCGTGTGCCGAATGTGGACGATCGGGTCGGCGCCGTGACCGCGCTGAACGGCGTTCCGACCACATTCGACCTGCGCACCCAGAAGTCGCACGACTGGGAAGCCGGCATCCGCATCAATGCCGGGCCGCTGGAAGCGCAGTGGAGCTATTACAACATGAATCTCACCGACGAGATTCATTTCCGCTATGCGCCGAATTTCGAAGCCAGCAATACCAATCTCGATCCGACGCGGCGTTACGGTCACGAGACCATCGTCGCGCTCAAGATCAACGAGGACATGCGGCTGAAGGGCGGGCTTGCCTATACCCGCGCGGTGTTCCGGGAGGGGCTGTTTGCGGGCAATGACGTGCCGCTGGTGTCGCGCTGGACCGGCAATATCGGCTTTTCCTGGGACATCTGGAAGAAGTGGCTCACCCTCGACACCGTCGTGCGCTATTTCGGCGACCGGCGCATGGACAATGATCAGGTCAACCTGCAGCCGACCATTCCAGCCTACACCACGGTTGATCTGCGGCTTGGCGGCAAATACGAGCAGTTCTTCTGGTCGATCTCTGTGCTCAATCTGTTCGACAAGGAATATTTCGATTACGCGATCGCGAGCCCCTATCCATTCGGATTTGGCAGCGTGATCGGCACCTACAATGCCTATCCGCAGCCCGGCCGCACGTTCATGGCGCGGGCCGGAATGACGTGGTGATCGAATACGGGAAGGGCCGCCTGCAAGCGGCCCTTCGCTGTTGCGGCGCCGGCGTCAGAGGTTCGGCGACCACATGGCCGGAACCAGGTCGTAGCCCTTGGCGGTCTTCGTGATGTAGCCGGAGGCCGGGAACGGCCAGTGATAGCCGTGCGTCAGCATCCTGTCGGCGGCGGCGCGGTCGAGCAGCATTTTGCGGGTTTCGGCGGCCGTGTTGCCGTCGGCGTCGAAGATCGCCTGCCATTGAGGGTTGCGCACGAACAGCCACGGATTGTTGGTCACGTCCGCAATATAGAGCAGCGATTTGTTGCCGGATGCGACCGAGAAGGCGGTGTGGCCGGGCGTGTGGCCGGGCGCCGCGATGCTCGTGATGCCCGCTTCGACGTCCTTGCCGGGCGTGAACCGCTGCACCTTGCCCGCAATGTCGCCGAAGATGCGCCGCGCATTCTTGAATGTGCCCTGGGCGGCTTCCGGCGCGCGCGTCATGTTGCCGTCATCCATCCAGAACGCCCATTCCGGCTCCGACACGCTGATCGACGCGTTCGGGAAGAACAATGAGCCGTCCTTCGCCTTGATGCCGTTGATGTGGTCGGGATGGAAATGGGAGATGTAGACGGCATCGACCGCTTTCGGATCGATCCCCGCTGCGGCGAGATTGGCAGCGAATGTGCCCGACTGCGGCGCCATCGCGCCGAGCGCCGCCCCGGTGCCGGTATCGAGCGCGATCAGCTTCGAGCCGGTATTCACCATCAGCGTCGTAAACGGGATTGGCACGACGTCCGTCGGCAGGAAGGCGTCCGCGAGCGCTTTCTGGACATCGGGGAAATCCGCGTTGCGGACAAAGGATGGGTCGAGCTTGCGGTACCAGGTGCCGTCATTGACCGCGGTCACCTCGTAGTCGCCGATCTTGAAGCGGTAGAAGCCCGGGCCCTGCTGTCCGCTCTGCGGCGCGGCAGCGTCTGCGGTTTGCGGCAGTGCAGCGCCCGCGGTGGCAACCGCGGCGCCGGCGAGCAATTGGCGGCGAGACAGATGCGGCATTGACCATTCTCCCTCTGATGATTGCCTCGGCATCAACACCGCGTGCCCACCCGTATTCCGTGAACGCTCTGTGGGCCCAAGCGACCGCGAACGCCACCTTGTCGCCAGCCCTCAAGCCTCGCTAGTCTGGCGCCAACACAGACCGCACAATGACCGCGGCAAACGGGAGGACGAAATGCGCTTTCGGTCTTTGCTAGGCTCGATACTTGCTGCCGCACTTGTGGCTTTCGCGGCGCAGGCCGCGCAGGCGCAAGACTATCCCGCCAAACCGATCACCCTCATCGTACCGTTCCCGGCCGGCAGCACCACCGATCTGGTCGGTCGCATCCTGCAGGATGAATTGTCGAAAGCGGTCGGGCAGACCGTGGTCGTGGACAATCGCGGCGGGGCAGGGGGCAGCGTCGGTGCGGAGGCGGTCGCGCGCGCGGCGCCGGACGGCTACACGCTGCTGATGGGCACGATCGGCACGCATTCGATCAACCCGGCAGTCTATGCCAAGATCAATTACGATCCGATCAAGGATTTCGAGCCGGTCATCCAGTTCGGCACCGCGCCGAACGTGCTGGTGGTGCATCCCGATCTGCCGATCAAGACCGTCTCCGACCTGATTGCCTATATCAAGGCCAATCCGGGCAAGGTGAATTACGGCTCGTCCGGCAACGGCACGTCGAACCATCTGTCCGGCGCAATGTTCGTTGCGCGCAACGGACTGAATGCGACGCACATCCCCTACAAGGGCGGCGCGCAGGCGATCACCGACCTGCTGCGCGGCGAAATCCAGTTCATGTTCTATCACTATCTGCCGCTGCTCGGTCATATCAAGGACGGCAAGCTGCGTGCGATCGCCAACACCAACGCGACACGGATCGCCGCGCTTGCTGACGTGCCGGTCATGAAGGAAGCCGGCATGGACGACTTCGAGGTCTCGGCCTGGTTCGGGGTCTGGGCCCCGGCCAAGACTCCGAAGGACGTGGTGGCAAAGCTGAACGACACGATCCTGAAGATCATCAATACGCCGCGCGTCAAAAGCAGTCTGCTGGCGCAGGGGATCGACCCGGTCGCCGGTTCGCCCGCGGACCTTCTGAAGCTGAACCAGGCCGAACTCGCGCGCTGGGCTAAGGCGGTGCAGCAGGCGGGCGCGAAGCTGTCGAACTAGAACATCAGGGGAGCGAAGCCATGATCAAGCCAGTCACGGCGGTCGCGTTGGCCGCCGCAGCAGCGATCACCGCGTCGGCTTCGTCTGCCGTCGCTCAGCAATGGCCGACCCGGCCTGTGACCGTGATCGTGCCGTTCGCCGCGGGCGGTAACGTCGATGCGGCCGCCCGCATTTTTTCCGAGCGTCTGTCGGCGCGGCTCGGCCAGCAATTCGTGATCGAGAACAAGAGCGGGGCTGGCGGCAGCCTCGGCATCGCGGCGATGGCGAAAGCCAAGCCGGACGGCTACACGCTTGCCGTGGTGTCGGCGGGAACGCTGTTCATCCTGCCGCACATCTACAAGGAAAAGCTCGGCTATGACGGGCTGAAGGATATCCGTCCCGTTGCGATGGTCGCATACCAGCCGAACATGCTGATCGTCGATCCGAAAGTGCCGGCCAAGACTCCGGCCGAACTGTTCGCCTACATGAAGGACAATCCCGACAAGCTGAGCTACGGATCGTCTGGCATCGGCACGTCGCAGCACCTTTGCATGGAGCTGATCGTGCAGCACACGGGCGCCAAGATCGCTCATGTGCCGTATCGCGCTTCGAATCAGATCATCCAGGATCTGATCGGCGGCCGGATTCAGATGACCTGCGACCAGTTCTCCACCGCCTATCCGCAGGTGCAGGGCGGCAAGGCGCGCGCGATCGGCGTGTCGTCACTGGAGCGCTATGGGGGCGATCCGTCGATCCCGGCGCTGGCCGAGACCGTGCCGGGCCTTGAGGTGACCTGGACAGCGGTGTTCGTCGCGCCGGCAAAGGTGCCAACCGAGATCGCCGACAAGCTCGCGGCCGAATTGCGCGAGATCGCCAGCGACCCAGCCATGGTCGAAAGGCTCAAGGCGCTCGGAGTCACCCCGATGAGCGTCACCGGCGCCGAGCTGCAGAAGATGATCGCGACCGACTACGACAAGTGGAAGCCGATCGTGGAGCGCGCGAAAATTCCGCAGCCTTGAGGGCGCCCGTTCGCCCCTCTCGAAAGTTTGCACCAGAAATGCGCGATGGCCGGGCTTGTCCCGGCCATTGGCGTCTCTAAGCTGTATGCGAATCGGACGCCGTGCTTTGCGGCCAATCCGCCGGAATTGCTGGCGACCAATTTTGACGTGCCGGCTTCAACTTTCTCGCCCTTCCCGAAGGGCGAGACCCCGATGCCCGATTGAGCCGCCGCAATGAACCGCGTCCTGTCTTGTCTCGTTGCGTTGCTGGCCTCCGCTCCGCTGCAATCGGCCTTCGCCCAGAGCCTTGAGCCCGGACGCTGGCGCGTCCTGACCACCACCTTGTCGGGCCAGCTCCAGCCGCCGATGGTCGCGACCCGCTGTTTGACGCCGGAAGACGTCGCCGATCCGGGCAAGACCTTCGGACCGCAGTTTTCCACCGAGAATTCCGAATGCGTGCGCAAGGAATTCAAGCTCGAGCCATCCGGGCTGACCTGGCGGCTGGAATGCCGCGGCCAGGTCGACATGGATGTCGCGGGTCAATTTATCTTCGACAGTCCGACGCGCTACAGCGCATTCATCACCAGCAAGGCGACCATGCTCGACCGGATCGTCCACGAGACCATGGTTTCGATCTCGGCGGAGCGGATCGGCGAATGCCGGTAGTCGTTTCGCCCGAGCATCTTCCGCGCGCCTAGGCGCCGCGCGTTCCGCGCGAGGCCGCCGGTCATTCCGGCAGCGTGCGGTCGCTGCGCGGATAAAGGTGATCGGCTGTGACGATCGCCATGATCAGGAGCGGGGTTGCGAGAAATGCGCCGATCGGTCCCCACAGCCAGGACCAGAAGGCGAGCGACAGGAATACCGCCAGCGGGTGCATGAGAAACTGGCGGCCGATGATGGTCGGCACGAGGAAATGTCCTTCGATGAAGGTGAATGACATGAACAGGGCTGGCGCGATCAGCGCCGGCAACAGCGTGTCGAAGGTCAGGAGCCCGATCACGAACAGCGTCACATGCATGATGCCGGGCCCGACATAGGGAATGTAGTTCAGGGCGAAGGCAAGCGCGCCCCACAGCAGCGGCGCCGGAAAGCCGAGCGACCAGGTCACCAGCGTACAGACGATCCCGACGCCGGCATTGATGATGCTGACGGTGATGAGATAGCCATTCAGGCTGCGCTCGACATCGTTGTAGATTTTCAGCGCGCGCAGCCGGCCGTCGCGGGTGTCGAAGATGTTGACGAGATACCGGCGCATGGCGTCGCGCCCGAGCACGAGAAAGAACAGGGTCGCGAAGAACAGGACGAATTGCAGCATTGCGGGCGTGATGACGCCGACCACGCTGCCGATCGTTTCGGCCGGCTGCGATACCTCCACGCTGAGACTGGATTGGCCCGCAAGCGCCGACTGTAATTCCTTCAGGGCCGCGAGCGGCCGCTCCATGAAACGGAATTTCTCCTTGATCGTCGCGCCGATTTCGGCGGATCGTCCGATCAGGTCGGAGACCGGATCCGCAAGCAGGACGACGGCAAGGTAGAGTGCGCCTGCGAACAGCGCGACGATGACAAGCGCCGGCACGAAGGCGGGAAAGCCGCGCCTGACCGCATATCCGGTCAGCGGTCCGATCGTTAAGGCCACGATCAGTGCCGCGGCGAGCGGCATCAGCAACGGGCGCGCCACATAGAGCAAAGCCCCGAACATGATGGCCGCCATCAGGATGGTCGCGAGTTGCGCCATGATCCGCCAGAAGGCTGCGGAATCAGCAAAGGGCGTCGGATCCTGGGCGCCGATCAGGAAGCGGCGCGTGCGCCCGACGCGAGCGTGGACCGGCTCCTCCGAAGCACCGCGCCCGGACGTGTCCTCAGACTCGACCATTCGCCTGGCTCGCGCGTTCTGCGCCCCGTTCACGTGATTGACCCTGTCCCAGAATGCCATCGCCCGGCGCGCGGCACGGGACAATTGCCAAGACCGCGGCCCGGTTCCATTGTTGCAAAATCGGACACCGGGGCGCCGTGCCGTGCCGGATCGGCACGCAAAGTCATGGCACCCGGCTTGCAATTCCGAAGGGGGACATACCCGGCCGCCGAGCTGGCCGGAACGGGAGGTTGCGCCATGAAGATTGGACCGGCCTTGGCTGTTGCACTGGTCGCGGTCGCTTCTGCCGGCGTGCACGCGGCACCCGCGGCGGCGCAGCGGGGCGCTCCGCCGTCATTCACCGATACGGTGGTTGGCAGCTGCGTGTTTCATCGCGGCGCCGGACATTGCGTGCGCCAGTACCGCTACGGCGATCGCGGCACCAATGGCGTCCAGAGCCTGCGCGAGCCCAGCGCGGAAGAAACCGCGCAAGCGCGTGAGCGCGAGCGCCGCTGGGTCGCGCGCTGCCGGCCGCATCTGCGTGCGGACGAATATGGCGTCAACCGCTACGTCTATGCCGCGCGCGGCTGCGAATACGGCCAGGACAGGGACTGAACGGGCGCGCCGCTATCGCCGTCGCGTCTCAGTAGCGTCTCAGTAGCGGCCCGGGCGCGCGGTGACCATCGGCGCGACCAGAAAGGCGATCAGCAGCAGTCCCAGCAGATCCATCGCGGTCATTTGCATCTCCCCACCATGCCGGCGGCGTGCAATCGCCACTTGCGGCCGCCGCTTGCACGTCGGTTTGCGCGTTGCCGGACCGCCCTCCCACCCGGCGGGTCCGCAACCATGGTGGGGCCGGTCGGCTAACGCCGCTTAAAGAAACAGGGTTAACCCGTACGGCGCGGCTGCGAGACAATGCGGGCGGTGGCCTGTATGATGGCGTCCATGAAATCCTTCGCGTCGATCGCACTGATCGCCCTGCTTGGGGCCGGGCATGCCGTTGCGCAGAGCCATGCTCCGGCGCTGCCGCAGCTTGATCGGGCTGCGAAGCCTGCGTCTGCCAAGTCCGCGCCCGCGAAAATTGTCAAGGACTGCTCGGAATATGGCGCGGGCTTCGTGCGTGTCGAAGGAACCGGGGCGTGCGTGAAGATCGGCGGCTATATGCGCGTCGAGGGATCGCGCTAGGCCTTCAGCGCTTCGGCGACGTGTCTCGCCGGGCGCGGGCGCTCACTTGAACACCAGTCCGATGCTGCGGGCGCGCCGCCATTTCACCTTCGCCCTGCGCTGAAAGTTGAGCTCCGGAATGACGAGCACAACCGTTTCCGGAAGATAGCTGGTGTGACCGACCATGATCAGAGCGCCGCTATCCGACAGGTTGCGCACGATGCAATCCGCGGCGCTGGTTTGGTCGATCAAAAGGCGCGCGGGCTTGTCGATGCGCCGACGCAGCGAATTGCGCCGTTCGACAGTCTGGATTGCAGCGTCCGCCATCGGTTGCTCTCCGCCGGTGCTCTCAAATCGCACGCAAATGCTAGGCCGTCAGCCAAATGCGGGACAAGCGAAAAAATGCGCCACCCGGTGATTCGAATGCCGATTGGCGGTGCCGCCGCGGAGCCTCCGCCGCGACTTGCCATCAACCGGCATGGTCTGCCAGCGCCTCGCGGCCGGCCGGCCCGAGGATGTACATCATGTCTCTTTCGATGATGGCGTCGGCGTAGGTGTTGAAGGTATTCACCGCATACATCGCCAGCCGCGCTTCCTCCCGCTCGCCGCGATCCATCGCATGCATGATCGCGCGGCTCAAAGTGGCTTTCACGATCGACAGGTTTTCGGCGCACAGACGGCCGTTGCTCATGAACAGCCGGTAGGCGCGATGCAGCGCACGCTCCATGCAGTCGCAATCAATCTCATCGAATACCATGGCTGCCTCGCGTGCGCGATGGCTTGCGGCCGACAAGCCACCATTCCAGACCAATGAACACCCCGACGCCCACGACGGCGCCAATCAGCATCTCTATCATTGGCCCTCCTGGGTTGACGGATGGAGCAATGCTGCAACGCAGTGAAACAGGCGGCGGGCGAGAGGCGCTGCCGGACTGCGTGCATTGAACGTGGATGCGGAAACGATCGATGCGCGCTCAAGACGATGAGCGCAACGATAACTGGTCATCATGGATTGCGAGCCCCCACTCGAATCGATGTTTTCATTTGGGGCAGGCAATGGGGCAGTGATGTGGCCTGTCGGCGCACCCTGTTACTGATTTGGATCGCGTGCGGTGCAATGATGTAGCAATGGTGCACGAGCAGCCATGACAATCTCACATGCGGCACGGTGCAGCGGAACATGGGGCGCTGCACAACAGTTGAGCTGGCATGGATCCGCAGTCTCACCAGCCTGGTGCGCCTTATCCCGCAGAAAAGGCGAGGGGCGCCGAAATCATCCTTAAGCGGCGCTGGCAGAAATATGTATTCTTCGGCGGGCTGATCGGAATCGTGCTGCTCGTTCTGATTCTGCGGCTTGTATCGCTGGCGTCCTCTTGAGCGCGGAGCGTTATGCATCGCAAGTTCGTGCGTCGACGCACGGAGCCGTCAGGCGGCGGGTGAGCCCAATCGATTGCCTTGCATTGCCGTCAAGAGCGGTCTGCGAGTTGATCAAAGTGCGATGCGACGAGCGCATGTGAACAGCGGGGAAAATGGAGAACCGGCGAGGAGTCACGGCGGCTCGCGTCGCACCGATAAAGGATGGTGCCGGCTGAGGGGATTGAACCCCCGACCTTCGGTTTACAAAACCGCTGCTCTACCGCTGAGCTAAGCCGGCAAGGTCAGGAATTCCCGTGACATAGCAACGTGGTGCGGCCCGTCAATGGCTTTTTGCCGGCCGGCGACGACGAGGCGGATCAGCTGCGGGACCACGGCGCGACAGGCCGCTCGAGCAACGCGCCATATTGCTGTTCGAGCTGGGCCTTGACGATCTGCGCACCTTCGGCGGGCGAGTTCGGGGCGGCCTGGAAAGCGCGGTCGAGCAGGTCGGTAAAAGAGCGGTCGCCGATGGTGCGCCGGACGGTGGCCACGTGATAACCCGCAGCGCTGAGCGCCCGGATGACGGACAGTTTCCACTGGCGGCGGTGCGCGTTGCGCATGACGTGAGGGTCCGGCTCTACGATCGGGCCTGGTCGGCGTCATTCCGGCGTTTCAAAAAAGCGGCTGGGTCCGCTTCGCAAAGGATCAACACCTCAGCACGCCTTCGCGTCCGCGGAGCCATTCCGGTCGAGGCCAGACCCGGCGTTTGATTGAGCATGTCCCGGCAACCGCGAACAGCGTTGCGACGATCTCCATTCGATCATTTTTGCGCGACCGAAATCGCCGGACCGCCCCTGTCAGCGCGTCAGCCAAGGCGCCGCCAACGAAAACTATCCCGAATGTCTGGCGCGTAACCATATGCCCCCGTCGCCGATTGGTGGGGGGCGTTACGAAAGAAGGTTCAAGCACAGGATCAGATTATTAAGAAAACCGCCGCTGCGGATGTGGCAGGTGCCCACGTTATGAGCGGCCGGGATTTCGAATGATGTGAGCAGCGGTGACGCGCCGTCCGCGTCGCGGCGCATGCGAGAAGCCATCGATCTAT
>Ga0182742_1001362_pt1 | contig 31656 bp, 29 predicted proteins | sample eDN5th37CBELigMG_FD_128880 | JGI IMG/M metagenome (GOLD analysis project Ga0182742, IMG submission 128880) | Enriched Miracle-Growth compost microbial communities from Emeryville, California, USA - eDNA 5th pass 37_C BE-Lig MG (version 2)... ... | reverse complement strand
GGACACGCAGGCCGCTGCAGTCGATGAAGGTGACCGCCGAGAGGTCGATCGCCACGGAGCGCGTTCCCGTGGTGAGCAGTGAGGTGACCATCCCGGGGACCCACTCGGCGCAGCTGATGTCGATCTCTCCCTCGAGGCGCACAAGCGCCTCCTCGCTCTCCCCCGATGAAGCCGGACACCGCAGGCCGCGCACAGCTCCTGGATCGGCGACGGTGCCTCCGCTGAGACCGACGATGACAGGCGCGAGAGCGATCACTCGGATCCCCTGGACGAGAGCTGGCGCTCCATCACCATCGAGGAGCTCGACACAGTCGGCTGACATCTGTCCTCCACCCAGGTCATGCACCATGCGGAGCCGGCGACCCGAGGACCAGGCAGCGGCGTGCCGTCAATCCGTGCGGGCCGGAGGCTGTTCGCAGCGTCGCGCGACGTGGATCGGCGTCAACAGGGCCGAAGGTCCTGCCGCGGCGATGCCGTCTCGGCCGTGGACGATGCGGGCGACGTCGTCGGCGCCGAGCGTCTCGCGGGCCATGAGCTCGTCGGCCAGCGAGTGGAGGGCGCCCATGGCCTTCGTCAGCTCGGCACGGGCGCGCTCGGCCTGCTCGGCGAGGATCCGTGCGACCTCCTCGTCGATGACCCGAGCGGTCTCGTCGGAGTAGTCCCGCGTGTGGATCAGGTCCTCACCGAGGAAGACGGGCCCCTTGGGCTTCCACGCCATCCCACCGAGCCGATCGGACATGCCCCACTCCTGCACCATGCGGCGGGCCAGCTCGGTCGCGCTCGACAGGTCGTCCGCACCTCCCGTCGACACCTCGCCGAGGACGAGCTCCTCGGCGGCCCGGCCGGCGAGGCGGACAGCGAGCGCGTCCTCGAGCTCGGCCCGACGGTGGAGCTGGCGGTCGGCCAACGGGACCTGCTCGGTCGCGCCGAGGGAGAACCCTGCCGGGAGGATGGTCACCTTGTGCACCGGATCGGCGTTCGGCAGCAGCGAGGCCAGCAGCGCGTGGCCGGCCTCGTGATAGGCGACCGTGCGCTTCTCCTCGGGTGTGAGGACCAGCGACCCTCGAGGAACCCCCAGCAGCACCCGGTCGCGTGCCGCGTCCAGGTCAGCCGCCGCTACCTCGGAGGCGCCACGCCGCACGGCGATGAGGGCGGCCTCGTTGAGGAGGTTGGCGAGGTCTGCACCGCTCATCCCCGGCGTGCTGCGGGCGATGAGGTCGAGGTCGACGTCGCCGGCGAGCCGCTTGCCGCGCGCGTGGACGTGCAGGATCGCGAGCCGCTCGGTCGCGGTGGGCAGGGGGATGACGATCTGCCGGTCGAAGCGGCCGGCCCGTACGAGGGCGGCGTCGAGGATGTCGGGCCGGTTGGTGGCGGCGAGCACGACGATGCCCTCGGTCGTCTCGAACCCGTCCATCTCGGCGAGGAGCTGGTTGAGGGTCTGCTCCCGCTCGTCGTGACCGCCGCCGAGGCCGGTGCCGCGCTTGCGGCCGATGGCGTCGATCTCGTCGACGAAGAGGATGGACGGCGCCTCCTTCCGTGCGGTGGCGAACAGGTCGCGCACCCGGGCGGCGCCCACGCCGACGAACATCTCGAGGAACTCCGAGCCGGTGACGGAGAGGAAGGGCACACCCGCCTCCCCTGCCACCGCCTTGGCGAACAGCGTCTTGCCGGTGCCGGGAGGACCGACGAGCATGATGCCCTTGGGGATGCGGGCACCGATCGCCGTGAACCTCGAGGGGTTCCGCAGGAACTCGACCACCTCGCCGATCTCCGCCTTCACGCTCTCGTAGCCGGCGATGTCCGCGAACGTCACGTCGGGGCGCTCGCTGCGGTAGACGCGGGCGCGGCTGCGGGTGAACGCGGTGGCGCCGGTGATCTGGCCCGACGCCCGCCGCGACAGCCACACGATGACGCCGATGACGAGCACGAAGGGGAGGAGCGAGAGCAGGATCCCGCCCCAGGGGTTCGAGCTCTCAGCTGCGTAGGTCCGCTCCACGCCGTGCTGGTCGAGCAGGGCGATGTCGGCGTCGGGGACGCCGCCCGGCGGCCCCTGGGTCGTGAACAAGTCCCCGGACCCGAAGACCCCCTCGATCTTCCCGCTGCTCTGGTGGATCTCGACCCTGGAGACCTCGCCGGCGATCACGCGGGTGCGGAACGCCGCGTAGTCGAGCTCCGCTCGATCGTCGGAGGGCAGCGGGTACAGGAGCCACACGAGGAAGAGGGCCGCGGCGACGAACACCGGCAGCCACCACCAGCGACCCTTCGCGGGCTGCCGCCCCGGCGCCTCGGGCCCACCACCACCGGACGGGATCCTGGGCGGCCTCGGCAGCGCCCTCCGACCTGCGGCTTGGCTCCCGGGTCGATCAACCTCACGCGGCGACACCGCACCACCTCCTCGGGCTCCAGCCTCGGCGACCAAGACGTCACGGCCAAGAGTCCAAGGTCCCCGGTCCGCGGGGCCGGCGGTCAGACGTCGACCGTCGCCCGGCAGCGCCACCCGCTCTCGGTGGGGCCGAACTCCAGGTCGGAGTACGAGACGCCCTTCGGCATCGCGCCGATGACGTCGAGCTCCTCGAGGGCGACGGTGGTGAAGGTGCCGACCAGGTGGTCGCCACGCACGTCCACCGCGGCGGCGATCGGGACGTGCCCGCGGGCATCGGCCGCGAGGAGCACGTCCTCGAGCAGGAGCACGAGCAGGTCGTCGGGGCGGCCGGGGCCGACCTCGAACGGCTCCGTCGCCCCTCCCTGCACGTCGCGGGTGTCGGCGAAGACGTCCACCAACGCACCGACCGCTTCCTCGTAGCACGCAGCCGCGGTGGGCCCCCACGCCTCGATCACCGCGTCGGCGGTGTGGGCTCGGACAGCGTGGCCCCGGTCGGCGGAGCTCGGGCTCACCCTCCGAGCGTGGGCGCAGGGCCGGCACCCGCACAAGGGCCTTCCGCCTCTTCCACCGGCGCGGCATCCTGGCCCACCATCTGGGTTTGCGGCGCTTTGGGATGGAGGTGTGCCATGGCCATGACCGCCGGTCTCGGAGGTGGGCCCGTCACCCTGGTGGAGGAGACGCCCGTCCGGTGGCGCATCGAGCCGACCGGCCGCATGCGCGTGCCGGGCATCGTGTTCGCCTCCCGCTCCCTGTTGCCCGATGTGGCCGCCGACCGGTCGCTGCAGCAGGTGGTGAACGTGGCCACCCTGCCAGAGATCGTCGAGGCCTCCTACGCCATGCCCGACGTGCACTGGGGCTACGGCTTCCCGATCGGCGGGGTGGCGGCCACCGACGTCGAGCGGGGCGGCGTCGTGTCCCCCGGCGGTGTGGGCTTCGACATCTCGTGTGGTGTCCGCCTGCTCACCTCGCCCCTGGACGAGGCCGACGTCCGCGACCGGCTACCGGCGTTGATGGACGAGCTCGACCGCCGCGTCCCCGCCGGGCTGGGCGGGGGCGGGGTGTGGACCCTGCGCGACGACCAGCAGCTGACCGAGGTGTTGCTCGGTGGCGCCCGCTACGCGGTGGAGCAGGGCCACGGGGTCGAGCGCGACCTCACGCACTGCGAGGACCGCGGCTCCGTGGCCGACGCGGAGATCGGCAGCATCAGCGAGCGGGCCCGCCTTCGCGGCTTCGGGCAGGTGGGCAGCCTCGGGTCGGGCAACCACTTCCTCGAGGTGCAGGTCGTCGACCGCGTCGACGACGAGGCCACCGCCCAGGCGTTCGGTCTCCGCGTGGGAGGCGTGTGCGTGATGATCCACTGCGGCTCGCGTGGTCTCGGCCACCAGATCTGCTCCGACCACGTCCGCATCATGCGCGAGGCGATGCCCCGCCACGGCATCGCCGTCCCCGATCCGCAGCTGGCGTGCGCCCCGGTGACCTCGAAGGAGGGAGCCGACTACCTGGGCGCCATGGCGGCGGCGGCGAACTACGGCCGCGCCAACCGCCAGCTCCTCACGGTGGCCACGAGGCAGGCGTTCGCAACCGCGTTGGGGACGGGAGCGCTGGACCTGCTCTACGACGTGTCGCACAACCTCGCCAAGCTCGAGCACCACGACGTCGACGGTGCGCCGCGGCTGCTCTGCGTGCACCGCAAGGGCGCCACCCGAGCGCTGCCTCCGGGCCACCCCGAGCTGCCCGACGAGCTCCGGCCGTACGGCCAGCCCGTGCTCGTCCCCGGTTCGATGGGCACCGCGTCCTACGTCCTGGCCGGCGTGCCGGGCAGCGGTGCGTTCCACTCGACCTGCCACGGCGCGGGACGGACCATGAGCCGCCACGCGGCGTCCCGCCGCATCCGGGGAGCAGCCCTGCGCCGGCAGCTGGCTGCGGCGGGCATCGCCGTGCGGGCCCGTTCCGAGCGCGGCCTCGCCGAGGAGGCACCCTTCTCCTACAAGGACGTCGACGAGGTGGTGGCCACCTGTGAGCAGGCCGGGCTGGCGAGGCGAGTCGCCCGCCTCCGGCCGCTCGGTGTCGTCAAGGGTTGAACCCGAGGAGGACCGAGAGCGTCATGACGGTGCAGACGTGGCTGATCGACATCACGCCGGAGGAGTGCGAGGACCTGCTCGCCGCCTCCTCGCTCGGGCGGTTGGGCGTCGTCATCGACGGGCGTCCGGAGATCTTCCCCGTGAACCACGTCCTCGACCGCACGACCGGCACGGTCGCCTTCCCGACGAACACCGGGACGAAGCTGCACGCCGCCCTGCACTGGCCGTTCGTGGCGTACGAGGTCGACGGGATCGCGCCCGACGGCGAGAGCGGCTGGAGCGTCCTCGTCGTCGGCCGGGCCGAGGAGATCACCGATCGCGACGAGATCGAGCGGCTCTCGCGCCAGCGGCACGTCCTGTGGCGCCCCGGGGAGACCTCCCGCTGGCTCCGGATCGTGCCCGACAAGGTGAGCGGACGGCGGATCAGCGCCGCCGTCCGCTGAGGTCCGCCTCCACGGGTGCCTCGGCGGGGCGATGGCCGCCGGGGAGGAGCAGGACCGGGAGCGTCGAGTGCTCCAGGATGGTGCGCACGACCGCCGCACGGCCCGGCGAGACGTCCTGGGACCAGCTCAGCACGATCAGCTGCGCACCGGCGTCTGCTGCGGCCTCGATGATGCGCCCGCCCACCGACCCCGTCCGCAGGTCGATGACCGCCGCCTCGGGGCAGTGTCGCGCCAGGAACTCGCTGCGCCACGCCTCCAGGCCCCAGTCGGGGTGGTCGATCATCGTCGGCGCCGTCGATGTCGTGAACACGTGCACGACGACGAGCTCCACGCCGGGGACCAGCAGCGGCACGAGCTGCTGGGCCACGGGCTCCGACGACTCGGCCGTGCCCTCCAAGGGGACGAGCAGGCGGCGGGGTGCCGTCGTGGACACGCGGACCGCATCCGGGGGGACGACGGCCACCGGCTTGGCGACGTCTGCGAGCACCCGCATCGCAGTCCGCCCGACGGGCCGCCGCCCGGTCGGCGTCCCGCGGGCACCCAGCACGCCGACGATCACGTCGTCGGCTCGGAACTCGCTGAGGAGAGCCTCGTGGACCGGCCCGCTGACCTCGCGGAAGGGGATGTTCCGCTGCGCGGCCAATGCCTCGGGCGTCGTCGTCGCGTTCTCGCGGACGTGCACGGCGTGCGCGGCGGCCCCGGTGACGGCGGCCAAGCCGATGGCCGTGTCGAGCACGGGTCGAGCCGCGGCGCTGCTGTCGAGGGCGGCGAGCACGATGGTCATCGTCACGTCCCTTCGTCGCGGGGGCGGGCCTGATCCAGTCGGAAGGTGCGGCCGGCTGGCGCGCAGAGCTCGACGTCGCCTCCCCCGACCCGCACCGGAACCGGCTCGTGGCAGTCGACGTGCACGGCATCGCGTTCCGCACGCACCCCCATGGCACGGCCGTGGAAGCGCACGCGGAGCGAGAGCGCGTGCCATGCGCTCGGCAAGCACGGGTCGATCTCGAGGTGGTCCGCGCGAGGGCGCAGGCCGCAGAACCCGTGGGCCAGCGCCTGCCACAGCCCGCCCATCGTCGCGAGGTGCAACCCACCGGCGGTGGTCCCGGTGACATCGTCGAGGTCGAGTCGTGCGGCGAGGCGGAACAGCTGCAGCGCCCTGTCGGGCCGGTTCGCCCGGGCGAGCACGGCCGCGTAGATGGCCGGCGACAACGAGCTGCCGTGCGTGGTGCGCCGCTCGTAGAACGCGACGTCGCTCGCCAGCGAGCCCGGCCGCAGGTCGTCGGGCACGAGGTGGTGCAGCATGACCACGTCGGGCTGCTTGATGAGCTGCGAGCGACTCACCCGTTCCCGACCGAGCAGCACGTCCCCTGCGAAGGGCGGAGGCGCGATGTGCTCCGCGACGAGCGGCTCGAGGGCCCAGTAGCCCGCGAACTGCTCGTGCAGCCCGCGCGAAGGGTCCCAGCCGTCGACGAGGCGGTCGGCGAGGTCGCGCCAGCGGGCCGCCTCGGGATCGTCCGGCGCGCGCGCCTGCACGAGGTCCGCCGCCCGCCGGAGGTTCCACCGCGCCATGACGTTCGTGTAGGCGTTGTCGTCGACCGCCTCGTGGTACTCGTCGGGGCCCATCACCCCGTAGAGGTGCCCCCGGCCGTCGCGGTCGAGCCGGATCCGGCTCGCCCACCAGCGGGCGGTCTCGATGAGCAGCCCGCTCCCCTCCCCGGCCAGGAAGGCCTGGTCACCAGTCCACGAGGCGTACGCGTCCGCGGCCCAGGCGACGTCGGCCACGATGTGCTCCTCCTGGTCACCGGTGCGGATGGGCACGCGCTCGCCGCCCAGGCCGATGCCGTACCGCGGGGTCACGTCGGTGCCGTCACTCGCCGACTCCCACGGGAACCGGGCACCGGCGAGGCCGAGCCGCGCCGCTCGCTCGCGGGCCGCGGGGAGCCGCCGGACCCGGTACTCGAGCATCGCCCGGGCGGCACCGGGGCGGATCGCGGCGAGGGCGGGGAGGACGAAGACATCGGCGTCCCAGAAGACGTGCCCGCCGTAGGCGTGCCCTGTCAGCCCTCGCGCGCCGACCGCGGCTTCCCCCGTGTCGGGCGCGGCGTTCAAGAGGTGGAAGACCGCGAAGCGGGCCGCGAGCTCGTCGTCGGGCGCACCCTCGATCGACACCGCCGCGTCGGCCCAGCGCTCCGCCCAGGCCTCCCGGTGCTCTGCGAGGAGCTGGTCGAAGCCCAGCTCCTCGACCGCTGCGAGCTTCCCCGCCGGATGATCCCAGCCGGGCGGCCGGCTGGGGTGAGCCGACCAGACACCGATGCGCTCGATCGTGCGCAGCTCGCCGCTCGCCCTGGTGCGGTCGCGCACGGCCACGACGATGCCGCCACCTCCCGGGGTCACCGTGCGCGCCAGGTCGGCGTCGCCGCGCCGAGCCCGCTCGAGCGGAGCGGCACCAGTCGCCGTGAAGGGGTCGCCGGCCTCGAGCCGGTCGGTCGGCCCTTCCGCCCGCAGTGCGAGCACCTCGGGACGGGCCGCGGAGACGAACCGCAGCGTGCGGACGCGACCATCGGCGCGGTGGAGCACGCCCGTGCGGAGATCCAGGGTGCGCCTCCCTCGCGGGCCGTCGCGCAACCCGAGGCGGGTCCACACGGGTCCTTCCAGCAGCCGGGCGACGTCCTCCGTCGTGTAGATCCCGTTCACGGCGAACAGCGCGCCCGATGCCGGCCCGCCCTCCTCCCATGCGGCCCGGAGGCCGACGTGCCCGTTGCCCAGCGCGCCCAGCGCCTCGGCGACGCGCTCGCGCGTGGGGTCGTCGGGGAGCGGGACGACCCAGGCGGGGTCCTCGTCGACGGACGGCACGCGCCGGTCCTCCCGGCGGCGCAGCTGCTCGTCCAGGAGCTCCAGCACGGTGTCGTCGGCCTCCCCGTCGAACGACACGACGGCGGCCCGCTCCAGCCCGGGCACGAGGAGGGAGGGCCCGCCGAGCCGGCCGCCGATCACGAGCACCAGGGCGCCGGTGATGCCGCGGCGGGCGAGCCACGCGGTGGCCGGGGAGGGCTCGACGCGCACGGGGCCGGTAGGCGTGACCTCGTAGACCTCCAGGCCCCGGTTCGCGCCGAGGAGGAGCCGGCCCCGACCCGACGGACGAGCCCCCAGCCGACCGTCGATGGCGTCAACCGGTGCCGCGCTGAGGGCGACGACGTGGACCGCGGCGTCGGAGAGCGCCTCGAGCCGCGACCGCAGCGCGGACGCCTGGGCAGGCCGATCGGCCGCCCGGGTGCCGTCCAGGTCGAGCACCACCGCGTCGAACGTGCGCCCGAGCGGCGCACGTCCGACGCGCGCCGGTGCGGAGGGCACGGGCTCGCGCCACATGTGGGACGTTCCCGCCATGCACCACCTCCGGCTCCTCCGTCGGAGCATCCACAACCCGGGAGGCTGCGTCCAAGGGTCGAAGGTCCCTGCGCTCCCCGGTCACGTCGAGTCGGAACCGGGGGCGGTCCCGCCGAACCGCCCCCGGTCACCCCACAAGCGCGGTTCCGCGGGACCGGCGACCGGGTAGCGCGTCAGTCCTCCGTCCCGGGCCGCAGGTACATGTAGAGCACCGTGCATGGCCGGTCGGCGGAGGCTTCGATGTCGTGCTCCACGCCGTCGGGGACGTGCGCGTAGCCACCGGGCCCGAGGCGCTGGCCGAGCACCAGCGGGTCACCGTCGAGCACGAAGATGTGGTGGTGGTTGCGGCGGTGGCGGTGGGCGCCGAGCCGCTTCCCCGCCTCGATGGTGAGCACGCCCGACATCGAGGTCGCGTCGCGCCACAGCACGCGGTGCATGACGCCCTCGAGCCGCCCGAGCGGCTCGAGCGGCAGGGCGGCGATCGCCTCGGCCGTCAGGACCACGGGCTGGCGCTCGGTGCCTTGGGACAGCGATGTCATCTCCTCACCTCCGATGCTCGTACGGCCGCGTCGCTCGCTGCGCCTGGGGCTCTCACCGGAGCACCAGCCCGACGCGGCCGTACGCCGCCAAGGCGTCGGGCGCGACGAACTCGACCTTGCCGCCGGCCCGGACGACGTGCTCGATCAGCTCGTCGACCGGGTCTTCCATGACCTCGGCACCTTCGTCGCCGTCGGCGGGCACGAGCCGGCCGTCGACCTCGCGCGACGGCTCGGCTCGGTAGTCCTCCTCGACCACGAGCAGGTAGCCGCGACCTTCGCGGGCGACCTGCCACACCTCGTCGAGGCCGGTCACCGCCCGACCGGCGTGGACCGCGTCGACCAGCTCGTCCACCACCTCCTGCCGGCGCGCCCGGAGCCGTTCGCGCATGATCGGCCAGGTCAGCGCACCGAGCTCGTGGGCGCTGCCCTGCTCGTAGGCACCCTCGACCCGCCCCGCGACGAGCCCGGCGTTGCGGCTCACCTCCTCGAACAGCACGGTCGATCGCTTGACGCCGACCAGCACCACCGGCAGCTCGTCGCCGCGACCGGCTTCGGTGAGGCCATCGTCGACCTCCCGGTAGAACTTCCGCCACAGCTCCTGGTCGTCGCGTCCGGTGGGCAGCGCGAACCGCCCGGCCTCCGCCCGCCGGTCACGGGGGACGATCTCGGCGCTGAACGGGAAGCCGTGGGCGCGGACCTCGACGAGGTCGTCACGGATCGCTTCGAACAGCCGAGCGGCGCGCTCGGACACGACCAGGACCCGGTAGCGCGGGCTGCGGCGGAGGCCCTGGACCAGGAACCTGGTCGCCGGCGTCGTGCCGAGCGACACCGCCTCCTTGACCGGGAAGCCGACCAGGTGCGCCTCGGCCATGGTCGGCGTGGCCACGATCACGGCGCCGTCGGCGCCGCTGGCGAGATCGAGCTCCGCCGCGGCACGGTCGAGCCCGTCGACCAGGGAACGGGCGTCGGCGCCGTCCACCTCCTCGGCCACCCGCTTGCGGGCCTCGGCCAGCAGGTTGCGCAGCCGGATGCGGTCCTCGTCGTTGCCCGGGCGGCGGCGATCGAGTGGCGTGGTGATGGTGACCACCACCTCCGCCTCGACATCCAGCAGCTGGTTGACGAGATCAAGCATGGGTGCCTCCCCGGCGCTGGCCCAGCAGGGTCTCGATCGCGAACAGGTCCCGCATCGAGACCATGCCCATCACGTCGCCCGCCGCGCTCAGCACCGGCAGGCGGCGCACGCCGTGGTCCACCATCCGGCGAGCCGCGGTGGCGGCATCCTCGTCGGCGGCGACCGTGACCACCTCTGTGGTGGCGTACTCAGCGGCGGTGGTCGTCGTGGGATCGGCACCACGCGCCACCGCCCGCACGACGTCACGCTCGCTGATCACGCCTTCGAGTCGGCCGTCGGCCATGAGCACGACGAGCCCCGCGTCGGCGTCCTCCATCTGGCGGGTGACGTCGCGCAGGGTGGCCGTGGGCGTGCACGTCACGAGGTACGGCCGGTACACGTCCTTGATCTCCACAACCGCTCCCTTCTCGAGAGGCGACGGGACGGGCAGGCGGACGCCCGTCGGCCAACGCCTTCTGTGCCCCCATGGAACCCGGCGAAGCCCCCCTCCGCCTACGGCCGATGGTCCCATCTTCGAGGTCCTCTTCCCGTGGCGGCACACGCGGCGCGTCGCGGCTGCGCGACGAGGGCGTCCTTTGCTGGCAGCCCCCTCGCCGGCGACGACCGAGGCGATGCGACCATGCTTGCCACGTGATCGCCCGCCCGGTGCTCAGGCGTGCATCTCGGCGCTGTGCAGACCTCGTAGGAGGCGGACGTCGTCGGCGGTGAGCTGTTCTCGGTCGAATGCGCACAGCCCGGTGAACGGGTTGTCGCGGATGAAGTCGTCCGCGATGTGCTCCCACTCGGTCCACGCCTCGCGGCGCTCTGGCCCGAGCACCAGACTGGTGTTGTCGGCCGCGACGCGCAGACCTGCGTACCCCTCACGACGGGCCTCCGCCACGGCCGCCTCGAAGGTGGCTCGCTGAGACCCCGCGTCGACGAGCCTGTCTGGCCCGTAGACGTCCGATGTGCCGGCGATCACCAGCTGGCCGGAGCGCACCAGGCTCTCAGGCCACCGATCGGCCCGTGGGTCGTCGGTGACCAGCATCAAACGCTCGTCGCGGCTCGCTCCCTCGGCGAGAAAGCCCGTCACGCGCGCCTCGAACTGCGCGATCCCAGCGAAGATCCACCCCACGTGACCGCTTGGCCAGTGAGACCCGGAGAACCGCGAGGCACCAGCGGCTTGGGTCAGCCGGTTCGATGAGGATCCGTTGGAACGAATAGGAGATTCCCCCTTCGAGCTTCACGACGCGAGAAACGCCTCAACCCAACGCGGCCGAGTGGGTTCCCGGTAGGGCCAAAAGCCTCCTTCTACCATCCGACAGCGCTCAGCATGCGCGTATGGTCCCATGGCCGGGGCCCCCTGTACGTGGCGACGCACGCGCGCACCGACCGGGCGACGCTCGTGCTCGGGTGTTTCGCCCATCTCCGCTACCTTGACCGGACTCCATGGTGGGGAGATCCGTCGGGGCCGGGGGGACAAGGGGGACCTATGAGCGAGCACGCATCGGCGACGCAGCTGCGCCGCCTGCTGGTCGCAGTGATGTCGGTCGGTTCCGACCTTGCGCTCCCTGCGGTGCTCCGACGCATCACCGAGGCGGCCAGGGACCTGGTCCAGGCTCGGTACGCCGCGCTGGGCGTGCTCGACGAGTCGGGGACCGGGCTGTCGGAGTTCATCACCGTCGGGTTGGGCGACGCGCAGAGGAAGGAGATCGGTGAGCTCCCCAAGGGCCACGGGATCCTCGGGCTGCTCATCACCGATCCTCGGCCGCTGCGCCTCGTCGACCTGAACGCGCACCCGGAGAGCTTCGGCTTCCCGCCCCACCACCCGCCGATGCGGAGCTTCCTCGGCGTCCCTCTCCACGTCCGAGGCGAGGTCTTCGGGAACCTCTACTTGACCGACAAGGAAGGCGAAGCGGGTTTCAACGACGTCGACGAGGAGCTGGCGTTGAGCCTCGCATCGGCGGCGGCCATCGCGATCGAGAACGCTCGGCTGCACGAACGGTCTCGGGAGCTCCTGCTCCTGGCCGATCGGGAGCGGATCGCTCGAGACCTCCACGACACCGTCGTGCAGCGGCTCTTCGCCACGGGCCTCGCCATGCAGGGCACAGCGCGGCTGGCCGCTCGGCCCGATGTCGTGGACCGCCTGCAGCAGCACATCGAGGACCTCGACGAGACCATCCGCCAGGTCCGGACCGCTGTGTTCCAGCTGGAGGCCCGGCGCGTCGCGGCCCAGAGCCTCCGCCGCGAGCTGCTCGACATCGCGGCCCAGGCCGGCCGGGCGTTGGGTTTCGACCCGGTCGTGCGGCTGGAGGGACCCATCGACAGCGCCGTCCCTGACGACGTGGCGAACGCCGCCATCGCCGTGGCCAGCGAGGCGTTGTCGAACGTCGCCCGGCACGCAGGGGCCAGCCACGTCGAGCTCGAGGTGCGCGCCGGCCGCGAGCTCGTCGTGGAGATCACCGACAACGGGCAGGGGCTGCCGCGCAGTCCCGCGCGCGGCGGGAGCGGGCTGCGCAACCTCGCCGCACGAGCCGCCGCCTGCGAGGGCGAGCTCCTCGTGGAGCGGCGGCGACCGTTGGGCACCAGGCTCCGGTTCGTTGCGCCCCTGGACCGCCCCGGCTTCACGTGAGGCGGGCGGCGTGGTCCTGCGCGAGCCGTAGATACTCCGTGGCCACCTCTGGCCACCTGGCAGGGTCCCGCACGGAGGGGTCGTCCACGTGCCAGATGGCGAGCTTCGCGCGGAGGGCGGCGCGGACGCCGGCGTAGAAGTCGACCAGCCGGGCGGGGGGTCGGTCACCGCAGCGGGCGCCGTACCCGTCGACGAGCCGAGGCCCGATGTCGTCGGCACCGAGCCGCTCGCACTCGAGCCCGAGGAAGGCGAGCTCGTCCACCGGGTCCACGAGGCGTAGCGCTCGGCTGAACTCGAGGCAGTCGATCACGACGATGCCGTCGCGCAGGTACACGTGCTCGGGGCGGAGGTCGCCGTGGCCCTCGACCACGTGGTGCTCGGCCGCCCGCCGCCCGACGAGCTCGCCGTCGCGCCGCAGGAACCCGCGCAGGCGGTCGTGGACGTCGTGCACGACCGCCCGGGGCAGCAGCGACGCATGGGCGGTGAGCTCCTGGTCGGTGTCGTCGATCCGTTGGACGAACCACTGCACGTACTCCTCGGCGGCGACGTCCACGACCGGCGCGCTCCGGTAGAACCCGACGAGCCGCTCGACGAGCGCGTCGATCTCCGCCATCGTCACCCGGCCGGCACGGATCAGCTCGTCGAGCAGCCCTTCCCGAGGGAGGCGGCGCATCTTCACGAGCCAGTCGACCGGCTCGCCCCCGCCACCCAGCTCGAGCCCCGAGGACCCGACGGTCAAGGGGAGCACACCGAGGTACACGTCGGGGGCGAGGCGCCGGTTCAGCCGCAGCTCCTCGAGCGCGTTGCGGCGGCGCGCCTCTCGCGTGCGGAGGTCCAGCGCGGGCGTGTGGACCGGCTTCTTGAGCTTGTACGCGTGCGTCTCGGTGAGGAAGACGTAGGATATGTGCGTCTCCACCACCTCGACCGCACCCACGGCGCCGGGGTAGTTCTCCGGCGCGCTCAGGAAGGCGACCTCGGCCTCCAGCCGGTCGTCGATGTCGAAGCCGGTCGCTGGAGGCACGTCCCCGCGCACTGGGCGCACCCTACGCCGGGGTGATCAGTCCGTAGTGGCCGTCGTAGCGGCGGTACACCACGTGGCCCCGACCGCTGTCGGCATCGGCGAAGAACAGCCACCGCCGACCCGAGTTGTCGAGGTTGGCGATGGCCTGGTCCACCGTGAGCTCCGGTGGCGGCGTCTCCTCCACGGTGAGGGCGATGGCCGTCGGGCCGGGTTCGACCGCAGTGGGGTGGAGCCGCGTCAGGCGGTAGGTGTCGTCGGGGAGGCGCTCGATCACGGCGTCCTCGCCGCTGGCGAGGTCCCGGAACAGGTGGAAGTCGTAGTCCTGCTGGCTCATGTCGAAGGCGGCCTCGTCCGGGGTCAGCTCACCGATGGCGAAGGTCTTGTGCCGGACCAGCTGGCGCTCCTCGGGGGGTCGGTCGACGTACGAAGGCCGCACGGCGGCCAGGTCGCCGTGGCGCCACTGGCCCGGTTCGGGCAGGCCGCTCCACGTCCGCAGGTCCTCGAGGCGCCGAGCCCGGTGCTCGAGCTGGTCGCGCAGGCGCCGCTCGAGGAGGTCGACGGCCTCGCGGAAGCCGTGGGCCGCGACGTGGGCCCGCACGACGGCGCCGTCGACGTCCACGGTCACCTGGGCGATGGCCGGCTTCTCCCGGGCCGGGTCGGCGGCCCGCGTGAGCTTCAGCCGGGTGAAGAGGATCGGCTCGTCGACCTTGGCGAGCAGCGTGCCGATCTTGTCGACGCCGTAGTCGATGTCGCCCTCGTCGACGTCGCCGCGGGTGGCGATGTCGATCGGGATGACCCGGGCGCCGGCCTCGAGCTCGGCGGCGCGCGTCGCACGGGTCCGCCGCTCCAGCCACTGCTCGGCGATCTGCCCGTGCGCCACCCGGCACCGGACCTCGAGCGCGACATCCGCGTCAGGGACATCCCATCGGGCCACCACATCGCCCGCGTCACCGGCGACGTGCGGGAGCAGCTCCATCCCGAACAGCGGGCTGGCTTCGAGGTACGAGCCCAGGTGCGATCGGCCCGCGACGTCGCCGTCCGGTGCGTGGAGCACCCCGTCCGAGCGGTAGAAGGCCAGGGCACCGTCGAGGTCGCGCTGGGCCAGCCGCTCGGCCCAGGTCTCGACGACGAGGAGCGGGCGCGTGACCAGCGCGTGGCCCACCTCGGGATGAGGGCGCCCGAAGGGCGCGCCGGCCTTGGCGTCGACACGGCGGGCACCGGCCAGCGTCCCGAAGCGGTGCTGGCGCGGCGAGGTGCGGGTGCCCCGGCGCAGCGTGACGCGCACCGCGCGTGCCGCGCCGTCGTCGCCCTCGATGTCGAAGCGCACCCGCGCCCCCGCATGGCGGGCGGCTGGCTCCAGGTCCGCGAGCTTGGCCGCGAACACCCGACCGCGACGGACGACGGCCGCCTCGCCGGTGGCGGCATCGCACCACTGCACGACCCCGTCAGGCATGACGCTCCACCTCCTTGTGCAGGCCCTCGTCACCACCTTGCGCCACTGTGGTGCCGGGCTCGAGGTCAAGGTCGCGCCCGGCTGATCGTCATCCCAAGGGCCGAAGGTCACGAACGGGACCTTCGTCCCTGACGCCGCCCGACCCGATGGGTGCACGCTGCACGTGACGTATCGGCCATCGCCATGGAGGTACGGATGACAACACTCGCACGACGCAGGGAGCGGCCGCTCGTGGGCTGGCCCGAGTGGTTCGGGCGCTTCTTCCCGGAGTGGGCCGAGGACATGGGTGAGCTCCGGACGATCAAGGTCGAGGAGTACCGCGAGGACGGCACCGCCGTCATCCGGGCCGAGCTCCCCGGCATCGACCCCGACAAGGACGTCGAGATCACCGTCGAGCAGGGGACCCTCACGATCCGGGCGGAGCGGCGCAGGGAGTCGAAGGTCGAGGAGAAGGACCGGTATCGGTCCGAGTTCGAGTACGGCTCCTTCGTGCGGACGCTTCCCCTGCCCCCCGGAGCCACCGAGGAGGACGTGAAGGCCACCTACAAGGACGGCGTGCTGGAGGTCCGCGTCCCGGTCGCGCAGGCGGCCGCGGACACGAAGAAGATCCCCATCACCCGGGTCTGAGCAGCTGGACCCGTTGCGTGGCACCGCGCGGCCACCGCGCGGTGCCACGCCGCGTCAGACCTCGAGCAGCTCGACCAGGGACCCTCCGTCGTGCAGCCGGGCGATGGCCTCCGCCACCAGCGGCGTGGTGTCCACCCTCACCAGCCACCGTTCGGCGATCGCCTCGGGCAGCCGCGGCGGCACGGTGTCGGCGACGACCACCTGGTCGAGATCGCCACCCGCCAGCACCGCTCCCGCCCGGGTGTCGAACAGGCCGTGCGTCACGACGGCCATGACGCGGCCGGCCCCCGACGCCCGGCATGCCCTGGCGGCGCGGGCCAGCGTGGTTCCCGAGCTGACGAGGTCGTCGACGAGGACGGCGCACCGACCGGAGAGCTCCCCCACCACGGCCCCGCCCGTGACGACGCCACCGCTGCGGTGCTTCTCCACGAAGGCGAGCGGCACAGCGCCACCGGCGCGCGCCTGCAGCGCCTCCCGGAACCTCTCCGCCCGGTGCATGCCGCCGGCATCGGGCGACACCACGGTGATCGGCCCCTCCAGCCGACCGACGAGCTCCTCCACGAAGGGCAGCCGCGCCTCGAGGTGCTCGGTGCGGCAGCGGAAGGCGTTCTGGAACGCCGCCAGGTTGTGGACGTCCATGGCCACGACGACGTCGGCGCCGACCGCTTCGAGGACGGCGGCCACGTACCTCGTGGTCACCGGGTCTCGCGGCTTGGTCCGGCGATCCTTGCGGGCGTAGCACAGGTAGGGCGCCACCACGGTGACACGAGCGGCACCCGCGTCGCGCACGGCCCCGAGGAAGAACAGCAGGTGGCAGAGGCGGTCGTTGGCGCTGCGCCCCTGGCCGGCGTAGAGGCCCTGCAGCACGTAGACGTCGCGGCCCCGGACGCTCTCCAGGGGTCGGGACTTGTGCTCGCCCTCCTCGAACTCCCGGTGCTCGTGCGCGGCGAGGGGGACGCCGAGGCGCTCCGCCACCCGTGCGGCGTAGTCGGCCGCGCCCTCGAGTCCGAACAGCGCCAGCGAGGCGGGATCAGCGCAGTCCCCGCCGGCGTTCACGGCGCGCCTTCCGCCACCGGCGCGTGGTGGGACACGAGCACGGCGACGTCGCCGAGGCCACGGTGCTGGAGCAGGTCCCGCACGGCGGCGGCCTGCCGCTCGGCGTGCGGGCTCGGTCCGACGACCACCCGGAGGACGCGCACGGCGCGCAGCGGGAGCCGGACCACGGGGGCGAGCCCTGCGGTCGTCGCCCGGAACTCGACCGGGGCGGCGCCGGCAGGCACCCCGGTGCAGCACCACCGCCACAGGTGCTGGGACCGGGCACCGCCTCGGTCGAACCGCGCCAGGAGCGACGAGAGCACCTGGGCCCACACGTCGCGCCGGGCCTCGTGATCCGTCGGCGCGTCGGGGCGCAGCAGCGGCTGCATGCCCTCCTCCAGCGCCGCGGCGACGTCTTCCAGCACGTGGAGCATCGCCCCCAGACGAGGGGTCACGCCGCCGACGTCCTCGTGGCAGCGCTGCTCGAGGTCGTGGCCGTCGAAGGCCACGGCGAAGGCCTGGCCGCGGCCGAAGCGCCACCACTCCGAGACGAGGTCACCGTCCTCCGCCAGCGACACCGCGTAGCTCCGGTACGCGCCGAGCCCGTGCTCCAGCAGCTGCAGGCCCTCGGGGATGAGGTCCCCGCTGGGGAGCCCGCGCAGGTCGCTGCTGGCCAAGGCCCGCAGCTCGGCGCCCAGCGCGCGCCGGGTCGCCGGCTGGTCCGGGTCGGCACCGAGGAACCGCACGTCGGGCGCGGCGATCGTGCGCTCCTCGACGATCTGCAGCAGCCCGACGGCGTCGGTGTAGTGGAACAGCTCCGGAGGGGGGACGATCAGCATCGTCCGCGCCCCCGGCCTCAGGTCGTCATCGGGACCGGGCTGTCCCGATGCGCGAACAGCAGCTCGGCGGCCACCGGCCGGCTCAGGTCGGCGAGCTGGCCGGCGAGGCGCAGCAACAGGTCGTCGATGGAGATCATCCCCACGAAGCGCTCCCCACGTACGACCGGTAGGCGGCGGATGCCGTGGGTGCGGAAGAGGGGGAAGCAGTCCTCCAGCTCGGCGTCGGCGTCGATGGTGACGACCGGTGCCGTCATGATGCTGTCGATCCGGCCTTCGACGGGCACGCGGCGGGCGATGCCGCGGCGCACCAGGTCGCGGTCGGTGACGATGCCGACCAACCGGTCGTCGTCGACCACCGCCAGGGCGCCGACGCCCGCTCGTTCCATGATCTCGGCCGCCTCGAGGATCGAGCGGTCCGGGCCGATGCCGACCGCGGACCGGGACACGGCCTCGCTCGTGCGCATGGCGATCTCCTGTGCAGGACGTGATGGGTGGGTGCTGTGGACGCGACTGCCGGGTCAGGTCCGGGCTTCGTGGTGCTCGTACGGCTCCACGGTGGCGTCGGAGCCGGGGAAGAAGAGCGCGACGTGGCCGTCATCACCCCAGCGCACCACGTACGGCGGCGCGCCGTCCGGCCCTCTCACCTCCAGGACCTCGCAGTCCCGCTCAGGCTCACCCACTCGATGACCCCGGATCACGATCCGGTCGCCGACCTTCGCTCGCATGGCGACTCCTCTCGTTCGACAGGAGCCTGAGCGCGGGCCCGGGCCTCGGAGTAGGGCCGAAGGTCCGCGCGCGCGAGCACGCCGGTGGAGGTCGGCGCGGTTGGCGGTGCTAGGCCTCCTTGCGGGAGACCACCACCTTCAGCGCGCTGGTCTCGGCCGGGCGGCTGAACACGTCGTAGGCCTCCATGAACTGGTCCAGCGCGAAGCGGTGCGTCGTGAAGCGGCCCGCGTCGAGCTGCTGGCTCGCCACCAGGCGCAGGAGCGTCGGCGTGGCGTAGGTGTCGACCAGCCCGGTCGTCACCGTCACGTCGCGGATCCAGAGGTCCTCGAGGTGCAGGGTCACCGGCTTGCCGTGCACCCCCACGTTGGCCACCCGGCCACCGGGACGGATGAGCCGCGTGCACAGCTCGAAGGCTTCCGGCACGCCCACCGCCTCGATGGCGACGTCGGCGCCCAGGCCGTCGGTGAGGCGCTTGAGCTCCTCCACCGCGTCCTCGCGGCTGTTGTTCACGGTCACCGTCGCGCCGAACTGCTTGGCCGCCTCGAGACGGCTGTCGGCCAGGTCGACGGCGACGATGGCGGACGGGGAGAACAGCTGCGCGCCGACGATCGCCGCCAGGCCGATCGGGCCTGCGCCGACGACCGCCACGACGTCGCCCGGCGCGACCCGCCCGTTGAGGACACCGACCTCGTAGCCGGTGGGCAGGATGTCGGCCAGCATCAGCACGTGCTCGTCGGGCACGCCGGCCGGCACCAGGTAGGTGGAGGTGTCGGCGAACGGCACCCGCACCTTCTCCGCCTGGGTGCCGTCGACGAGGTGGCCGAGGATCCAGCCGCCGCCCCCGAGGCACTGCCCGTAGCGGGCCTCGCGGCAATAGCGGCAGCGCCCGCACGCCGAGATGCACGACACGAGCACCCGGTCGCCCGGCTTGATCGTGGTGACCGCCGCTCCGACCTCCTCGACGGTGCCCACCGCCTCGTGGCCGAGCACGCGGCCGTCGGTCACCGCCGGGACGTCACCTTTCAGGATGTGCAGGTCCGTCCCGCAGATGGTGGTGGTGTCGACCCGGACGATGGCGTCGGTGGGCTCGACCAGCTGCGGGTCGGGCACCTCGTCCCACGACTTCTGGCCGGGACCGTGATAGACGACCGCGTGCATCGTGGCACCCCCTGTCGTGCAGGTCCATCGTGCAGGTCCATCGTGCACGGACCCCCGTGGTGCGTCAACGGCTCCCGGAGCGTCAGGCCGGGAGGTCCGCCAGGCCGACGCAGCGGCCGGTGTTCCGGTCGCGATCCGGCGCGCTCACCAGGCGACCGAAGGCCGCGGCGACGTCGCTCAGCGGGTGGGCGAGGCCGAGGTCGACGCCGAAGCGCTCGGCGAACAGCTCGACCGCTTCGGTGCGGGTGTAGCCGGGGTCGAAGGCCACCACCGAGATGCGCTCCGCTCGCAGCTCGTTCCCGAGGTACCACGTCATCGCGTGCAGCGCGGCCTTGGTGGTGCCGTAGACAGCGCCCAACCAGCCCGGCTCGCCCGGTGCGGGCAGCGGCCCGTCGCCGAGCACGCCGGCCCGCGACGCGACGTTGACGACCAGCCCGCCGCCGCGAGCCCGCATCAGCGGCGCCGCCCGCCTGGTCAGCTCCCACGGCACGTTGAGGTTGAGCTCGACCGTGGCGCGCCAGCTCTCGGGCGTCTGCTCGAAGAGCCGCTCGAAGTGGGGCGCGCCGGTGTTGGCCGCGTTGTTCACGAGGATGTCCAGCCCGCCGAGCTGCCCGTGCGCCTGGTCGACGACCCGCGCCAGCTGGGCCCGGTCGAGGAGGTCGGCGGCGAGGGCGACCGCGGTGCCGCCGGCCGCCTCGATCTCGGCCGCTGTAGCCGTGACGCTGCCCGGGAGGTCGTCGCGTGGCGTGGTGGTCCGCGCCACCACCGCCACCGACGCCCCCAGTCGGCCGAGCTCGAGCGCGAGGGCGCGCCCGATGCCGCGCGACGCGCCGGTCACCAGCGCGACCCTTCCCTCCAGCGCTCCAGCGGGCGCGACCGGGGCTGGGCTCATCGCCCGATCCCGAACCGCCGTGGCGGGATCGCAGGGAGGTCGGGCTGCACCACCACCCCCGGCGGCGCGTCGCAGACGAACGGGATGGCGCTGACCGCCGCCAGCGGCGTGAGCGACGCCCCTCCTCGGCGGCGGAGCTCGCTCTCGTAGCTCGGGTCGCCGCTCACGACGACCTTCTGGACGCCGCCGGACTCCCCTGGGGACAGGAGCGGCCAGTCGGGACCGGCCTCCTCGTGCAGCCGGAGGATCTTCTGGTACACGAGGAAGGGCTCACCCTGCACCATGGCGCGCACCGTCCACCGTGTGCCGGCGGTCGTCCCGGGCTCGACGAGGCCGAAGGCGGCGGTCTCGTACGGCTCGTCGACGGTGGCGGTCTCCCAGGTCTGCTCGACGTCGTCGATGGCGACGTGCAGGTGGTCGGCGATGCCGCGCAACGTGCTGATGTGCCAGGCTGCGCCGACGTCGGAGGTGAACATGAGGGGCTTGTGGTCGAGGTCCTCGGTGAACCCGTAGAGGCGCAGCGAGCTGGCGTCGCTGTAGTGCTGCACGTTGGACGCCTCGATGAGGTCGATGCGGTCCACCCGCCCCGCGATCGAGAGCAGCGAGAAGAGGTGCTGGCCGAAGGCGAAGCCTGGCTCCATGCCGGTGAGGAGGATGGACGAGCCGCCGCGCTCGCACGCCTCGACCACCGGCTGGACGTAGGCCGGGTTGCCGAACGCGGGGTACTGCAGGTCGAAGTGCGAGATGCTGACCACCTTGGTGCCCCGCTCCAGGAAGGGCACCACCTCCCTCGTGGCCTCCTCGGCGCGCAGGGCCGTGTTGGCGAAGTAGCGAGGCAGTCGGCGCCCAGGGCCAGCAGCGCCGCGACGTCGTCGGTGGCTGCGACCCCTGTCTCGGCCACCCCGGCGAGCACGCCGGCGTCCTGCCCGACCTTGTCCGCTGACTAGGCGTGCACGCCCACGAGCTCGAGCTCGGGGTCCTCGAGGATGGCCCGCAGGCCCACGCGGCCGAGCTGGCCGGTCCCCCAGACGATCACGGTCCTCCGCGCCACGGTCGTGGTCAGTCGTTGCCGGGCTTGTCGAGCAGCTTGGCGACGGCCCGGAAGGCCTCGAGGTTCTCGTAGTGGTCCGCCGTGGAGTGCTGGCCCACCTGGGGCCCGTACCGGATGATGAGGCCGGTGGCGCCCGAGCTCAGCCAGGGCTCGAGGAGCTTCCCGAACCGGGAGACCGGACCGCACAGCCAGCCCTGGTCGATGAACTCGTCGGGCACGAGGTCGAGGATCGGGTCGTCCAGCGCGGGCGCTTCATCCGGCCGGTGGAAGCCCTCCGCCCAGCGCTTCCCCCGGCGGTCGTCCAGCTCGTCCTGGATGCGGGCGGCCGCCTCCGGGAAGCCGGACTCCGCCATGAGCGGCAGCTGGTACTCGGTGTAGGTGCAGACGTAGCGCTTGAAGGGCAGCATCGCCGTCCGCACGTCGTCGTCGACGTTGACGTCGAGGTGCGCCCAGATCTGGAAGTTGTGGTAGCCCTTGCCGTTGCCCGCCCGGCGGAAGCCCTCCTCCAGCAGCGGGCCGAACCTCGACTCGAGCATGCCGGGGCGGAAGCCGGTGGGCATCCACCCGTCGGCGATCTCCCCGGCCAGGCGCACCATCTGGGGCCCGTAGCTGCCGATCATGATCGGGATGTCCGGGTTGGTCTCGAGCGTCGCGGCGATGGGCGGACCGGGATCCTCTCCCTCCCCGGCCCACGGGATGGACAGCGCCTTGCCCTGGTAGCTCACCGGCTGGCCCGAGGCCACCTGGCGCATGATGGCGACGTAGTCGCGCATGCGGTGGACGGGGTTCCCCCACGGTTGGACGTGCCAGCCGCGGGCGTAGCGAGGGTCGCTGTTGCCCAACCCGATGATCGTCCGGTTCCCGCCGGCCATCTGGTCGATGGTCTGGAACGCCATCGCGGTCGCGGCCGGCGTGCGGGCCAGCACCTTGGCGATGCAGCTGCCGAGCTTCAGCCGCTGCGTGAAGGCCGCGATGTAGGCCAGCGGCGTGATGGCGTCCGGACCCGTCCCGTCGCCGGCGCTGAACACCGCGTCGTAGCCCCACTGCTCGGAGCGGATGATCCGCTCCTTCGGCATCTGGAAGCGCCGGTCCTGGAAGCGGATCTCCGTGGCCAGTTGCATGTCAACCCATCCTCCCGGGCTGCCCGTCGCCGGTGCCCTACGCCTTCCTGATGAACATGTTGATGACGTCGGGGGCTCGGTGCCCCGTCGACATGGGGACCATGGCCGCCCCGCCCACCTCGTCGCTGAAGGCGTGCCCCACGGGCGGCGCAACGACCCACAGCAGCCAGGTCTGCTCCGCGTCGAGCTCCTGGATCTGCGCCCACAGCTCCTGCGCCTCGGGCGCACGGGGGTCCATGGCGCGGAGGCGGGCGACGAGGTCGAGCAGCTCGAGCTCCTCGGGCGCCGGCGGGGTCCCATCGTTGGCGGGCTGGCCCACCTGGCAGGTGTTCCCGATGCCGCCCGGCAGGTAGTTGATGGTCAGGCGCTCGAGGCCCTGCCACCCCGGCCTCGGCGCGAGGTACAGCGGCTTGGACTTGTCCAGGTAGAACTGCTGCACGATCGTCGACGACTGCGTCTGCACGACCGACAGGCGCACGCCGATCTCGGCGAGGTTCGCGGTGATGATCTCGGCCAGCTGCGTGGTCTCGATGTCGGGGCTGGAGAGGAACATCTCGAGCTCCAGCTCGTCGTAGCCGGCTTCGTCGAGGAGCTGCCGCGCACGGGCGACATCGCGCGTGTTGGTGCCGGCCAGCGCCGCGTCGTACCACGGATGCGCCGACCCGAACATCGTGTCGAGCGGTTCGCCCTCACCCGCGTAGAGCGCTTCGTTGATGGCCTCGCGGTCGATCCCGAGGCTGAGCGCCTTGCGCACCCGCGCGTCGCGCAGCGGCTCATAGGTCTTGCACGCCATGTAGATCGGTGTGGTCACGTCGGGCGGCGTCTCGAACTCCGTCGTCACGGTGTCGCCCAGCTGGGCGGCAACGGCCGGCGTCACGATCAGGTAGTCGACGGCGCCGCTGCGGGCCGCGGTGGTGGCGGCTTCGCCCACGACGTGGACGACCTCGACGCGCTTGATCTTCACGTTGTCGGCGTCGAAGTACCCGTCCCACCGCTCGAGGGTGAGCTTCGCGTCCGGTTCGAGCGACACGAACCGGTACGGACCCGCACCGACGATCTCGGTCGCCGGGTAGACGCCGGGCGGCGTCGACGCGGGCGACAAGGTGGCGAACTCCGACTGCGCCAGGAGCCCGTAGAACGAGCCGGCGACGTCAGCGGTCAGGTGGATCCGGAAGGTCGTCTCGGACAGGACCTCGATCGAGCCGAAGCTGCGGAAGTCCGCCGACACGTACGCGGACGACGCCCGCGGCGACGCCAGGTTGCGGGCCACCCCCGCCTTGACCGCCTCGGCGTCCAGCGGCGTCCCGTCCTGGTAGGTCAGGCCGGGCCGCAGCTCGACCTCGATCGTGCGCGGGTCGACGAGATCGGCTCGCGTGGCCAGGCCGGGTCGGAGGTCGCCGTCGGGCGCCCGCTGGAGCAGCGTGCCCGCCACCAGGTGGTGCATCCACTGCTGGGTGACGAGGGGCGCCATGGAGGGGTCGGGCGAGAAGTTCCCGAGGTTGTAGCCCACCCGCAGCACGCCGTCGGGATCGAAGGCGGCGCTGTCGCTCGACGGCGTGGCGGTGCCCGACCGGGCCGCGGTCGAGGCGCTCGCGCTCGGGCCTCCGTCGTCGTCGCCTCCGCACCCCACCAGGCCGACCAGCGCGGCGAGCGCCACCAGTGCCCCCACGGTGCGCCGGCGGCGCCCAGTCCCCGTCATGCCGTCGCCTCCATCGCGTCGTGCCGCGTGTGCAGGTGCAGGGCGGCTCGGCGCAGGTCCTCCCGCCCGTCACCCCGCGGTGTGCCGACAGCATGCGTCCCTGCGCCGACCGATTGCAAGAACCACTTCCAAAAGTGCGGCGCGGACCGTTCGGGCCTCACCCCATCCGGGTGAGGCGGCCCGAGCCACCGTGGAGCACGGTGGCTCCGCAGGAGGGGTGGCGCGATGGTGGAAGCGTTCGTCTGGGGCATCGCGGCGGCCGCATCCCTCCTCGTCGGCGCAGTCGTGGTCGGCGTGCGGCCGGTCGGGGCGCGGCTCCTCGGCCTCGTCATGGGCTGCGGCGCGGGTGTGCTGATGAGCGCGACCGCGTTCGAGCTCGTCGAGGAGGCCGCCGGCGTCGCCGACCACCAGCGCAGCGTCGCCCTCGGCTTGTTGGCGGGCGCCGTCGTCTACTTCGCCGGCGACCGGTCGCTCGAGCGGCTCGCGTCGCGGCGGAGTTCCGGCGCCGGCAACGACGCCCAAGGCTCCGACAGCGCGCTCGGGATCGTGCTCGGCACCGTGCTCGACGGCATCCCGGAATCGGTTCGGCCTCCTCGACGACGCCGGCGGCAGCGTGGTCGCCTTCGTGCTCGCGTTCGCCGGGGGCGCCATCCTCTGCATGTTGACCGCGACGATGGTGCCCGAGGCCTACGAGCGCGCCGGGCGCGAGGTCGGACTGGTCGCGACCCTCGGGTTCGCGGTTGCGTTCTTCATCAACTGGGTCCAGTCGTGAGGGCGGGCGGACCGAACGGCCCGGGCTACCGCCGCATCGGCTGGGCGCTGACCCCGGTGATGCCCCAACCGAAGGCCACCAGGGCGTGGACCACGAGGACCACCCCCCAGCCCAAGAGCACCCAGAAGAACCACCAGCCGCCACCGCCGATCCAGTCGACGATGAACAGGCCGGCGTTGACGACGAGGTACACGGCGACGTGGCCGAGGAACCATCGACCTCGGGCCGTCCGGTTTGCCTGTGCGGTCACGACGCCTCCCTTCCGCCCGTGACCACTGTCACGCGAGCGTCGATCCGCGCCATCACCCTCCAGGGATGACGGCACCCACCGCTCCGGCGGCGGGACGCGTCACGACGGGCTGCGCCGGGTCACCGACCTCCAGCGCGAGGCCGCGGCCGAGCTGGCGGGCGACCGACCCCACGGCGTCGCGCCGGCCTGACGAGCGGCGGCACGGGCCTCGGGTCGGAGCCCGGCGCTCCCCCGGTACGGTGGCCGGGTGCCTGCCACCAACCGGCTCGCCCAGGAGAGCAGCCCCTACCTGCGCCAGCACGCCGGCAACCCCGTCGACTGGTACCCCTGGGGCGAGGAGGCCTTCGCCGAGGCCCGCCGGCGGGACGTGCCCGTGCTGCTCTCGGTCGGCTACTCGGCCTGCCACTGGTGCCACGTGATGGCCCACGAGTCGTTCGAGGACCCCGACGTGGCGCGGGTGATGAACGCGCTCTTCGTCAACGTGAAGGTCGACCGAGAGGAGCGGCCCGACGTCGACGCCGTCTACATGGACGCGGTCCAGGCGCTCACCGGCCACGGCGGCTGGCCGATGACCGTGTTCCTCGCCCCCGACGGCCGCCCGCTCTACGGCGGCACCTACTTCCCCAAGGACCGCTTCCTGCACCTGCTGCAGGCCGTCGACGAGACGTGGCGCACGCGGCGGACCGAGCTCCTCGAGCAGGCCGACACGCTGACGGAGGCGCTGGGGCGCACCGCGCAGGTGGAGGCCGGCGAGGAGCTCCCCGGCCTGGAGGCGCTGAACGCCGCCCTGGCCCAGCTGTCCGAGGCCTTCGACCCCGAGTGGGGCGGCTTCGGCCGGGCCCCCAAGTTCCCGCAGCCCATGAACCTCGAGCTGGTGCTGCGGGCCTTCCACGACCACGGCGGCGAGGGCGCCCGCACGATCGTCACCACCACGCTCGACGCCATGGCCTCCGGCGGGATCTACGACCACCTGGGCGGCGGGTTCGCCCGCTACTCCGTCGACGCCTTCTGGATGGTCCCGCACTTCGAGAAGATGCTCTACGACCAGGCGCTGCTGGCCCGCCTGTACCTGCACGCGTGGCAGGTGCTCGGCGAGGACCGCTACCGCCAGGTGGTCGACGAGACGCTCGGCTACGTGCTGCGCGACCTGCGCCAACCCGAGGGCGGCTTCTCCTCGGCCGAGGACGCCGACTCCGAGGGCGAGGAGGGCCGCTTCTACGTGTGGCGCCCCGAGCAGCTCGACGCCGCGCTCGGTCCCGACCTGGCCGCCACCGCGGCCGCGTGGTACGGCGTCACGAGATCAGGCAACTTCGAGGGCTCGAACATCCTCCACCGGCCGGTGCGCGGCGACCTCCGCCGCCCGCCCGAGGTGGAGGAGGCACGCCGCCGGCTGTTCGAGGCCCGGACCCAGCGGGTGCGGCCCGGCCTCGACGACAAGGTGCTGACCGAGTGGAACGGGCTGATGATCGCCACGCTGGCCGAAGCGGCCAGCGCCACCGACACACAGGCGTGGCTCGACGCCGCGGTGGCGGCGGCCGACTTCCTCCTCGCCCACCTGCGCCGGCCCGACGGCCGGTGGCTGCGCTCGTGGCAGCGCGACGGCGGGGCCCGCCACCTGGCCTACGCCTCCGACCACGCCGCCCTGGTCGAGGCCTTCACCCGGCTGGCCGAGGCCACCGGCCGGGCCCGCTGGATCGACGAGGCCCGGGCCACGGCCGACGCCATGCTCGAGCTCTTCTGGGACGACCGGGAGGGCGGGCTGTACACCGTAGGGCGCGACGCCGAGCAGCTCGTCGCTCGCCAGAAGGACCTGCTCGACAACGCCACCCCCTCGGCCAACGCCACGGCGGCGCTGGCCCTGCTCCGCCTGGGCGCCCTCACCGGCGAGGCCCGCTACGAGGAGCACGCCGACGCCATCCTGCGGCTCCTCGGCCACCTGGCCACCACGCACCCCACCGCCTTCGGGCACCTGCTGGCCGCGGCCGATCAGCGCCGGCGGGGCGCGGTGGAGGTGGCCGTGGTGGGCGAGCGGGCCGACCTGGTGGAGGCCGTCCAACGCGCCTACCGGCCGCGGGTGGTGCTGGCCTGGGGCGAGCCCTACCCGTCACCGCTGTGGGAGGACCGCCGGCCCGGCTTCGCCTACGTCTGCCGGCGCTACGCCTGCCAGGCCCCCGTCGACGACCCCGTGGCCCTGGTGGCACAGCTGGATCGGGCCTAGCCAGCCGCCGCGGTCAGCCCCAGCGGCCCCGTCGGATCACGTCGTCGAAGTCGCGGCGAGGGCGCGAGGCCGACCGACCCGGCTCGTCCGGCGCCGGGTAGCCGAGCGCCACCGCGCCGAGCGGGACCAGGCGCTCGGGGACCTCGAAGGCCTCCTGCACCGCCGAGGCCCGGCCGAACAGACCGAAGAACAGCACGCCCAGCCCGGCGTCGACCGCGGCCAGCTGGAGCTGCATGGTGGCGAAGGCGGTGTCGACCCACCAGTACGGCACGCTCCAGTGCTCGGCCCGGGCCAGCCCGGTGGCGGCCTTGTCGGGCTCGGCGTAGCGCTCCAGGTAGGCGTCGCGATCCGCCAGGGGCACCACGATCACCGGGGCATCGAGGAGGCCCTGCCAACGGAACGTGCCGCGGGCCTCCCCCGGCAGGTTCACCTCCCAGAAGCGGCTCACGTCGACCGGGTGGTCGAGGACCAGGAACCCCCAGCCCTGCGTGTTGCCGGCCGAGGGGGCCCGGCGGGCCGCGTCGAGCACGGTGTCGACCAGGTCCCGCGGGACCGGGCGCGGGTCGAAGGCCCGCACCATCCGGCGGCGCCGGATGACCTCCCAGAGCTCCACCGGGACCGGCGGAGCCGTCAGGCCAGCTTGGCCAGGTCCTCGGCCAGCACCCAGCCGAAGGCCACCAGGCAGTCGCCCCGCTCGGGCGACATGCCCTCGAACAGGCTCACGACACCGGGATCCAGCGAGGCCGGCTTCTGGCTCTCGTGATCGAGCGCCCTGGCCACGTTGCCCTCGCCGGTGACGCGGAAGGCGTGCTCGTCGTAGCTGCCCTCCACCGCGAAGCGCTTGGCCAGGCGGCGGCCCCAGGCCCGCTCCTCGCCGTTGGCCTTGTGGCCGGGGCGGGGCACGACGTCGTGCATGGACTTGAAGGCGTCGAAGCCGGCGGGGTCGAGGAACCGGGTGCCGACCAGCACGTCCTCGTCGGGGAAGGCCATCACGGCCCGGCGGAACTGGTCGGTCATCAGCCCCCGCAGCACGGCATCGCGCTTGGAGGTGCGCTTGACGCTGGCCAGGCCGATGAGGACGCTCGGCGTGCCCCCGATGCGCTCCAGCGTGCAGAACGAGAAGCCGTGCAGCTTGCCGTCGATGCGGGCCTGGGTGATGAGCACCCACTCTTCGCGCTGCTTGGACAGCAGGCCGAAGTCGAAGCCGGCTGGGCCACCGGAGCAGATGTCGCCCATCTCCGCCAGCTCGGCATCACTGAGCGCCGTGCAGTCCTTGGTCTCGACCTCGATCGCCATGTAGCAGCAGCCCTCGCGTGTCGTCCGGGGAGCGTGACCCGGGGGCCGTGCCCCGGGCCGGGGACGGCACCAGTCTGCCACGCCGGGGAGCGGTGCCGCTGCTCGCCCCCCGGGGGAGGGCCCATGCCCGGCCGCTGACCTCAGGCCAGGCACTCCGCGCCGAGCAGCTCGCGGAGGCTGCCGGCGAGGCCGTTGCTGAGGTCGACGCAGAACTCGTCGGGCAGGCGGAGCACCTGGCGGGGGCCGAGGTGGAGGAACACCGACGACTCCCCCGGGTGCTCCACCAGGAGCTTCTTCAGGCGGCCCACGACGGCCTCGTTGACCATCGGCGCGGGCAGGTTGATGCGCAGGGGCGGCGCCCCGTCGGTGATGCCCTCGAACACCGACACCTCGGCCAGCACCAGCTTGGGCACCTCGTCGCGAGCGTCGACGCGGCCCTTCAGCACCACCACCGCGTCGGGCGCCAGCTTGTGGCCGTGGTCGGCCATGCTCTTCGGGAAGACCATCACCTCCACGGAGGCCTGGAGGTCCTCGAGCACGAACACGGCCATGAGGTCGCCGCGCTTGGTGTACTTGCGCTGCAGGTTGGTGACCACCCCGGCCACGGTGACGAGCTCGCCGTCAGGCCGGTCGGCCAGGTCGGCCAGGGTGCAGTCGGTGCGGCGGCGCAGCAGCGCCTCGGCGCCCATCAGCGGGTGGTCGGACACGTAGAGCCCGAGCATCTCCTTCTCGAAGGCCAGCCGCTGCGCCTTGTCGAACTCCACGTCGGCGATCGGCGGCCGCTCGTCGAAGAGCGGCCCGTCGCCCGGGGCGGCGTCGCCGAAGAGGCTCATCACGCCGGCCTCGCGCTCGCGGCGGCGGGCCACCACGGTGTCGACGATCTGCTCGAAGCTGAGCAGCAACCCCTTGCGGGGGTGGCCGACGGAATCGAACGCCCCGGCCTTGATGAGCGATTCCAGCGCCCGCTTGTTCAGCACCGCCAGGTCGACGCGCTCGCAGAAGTCGTAGAAGTCGGTGAAGGGCCCGCCCTTCTCCCGCTCGTCGAGGATCAGCTGCACGATCCCTTCGCCGACGTTGCGCACGGCGGAGAGCCCGAACGGGATCTTCCCGTCGCGGGCCACGAAGTCCATCTCCGACATGTTCACGTCGGGCACGAGCACCGGGATGCCCATGGCGCGGCACTCGGCCAGGTACACCGCGGCCTTGTCCTGGTTGGTCTTCACGCTGGTGAGCAGCGCGGCCAGGTACTGGACCGGGTAGTGCGCCTTCAGGTAGGCGGTCTGGTAGGCGATGTAGCCGTAGCCGTACGAGTGGCTCTTGTTGAAGGCGTAGTCGGCGAACGGCTCGATGATGTCGAACAGCGCCGTGCCGATCTGCTCGCCGTAGCCGCTCTGCACGCAGCCGGCGATGAACTTCTCGCGCTCCTTGGCGATCAGCTCGCGGATCTTCTTGCCGCAGGCCTTGCGCAGGTTGTCGGCCTCGGCCAGCGAGTAGCCGGCGAACTTCTGCGCCACCCGCATCACGCTCTCCTGATAGATCATCAGGCCCTGCGTGTCGGCCAGCAGCTCCTCGAGGTCGGGGTGGAGGTACTCGATGGGCTTGCGGCCGTTCTTGCGGTCGGCGTAGTCGTTGTGCATGTTGGCCGCCATGGGCCCGGGGCGGTAGAGCGCCACCAGGGCGGCCACGTCGTCGAAGCTGGTGGGTGCCAGCGACCGCATGAGGGCCCGCATGGGCCCGCCCTCCAGCTGGAACACGCCGATGGAGTCGCCCCGGCGTAGGAGCGCCAGCGTGGCGTCGTCGTCGAGCGGGATGGCGTCGATGTCGAGCTCGACGCCCTCGGTGGCCCGGATCATGGCCACGGTGTCCTCGATGACGTCGAGGTTGCGCAGGCCCAGGAAGTCCATCTTGAGGAGGCCGAGCTCCTCCACGCCGTGCATCTCGTACTGCGTGACGATGGGCGCGTCCTCGGGCGCCTGCCCGGCCTCGGGCTTGCGCTGGATGGGCAGGTAGGTGGTGAGCGGGTCGCGGGTGATCACCACCGCCGCGGCGTGGATGCCGTCCTGGCGGCGCAGGCCCTCCAGGCCGCGGGCCACGTCGACCACCTGGCGCACGTCGGGGTCGGTCTCGTACATGGCCCGCAGCTCGGCGGCGGCCTTGTAGCCGTCCTCGTACTTGGGGTGCGGCTCCAGGCAGGCGTACAGCGGGGTGTCGCGCCCCATCACCAGGGGGGGCATGGCCTTGGCGATCCGGTCGCCGACGGCGTAGGGGTGGCCGAGCACGCGGGCCGCGTCGCGCACCGCCGCCCGGGCCTTGATGGTGGAGAAGGTGATGATCTGGGCGACGTGGTCGCGGCCGTAGCGCTCGGCCGCGTAGCGGATCATCTCGTCCCGGTAGCGGGAGTCGAAGTCCATGTCGATGTCGGGCATCTGGATGCGCCCGGGGTTGAGGAAGCGCTCGAACAGCAGGTCGTAGCGGATGGGGTCGAGATCGGTGATGCGCAGGCAGTAGGCCACCGCGCAGCCGGCCGCGCTCCCCCGCCCGGGACCGACGCGGATGCCCGACTCGCGGGCGTGGCGGATCAGGTCCCACACGATGAGGAAGTAGGACGAGAAGCCCATCTGCGCGATGACGCCGAGCTCGTAGGCCAGGCGCTCGGCCACCGCGGACGGCAGCGGGTCGCCCCAGCGCTGCCTGGCCCCCTCCATCGTGAGGTGGCGGAGGTAGTCGCTGTCGTCGGTGAAGCCCTCGGGCAGCGGGAAGGTGGGCAGCTGCGGCTGGCCGAACTCGATCGACACGTTGGCCCGCTCGGCGATCCAGAGCGTGTTGTCGCAGGCCTCCGGCAGCTCGCGGAAGAGGTGGCGCATCTCCGCCGCGGACTTCAGGTAGTGCTCGTCGCCCTCGAACCTGAACCGCTTCGGGTCGCTC
>Ga0182742_1001361_pt1 | contig 31658 bp, 22 predicted proteins | sample eDN5th37CBELigMG_FD_128880 | JGI IMG/M metagenome (GOLD analysis project Ga0182742, IMG submission 128880) | Enriched Miracle-Growth compost microbial communities from Emeryville, California, USA - eDNA 5th pass 37_C BE-Lig MG (version 2)... ... | reverse complement strand
GTCAACGTCGCCTGATCTGGTGAGACGCTGATCGCGGCCGGCTCCTTCCCGGCGCCCCCCGGCCCCACCGCGTCGCTGCCGCAACCGGCCAGCAGGAGCGCAGGGATGACCGGCAGACCGTACCAGATAGACCACCTGGCCGACGACTTCACTGGCTGACCTCCTCGCCGTGATCGCTGCGCGGGGACGCCCCTGCAGTCGGAACGCCCCCGCCTCGATGAAGGTGTGCTGCCAAATCCGGTAGCTCGGGCATCGCTCCGGCGCGGTGTACTCCTCGCCCGCTCCAGCCGCCCGGCCGCGTAGCCTCCCCCGCCCGCCCCTCCCCCTCGGGTCCTCCCGACGGGACCTACCCCTCGGGATGGCCTACGCCACCCCGAGGGGTCTCCGCTCCCACCCGCGCGCTCCCGCTCCAGGGGAGTAAACCACGCCTACGCTACAGGTAGGGAGCAAGCGCTCTCGGTATGGATTCGTCTACTCCTTCGAGCTCTGCGCGACCTTCTTCCCCCGCAGCTCCCGGCGGATCAGCGTCCGCTCGAAGAAGTCGTCGGTGGCGTTGAAGGCGCGCAGCCAGTGTTGGAAGCGGAGGAAGCTGTGCACCTCGTCCGGGAAGACGATCAGCTCGTAGGGGATCGAATGCGCGCGCAGGAGCTGGACCAGCCCCACCGTGTGCGAGAAGGCGACGTTGCGGTCGTCGTCGCCGTGGATCAGCAGGACCGGCGACCGCCACTTGTCGATCTGCGAGATGGACGACGACTTGAACCCCACGCTCTCGCGGTCGAGCGGGTTCCCCCGCGAGTGGACCCCGGCCATGTCGACCCCCGCCGCGAAGAGATCCGAGTTGCGGGCCAGCCCCTCGGCCGTCAGATAGCCGCCGTAGGAGAGCCCCCAGAGCCCGATCCGCTCGGGGTCCACGTCGTCGCGACCCTTCAGGTACAACCCCGCGGCCAGGATGTCCTGGTACTCCGAGAGCCCGTTCCGCCCGCGCCGCGGCGCGTTCTGGAACGACCTACCGTAGCCGATCCCGCCCCGGTAGTTCACCGAGAGGACGATGTACCCCTTGTTGGCGAAGTACTGGTTGATCGCGTAGGCCATGTGGTAGAAGTGCCCGTAGTGATAACCGAGCAGCATCTGCCGGGCCGGGCCGCCGTGCATGAAGATCAACGCCGGACGCCGCTCGCCACGCTTCAACCCCGGGGGGAGGAAGAGCTGGTTGTGGAACTCGACCCCGTCCGCCGCGGTCAGCGTCACGTTCTCCGGCACCACGTGCGCCTGCTGGGGGAATTCGGCCGGGAGCGACGTGATGATCCGCGGCTCACCCCCCTTGGCCGCGACCAGCGCCACCGACTGCGGCTGCCGCGCGCCCGCCCGCAGGATCGCGATCTGATCGCCCGACGCGAGCACCGCCGGATACGTCTCGATCTCCGTCCCGCGCGTGACCTGCTCCGGCTTACCACCCTTCAACTGCACCCGCCAGACGTGCCGGCGGTCGATGTCGCCGTGGTTCGTGGCGAAATAGAGGTACTTCCCGTCCGGCGAGACCGCGATCTGCTCCGGCAGCCCCGTCTCGTGCGTCAACGCCACCGGCCCCGACGGCCGCACCGTGCTCAGCGAGTAGTACCGCGGCCAATCATCCGGCGTGACCCGGAAGAGGAGGTGCTCACCCTCCCAGGTGATCCGCGTGATCGCCTCGAAGTCGGACTCCTTGCGACCCTTCGGATGCCAGAGCCGCTCCCCCTCCCCGGTCTCCGCATCGGCCACCCAGATCTCCAGCCGGTGCCCACCCGGGAAGTGCGCGCGCAGCATCCCCGGCGGGTGATCCGAAGCCCGGAAGCCAGCCGGCCGCTCCGCCTCCTCCCCGAAGGTCCTCCCGGGGGTGCGCACGAACGCCACCCGCCGGCTGTCCGGCGACCACGCCGGGCTCTTGTCCCGATCGACGCCGGGCGCCAGGTAGGTGATCTTGTGGCGATCGAGGTCGTAGACCGCCACGAAGCTGTGGCTACCACGCTCGGTCACGAACGCTATCTTGCGGCTGTCCGGCGACCAGACCGGGCCGGTCACACGACCGAAGACACGGAAGAAAGGCTTTGCCGCCGCACTGTCCGGATCCCCCCCCTTCACCGGCACCCGATAGACCTCCCCCTCCTTCAGGAAGAGGATCGCGCTACCATCCGGCGCGAGCGACACCCGCACCGCCTCCGCCAAACGACGCGGCTCGCCACCACTGGTGCTGACCACCCACGCCGCCCGCTCCCCGCCGGCCGGGTCGCTCGAGGGGTTCGCGACCCAACCCGAACGGTTCGGCATGTGCCCCCGCATGAATACCACCACCGAACCATCGTCCGAGATCTGCAGGTCGTCGAGATCCACGCCGTCGTCCGCATCGAACGAGGTGAGACGCACCGGCTTGAAGTCAGGGGCCGCCGCCGTGTAGACGTTGCGCCTCCCCTGCTCGTTCATCAACCACGCGATCCGATCCGCCTTCCGCGCCGCCACCAGGTCGTACGCGAATGGAGCACTCAGGATCTGCTCGATCGTGAACGGCGCCCCCTTCCGCTCGGACACCCGCTGCGCCTCGACCGGCAACGGAGCCGTCACCAGCAGCCCGATTCCCAGCAGCAACGATAGCGAAGTTCTTACTCTCATGGACGTAAGGACGATTCCAGGTGGTAGGATGCAGGTACTGCCAACAGCACCGGCGTGTATGCGCTGCAGTCTATCGCACCGCCTTGCATACCGCAAGGTATACGAATACGTACACGTGCACCGATGCGGACCGCGGCGCCGAATTCACCGGAACGCTAGGATCCGTCGCAAGGGGCGGACGGGCTGGTACCGCAAGACGCGGCTGCTTCGCTCTCGCCAGCAGCGTAGGCGCGGGGTACTCCCCTGGAGCGGAGTTGCGCAGGAGGGAGCGGCTATCCAGACATCATTCCAGCACAGCACCACCCTGAATCCCGAATGCCGAATGCCGAATCCCGAATCCCTCACCTACGCTCCAGGCACGAAACAACCGTATTCGGTATCAGTTCCGGCCGGCGAGCTGTTCGAAGGTGAGGTTCAGCAGCGGGTAGCGCTCCCACCCCTGGTAGTCGAAGTGCCACCACTCCGCCGAGTAGACCTTGAACCCCTCCGCCTCCATCACCTCCCGCAGGAGCTGGCGGTACCAGCGCTGGAGCGAGGTCCCGCCCGGGTAGTCGGGGAAGGCGCGCTCGGTGAACTCGTCGTAGCCGCTGACCATCTCGACCGGCTGGCCGGTCTCGAGGTCGTAGAGGGTGAGGTCGATGGCGGCGCCGCGGTTGTGGCGCGACCCCTTGCTCGGGTCGGCGACGAAGATCTTCTGCTCCTCCGGGGTCGCATCCCAGAAGGTCCGGGTCACGTACCAGGGGCGGTAGGCGTCGAAGACGAGGATCCCCAACCCGTACTCCTTCAGCTTCCGGTGCGCCCGCAGGACCGCCTCGGCCGCGGGGCGCTGCAGGAACGCCCGTGCCTCGCGGTAGAAGGCGGCGTTCATGAAGTTGTTCGTCGTCGCGTACCGGATGTCGAGCTTGATCGTGGGGTCGAGGGTGCCGATCTCGACCAGGTCCGGCTCCAGGAACTCCCCGGTCTCGGTGGGAGGCGTCGCGGCGAGGGCCGCCTCGAGGAGCTCGGCGACGGGGCGGACCGGCACGATCTTGAAGGTGGCGCCGGACTCGGCCCCCGCGTCCCGCCGCCGGTATTCGACCCCAGCCACCCTGAACGCGGTCGCCTTCTCCGCGCCATCCACCTCGAAGGCGAGCTCCTCCCCGGCGAAGCGTCCCTGGTTCGGGAACCGGAAACGCCCTTCGCCGAGCTCCTCGAGCTGGTAGCGTGCCGAGTCCAGCAGCGCGACCAGCCTCTGCTCGTCTTCCAGGATGTAGACGACGTTACCGTCCTCCCCGTACTCGCCGATCACCCCGCGCCACCGCTCCGGGGCCGGCGCCGGCCGGCGCCCCGAGGCGACCGTCGCCAGCGCGCCCTTGGTAGACGACGCCGGTGCCCGCTCGCGCCCCTGCTCGCACCCCACCCCGCTCAGCACCAAGACGATCGCTATCGTCGCGAGTACCGACCTCATCGCTCCCTCCGCTCCATAGTCGAGCCAGAACCGTCCTCGGCCACGGCGTACCAACGAACGCCGTTCGTCGTCCCTGCTACCAGCTCCCGCGCTCCCCCACGGTATCGATCACCTGGTTGAGCCGGAGCGCGGCGTTGCGCCAGTTCTCCTGGACCGCGCGCTGCGCCCCCTCCTCGTCCCCGGCGGCGATCGCGTCGATGATCTGCTTGTGCTCCTGCACCGAGATCTCGACCTCCCCCCAGAGCGCGCTGGTATAGAGCCGGACGTAGCGCTCGGCCTGCGGCTTGATCGCGTCGTGCAGGATCCGCAGACGCGGACCGGCGCTCTCCGCCACGTAGGTGTGGTGGAAATCGGTGTCCAGCATGAAGAGGAGATTCCGGTCGAGGTTCTCCGGCTGGATCGCGTTGTGGAGCCGCTGATTGATCGCCTCGAGGGACTTCACCAGCCGTTCGCGCGCCGCCGGCTCGAGCGCCGCCGCCTGCCGGCTCGCCAGCCCCTCGATCACACCCACGATGTTGAAGAGCTCCCAGGCGTCTTCCCGCGTCAGCGGCGCCACCGACGGCCGCAGCTGCCGGCCACTCCCGGTGGTGACGATGTACCCCTCGTGCTGTAGCCGTTGCAGAGCGCTGCGCACCGGCGTACGGCTCACATCGAGGCGCCGGGCGACCTCGGTCTCGATGATCCGCGTCCCTGGTGCTAGACGACCATGCACGATCAACTCTCGGATCTGCTCGTAGACCTGAGCGTCGCGGGTCGTGCCCTGATCGGGGCTGCTCAAGATTTCTCGGCGTACAGTGCTCATTTACCTGTCCAGGAAAAGGTCCATATCAGTCAGGGCATGGCCCATATTTCCGTCGGCTGTGAACTCCCGGAGCACGGCAGCTCACAATGTCGCAAGGTCTGCCGCAATGGGCAAGGGAAATAGTCTGGCAGATTCCCCGCACCCACCCACGACGCACTCGCGCAAGCGCCCTCACGTGACCCCACCTCGCCGGTAACTCTCCGCCAGTAGCTCGACCGGGTGCAACACCGGGGTTCGGTCGCCTGCTAGGAGGAGCCCCGCGCCGATCTGCATCATGCACCCCGGGTTGGGGGTGACGACGACGTCGGCCCCCGTCTCGCGGATCGCCTCCACCTTGTCCCGCAGGATCCGCCCGCCGAGCTCCGGGTGCAGCACCCCGTAGATCCCGGCGCCGCCGCAACACTCCTCCGCCCCCCGCAGCCGCACCACCTCCGCCCCCGTCACCAGACCGAGGACCTCGACCGGGGCGCGGGTGATCCGCTGCGCATGATGGAGGTGGCAGGGCGCGTCGTAGGTGACCCGCAGCGCGAGCGTCGCCCCGGGCCGGGGGCCGAGCTCGGCCAGGAGCTCGAAGAGATCGCGGACCCGGGCGCTGAAGGCGCCCGCGCGGGCGGCCCAGACCTCGTCGTCTGCCAGAAGTGCTCCGTACTCCTTCAGCGCCGCGCCGCAGCCAGCCGCGTTGACGACGACGTAGTCGACCCCCGCCGCCTCGAACGCCTCGATGTTCCGCCGCGCCAGCTCCCGCGCCCCCGCCCGCGCCCCGGCGTGCGCGTGCAGCGCCCCGCAGCACGACTGCCCGGGTACCCGTACCACCGCGCACCCGTTGGCGCGCAGCACCAGCTCCGTCGCCTCGTTGACCCTGCGGAAGAGCCCATCCTGCACGCACCCCGTCAGGAGCGCCACGCGCGGGGCGACGGAAGCCTGGAGGTCGATCGCGGCGGAGCATGAGATCGAGCCGGCCGCGGCGACCCCGGTCCCGGTGGGCATACCGGCCGAGCCGGCGCCACTCGTGTCGACCGCGGCGCGTGCCCCTGCCACGGCCGCCTCGCCGCCCCGCCCCCCCACCCCCCGCAACCCCCGCCACGGCCGGGTGGCACCCAACATCGCCAACCCGAACCTGACGACCCGGAACCGCTCCGGCAACACCCGCAGGAGGAACGGCACCGCCCCAGTCCCCCGGAGCAGCCGCCCGCCCAGCATCGTCAGCCGGGTCCCGAACCGGCTCCCGAAGACCCGCAGCAACAACCGCGTCGGGAGCCCGATCCCGTTGGCGGCCGCCGTCACCTCCCGCGCCCGTTCCAGGAGCTGCCCGTACTCCACCCCGGACGGGCAGGCCGTCTCGCAGGCGCGGCACCCGAGGCACCGGTCGATATGCGTGGTGAACGACGTCGCCTGCGGCTCCAACCTCCCCTCGGCGACCGCCCGCATCAGATAAAGCCGCCCGCGCGGCGAGTCGGCCTCGTCGCCCAGCCGGGTGTAGGTAGGACAGGCGGTGAGGCAGAAGCCGCAATGCACGCAGGCGAGGAGCCGCTCCTCCTCGGCGGCCAGGAGCGCGACCGGGGAGGGGTGCCGGTTCTCCGGCCGGTCCCCGGGCATGGGCACGTGCGCCGCGGCGGCGGGCTCCACCCGCGCGGACAGCGACGCTCCCGTGCTACTTCCCAAAGGCGTACCGCGCTCGCTCATCTCGACCTGCTCCCCCGGGCGAGTACTCCCGCCGGGTCGAACCGTTCCCGGATCGCCCGCTCCAGCCGCAGCACCCCTGGGTCGCGCGCGACGACCTGCCCCGGCCAACCCGCCGCCGAACCGTTCCGCCCCCGCACGAGCAGCGAGCCGCCCCGCGCGACGAGCCGCGCGCCGATCCGCTCCAACGCCCCGCGCCACACCTCGTCCGGCACCGAGGTCGGCGCCACCACCCGCACGATCCCGGCGCCCACGTGCGCCATGATCGCCAGCTCCGACTCCGGCCCCGGGAGCGACCGCGCCGCCTCGAGCGTCTCCGCCAACGCCGACGGCCGGTCCGCCAGCCGGATCACCACCTCGGCGCCCCCCTCCAGCCGGCTGAGCGCGGTCCAGGGCGAGGTGGCGGCGGACGGGTCGTCGAAGACCGCCACCCCCCGCGCCCCGCGCACCGCCGCCGCCACCACATCCCGGTTCCCATGCCACCGCGCCAACAGCACCCACCCCTCCTCCCCTCGCCCCAACTGCCGCGCCACCCCCCGCCACGCCGCCGGCGAGAGCAGCTCGAGCGCCACCGGCTCGAGCCCCGCCGACGCGAGGCGACGGGCGAGCCCGAGGAGCGGGGCGGGGGAGGAGGCGACGAAGAGCTGCGTCGTATCACGCTCCGGGAGCGCCCGCAGCCGCAGCTCCGCCCGGGTCACCACCCCCAGCGTCCCGCGGCTCCCCACGACCAACTTCACCAGATCGTAGCCCGCCACGTTCTTCATCACCCGCCCCCCGCACTCGACCACCTCCCCCGCGCCGGTCACCAGCTGCACCCCGAGCACCAGGTCCCGCGGGGTCCCGTACCCCTGCCGGAGCGGCCCGGCGCCCGCCTCGAGGATCGCCTCCCCCAACGTCATCCCCTCCCACCCGGCAGGATCGAGGGGGAGCCACTGCCCCTCCCGGGCCAGGAGCCGTTGCAGCTCGCCCAGGGTGATCCCCGCCCCCACCGAGATCACCAGGTCCGCCGGGTTGTAGTCGACGACGTCCTTGGAGAGCTCGACCGGGACCGCCGCCACCCCCCCCTCACCCTCCACACCCCCCTCCGGCTCCAACACCTTCCCCGGGTTGGCGAGCCCGGCGGGGTCGAAGATACGCTGGAGGTCGCGCATGACCCGGAGGGCGATGTCGTCGTGTACGAGCTTCATGTACTTCCGCTTGTCGACCCCGACCCCGTGCTCCCCGGTGATCGTCCCCCCCGCCTCGATGCAGCGGAGCATGATCTCCCGGGACGCCTCCTCCACCCGCCGGACCTGGTCGGGGTCGCGGCGGTCGAAGGTGATCGTCGGGTGCAGGTTCCCGTCCCCCGCGTGGAAGACGTTGCAGATCCGCACCCCGTACCGCGCCGCGATCTCGTAGGTCGCCTTCACCACCTGCGGCAGCCGGCTCCGCGGGACGACGGCATCTTGCACCATCAGGTCCGGCGCGATCCGGCCGAGCGCGCCGAATGACTTCTTGCGCGCCTGCCAGAGCCGCTCCCGCTCCGCCGCGTCCCGCGCCCGCCGCACCTCCCGCGCCCCGTGCTCGAGACAGAGCGACCGCGCCCGCTCGGCGTCCGCCGCGAGCCCGGCCCGCGCCCCGTCGAACTCGATCACCAGCGCCGCGCCGAGGTCGGTCGGGAGCCCCGCCGCGAAGATACTCGCCTCGACCGCCCGGATCGTCTCCCGGTCGATCAGCTCGAGCGCCGCCGGGAGCAGCCCCGCCGCGATGATCGCGCTCACCGCCTCGCTCGCCTCCTCCACGTCGTCGAAGAGCGCGAGCAGCGTCTCGACCCCCTCGGGGAGGGGGAGGAGCCGGACCTCGATCTCGGTGGCGATCCCGAAGGTCCCCTCGCTCCCCACGAAGAGCCCGACCAGGTCGTACCCGACCTGCTCCCCCGCGCCACCCCCCAACCGCACCACCTCCCCGGTCGGCAGCACCACCACCAACCCTGTCACGTGGTTGCTCGTCACCCCGTACTTCAGGCAGTGCGGCCCCCCGGCGTTCTCGGCCACGTTCCCGCCGATCGTGCAGGCGGTCTGGGAGCTCGGGTCGGGGGCGTAGTAGAGCCCATGGGACGACGTCGCCCGCGAGAGCGCCGCATTCACCACCCCCGCTTCGACCACCGCCCGCCGGTTCGCCGGGTCGAGCTCCAGGATCCGGTCCATCCGCGCCAGCGAAACGACGACGGCGCCCTCCAGCGCCACCGCCCCCCCGGAGAGCCCCGTCCCCGCGCCCCGCGCCACGAACGGGGCCCTCGCCTCGGCTAGCACCCGCACCACCCCCGCGACCTCGGCCGTGCCGCGCGGCGAGACGACGGCGCGCGGCCGGGCACGGTGCGTCGTCAGGCCATCGCATTCGTAGACCAGGAGTTCGCCGGGGTCGACGATGACGCCGTCGGCCCCGACCACCTCGCGCAACGCGGCGAGGACAGCAGGATCGAGGGAGGGCGCGTGGGCCCCGCGGGGAGTGGTTGCGGTTGCGGTCATACCTTGGCAGATACCCCGGGGGTGGAAGGGCGTTCTCTCATGTGGAAGTCGGTTGTATCAGGTGGAACGGACGGCGCCGTCACCGCGGCCGGGGCGAGGACACGGGCCGAGGCGCGGGGCGCGGACGGAACGGCGCAACGAACCTGCGTGTGGGTGCCGGCTGGACTCGACGAGTGGACGCGCGGCCGACCGGCCGCGTCGTGTTACCTCCCGCTCACGCTACCACCCACCTCCCGTCCACCTCCCGCACCCGCCCCATCCCCTCCAGGTGCCGCAGGTACGCCCAGACCGCCCCCAGCGCCGCCCTCCCGAGCCCGGGCGGGAGTTCGGCCCCGTAGACGGCCGCCACCACCTCGTCGGTCGAGGCGGCGCCGGCGCGCAGCGCGGCGAGCACCGCCGCCTCGCGTTCGCGGCGGTGCCGGATGTAGGCGTCGATCGCCGTGTCCGGCTCGGTGAAGGGCGGCCCGTGCGCCGGGTAGAGCACCCGCGCCCCGAGCCCTCGCACCCGTTTGAGCGAGGCCAGGTAGGCGCCGAGCTCCCCCTCGGGCGCCGCCACCAGCGCGGTCTCCATCCCTCCGAGCATCAGGTCCCCCACGAAGACCGCGGCCGCCGCCGGGAGGTGGAAGGCGAAGTGGTCGGGGGTGTGCCCCGGCGTCGCCAGGGCGAGCAGCTCCCCGGCGTCGGTCTCGATCCGCTCCCCGTCCATCAGGGTCCCCGCGGCCGCGGAGCGCAGCGGCGCCCCCACCCGCCGGGCCAGCTCCTCGGCCCCCGCGGCGTGGTCGGGGTGCGTGTGCGTGAGGAGCACCGAAACGACGACGCCATCGCCGATCTCGCCGGCGACGGCGTCGAGGTGCTCGCGCGTGTCCGGGCCCGGGTCGATCACCGCGACCCGCGCCCGGCCTACCAGGTAGGTACGCGTCCCGTCCAGCGTGAGCGCGGAGGCGTTCCGCGCCAGGACGGTCCGGATCATGGCAGTAGCGTTACTCGCGCTCCGCGACCAGGACCTCGGCCAACTTGTCGGCCACCATCGACAGGACCTCCTCGTCCTCCTTCGTGAAGGCCTCCTTGGTATGGCTGTCGATGTCGATCTGGCCCAGGATCTCGTCCCCCGCGCGGATCAGGACGACCAGCTCGGACTTAGTGCGCGGGCTGCAGGCGAGGTAGTTGTCGACCTGGGTCACGTCGGGCACGTTGATGTTGCGCTTCTCCGCGACCGCCGTCCCGCAGACCCCCTGGCCGACCGGGATCTTGGCGTGCTCGGTCCCCGCGCCGACGTAGTTGTGCAGCCAGAGGACGTTCTCCTCGGGGTTCAGCAGATAGATCCCCACCCAGTTGTACTTCTTGTCCGCCTTGGCAATCGTCTTGACCGATTCCCGCAGGATCGCGTCCGAGAGGTACCCCGCCTCGCGCATCTCCTGGATCCGCTTCAACAGCACGCCAGCTTCCAGCATCCCCTTTTCACCTCAGGTAATGAGTTCTCAGCCGAATCGTAACCCTTCACCCCGCGACCACCATGCGGGCAATGATGACAGGATGAACAGGATCGAAGGTGGATCGCGACCGGTCTACCCGGCGATCCATCCCCTCATCCCGTTAATCATATCACATCTCGTAAACCTGTCCAATTCACCCTGGTCCGCGCGCCGATCCCAGGGGTGACCGATCACGCTCTCTCCATCCCCGCGCCGACCGCGCAGGCGACGTCGTCTCCGCGCCTACCCCGTCGTCACCGGGCTCACCGCGGCACGAAATCCGTCTCTGGCCCCAGCTCCCGCACGAACGCGGCGATCAGCTTCGCCGCCGCCTCCAGGTCCGAGAGGCTCACGATCTCGTTCGGCGAGTGCATGTACCGGTTCGGCACCGAGATCAACCCCGTCGCCACCCCGGCGCGCGAGAGGTAGATCGCGTCGGCGTCGGTCGACGTGAAGCGAGGCGAGGCCGCGATAGTGTACGGGATCCCGTCGCGTTCGGCGACCTCGACCAGCTTCTCGAAGACGAGCGGGTGCGCCGCCGAGCCGCGCGTCAGCACCGGCCCGCTCCCGACCTTGTGCTCGCCGACCTCCTTCTTGTCGATCCCGGGCGAGTCGGTCGCGAAGGTCACGTCCACCACCAGCGCGACCTGCGGGTCGAGCCGGTACGCGCTCGTGCGCGCGCCGCCGCCGCTGTAGCCGATCTCCTCCTGCGCCGTCGCGACCGCCGTCACCTCCGCGCGCGGCCGCTCACCCTGCGTGAGGAGCCGCAGCGCCTCCAGCACCACGAAGGCGCCGATCCGGTTGTCGACCGACCGGCTCGCGATCAGGTCGCCGTCCAGCTCGACCAGCCGTGCGTCGATCACGGCGGGATCCCCCACGCGCACCCCGCGCTCGAGGACCTTGTCCCGCCCGCGCGTCCCGACGTCGATCCAGAGATCGCTGATCTTGGAGGCCTTCTCCCGCTCGTCGGGCTTGATCAGGTGGATCGGCTTCTTCCCGATCACCCCCATGACCTCCCCCTTCTTCCCGAGCACCCGGACCCGCTGGCCGACCAGGACCTGCGGGTCCCACCCGCCGATCCCGCCGAAGTAGAGGAAGCCGTCGTCGTCGATATGGGTCACCATCAACCCGATCTCGTCGATGTGACCGGCCAGCATGACCCTCGGCGAGCCCCCGGGGTTGATCGTCGCGAAGGAGTTGCCACTCACATCCACCGTGACCTCGTCCGCGAACCGCTCCGCCTCGGCACGCCAGACCCGCGCCGCCGGCGCCTCGAAGCCGCTCGGACCGGGCGTGTCCAGCAATTGCTTCAGAAAATCGATCGACTCCACCTGCTTCCCCCCTTCCGGTACCATTCCTGAAGGCGACGTCACCGCGCGCTACTCCCCCGCGACCCGCTACAAGATACGCGCGGATCACGCCCGCGCAACGGGCGAGCGCGCACGGCCTTGATCACATCCCCCTTTTGGGGTACCATTCGGAACGGCCCGCGGCCATATACCCGCGGGCCCCGGGCGCGCGGACCGACGTCGCCCACGACCCCATCAGTGCCGGGTACGAGATGCAGAATACATATTTCCGCCGCGGGTTCGGCCTCAAACAGGTCATCCAGCCGATCATCGCCGCGAACTACCACAGCTCCCTCGTCGATACGATCCGCGAGCAGGGGTACACCGCCACCTTCGGCGAGCTGACCTTCCGCCTCGCCCGGGAGTTCGGCTTCTGCTACGGCGTCGACCGGGCCGTCGACTACGCCTACGAGACCGCACACAAGTTCCCCGACCGCCGGATCTTCCTCGTGGGCGAAATCATCCATAACCCCCACGTCAACACCCGGCTCCAGGAGCTGGGGATCCGGTTCCTGCACCCGAACGCCGACGGGGAGTTCGACTTCTCCGGGATCACCCCGGAAGACGTCGTCATCATCCCCGCCTTCGGCGCGACCCTCGCCCACTTCCAAGAGCTGAGCGAGCTGGGGTGCATCCTCGTCGACACCACCTGCGGCTCGGTCCTCAACGTCTGGAAACGGGTCGAGTCCTACGCCCGCGACGGCTTCACGGCGCTGATCCACGGGAAGTACCAGCACGAGGAGTCGCGCGCCACCGCGTCGCAGGTCCACCGCTACGAGGGCGGGAAGTACGTCGTCGTCCGCGACATGGACGAGGCCCGGCTCCTCCTGGACTTCATCGAACGGAACGACCGCGCCCGCTCCGCCGACGAGCTCCGCGCCCACTTCGCCGCCAAGGCCTCCGTGGGGTTCGACCCGGAGACCGACCTGGTCAAGATCGGGGTCGCCAACCAGACGACGATGCTCGCCTCCGAATCCCTCGCCATCGCGGCTGCGGTCCGGCAGAGCATGGTCATCCGCTACGGCGAGGAGAAGATCGACGAGCACTTCCGCTCGTTCGACACGATCTGCTCCGCCACCCAGGAGCGCCAGGACGCGGTCCTCGAGCTGATGAAGGACCCGCCCGACATCATGATCGTCATCGGGGGGTACAACTCCTCCAACACCAACCACCTGGCACACCTCTGCCGGGGGTACACCACCACCTACCACATCTCGGACTCGACCAAGATCGACCCGGCGGCACGCACGATCAGCCACAAGCCGGTCCTCGACCCGCACGCCCCCGAGGAGGTGGTGCACGACTGGCTCCCCGCGGGCCCGCTCACGATCGGGATCACCGCCGGCGCCTCGACGCCGAACAACAAGATCGGCGAGGCGATCGAGAATATCGTGCAGACCCGGGGCCAGACGATCCCCTGAGCCCGCTCCTGGCCCGCTCCCTGCAACATATTGTCGTTGGAGGACTTGCACGATTCCTCCCACGGGCAGGGAAAGGAGGAGCGTGACTCATGGGGATACGTCGTTCGGCTCTTCGGGCGCTCGCCACCCTGGGCGCCACCGCCTCCATCATCGCGCTCGGGGTCCTGGCGATCACCATGCCGCCGACGGGGCGTGGTCCACAGCGGGGCGCCGCGGGGGACGGCGGGGGCGGGAAGCGCATCGTCGTCTCGCTGCAACAACGCAAGCTCTGGCTGATCCAGGGGCGTGACACCTTGATGGTCAGCTCGGTCGCCATCGGCAAGGGGCAGACCTTCACCTACGGCGGCCGGACCTTCCGCTTCCAGACCCCACGCGGCCAGCGCCGCGTCCGGGCCAAGGAGGTCAACCCGGTCTGGACCCCCCCGGACTGGCACTACCTCGAGCGCGCCGCCCGCGAGAAGCTCGAGCCGGTCGAGCTGAAACCGGGGAACCGGTACTACCTCGAAGACGGCACCTACATCGAGATCCGCGGCGACCAGGTAGGCCGCGTCAACCGCTACGGCAACTTCTGGCCCTTCACCCCGGGGACCGAGATCATCTTCGACGGGAAGATCTTCATCCCTCCGCTCAACACCGCCCAACGCCGCGTCCCCGACGCCCTCGGGACCCGCAAGCTCGACCTGGGCGATGGCTACCTGATCCACGGCACCCACGTCTACAACGAAGACTCGATCGGCCGCGCCGTCAGCCACGGTTGCATCCGCATGAAGAACGAGGAGGTAGAGAAGTTGTATGAGCTCGTGGAGGTGGGGACGCCGGTGGTGATTTATTGAGGGATCGGGGGTTGGGGGATTGGGGGGTGGGGGGGAGACGCTCCTCGGGCGGCGCCGGCCGGGGGGTATGGGGTCCTCGGGAGATCGCGGGCGCACCCACGAGGTCGGGGATCACGCCCCCCCGAATCCCGAATCCCACCCCCCGAATGCCTAGACTGAATCCCACCCCCCGAATGTCCAGCCGAAATCCCCGATCCCGCCACCATCAAGTCCTCTCTAGCGCTGCCCGCTCTAGCTCTTCTATTTGCCGGGCCGCTTGGAGGACGGCGCGGGCGAAGCCTTCGCGGAGTTGGTCGAGGTCTCGCGCGTCGAGCTCCACTCCCTCCCGTGCGCGCCCCTGGAAGTAGATGGAGAGCCAGAGGGAATCTCCCGATTGGAAGAGGAGGTTGCGGATCTCGCCCTCGAACTTGGGGTGGTCCACGAAGCGGTAGACCAGCTCCGTCTCCGGGAGGAATATGACCCGCTCCGTCACGGCGACGCCGTCGTCGAAGGTGACCCGTCTGACCAGCTCGTCCTCGCGCCGTTCCATCACCTCGCAGGCCACCACCTGCGCCACGAAGCGCTGCGGGGTCTCGACCTTGTCCTTGAGCAGCCTCCAGGCGCTCGCGCGCGAGGCGCGGATGGGCACGGCGAATTCGACGTGGATCACGGACCCTCCCGCGGTGAATGGTCGCCTCACCCGGTAGAGTGCACCCACCGTGCCGCGGCGCCGGGAGGAGAGGGGAGGGGAGAGCCGCGGAGCTCAGGGGCGGGTCTCGTCGTCTGACACTGTTGTTTCGGGGGTGAGATCCAAAGCCATCTCCACCTCCTGCGCCCACATCGAGCCGGGGAGGAGCTGGAACCCGGCGCTACGGTAGGAGCGGAGCGCGGCGCGGTTGGATGGCTCCACCGAGAGCCAGACGCGGCGATACCCCTGCGCCCGCGCCTCCTCGACTATGAGCCGGTTCATGATCGTGCCGATCCCCCGGCCGCGGATCGACTGATGGAGGAAGTTCGCCAGCTCGACGACTTCGGAGTCGAGCGGGATCAACATGACGTGCCCCTGGATCCGGCCCTCAACCGTCACGACCAGGTGCACCCCTTGGGCGAGGACCCGGTCGAGCCAGCGGCGGAGCTGGTCGGCGCCTTCCGGCGGGAGCCCCTGCGCGCGTCGTTTGGGCTCGAAGTCCTCGTACATCGCCTCGAGCTCGGCGCGGTCTTCGGGTACGTAACATCGGGCAGTGAACTCCCCACCGCATCGATCGGCCAGGGTGAGGGGGTACGTAGCGCTTCGTGGCATGGAGATCAGACCATCTACTTCCGTAAATCGCCGAAGTGCCGGCATCATCGGTTGGCAACCAAACCTACGCTGTCCAATATCCGGTCCGCCGCCACGACCAATGGCCACGCACCAGCTTCGTTCGCCCGCTGCCGCACCAGCGCGGCCCAGCGCCCGGCTTCCACCTCATCCGTGGAGAGCATGATACGCGCTCGCTCCAGCTGGAGCCGGGACCGACAGAAGAACTCCCGGTCGGCATACGCAGCGATCGCCTGGTCGAGCCGGGCGAGCGCACCGGCCGTGTCACCCTCCAGCACACCGAAACGCGCCAGGAAGATCTCCGCGTAGGAAGCGTCCGAGATCCAGAAATCTCGCCCCGTGGCATGCTCCCGGATCTCGTCGTGGTACCCCCGTGCGGTCTCCAGATCGCCCCGCTCCAACGCGTACAACCCGAGAATACTCCACGCTCCGATGGTACACCAGACCAGCGGCGCCCGCCCGCTCAACGACAACACCTCCTCGGCCAGGGCGACCGCCCTTTCGTGATTCCCGCTCTCGTGTTCCACCAGGAGGAGATTCCCCGTCACGACGACCTGGTCCTGCACCGCCGCGGCGGCACGCGCCAACCCTATCGCCTCCCCCAGCACCCGACGCGCCTCTTCGTAGCGCCCCTGCTCGAGCAACAACACACCATACGTATTCAGTGCGAACTGCTGATATGAGATCGCCGCATAGCGCTCGATCAAGGAGAGCGCCTGCTTCAGATCTTCCTCCGCCTCCGCGGTCCGCCCCCCTTGCAAGCTGTTCACGCCACGCGAACAGAGCGCGACGATCAATGCGTTATGATCCCCGGTGGCCGATGCACGACGCACAGCCTCCTCGGCGTATGGGCGGGCAGGAGTGAGGCCTTGGTAGAGGCTTAGGACGTTGGCGGAAAACGTGAGTGCCATCACCGCACGGGTCACATCATTGACCAAATCGACTAATGCGGACAGCTCGGCTACTGAATCAAGAACCAGCTGAGTTTGTCCAGTATTATGCCCGATCTGCACAAGTAGCTTTAGCAGGTCAACATGAACCTCATGTTCCCCCAGACGTCGAGCACGCTCAACCCAAACTTTGATTTCATCGATTAATGTACTAGGCGATTCGCCGGCCTGCTTGAACGCGATCAACAACAAACTGCTCTTTACAGAAAGCAATCTACGTACATCCCGCGTCACAGCAGGATTCGACACTACTTCCCTAAGGTATAATTCCGCCTCAGAGAATCTTCTTGTCAAAACTAATAATGTCCCAAGTTTTTCTTTTGCTGTTATGACATCGTCAGGATCTACCGCACTTTCTATCGCCAATTTGAGAAAGTACTCGGCTTCCTTGTACCCATACATCCTACTACTATCGTCAGCTGCCAGAATCGCGTAACGATAGGAAAGGTCGCGCCTGCCAGCACTGTTATAATGGGCACAAAGAACTGCATTAGTACCCCCTCCCCGCGCACGAAGCGCATCACCGGCCGCCTCATGCAATATCATTCGCCTTATTTTGCTGATAGATCGATAAGCAGCCTCCCTTATTAGGTCATGCGCAAATGCTAATCCCTTGTCAGTCTCATGCACCAAGCCACGCGAACTAAGCTCCTCCACACCACGAACCAGACTTCTTCCACCGATTCCTGCGACATCTCTTACCAGAAGTGGCTCCGCGCACGTCCCCAGCACAGAGAGAGCCGTGATCACGGATCTTGCCTCTTCCCCGAGACCTCGCATACTGCCGTTGAGGAACTCTTCCACGGTGGCAGGTAGAGGCACCGGATCGAAGTCGTGCGAATCACCGCGTTCCTGTCCGTCCCAACCTATTTCGCCACTTGCAATCGCCTTGACGATCTCGAGCACGAAGAACGGCCGGCCGCCAACCTGATCGAAGATCACGTTGTGAATGGATTCAGGCAGGTCCACATCTTGCCGCTCCGCGTAAGATTGTACTATCTGCTCGACCTCGTCGAACGACATTGCCCGGAGTACCAGCCTGCTGTACCCCGGGCCGGAGCCGTCCGCACTTACGACCGCTCCCACCGGCGTGAGCCTCTCTTCTCCCTCTGGCCTCATGCTGAGAAGGATCAGCACCGGGGAGCTGGACAGACGTCGGATACAATACTGCAGGAGCGCAGCACTAGATTCATCCGTCCATTGATAATCATCTATGTGCAGCACCAGCGGAGAGCCTGCACTCAACTGCAGGAAGAGTTGAACGAAGGCTTCGTACAAACGGCGCCGCCCACCCTCTCCCTCCAGCGGATCCTGCTGTTCCGCCCCCGCAACCAAGTGCTTGAACTCTGGCAGGAGTTCGACCAGGATCGCCAGCCACTCCGGCGGTAGACGGGTCATGTCGCGGGCGTCGATATTCCCCAACAACATCCCTATGACCGCACTGTATGGAAGGTGTTGGTCGCTCGCGTGACTACGCCCCTGCAGAACCCGAGCCCCCTGGATCGCGCAGAGTCGAAGGAAGTGTTCACAGAGCCTGGTCTTCCCTATCCCCGGCTCACCGCTGACCACTACACACCGGCCTACTCCGGCCTTTACCTGCTCCCACTCACTACGCAACCAAGCGAACTCCTCTTTACGACCGACGAACGCCGCATAGTGCTGTTTCTCCTCTTCTGAGTGCGGTGGCTCCGGCTGTTGCGGCTCCCGCTCTAGAACTGCCTTCAGCGCGAGGGTAGCCGGCTCGAGCCCACGGCCGAGCTCCGCTTCCATGAACTCTGTAACGCGTTGTAACTCCGCCAACGCCTGCTGTCGCCCCTCATTCGCTGCGATCGCCTGTATGCGAGAGCGATACACCTGCTCGTTGTACGGATCCAGTTCGATCAGCCGCGACGAGAGTTGCATTACCTGCAACCACGCGCCGCCTGATTCTGCCTCTCGCAACAGACTGTGCAGCGCGAACCGAGCGAGTCTGCTCAGCTCCTGCGCTTGAGAAGTCTGCCACTCCTCGAAAGTCCTGGCACCCGCGAGCCAGAACCCGCGCAGGAAATCGCCCCGGTACAGCTCGACTGCTTCCTCGAGCCGACCTTCATCTACCGCTCTCCTGAACTGATCGACATCCAACTGAACTGCGCCTACCTCCAGCCACACCTCGTCTCTATTGACGTGGAACGCCAACTCCGGCACCTGCATGCGAAGCTGATAGAGCGCTTGGCTGAGAGAGTGACGCGCGTTATTCGGATTCGAACCCTCCCAGAGGAGCTCTGCCAGTACGTCCCGCCGCAAGACCAGACCTTGGTGGCACCCTAGATAAACGAGCAGCGCCGCGTGCTTGTCCACCTTCACACGACGTGGCGACCCACCGACCAGAATCTGCAGCTCGCCCAACGTGCGTAACTCGATAATGTTGATGCCGGCCATTCGGATACCGGTGATAGAAAATTGGTCGTTAGTATCGGGTGAGATGAGACATCCGTTGATAGAATGATGATACTAGAACCACATCGTCGTCGCGTTGACTCGTAGCCCTCTCCACCGGTGACCAGGAGGACCCAGATGAATCGAGCATCGCACGCACCGATCGCCTCCCGCCTCGCCCTCTTCGGGCCGCCGTACGAACGCTTCGTACCGATCGATATCTCTTGGGAACCACCGCCCCCTCCGCCGCGCGGGCTGGCACTCATCTGGTGGCTGGAGGATGCCGACGAGCAGATGGAACAGTTCGAGTGGCTCGCGCGTCGGCCGTATGGCATGCCGCTCTTCGTCATACTGCCGCCACCGGCGAGCATAGAACGTTCCCTCCCTCTGCTCACCTTCATCAACAACCTGTCGCCACGAGCCGTGCTCCCCGGCGGACCACTGGTCACCCCGCTCCATCTGCGACGGCTGCTCCGGACGCCACCCCGTCACTTCGGTTCCGCCGTCACCTCGTACCTGACGCGGCGACAGATCTTGCTGCGAGACGACATACGGCGAAACGTGCGGAAGATCTTCGAATCGGTACCCGAAGTGACCAGCATCACCAAGTTGGCGCGACGCCTCTACACCTCCCGGCGAACCCTGGGACGCCACTTCGCGGCAGCGGGCCTCCCGGTACCATCCCACTGGCTCCAGTTCGGACGCCTCCTCATGGCGTCGATCCGGCTCCAGGACGACCGATTCACCGTTGCCCGCGTCGCCGCACGGCTCGGTTACCCGGATGGATTCACTCTCAGCAACCAGATGAAACGGCTTCTAGACTGCAGACCCAGCGACATCCGACACCACCTCGGATGGGAATGGGTCGTAGAAATGTGGCTCAAGACTGAAACAGGAAACGGCGGAATCGATCGCGTACGTTACAGCGAAGCCATCTCGATCTACTGCAGCGATGACGAAGTGCTGGCTTGATCAGACCGTTTCGCGATCGGTATGGGACCAGACTACACGGAGTCGCCAGTGAGTACTATCTGCCACGACCGGAAAGAAGTCAATGACTTCCGCTGCCTACCGTGGCGACCTCGAGATCCTTGTGTTGAGTTTGCACCAACTCCCGAGCGCGAGCGAGAGTGCCCTGGCGCACTATGATACGCGTGATCTCAGGGTCGAACTGCGTACCGGCACAGCGGAGTAACTCCCGTTCGACCGCCTCCACCGGAAGCGCCGACCGGTACGGCCTGTCGGACAACATCGCGTCGATCGCATCACAGATCATGATGATCCGCGAATAGAGTGGAATGGCATCACCACGGAGACGATCGGGATAACCCTGGCCGTCGTAACGCTCGTGGTGATGCCGCACTCCCTCGATCACGGCATCGCTCAGCGATGTCATGCTCTTCAAGAACTCCGCGCCCTTGACCGCGTGAGTCTTGATGACACGAAGCTCCTCCTCCGTCAGGTCCGAGGGCTTCTGGATTATCGAAGCATAAACCGAATCGATCTTGCCGATGTCGTGCAGCAAGCCGGCGGTCTCGACCTGCTCGATCTGCCTCCGCGAGAGCCCCATGTCCTCCGCGATCAGTCGAGCTAGACTCGAAACCCGCATGGAATGACCAGAGGTGTACGGATCACGAGTCTCGATCACCTTGATCAACACCTTCAACAAATCCCGGTTGGCTTGCTGTAGCTGAACCTTGGAGAGATATGAATAGCGGACCAGGAGGAGTGGCAACAGCATCAATAGGAGGCCGCCGATGTACATCTTGTCATATACAACCGCCATTAATATGGCGATCGGACTAGCAAAGAGACCATAAAGCAAGTTAGCTGCACCGGGATTTATCACATTTCGAAATACGGCACTTATTGATTGGCGTTGCCGCAACGCAAAAAGCAAGCTGAACAACACAATATTTGCTACGAGCAATGTAACGGCCATCACCGCAAAGGCCAGCACATTGATCGATCCTGCAAATATCGACTTGCCACCACACGCCTGAAATAATGTAACCGCAACATCGATCGCCACTATGCCCTGTGACGCATTGAACGCCGAAATCCAGAGTTTACGTCTATGGATTACAAGATCGGTCGTCAACTGCATCACCACAGCGATGAGAAGCACCGCCGCAGGCTGGAAAATCAAAGTGGCTGCAAGGAGGATGACAAACGCAACCGATGATTTGGCGCGGTAGGAACCAAGCGAAAACTCAATTGCAAATATTTCAGATAAAACACCAATAATTATGAATGTGCACAGCCCCACAATGTCACGAATCGACAGTACAAGCAATTCGTGCCATTGCGCTGCCGCCAACACGATTGTAGCCAGAAACACAACTGCGGCAACGTATATATATGATCGCACATTCATAATAGGAGCCTAGCCCCCATCCGGTATGTTACTCTACCACAGTAACCCAGCCGCCTGACAACAGGCTCATGCCGGACACGATGAAGTCGAATAGCACCGTAAACACCCAGCGTCACCTCCTTTCGGAGTGGCGTCGACCATGGTAAAGGGGCTGGTCGCGACGCTCCGCTGTGTTCTACTCCGCTGGGACTCCGCTATACCGGACGGGGGCTCCTTTATTTATCGTTCTGCGACGTCGTTGCCGTTAGATTGTCCTTGAATTACCGGACCGCGGGCTGAGTGGGTTTCTGCCGCGTGAACCACTGCTCGACGGCGTTGATGGCTGCCAGCGCCGCGGCTTCCTCGCCGGACTCCTCCACGACCGAGGCGCCGGCGAGATGCTGTATGCCACGGCGTTCCACGGCGCGCACCCCGACCATCACGTAGCTCCGGCCGGCCAGCTCGATGTTGCGCACTCCTTCGAGTTCGATCTGCGCCCCGCACTCGGGGTAGGCGGTCCGAATGGCGGCGAGAACGGCGCGGGCCGCGGCATCGAGCGCCGCGTCGACTCCGTCCACGACCTCCGCCTCCCCGTGCACGACACGCTGACCCAACCCCAACTCGATACGACAGCGCACTCGATGTTGCCGGAGCCGTTCGAGTATGGGTCGGTCGAGCAGTTCGCAACCAGACCACTGCGACACCGGCGCATGGCCCCGCACCAGGTGCTGCTCCGTATGCCCCGCTCCGACGCTACCTTTCTCGCTGTCCCTCGACGGCGAATCGAGCCCGGTCGCCTGCGACAGACCAGTATACCCGCCGGTCTGAGCGGTTACAATCTCGATCGTTCGGGTGTCGACAAGCAAGCCGAATCGGGCGAGAAGCGCGGATTGAACGTTGCGCACCAGTTGTTGGGGAGAAACCGATCCATCGGCTTCGAGCCGAATTCGCAGCGTCTTCCCATCCGGCCCACCCGAGATCTTCACGGCGCGCACACCCGCGAGAGACCGGAGCAGTGCCTCAGCCTGGTCGATCGGAACACTACGTCCGGCACCCGCGCCATTGGTCGAGCTCATCGCCGTGGTGTCTTCCTGTGTAGTGGGAACAACGGACATGGGCGGACACCCTGACAAGGGCCCCCACCCACCGGAGCGACTGCGCTCGGCTCTACCAAGTTTGCCCGATTACGGTATCCTCTGGGGGAGGGATGCGACATTAATGCGCGTATTGCTCAAACATGTCAAGACGGCCAACTCCTCCACCCTCCACGCGCGCCACGCCACACCGGGAAATCTCACGGCCGCGATGGGTATTACGAAACAACGCGTAAATGCCCATCAGTCATGGACATCACCGAGGAGCTAACAGCATGAACCGCCACCACAGCGCGCCTCATATCGACATAGCGGCAGCCGGGGGCGTGGACCTGTCCCGACTCGAGCGCGCGCTCGAACTACAGGTCCGGCGCGTCGGACCGGGGCGCTACCTGGTCACCGGTGGCGACGAGCCGCACTGGGTGGACCTCTACACCAGGCGCATCCCGCGGTGCGACTGCGGCGACCATATCTGGCGCGAGCGCGTCTGTAAGCACATCCTCGCCGTCCTGCTGCGGGAAGGCGACGAGCGGGTCATCGCCGCCCTCGCGCGGCTCGTCGGCACCCTGCGCGACGCCATCCCGGGACGACGTCGCTCGCCACACCCCCGCGCGGCCTGAGCCCTCTGCCGGCTCACGAGTTACGTAATACCCTCCGCCCTTCGTGAGGGGTTGCGCTTTGGCACGAACTCCGCGATCATCCCATTTTGAGGGAAGTTGCGCCAACGATAGGCCATCGCCGGTCCACCCGGACCCGTGACGATTTCGAACTTCGTCAGGGATCTGGCTCGGCCTGAGCTCTTCCCTTCGACCGGTAGTACCCTTTGGCCGGGCCCGCCCGCCCGGGAGTCCCGATGTCGTCCCGATGATCGCTCCACTCGCCGCCCTCGCCCTTGCCGCTACTCTCTCCGCCAACCACGCGGCAGCCCTCGGTGCGGCCGACCCCAACGCCGGCGCCTGGGTCGACAGCATCATGACGACCCTGACCACCCGCGAAAAAGTTGCGCAGTTGGTCATGCCCTGGATCCCCGGCGGCACCCCCGCGCCGGGGAGCGCCGCATGGAAACGAGCCAGGAAGCTCGTCCTCGAGGAGAAGGTCGGCGGCGTGATAGTGGGTAAGGGCCCCGCCAAGCGCACCGCCGCCTGGCTCAACGACCTGCAGCGCCACGCCCCGCTCCCGCTCCTCGTCGGCGCCGATCTGGAGTGGGGCCCCGGCACCCGTCTCCAGGGCGCGACCCTGCTCCCCGTCAACATGGCGATCGCCGCCGCGGGGCCGGTCGAGTACGCCTACGAGGCCGGGCGCATCACCGGGCTAGAGGCCCGCGCGGCGGGGATACACCTGGTCTTCGCCCCCGTGGCCGATGTCAATATCAACGCCCTCAACCCGGTCATCAACACCCGCTCCTACGGCGCCGACCCGATCGAGGTCGCGGAGCGCGTGGCCTCCTTCGTCGAAGGTGCCCGCGCGGCCGGCGTCCTCGCCGTCGCCAAACACTTCCCGGGCCACGGCGACACCGACCTCGACTCGCACCTGCGCCTCCCCACCCTCGCCGCGCCCCGGCTCCGCCTCGACGTCGTCGAGCTCGTCCCCTTCCGCGCCGCCATCGCCGCGCGCGTCGCGGGGATCATGACCGCGCACCTCGAGGTACCCGCCCTAGAGCCGGACGGTATACGACGCCCCGCCACCCTCTCCCCGGCGGTGCTGACCGACCTCCTCCGTAACGAGATGCGCTTCCGCGGCCTGGTCATCACCGACGGTCTGATGATGGCCGGCGTGCGCCAGGGCCGCACCCCGGGCGAGGTCGCCGTGGCGGCGGTCCTGGCGGGCGCCGACATCCTCCTCATGCCCCCCGCCGTCACCGCCGCCATCGACGCCGTCGTCGAAGCGATCGAGCACGGCGAGATCGACATCGCCCGCATCGACGACTCCGTCCGCCGTATCCTCCTCGCCAAGACCGAAGCTGGACTCCACCTCGAACGCCTCACCGACCCGGAACGCTGGGACGCCGAGTTCGGCCGCCCCGCGCACCAGGAATGGGCCGAGCGCGTCGCCGCCGAGTCCCTGACCCTGATCCGAGGCGAGGCCGGTCTGCCCCCGCGGATCGGCGGTAAAGGCGTGACCCTGATCGTATACGACGACGACGCCCGCTCCACCCACGGCGAGACCTTCGCCCGCGAGCTCGCCACCCGCGCCGCCGCGGTGAAGGTCGTCCGCCTCTCGAAGCGCTCCCAACTCGCCGCGCTCCGCGCCGCCGAACGCTCCGCCTCCGGCGCCGAGGTCACCATCTTCGCCTCCTTCGCCCGCTCGATCCCCTGGAAAGGGACGCTCGGGCTCCCCGACCCCGTCGCCGGGCTGGCCGACCGCCTCGCCGACCGCGGCGCGATCGTGATCTCGTTCGGCGACCCGTACCTCATCCGCCAGCTCCCGCGCACCCGGAGCTACCTCCTGGCCTGGAGCGAGACCGGCCTCGCCCAACGCGCCGCGGCCCGGGCCCTGGCAGGCGAGACGAGCATCACGGGGAAGCTCCCGATACCCCTCCCGCCGCACTACGCCCTCGGCGATGGCGTCGAGCTCCCCGCCCTCACCGGTGCCCCCACCGGCGCCGAGGTGCTTGGCGAGACCCAGCGCCAGGAGCGATGACGACGACGTCTGGAACGCACGACGTCGTCTGACGGACTCCCGGCGCGCCCTACCCGCGCCGGGACTCACGCGCAGCAAACAGATACGACCATGCCCAAACCCGAGACGACCATAGACACCTTCGCCGCGCTCGACATCCGTGCCGGCACCGTGATCCGCGCCGAGCCATTCCCCGAGGCACGGCGCCCGGCGATCAAGCTCTGGATCGACTTCGGCCAGGAGATCGGCGTCCGCCAGTCGAGCGCCCAGCTCACCCGCCACTACACCCCCGAGGGGCTCGTCGGCACCCCCGTCCTCGCGGTGGTGAACTTCCCGCCCCGCCGCGTGGCCGGCTTCAAGAGCGAGGTCCTCGTCCTCGGAGTCGTCAACCCCGACGACCCAGGCGAGGTGGTGTTGGTACGGCCGGACCGGAATGGGGTAGATGGATGGGAGCTGGCTTGACCGGCCCCAGCGCGGCCGGCCCTGCGCCGTCACTAGCGGACCCGGATCATATAGGATACTGGTTTGAACGAGAGCGATATCTATCAGATGATCGGTGAGGACGGCTTCCACCGTCTCGTCGCGGCCTTCTACCGGCAGGTCCCAGACGACGACATCCTCGGCCCCATGTACCCCGAGGACGACCTCGCCGGCGCCGAGGAACGCCTCCGCGACTTCCTCGTCGGCCGCTTCGGCGGGCCACAGCGCTATATCGAGCGGCGCGGGCACCCCCGCCTCCGCATGCGGCACATGCCCTTCCCGATCGACCGCCGCGCCCGCGACCGCTGGATCGAGCTCATGGACCGCGCCCTCGTCGAGGCGAACTTCCCCCCCGAGGTCGATGCGACGCTGCGCGGCTTCTTCGACATGGTCGCGACGATGATGATCAACCGCTACTGAGCGAGCGACCTCCGCGAGTAGCCGAGGCCCGCGACGGCGGCACTGGCCGCGCGTCCCGGGCCTCGCGTCGAAGCTCCGTAGGCGACGTCGTCCGACCGACCCGCGCGGGGCTCAGAAGAGCCCCACGGTCGTACCATCCGCCGCGACCCCCATCCCCACCGCCGCCGGCACCCGCGGCAGCCCCGGCATCGTCATGATCTCCCCCGTCTTGACCACCACGAACCCCGCGCCCGCCGAGACGGTCGCCTCCCGGACCGTGATCCGGAAACCCTCCGGCCGGCCCAGCCGCTTCGGGTCGTCCGAGAGGGAATTCTGCGTCTTCGCCATGCAGACCGGCAGCTCGCCGAACCCGAGCTCCTCCAGCCGGCTCAGCTCCTTCGCGGCCGCCGGCGTGTAGTCGACGCCATCCGCGCCATAGATCTCCCGCGCGATCGTCTCGATCTTCTCGGCCAGCCCCAGCTCGAGACCGTAGAGCGGCGCGAAGCGCGCCCCGCCACCGGCGACGGCATCCAGCACCAGATCGGCCAGCTCGAGCCCCCCCGCACCCCCGCGCGCATGTACATCCGCCACCGCGGCCGGCACCCCGAGCGAACGGCAGAAGTCGACGACCTCCGCGAGCTCGGCGTCCGTGTCGGTCCCGAACCGGTTGACCGCGACGACTGGCGGGACACCGAAGCGCTCCACGTTCTCGATGTGCTTGGCCAGGTTGGCGAGCCCGCGCCGCACCGCCGCCACATCCTCCGACCCCAACGCCGCGAGCGGCACGCCGCCGTGCAGCTTGAGCGCCCTGACCGTCGCTACCACCACCGCCGCCGCGGGGTCGAGGCCCGCCACCCGGCACTTGATGTCGAAGAACTTCTCCATCCCGAGATCGCTGCCGAACCCGGCCTCGGTCACCACCAGGTCGCCGAGCGCGAGCCCGGCGCGGGTAGCGATCACCGAGTTGCAGCCGTGGGCGATGTTCCCGAACGGGCCGCCATGCACGAAGGCGGGCGTGCCGCCCAGCGTCTGCACCAGATTGGGCGCCAACGCATCCTTGAGCAGCACCGTCATCGCCCCGGACGCGCCCAGCTCGGCCGCCCGCACCGGCCGGAGATCCCGCGTGTACCCGACGACGATCCGCCCCAACCTCGCCTCCAGGTCAGCGAGATCGGCGGCCAGCCCGAAGATCGCCATGACCTCGGACGCCGCCGTGATCACGTACCCCCCTTCGCGCGGGACGCCACCCGCCGTGCCCCCCAACCCCAGGACGACGTTGCGCAACGCACGGTCGTTCATGTCCACGGCCCGTGGCCAGGTGATGCGCCGCGGGTCGAGACCTAGCTCGTTGCCCCAGTAGAGGTGATTGTCCACCAGCGCCGCAAGGAGGCCGTGCGCCGAGGTGATCGCATGGAAATCGCCGGTGAAATGGAGGTTGATCTCCTCCATCGGCACCACCTGCGCATACCCGCCCCCGGTCGCGCCACCCTTCATCCCGAAGACCGGCCCCAGACTCGGCTCCCGCAAACAGAGAACGACCTTACGTTCACGCAGCCGCAACGCATCCGCCAGCCCCACCGCGACCGTCGACTTCCCCTCGCCCGCCGGCGTCGGCGTGATCGCGGTGACCAGCACCAACTTCCCCGTACCACCACCCCGCCGCTCCAGCACGTCCAACGGGACCTTCGCCTTGTAACGACCGTACGGCACCACCTCCGCCTCGCCCAACCCCAGCTCCGCCGCCACCTCCTGTATCGGACGGAGCACCGCACCGCGCGCGATCTCTATATCGGTAAGCATGGCCTCTCGCTCTCTCGCTCAGGGTGAGTGTTACCGGATACTGTAGTATTCGCTCCGGACCGCCCGCCCACAACCGCCCCCCCTCTCTCGCCACCCCCTGATACCCCACGCTCCCCGCCCCTCCCCGGCCCACCCCGCCATGGCTCCGCCCCGTGCCCCCCACATCATTACCCGCCATGAAGACCAAACCGAACCAGCTCGACTCGATCCTACGCCACACCACCGGCCGCCGCACACTCGGCCCGCTCCTCGGCACGCTCGGCTTCACCCCCCGCCTCACCCGGATCCCGGCCGCCGCCCTCCCCGCCTACGGCCTCGCCGACGAGCCGGGCGTCCGCGCCCTCACCCTCGCCGGCGAGCGCGAAGCGATGACCGCGCTCCTCATCGAGCTGAGCTCCGACTGCGCCCCCGCCGAGACCGCGCGGATCGCACGACGGATCCGCGCCCGCAACCCGGTCCGCCCCCTCTTCTTCCTCTTCGCCGGACCACGCTACCGGAAACTCGGCTTCGCATCCTTCGGGACCAAGGGCGAGCTCCGCCAGCTCATCGTCGACCGCACACACCCGCGCCGCTCCGACATCGAAACCCTCGAAGAGCTCGCCGCCAGGGAAGGGGAGGGGACCGTCGAGCTCCTGCACCGCCACGCCCGCGCCCTCGACCGCACCCGGCTGACTCGCCAGTTCTTCCGCGACTTCCGCGCGCAGCGCGACCGCATCGCCGCAGGGTGGACCGGCCTGCCACGCGAGGCAACCAACGAACGCGACCAGCTCGCGCTCCTCCTCCTCTGCCGGCTCCTCTTCCTCTACTTCTTACAGCGACCCGGGCTCCTGAACGGCGACCACGCCTACCTGCCACGCCTCTTCGAACGGTGGCGCGCTCGGCCGCGCCAGGGGTCGTTCTACCAGGGGCCGCTCCGGCACCTCTTCTTCGGCACCCTCAACACCCGCCCGGAACGACGGGCGCCGGAGACGGCTTACCTCGGCGAGCTCCCGTACCTCAACGGCGGTCTCTTCGAGCGCCACCACCTCGAACGCGCCTTCCCCGACCTCGACCTGGACGACGCGATCTGCGCGAGCATCCTCTTCGACCTCCTCGAGCGGTACCGCTTCACCACCCGCGAGGCCGCGGAATCCGCCGCCGACGACGCCGAAGAGATGGGCGTCGACCCGGAGATGCTCGGGAGAGTCTTCGAAGAACTGATGGCCGCGGACCGCAGGGAGTCGAGCGGGACCTTCTTCACCCCGGCCAACGTGGTGGACAGACTGGTCCAGAGCGCCCTCGAGGCCTGGCTCCAAGACGACGACGCGCCCTCAACCCAGTCGAGCATCGCTCGGCTCGTCCGCTACGGCACCGCCGACGCGCTCGACCATGCCCAGCGCCTCGACCTGGCCAAACGCCTCGAATCGGTCCGCGTCCTCGACCCGGCCTGCGGCTCCGGCGCCTTCCTCCTCGGCGCACTATCCCGCATCGCCCGGCTCCGCGCCACGCTCACCGGCCAGACACCCGCCACCTTCCGACGCGAGGTCGTCGGGAACTCACTCTACGGCGTCGACCTCCAGGAAGACGCCGCCCTCCTCTGCGCCCTCCGCCTCTGGCTCGCACTCACCATCGCCGGCCAGGGCGCGACGCCCGACCCGCTCCCCAACCTCGACCGCAAGATCCGCCAGGGCGACGCACTCGTCGACCCGATCGACCTGATCCACGAACCGGGGCACGGCAACGCCCACAGATTCGCGACGACGCCGGGGTGGAACTGGAACGCGGCCAGCCGCGACACCGCCGTCCGACGCGCGCTCCGCGCTATCACCCCACTCGCCGCACGCTACCTCTCCGCCGAGCCCGACGAGCGACCCCACCTCCAACGGGCCCTCGCCTCGGCCGAGCTCGAGCTCGCACGCTCCTGGTTCGACGCGACCGCGCGGCACCTCGACTCGCTCATCGCCGAGCTCGACGCCATCGCCGACTCCCGCGACCTCTTTGGCGAGCCACTCCCCGAAGCACCCCTCGCGGCCACCGCCCGGCGTACGCTCCTCGCCAGACGCCGGGAGCTCGCCCAGCTCCGCGAGACCCTCGACCAGTCCGGGACGATCCCGTTCTTCAGCTTCGAGATCCACTTCGCCGACCCGCATCGACGGGGGTTCGACCTCATCCTCTCCAACCCACCCTGGGTCCGCGCGCACCACTGGCCCGCCGGGCTCGGCCGGCTCGTCCGCCGCCGCTACGCCGTCTGCCGCCACGCGGGGTGGCGCGGCGGAACCAAGCTCGCCGGAACACCCGCCGCCGCCGCGGGCCAGGTCGACCTCGCGCTCCTCTTCCTCGAACGCTCCATCAGACTCCTCGCACCCCGCGGGACCCTGGCACTCCTGCTCCCCGCCAAGGCGCTCCGCTCCCTCTACGGCGGCGGGGGACGCGAACTCCTCCTCCGCGAGACCAGGATCCACTCGATCGAGGACCACAGCCTCGACCAACGCTCCATCTTCCGCGCCGACGCCTTCGCCGCCGCCATCATCGCCCAACGCCCGGCGGCCACCGAACAATCTGCCGCGACGACCAACGGCACACACCCCTACACGGCACCGCTGCCAGCCACCGGCACGGCAGCCGTGACGGATTCGAGCCGCACCGACGAGCCGAGCACCGCCGACACCCACTCGACGGCCCCCGTCCGCATCACCATGATCCGCCGCGGCGTCCCCCCGCTCCAGTTCGCCATCCCCGCCGACGAGCTCCCCATCCTCCCCGGCGACCTCGAGGCGCCCTGGCTCCTCGCACCGCCGGACACTCGCGTCGCGATCCGGAAGATGCAACGCGCCGGAACACCCCTCGGCGCCCACCCGCAGCTCGCTGTCCGCCGCGGGATCGCCACCGGCGCCAACGATGTCTTCGTCATCACCGAGCTGCAGCCCAAACTCGGCGGCATCACCTGGATCCGCACCGAGGGGTTCCGCCGCGCCCGGCGCAACGGCCGGCCCGCCGCCGAGCTGGCTCGGTTCGAGGGCTACGTCGAAGACGACGTCGTCCGCCCCCTCGTCCGCGGGAGCGGGATCGCCGCGTGGCGCTTCCAGACCCCCGACCACCTGATCTGGCTCCACGACGATACGACCGCCGCCCCCCGCGAGGCACCACCCCGCACCGCGCGCTTCCTCGCCCGCCACGACGCGACCCTCCGCGCGCGCTCGGGCTGGACACCCGCCACACCGATCGGCTCGGTCTTCCGCGCTAGCTCCGCTACCACCTGTCCCAAAGTCGCATGGCAAGACCTGGCCGATGACCTCGACGCGGTCGCGATACCGGCACGCGTACGGGGACCGGCGGGTAGGGAGGTGCCGGTCATCCCCCTCAACACCGTCTACTTCATCCCGACCTCGTCGTACGACGAGGCGCTCCGCCTCGCGGCGCTCCTCAACTCCCTCCCGGTCCGGACCTTCGCCCGCGCCATCGCCGAACGCGCCAAAGACGCGCGCTTCCGCTTCCAGGCCTGGACCATCGCCCTCATCCCCCTACCGGCGGGCTGGGACGAGGGGGAGCTGGGCAACGAGCTCCTGGAACTCTCGCGCGCCGCGCACGAGGGGGGCGGGCTGGAACAGGACGACGAACGCCGCCTAGACGACGTCGTCGCCTCGCTCTATGGACTCTCGACCGACGACCTGCACGCGCTCCGCGCCTTCGACCTCTGGCTCAAGGGGAAAGCTTAGCATGGCATCCATCCTCCTCGACGACCGCGCCGACCCGCCCCTCCGCACCGTGCTCGGCTCCCTCCTCGCCCGAGCCACGACCGCGGACTTCGCTATCTCTCGCCTGCGCCTCGACGGCCTCGACCTCGCCGGCGGCGAGCTCGGCAGCATCAGACGCTGCCGCGTCCTACTCGGCCGGCTCGACGCCCGCGCCCTCGAAGAGATGATGGGCGGCCACGAACGGGGACCGGTGCGCCGCCACCACCTCCACCTCCTCAAGAACTTCCTCGCCAGCGGCCGCGTCGAGGTCCGCGCCGCGGGGATCGTTACCTGGAACCCAGATTTCTCCATCCTCGGCGGCCTCCACTCGGCGCCGGCCAGCACGATCGCCCTCGTCGGCGCCCACTATTTCCTCCGCCC
>Ga0182742_1001360_pt1 | contig 31665 bp, 24 predicted proteins | sample eDN5th37CBELigMG_FD_128880 | JGI IMG/M metagenome (GOLD analysis project Ga0182742, IMG submission 128880) | Enriched Miracle-Growth compost microbial communities from Emeryville, California, USA - eDNA 5th pass 37_C BE-Lig MG (version 2)... ... | reverse complement strand
TTTCTAACATTTGATTTGGTTTCCTAAATGCCTCTTCTCTCTTGAGGCGCCTTACTTTAAAGCATTTTGTAGAAATTCAGGAAGGGGTTTGAAATGTCCAATTATTTAATCGGACTTATATATTTTATATAAAAATGCTGTGCACACAATAAAAACACCACCCTATTTTCCAAAAGGGTGGTGTCAATAAATTAATTTAGAAACGAAGTATCCACTAAACCTGCTAACTCAGGCTCTTCTTTAAGGAATTCTAATTCAAAAGATGATTGAGCAAATTGTTTTAATACCTCTTCATTAATTTCAGTTGTGTAATTGATACGGTCCATAGATTTTGCAACAAGGTTTTTATCAAGCTCTTGTTTTGTTAAATCTTTAATCGCTTGAATCGCAATTGTTTGCGCTTCTTCTTTATTATTGTTGATAAAATCAACCGCATCCTGCTGCGCTTTTACAAGTGCTTCTGCCACTTCTTTGTTCTCTTTCACAAGCTTTCCATTCGCTGCTAATACTGTGTTTGGAAGTGTATGTCCATAAGCAATATCATCTGTACTGATGATTTCTTTCGCACCCGCTTCAATTAAAGTAGAAGCCCATGGTTCAGGTACAGCAGCTAGATCTACCTGACCTGATTCAAACATTCCTTGATATTGAGCAGGGTTTCCAGTTACATGCTTTAAAGACCCGCCGATACGTGCTGATGCTAATTTATCCATTCCCAAATCCATTAAATAGGTTTCAAACTGAACATCATGTGTGCATCCAATTCCAGGCGTAATAAATGTTTTACCTTCAATATCTTCTAAACTATCAATTCCGCTTTTTTCACTTGCTACAACAACTGTTCCTCCTGATGATGCCCCAGCTAGAACTTTCACATCTGCTCCATTTGAGAAGTTGTTCATAACAGGTGCAGGTCCAACTAAACCTGCATCAATATCTCCCGATTTTAATGCAGTCATGAATGTTCCGCCATCAGGGAATGTTTTGTATTCCACTTCAACATCTTCACCAAGAGCTTTCTCATAATAACCTTTTTCACGTGCAACCATTGCAGGAACGTGATCAATATTTGGAAAATAACCGATGACTACTTTCTCTTTTCCGGACTCTCCCTTTGAACTTTCATCAGAACCGCCGCAAGCAGCTAAAAATCCTGCAGATACGACTAATGATGCAGCTAACAACCATTTTTTCATGTGATTTCATTTCCTCTCTTTTTATCTATGCAGCCTGTTCTAGACCCCATTTAATCATGACACGCTTTTCAATTCGTTGAAAAATAAGTAAATCCACTGTTACACCAATGACGCCAATGACAACCATAATAGCCATTACCATATCCATTCGTCCAAAGTCTGACGCATATTTTAATGTATAACCAAGTCCCGGTCCTGTACTTAACAGCTCTCCGGCCATTAATGCACGCCATGCAAATGCCCAAGCAAGACGAAGACCTGTTACTGCATATGGAATGGAAGCAGGAATAACTACTCGAATAAATAAATCAATTCCGCCTGATCCCATCGTTTGCGCTGCTTTAATATAGAGCGGAGCCACATTCTTAATACCCGTTCTCATATTAATTGTCATGACGATTGTGGCTCCAAGTACAACGATAAAAATAACTGATTTTTCATTTAATCCAAACCACATAATCGCAAGAGGCAGCCAAACAATACTTGGAATACTTTGAAGCGATAGAATTAAAGCCCCTAGAGTTTCATCTGCTGTTTTTGATTTGGCAAGAAGTACTCCAAGCAAAACACCAATAATAAGTGCGATAATCAACCCAATTAATAAACGTGTAAAGCTTGCTCCTACATCCTGAAATAATGATCCATCTGCCACACTTTCCTTCAGGCTCAGTGCTACATCGGACGGTGCGGGCATCATGACCTTTGGAACATCAAATACTCTTATAATGAGTTCCCAAATCCCAAATAAAGCGACAAAAAATACAATTCGTTTAATAGCTAGACGCATATTTCATTTCCTCTTCCGCTACTTTATCAATCTCTGTTTTAAGCAGCTCCATAATCATTTGTTCATACTGAGCAATTTCTTGGATATGCTTTTCACGAGGTCTTTCAATTTTCACTTGAATATCCTTTAATACCGTACCTGGATGAGTTCCCATTACGATAATTCGGTCAGATAATTTTACTGCTTCCTGGATGCTATGGGTAACAAATAAAATCGTCTTTTTCGTTTCTAACCAAATGCTCTCGAGTTCATCATGAAGCCTCATTCTTGTCTGTTCATCCAACGCACCGAATGGTTCATCCATTAAAAGAACCCGTGGATTCATCGCTAACGCTCTCGCAATCGCAACCCTTTGCTGCATTCCACCAGATAATTCATGTGGTGAATGCTTTGCATAAGGGCTTAACTGAACAAGCTTTAAATATTTATGTGCGATTTCACGAGCTTCTTTCTTTTTCATTTCCTTTTTCAATGGAAACATCACATTTTCTTCAACTGACAACCATGGAAAAAGCGCCGCCTGCTGAAATACCATACCTCTGTCTTTACCAGGCTTTGTTATTCTTTGATTATCGATAAGGACACTGCCTTCACTAGGATTAGTCAGACCAGCTACAATGGAAAGTAACGTTGATTTCCCGCATCCTGATGGGCCTAAGAGGGAAACAAACTCTCCTTCCTTGATATGCAAATCAATATCCTTTAATACTTGCTCGGTCTTTCCACGGTTCGTAAAACTCTTTTGAACGTTTTGTATATGAAGAAACATTTTCTCACCCACCCCTTTAACAATAGCTTTTATATAAACCTCATTAGTTTAATCGGATTAATTATATTTATTATATAATGATGGATTGGAAAGTCAATAGTTTTTTACCTAAATGCTTTTTCGATATAATTTTTTATAAAAGTCCCAATTTTTATTCTTCAACACTAAAAAAGGCACAAGGTTGTTTTCTTTATAACCGTATTATAAAATGACTTTAAACTTACTAGACTAATATGAATTATAGTTTATTTTAATTACAGGAAAGGAAGAGTCTACATGAAGATTTACAAATCCATCATTGATTTAATAGGAAATACCCCTATTGTTCAATTAAATAAATTACCGGATTCAAACGGTGCTAATGTATATATAAAATTAGAATCATTTAATCCAGGCGGCAGTGTAAAAGACCGTGCAGCCCTTAATATGATTGAACGAGCTGAAGCAGAGGGAAAACTAATCCCTGGAAAAAGCACAATTATTGAACCAACATCAGGCAATACTGGAATTGGAATTACTATGGTCAGTGCGGTAAAAGGTTACCGTTGTATCATTACGATGCCTGATAACGCTACACCTGAACGCGTAAAAATCATGAAGGCCTATGGTGCAGAAGTTATTTTAACTCCAGCTAATCTTCGCATGCAGGGAGCCATCGATGAAGCCAATCGTTTAGCAAAAGAAATTCCTGACAGCTTTATTCCCATGCAGTTTGAAAACGATGCAAACTCTGATGCCCACCGTGGTACGACTGCAGTTGAAATTTTGGAGGCCTTTGAAGGAAAACTGGATGCATTAGTATTAACAGCAGGAACAGGCGGAACGGTAACAGGCACAGGTGAAGAACTAAAAAAACAAATTCCTGACTTAAAGATTTATGTAGTAGAGCCATATGGATCACCGGTTCTTTCAGGAGGAAAACCTGGACCCCATAAAATCCCGGGAACAGGTCCAGGCTTTATTCCTAAGATATTAAATCGAGATATCTACGATGAAGTTCTTCTTATTGAAGATGAAGATGCTCAAGTAATGGCACGCCGACTGGCTGCTGAGGAAGGAATTTTTGTTGGAGCATCTGGGGCAGCTTCCGCCCATTTTGCTGTCCAAGTTGCAAAAAAACTGCCACCTTCAGCAAGAGTTCTCTGCTTAGCACCTGATACAGGCGAACGATATTTATCTTCTGATTTATTTCCAAGTTAATAACGCATAACAAAGCCTGCCCTAAGTGCATAATCAAAAATGCATTTAGGACAGGCTTTCAGTTTTTCTCTAGCCGTAATTATGAAAATAAATGACTTACAAATAACACATTAATCCATATCACGAGTAACAGATTGCGTCATTACATTTATCTCTTCCTTCGGTACTCGCAGCAACAAAACTCCTCCAATGATAAATAAAATAATTAGACTAAAAACACCGCTGTTTGTGCTTCCTGTCATTTGAGCAGCCGCCCCAACCAATACCGGTCCGATAATAGCTGCAAACTTCCCGAAGATACTGTAGAAACCAAAGAATTCATTTGATGATTCTTTTGGAACAAGCTTAGCAAAATAAGACCGGCTCATCGCCTGAATGCCACCCTGAGAAGTCGCAACAAGCATTGCCAGTATCCAGAAATCTATTGCTGAATCTAAAAAATAAGCGTAACAGCAAATAATAATATAAACAAAAATACCGACCATAATCATTGTCCTTTCGCTGTATTTCCCTCCCAATTTACCAAACAAAACGGTAAAAGGAGCTGCTACAATCTGAGTAACAAACAATACAATTAATAAAGTAGTCGAAGTAATGCCAAGATCTGATCCAAATACTGTCGACATATTTATAACTGTATGAACACCATCAATATAAAAGAAATAAGCAAGTAAAAATAAGAATAAAGGGCGGTAAGATTTAATGTTTTTTACTGTTGAGTAGAGTTGTTTAAAACTTGCCGAAACTGGATTTGGAACATGATCCTTATAGTATTTTTGCTCCACATTTTTTAACATTGGAATGGTAAAAATCCCCCACCATAACGCTGTGATGGCGATGGCAATTTGACTTGATACGGTAGTTGACAACGGAATGATACCTTGCTGAGATAATAAAATCATTCCAATTGATATGATAAAAGGTATCGTGCTGCCGACATATCCAAGTGCAAATCCATTTGAAGAGATACGGTCCATCCTTTCCTCTGTCGTCACATCAACAAGAAAAGCATCATAGAAGACATTTGCTCCCGAAAATCCAAGTGACGTGATGACAAAACCTATTAGCAGCAGTATCCACTGATCGCTGGGAACAATCGCTAACAGCAGTGTAAAAAGGATTCCTAATGACGAAAAGATGATAAAAAACCGTTTCTTAAAGCCTTTAAAGTCTGCAATCGTACCTAAAATAGGCGCTAATATTGAAATTAACAATGTTGCAAACGAATTGGCATATCCCCAGTAGGCTGTTGATGTCGAGGCCGCTATTCCAGCCTGTGTTGCGGATGCTTTAAAATAAAGCGGAAAAATAGCCGTAACGACAACCAGCGTGTATGCGGAGTTTGCCCAGTCATAAAAAGCCCAGCCTCTTTCAGGTGCTGTCATTTTGCCCATATATATTCCTCCCAAGCCAACTTTAATCAACGATAATAACGCACTGTCCAACTATTACTATTTGTTCATCCTACTTTCAGTTTACTATGTATTCACTCCATATTATTTATATTTTGTAAATTAATCTTAATATTTTTATCAATTTTCCACTCCACAAAAAAACAGTCCCGCACTCTTTTGAAGTACGGGACTGCTTCCCTTTTATTCTTATACCATCACTTTGCAAATATCATTAGTAAATTCAACTGGATCCTGAATTGGTAATCCTTCAATTAGTAACGCTTGATTGTATAGAAGATTTGTATACAATGCCAGCTTAGCTGAATCCTGTTCAAATGCTGTTTTCAGAGATTCGAATACTTCATGATTCGCATTAATTTCTAATACCTTGTCCGCTTTAATTCCCTGACTGTCAGGCATTGCATTTAGAACCTTTTCCATCTCAATGGAAATTTCTCCGTCAGTGGAAAGGCAAACCGGATGAGTCTTGAGCCTTTTTGATATACGTACATCCTTCACTTTGCCTGCTAAGATATCTTTCATTTTCGCAAAGAGATCCTTATTTTCACTCATTTCCTCATCTGCAGCTGTTTGATCCTCTTCAATTCCGAGATCACCGCTAGAAACAGATTTGAATTCTTTTTCTTTGTAACTCATCAACATTCTGATGGCAAACTCATCAATTTCATCTGTGAAATAAAGAATTTCATAGCCTTTATCAGATACCAACTCGGTTTGCGGCAGCTTTTCAATCCGTTCATTTGAGTCACCAGAAGCATAATAAATATATTTTTGATCCTCAGGCATTCTAGATACATATTCATCAAGAGTAACTAGTTTCTTTTCTTTTGAAGAATAGAACATCAATAAGTCCTGCAATACTTCTTTATGCGTTCCAAAGTCACTGTAAACTCCATATTTCAACTGTCTGCCGAAAGAATTGAAAAACTTCTCATACTTTTCTCGATCATTTTTCAATAAGCTTAGCAGTTCGCTTTTAATCTTTTTATTAATATTTTTCTCAATTCGTTTTAACTGGCGGTCATGCTGCAGCATTTCCCTTGAAATATTTAATGATAAATCCTCGGAATCAACCATCCCTTTAACAAAGCTGAAATAGTCAGGCAGCAGATCCCCACATTTATTCATAATCAGTACGCCATTGGAATAAAGCTCTAACCCTTTTTCATATTCCTTTGAATAATAATCAAATGGAATATTTTCAGGAATAAAAAGTATCGCGTTGTATCTTACAGCTCCATCCACACTTGTATGAATGGTTTTTAATGGCTTGTCAAAACCATAACGTTTTTCATGATAAAACTTTTCATAATCTTCATCAGTCAAATCATTTTTGTTCTTTTTCCAGATTGGAACCATACTGTTAATAATTTGTTCTTCTTTAAAATCGACATATTCATTTTCGTTGTCTTCTTTTGGCTTTCGAACAGTTACATCCATTTTAATTGGATAGCGAATAAAATCAGAATACTTCTTAATGATTTCTTTTAAGCGATATTCTTCTAAAAACTCCTCAAACTGATCTTCTTCCGTATTTTCTTTTATTTTCAATATGATTTCTGTCCCAACAGAATCCTTTTGCCATGACTCAATTGTATAGCCGTCTGCTCCTTCGGATTCCCACTTGTAGGCCTCGTCACTTCCTAATGCCTTACTAATAACCGTTACCACATCGGCAACCATAAATGCAGCATAAAATCCTACACCAAATTGACCAATAATGTCATAGCCGTCCTTTAGCTCATTTTCATTTTTAAATGCTAAGGAACCGCTTTTAGCAATGACTCCAAGGTTATTTTCAAGCTCTTCCCTTGTCATCCCAATTCCTGTATCAATAATTTTTAGTGTCCTATTCTCTTTATCCGCTTCTACCTTTATGTAATAGTTATCCTGATCAAAACGTAAAGAGTCATCTGTCAAAGCCTTGTAATAAATCTTGTCAATTGCGTCACTAGCATTTGAAATTAACTCTCTTAAAAATACCTCTCGGTGCGTATAAATGGAATTAATCATCAGGTCTAGCAGCCTTTTTGATTCTGCTTGGAATTGTTTCTTTTCCATATGAAAATATCTCCTTTCATAGCTAAAACTACGTGAACAGTTGTTACGTAGTCAGTTTGTTGTAATAAAAAAGTCAGATGAATTAGCACTCTACCTAACAGAGTGCTAATCGTAATATAAATTAAATAACATATCCATTTTCACGTGTCAATATTTATGGAAAAATAAGATGTTATAGTGAGCCATTGATTGTCATTTTAAACATTTTCTGTGTATTTTCTAAACACCAGCGTAGCATTATGACCGCCAAAGCCAAGTGAGTTTGACAGAACAATCTGCACATTTTTCTCCCTTGCCACATTTGGAACATAATCTAAATCTAGTTCTTCATCCTTTGTTTCATAATGAATGGTTGGCGGAAGAATTCCATCTCTGATGCTTAATATTGAAAAGATTGCTTCAACGGCACCTGCAGCCCCCAGCATATGACCGGTCATGGATTTCGTTGAACTGACTGATAATTGGAATGCATGCTCTTTAAACACATGTTTAATGGCCTTTGTTTCATACAAGTCATTCAATGGAGTAGAAGTACCATGTGCGTTTATATAATCGACTTGTTCCGGTAATATATCAGCATCTTTTAATGCTAATTGCATGGCTCTGGCAGCACCTTCCCCGTCCGGAGCAGGCGATGTGATATGGTAAGCATCTCCTGTAGCACCATAGCCAATCAGCTCTCCATAAATTTTAGCTCCTCGTGCTAATGCATGCTCTAATTCTTCTAAAATAATAACACCAGCACCTTCTGCAATCACAAAACCATCACGGTTTTTATCAAATGGGCGGCATGCAGTATCCGGGTCAGGATTCGTTGAAAGAGCGGTCATATTTGAAAAACCAGCTACCGTCATTTCTGTAATAGAAGCCTCCGTACCGCCGGCAATCATGATATCCGCACTTCCTTTCTGCACTTCCCGGAAGGCATCACCGATAGAATTCGATCCAGAAGCACAAGCTGTGACAGAACAATTATTCATTCCTTTCGCTCCTAATTCTATGGAAACTCTCCCTGCTGCCATATCAGGAATAAACATTGGAATCGTAAATGGGTTCACCCTTCTTTGACCCTTATCCAAAAACTTTCGATACTGTTCTTCAAATTCACCTAAACCGCCAATACCGGAACCAATCCATACCCCGACACGTTCAGGAACTGCATTTTCACCGATTTGCAAACCGGCATCCGCCGCGGCCATTTTACTGGCAGCAACAGCAAACTGACTAAAGCGCCCCATTCTTCTTGCTTCTTTTCGATCAATATACTCTTCTGGTGCAAAATCTTTTACTTCTCCAGCTAATTTTACATCTACTTTTTCCACATCAATACGGACTGCCGGAGCAATACCAGATCTTCCTTTTTTAATATTTTCCCATGATGTTTCAGCATCATTTCCTACAGGAGTAACAGCTCCAATACCTGTAATTACTACTCGTTTTTTCATATATATTTCTCCCTATTGTTAATATACTTTATTGTAACCCGCTATTCTCTTGATTTCAAAAGGACAGTCCAATATAACCAATACTTCCAATTCATGTTAAAATTCTAGCATTTTTTCTACTAGCAATATATATATGTTATATAACGATTCCACTTCTTTCATTTACTTTTAATACAACATTATTTTCAGTATAATAAAACTATTCACTGTCATTATATATTTTATCATTTAAATCTCTTACTTTATTAAAATGAATCAATATTATTTTACTGGAGGTACTATGGATTACAAATTATTTCCTCTAGGGGATCAAGGTATTATGATTGAACTTGGAACGGATATCTCTGAGATGACACATCAAAAAGTACAGGTTCTTTCTTTTTATCTTCAACATCATCCTATAGAATGGATGATTGAATATATTCCTTCATTTACTACAGTTTCCATCTTTTATCATGCAATGAAAATCGAACGTCTCACACTAGGACGAATCTCCCCTTACTATTATGTCTGCGAACAGCTAACCAAGATACTATCTAGTATTGAACTTAATCAAACATTAACATCTAGAATCATTGAAATCCCTGTTTGCTATGGAGGGGAATATGGGCCAGACATAGAACTAGTTGCCGAATTAAATCATTTAACACCTGAAGAGGTAATCCAAATCCACTCCTCCGGCGATTACTTAGTTTATATGATTGGATTTGCACCCGGTTTTCCATACTTAGGCGGGATGTCAGAAAGAATTGCTGCACCTAGAAGAAAAACACCAAGACTACAAATACCTGCTCGTTCAGTCGGGATTGCTGGTAGTCAAACCGGCATCTATCCTCTCGAAACACCTGGAGGCTGGCAAGTCATTGGACGTACACCGGTTTCCTTATTTCGTCCTGATGAAGATCCTCCTACACTGCTAAAAGCAGGTGATAGAATTAAATTTACCAGCATCTCTAGTGAAGAGTACAAAGAAAGAGAGGCTAAAGAAAATCATGATTACAATTACTAAACCAGGTCTTCTTTCCACTATTCAGGATCTTGGACGGTTTGGCTATCAAAAATACGGCGTTATCACAAGCGGAGCGATGGATTCCCTTTCCCATCGTTTAGCTAATATATTAGTAGGAAATGAAGAAAACAAACCTACGATTGAAATGACACTGCTTGGACCAACCATTCAATTTCAGCAGGATTCCTTAATCGCCATCTGTGGAGGAGATATGAAGCCTACGATACAAAACCTCCCTGTTCGCATGTGGCGTCCGGTTCTTGTTCGAAAAGGAGCACAACTTACATTCGGACAGGCAAAGTCCGGCTGCCGGGTCTATTTGGCTATTGCGGGCGGTTTCTTTATCTCAGCCATTATGAACAGTTCTTCCACATATATACGAGCGAATGTAGGGGGCTTTCATGGACGGGCACTTAAAGCAGGTGATCAACTATCGTGTGCTAAGATAACACCCAAATCCTCCATACTAATGGAAACATTAAATAATCAAGAACTTCATCAGCCATTTGTTGAAGCGGAATGGTCTGTTTCTTCAGAGCTTATTCCAAAACTTGAAAATAATCCTGTTATCCGCGTCATGGACGGACGGCATACTCATCTTTTTACAAAAGAAAGTCAAGAATGCTTTTGGACGAAACCCTTTCAAATCACACCGCAATCTGACCGTATGGGTTACCGGTTAAATGGAGAGCCGCTTCACCTAGAGGAACCAACAGAAATATTATCTGAAGCGGTTACATTCGGTACCATTCAAGTGCCTGCAGACGGGAATCCCATTGTCCTTATGGCTGATCGGCAAACCACTGGCGGCTACCCAAAGATAGGAGAAATTGCTTCTGTCGATTTACCCTGTCTGGCCCAAGCTAAACCATCAGATACAATCTATTTTTCACCTATTTCGCTTGAAAAAGCACAGCTTCTTTTGGTAGAAAAGGAGAAGAAAATAAAGCAGTTAAAACATGGATTGAATGACTTACTTAGGAGGAAATCAAGATGTACACAGTTGACATAAATTGTGATATGGGAGAAAGCTTTGGTTCCTATAAGATAGGTACTGATGAAGAAATTCTTAATTATATTACATCAGCTAATATTGCTTGCGGCTTTCATGCTGGCGATCCGGCAACCATGAGAAAAACAGTTCGACTCGCACTGGATAAAGGTGTTGGAATTGGAGTACATCCGGGTTTTCAGGATCTTGTTGGATTCGGAAGAAGAGAAATGAAAATTTCACCACAGGAAGCCTATGACATAACAGTCTATCAAATTGGTTCGCTTTACGGCTTTGTGAAAGCGGAAGGCGGAAAACTCCAGCACGTTAAACCACATGGCGCCCTGTACAATATGGCAGCAAAAGATATCACCTTATCTGAAGCCATTGCAGAAGCAGTCTATAACATTGATCCGGAATTGATTCTCTATGGTTTGGCTGGCAGCAAACTCATCAATGCAGGGAGGAAGATTGGACTTCGTACCGCACAAGAGGTATTTTCAGACCGTACCTATCAACAGGATGGTTCGTTAACCCCGCGTACAAATCCTCATGCTCTTATTACAGATCCGCAAGAGGCCGTAAACCAAGTCATTACAATGATTAAGAAAGGAAAGGTTCATTCCCTTCAAGGTACAGATGTTTCCATTCAAGCAGATACTATTTGTATTCATGGTGACGGAAATGGAGCGTTAGAATTTGCCCAAAAACTATCTGCAGCATTGATAGAAGCTGGGATTAGTAAGAAAAAGCTTAGCAGCTCCAATTAAAAAATACAGACTTACCAATTAGATTAAAAAACTCTACTGGCGAACATTTTTTAAAAGTGTCCGCCAATTATTTTCTCCTCGTTTTTCATCTCAAATATACATTTAAACGGGCTTAGTAACGCTTTTCAAATAGACTTCAAATTCATCCCTAAATAACGGCTTACTAAACAAATAGCCTTGTCCCTGATTACAGCCATTCTGAATCAAAGTCAGCAGTTGTTCCTGGCTTTCTACACCTTCTGCTATGACATTTAAATTTAGCGTATGTGCAATATCAATAATTCCTTTTACAATGGCCTCGTTTTCTTTATTTAAATGAATATCTCGGATAAACGAACCATCAATCTTCAACGTATCTATGGGAAGATTTTTAATATAACTTAACGAACTATACCCAGTACCAAAATCATCTATTGAAACATGAATACCTAAACGTCTAATTTCTTCAAGAGTACTTGCTGAATTCTCTATATCTGCAAAAATACTTTCCGTAACCTCTAACTCTAACCACTTTGCATCTAAACCTGATTCACTTAAAATCCCTTTAACTTTTTCCGCAAAGTTAGGTTGAGCTAATTGTCGGACAGACAAATTGACAGATAATTTTAATGGCATATATCCTTGATTTTGCCATTCTTTATTTTGAAAGCAGCCTTGACGAAGAACCCATTCTCCAAGAGGATTAATCAATCCTGTTTCTTCAGCAATTGGGATAAATTTATCCGGTGCAATCCTTCCTAATTCCGGATGTTCCCAACGAACCAGCGCCTCCATCCCAATCAACTCACCAGTATAAAGATTTTTTTTAGGCTGATACTCGATATAAAATTGCTGTTGCTGAATGGCCTTTCGAAGTTCATTTTCTAATAAAATTCGTTCTAATGATTTTTGTTCCATATCAGAATGAAAGAATAGAAATCCGTTTCTCCCTTGTTCCTTGACAGTGTAAAGCGCGATATCTGCCCGTTTTAACAGTTCATCTACGACTCTCCCATTTGATGGATAAAGAGCAATACCAATGCTGCAAGATAAATTGAATAAATGACCTTCCAACTCTACTGGTTCACGGAAAAGAGTAATCATTCTTTGTGCCACAATTTCAACATCCTTCGCACCCGAAATGCTTGACAATAAGATGGTAAACTCATCTCCCCCAAAACGAGCGACGACATCAGATGAGCGAAGACATTCTCTAATTCGTTTCGCGACTTCTATTAAAATAAGATCTCCCATTTCGTGTCCATGCGAATCATTAATATATTTGAATTTGTCGACATCGATAAACATAACCCCAAACTTTAAATTACATTCCTCAGCATTGTGAACGGCTTTGTAAAGACAGTCCATAAAAAACCTGCGATTGGGCAATCCAGTCAATGTATCATGGTATGCTATATGATAAATCGTTCTCTCATTTTTTTTTCGTTCCGTAATATCCCGAATCACCAATACCAATGAATGAACAGTACCTGATTCATCAACGATTGGGTTAATCTTTGCTTCTACCTCAATTTCTTTTCCATTTACCCTTTGAAGGCGGAATTCTAACTGAGAAGATTGCTTTCGTTTAGTAAAAATGCCCTTCACTTCATTGGAAAATAATGCGTGATCCTCTTCTGCTATCCAGTTGTAAAGATTATTAGACTTCAGCTCTAATAAATCCATCCCTAAAAAGTTTGTGTATGAAGGAGAAATATAGAGTAAATTTCCTACTCTATCAATAGTAGTAATCAAATCTGCTGAGTTTTCGGTTATTAAACGATATTTCTCCTCGTTTTTTTTAAGTTCTTCTTCCATTTGTTTTCTCAGCGTAATATCATATCTAATGGATATATATTGATAGGGAATTCCCTTTTCATTTAAAAAGGGAACAATGGTTGTATCTACCCAATAAAAAGACCCGTCTTTCGCCCGATTTCGTACTTCCCCTCTCCAAATTTCCCCTGATCCAATCGTTGCCCACATATCTTTAAAGAATGATTTAGAATGATAGTCTGAGTTTAATAGTCGATGATCTTGACCAAGTAATTCATCCGACTGATATTGAGAGATTTGGCAAAATTTATTATTAGCATAAAGAATCTTTCCATGTCGATCTGTTATGGCCACAATCGCTGATTGATCTAAAGCATGCTTAACATCAGCTAATTCTTTCAAAATCTTTAGTTTTTGTTCCTTCTCATTAAGTATAGTACCAATTAAATCTTCATATTTAGCTTCTATCTCCAAATCGTTCTTATTCATTGTTATCACCTGTTTTAAAATTTAAGAAAAAGGCTATGTTAATAAGTCAGATTTTTGACTCATCCGTGAGAAATAGACATTTCTCACGCCTTTCAGCACAGCTTTAGATAAGTCAAAAATCAACCATGTTCATAAATAAAACTAAGAAAAAAGACCCTATTACTTTAGGGTCGGTTGCACTACTCGCTCCGAACCATTCAATAGTGCCATATACAAATCGTTCTTCAGCGCTTTCATAATTATAAGTTTTTTATATGAATTTATGCTCAATACTATTTAATTATAGTCATAAAGCTCTAAAAATCAATAGAATACAGGTAAATATAACCATTGGTAAAAATTGAAAGAACCTACTGTTAGGTCATTCCCTTTTTAAGTAGGTTCTTTTCATTTGGCTTTGATAAAGTACTGTGTTGATAAGCCAGATTTTTGACTCATTCGTGTGAAAGGAACATTTCACACGCCTTTCATTTAGCTGTTTGATATCTGCCTTTTTACCCAGGATATATTATTTGAGAATATTCACTAATGTACCAATTTGCTTAACTGAAACCTGAACCTCGTCCCCTGATTTCAGCCACTCCTGTTGATCTTCCGGGTAACCTAAAACGACTCCTTCAGGTGTTCCTGAAAAAATAATATCTCCAGGTTTTAACGTCATATGTTGGGATATATAGCTAATTAGTGTTGCACAATCAAAAATCATATCGCGGGTATTGGCAGACTGCTTTACAACTCCATTTACTTTACATTCAATATCTAAGTCCGATGGGTCTATTTCATCAGCAGTCACCAAATAAGGACCTATTGGACCAAAGTTATCAAGGGATTTACCAAGCAGCCACTGCCCGCTGCGGAATTGAAGATCTCTGGCTGACAAGTCATTCCCAACCGTATAGCCGAATACATAGGAAAGAGCTTCCTCCTTTGAAACATTCGCAGCCTCTTTACCAATGACTATGACAAGTTCCACTTCATAATCAAATTTCTCAGCACTTTTCGGCAGTTCAATCGTTTGATTATGAGCAGCCAATGTATTATTAAATTTACTGAAAAGTACAGGTGATGACGGTATGTCCATACTTGATTCCTTTGCATGGTCCACATAATTCAATCCCACACAAATAATCTTTTCAGGATTTGTCAAACTTGGTGCATAAACTAATTCTTCCTCTGAAAGATAAGCCATTTCCTTTTCTAACAATTCGGTTAACTGCTTTAGAGCCTTATCTCCGCCAGCTATCACATCTTCTATTTTCGTTGGCATATCAAGCGAGTAAGCCTCAGCAGCCTGCACGATATCGATAATACCCCTATCTGTCTTGATACCTAATCGTATTTGGTCTTCTGTTTGAAAATTAATAAACTTCACCTTAAGTCCCCTTTTCCTTCTTCAATTAATGAAAAATTCAGTATATTACATTATTCTACTAACTTCGAGGGATTTCCTTCTTACTGTCTGCAAAATTTTAAACTTATGTATAAAAGATAATACTGTTGATTTATTGTATTCCAATCAGATTAATAGTATTTTAATAATATGCACCATTCTTATGTAAGAAAAAATGGAGAGTGATGATGAAATGAATATTTTTGAAGCCATTCAAAAAAGACGGGAAATTACTCATTATCAACAGAAACCGATAGCAGCAGAAGACCTGGAACAAATCGTAAACGCGGCCTATTTAGCTCCTGCAGGTAATAATCTTCCATCAAGAGAATTCATACTAGTAACGAAGCGGAATTCACTGCATTATTTATCACAAGCTACACCGTTTGTTCCTTGGCTTGCCGAAGCTCAAGCAGCCATTGTTATTACTGGATGTCCGGATATCAGCAAATATTGGCTGCAGGATTCCTCCATTGCCAGTGGATTTATTTGGCTGTCAGCAGTTGAATTGGGAATCGGCGCTGCCTTTGGAGCTATTTACCACTCCGAGGATCAAGAAGAATCGGAGAGAAGAGAGAACTATGTTCGAGAACATCTCCAAATCCCAACTGACAGACGCATAGTTGCTATTATCGGATTAGGCTATCCAGAAAAAGAACCGCCTGCTAAGGTCTTAGTACCAAGAGAATCCATTGTACACTACGATAAGTTTGGTAAATAAAATGCAGCAAACTTCCTGCTGATTGCTCAGTGTATCATTCTCATTTACCACTCTTAAACCTTGACTAGATAAGGAAAGTAGAATTTTGCATGCATTTGTCATATAATTGTAGAATTGCCACTCACCTTCAATAATAGGCGGGTGGTTTTTATTGTCTATATTTAGTAAGGAGGAAATTATGAGTATTTGGAAATATGCTCTCTTTGTTTTTCTAGGAGGCTGTTCTTATGGTGTGGTATCAACATTTGTTAAACTAGCGTACTCCGAAGGATTTACTGTAAATGATGTAACGGGAACACAGTATTTTTTTGGTGCCATTATGTTATGGATTCTTTCCATTTTTATTCCAAAGAATAAAATAAACTTAAAACAATTGTTCATTTTGCTTATAAGCGGAACGCCTATGGGGTTAACAGGTATTTTTTATAATCAATCTCTCAAATACATTGATGCTTCTTTAGCTATTATTCTATTACTGCAATTTACCTGGATTGGAATCGTTATACAATTTCTTTTAGATAAAAAAACACCCAGTCGAAAAAATTTAATTGCAACCGCTATTATCCTTTTCGGGTCCGTACTAGCAACAGGAATTTTGTCTAGCAGCATGACTTTTTCGCTCATTGGATTGGGCTGGGGGTTACTTTCAGCATTATCCTTTGCGTCCTTTATTTATATTAGCGGCCGCACTACGATACCAATTCATCCCATTCGGAAAAGTGCACTTATGACAACTGGAGCAACAATACTTGTATTTATCATTTTACCGCCAAATTTTCTTATAAATACTTCACTGACAGATGGATTGCTTCCATTTGCCTTGTTCTTTGCATTTTTTGGATCATTCCTCCCTCCCCTTCTATTTAATATTGGGATGCCAAAAGTCGGCAGCGGGCTAGGCAACATCTTAAGTGCATCTGAATTACCCACTGCTATAACCATGTCTACTCTTATTCTCAAGGAACATGTTACGCTTTCCCAGTGGGTAGGAGTTACCATTATTCTTATTGGGATTGCTTATCCTAATCTACAGCAGCTACAAAGACCTTTTAATGAAAAAATGAAAGGAGGATAATCCTTCCTTTCATTTTTTCATAGATTATTAAACTACTAGTATCATGCACCTGCTTTTTAGTACCTCTTTCTTTTTGAAGAACCAGGTATTCCCATTTCTTCCCGATATTTTGCAACGGTTCTGCGGGAGATTTGCACTCCATTTTTCATAAGTAATTCAACAATCATTTGGTCTGATATTGGCTTTTCTTTATTTTCTTTATCAATTAAATCTTTAATTTTTTCCTTAATAACCACCGCTGACTCATTTTCCAAACTATTATTTCTAGAAAGACCCGTTGAAAATAAATCCTTTACTTTAAAGAGCCCATGCTGTGTCTGAATATACTTATTACTTGTTGCCCTGCTGATTGTAGATTCGTGAAAACCAAGCTGTTCTGAAATATCCTTAAGCGTCATCGGTTTCAATTTGGTCATGCCAAATTGAAAGAAATCCTTCTGCATCTCTACGATAGCCTCTGTTACTTTGTATAATGTATACTTTCTTTGTGAAATGCCGTTCATCAGCATGGACACTTCATGTTGTTTCCTTTTTATATAATCCTCTGCCTTTTTCGTAGCATTATTCTTATAAATAGGATGTATAGAAATTTGAGGAATCATACTGTCATTTACAATAATTAAATATTCATCATTTACTTTTTCTACTATTACATCAGGAGTAATATATTGAGTCATTTCATGATGATATTCACTGCAGGGGCGGGGATTTAAGGTTTTGATAAAATCAGCCGCTTTTTGAATATCCTGAACAGTCACATTAAATTGTTTAGCCATTTTATGGTAGCGTTTTGCAGCTAAATCCTCCATATAGTGTTCAATGATAGGATAGGCTAATGGATGAGAATCTTGTTGTGAGGCTGTTTGGATTAGCAAGCATTCTTTTAAATTCCTGGCCCCCACACCAATCGGATCAAGCGATTGTAAAAGAGATACAGACTCTTCCATTTCTTCCACTGATACAGACAATGTATGAGCAGCAATGGCTGGCTCTATTTCCAAATAACCATATTGATTTAAATGACCGATTAAAAATTTTAAAATCTGTTTCTGAACTTTAGTGATATCATTGTTTGTCATGATTTGCTCAAGTAGATGCTTTTCAAGTGTCATAACGGTGTCAGAATAATGTATAATTGGATCATAATCCTTATCAACATTATTGTAAGCGCTGTAATCTGTTCCCGTTTTATTATAATTACGTGTTACAAAGTCCATACTCGTATTTTCTTTTATTTCCAGTAATGGATTTTCCACTGCCTGCTGTTTTAAGAAATCAATTAACTCATGAGAAGAATATTGCAAAATATTGATTGATTGCCGCAACTCAGGTGTCAATGTTAGCTTCAGGCTTTGATATTGATTTAATTCCATTCCAAATTGCATATCACTCACCCGTTATTCTAATAATTTTGAATTATCATAATAATCATATATATAATAATAACTTATTTTCCATTATATGAATAGTATATTATGTAACTTTTTGTATAGAAAAAAGATCGAAATTTATATATTTAAAGCTAAATAAAGAAAAACCTGCTAAACTAGCAGGTTCAACAATATTATTCTACAATTATTTTTTAAGGAAATTCTTTAAATTCAACTTATGTCCTGATTGATAATTTAGCTGTTCCGTATTTCTTCAATCGATTGAGGCAATTCAGAACGATAAGTAATTCTTCCAGGCGCAAAGTTTTCCCTCATCTTATACATAAGAGCGAAACCAATTCCCCACCAGCCGGCAAAGATAATCCACTCATACGGCCATATCAATGCAGCCGGCATTCCTGGCATATACATCGCGATAAAACCAACACCTAAAATCGTTGCAATCCATCCGACAATACTTGATTTACCAGCACGGAATGGACGCTCCATATTAGGTTCCTTTTTACGTAACTGAACAAAAGCAATCGAAACTAGTAAGTACCCAATAACAATAGCTAATCCGCCTGCATCTACGAGCCAAACTAGCATTGGTCTTCCTAGTAACGGAGCAAAAGTGGCTAATCCACCAATAAAAATGACTGCATTTGTTGGTGTTCCATATTTAGGGTGAATTTTGCCAAACCATTCTGGAATCATTTTCTTCTCAGCCATTGATAGAAGCACACGGCTTCCTCCAACAATAAATGCATTCCAACTCGTTAGTATTCCTGCTACTCCCCCAAGTATTAAAACAGTTGAGAATATGTCTGATCCAAATACCGCTGCCATTGCATCTGCTGTTGGTAATACAGAACCAGCTAGCGCATTTTGATCCAATGCAACACCAACTGCAAAAATAACACCAATATAAAAGATAACAGCACAAGCCACAGAGAATATAAGAAGCTTTCCAATTGCTTTCGGTGAAACATTCATTTCACTAGAAGCTTGTGGTATAACGTCAAAGCCTACGAATAAGAAAGGAGTCATGACAAGAACTGTGATAATACCAGCTGTTCCTCCAGAGAACAGTGGTTCCGCGTTGGCATAATCACCATTAAAACCTGCACCAACCATAAGCATGATACCTATCAGGGCTATAATTACAGTTAATACCATTTGAAAAACGGCTGCTGATTTCATTCCAAAGTAATTAATAATTGTCACAATGATAGATACGATAGATCCTACTAGTACCCATGTAAGATATACATCATATTCAGCTATGGTATACATATAACCCATTTTATAATTTGGAAAAATGTATTCAACTACTGTAGGAAGCGCGACTGCTTCAAAAGCAACAACAGATAGATACCCTAATGCTAATGCCCATGCTGACACGAAAGCTGTTTTAGGGCCTATTCCTCTCAAAGTATAATATAACTCCCCGCCGACATCCGGCATGGCTGCTGTCAGTTCCGCATAAACTAAACCAACAAAAATAACTAGAACTCCCCCTCCAAGGAAAGCAATCATGGCTCCAAGCGTACCAGCAGATGTAATCCAATTTCCAGAAAGAACAACCCAGCCCCAACCAATCATAGCACCAAAAGCAAGAAAAATGATATCCATCCTAGACAATACTTTACTAGAGTTTCGCTTATCCAACTTCATTCACCTCTTCCATTAGATTTCTTACACCCTCTTTATAAAACTCTGAAATCTATCATTGAAGCCTTTCCAACATTTATAAACTAGAAGTAATCGAAATCGTTTTATAAGCGGTAAAGAATTCCATTGCTGCCTGACCTTGTTCTCGTGTACCCGAGCTGGATTCTTTCATACCCCCAAATGGTGCCTGTGGTTCCGCTCCTCCAGTTTCCCCGTTAATTTGAACCATTCCAACTTCACTATTTTTGATAAAATCAAAGGCTTTGTTTAAATTAGTTGTAAACAAAGATGCGCTTAATCCATAGATTGTATCATTTGCTTGAGCAAGCGCTTCTTGATAATCGTCAACTTTAATAACTGCTAAAACCGGACCAAAGATTTCTTCTCTAGCAATAGTCATTTCGTTTGTTACTTGTGTAAATATCGTTGGTTCAATAAAATAGCCTCCGTTATAAGAAGGATCATCTAAAGCTTGACCACCGTAGAGAAGTTCTGCACCTTCTTCAATGCCCTTCTTAATGTAAGATATAACCGTTTCAAATTGTTTCTTGGATGCAACAGGCCCCATCGTAACAACCTCGTCTAATCCATCCCCAACTGTAATTTGCGACACATTCCCTATAAGCTTGTCAATAAATGTATCATAGACCGACTGTTCAACATATACCCGGCTTGTTGCTGTACAACGTTGACCCGTCTGCTTCATGGCTCCTTCCACTGTTAATTTAGCAGCTAAATCTAGGTCGGCATCCTCAAGAACAACCACTGGATTTTTTCCTCCAAGCTCCAACTGATACTTTTTATTTTGGGCCACGGCTTTGGAAGCCAACTCTCTTCCAACACGGTTTGAACCAGTAAAAGTGATGGCTGCTGTTTCTGGATGTTCAACAAGCGCATTCCCCACTATTTCTCCGCTTCCATTTATAAGATTTAATACACCGGTCGGCAGACCTGCCTGTTCAAAAACACTAGCTATCTTCACAGCTGTAATTCCAGTTTCCTGGGAAGGCTTCCAAACGACTGTATTGCCATAAACGAGTGCCGGTGCAATTTTCCAAATCGGAATGGCTACCGGGAAATTCCATGGTGTAATAACAGAAACAACCCCCAATGGAACTCTCATTGAATAAAGGGTATTTTGGCTGTTTGCTGAAGGCAACACTTCACCCAGCTTTCTCATACCTTCCTGTGCATAGTAGCGTAAAATGGCTGCTCCGCGAAGAACTTCACCCTTCATTTCAACCAGTCTTTTACCCATTTCTTTCGTAGCCGTTTCGGCAATATCCTGTGATTGCGCTTCCAAAAGATCGGCTGCTTTTCGCAAAATTTCTCCTCTTTCAACCGGTGAGAGCTGTTTCCATTGCTGAAAAGCTGATTTTGCCTGGATCACAGCTTTATTCACATCTTCTGCAGATGCTGGAACTGTATAACCTATGATTTGAGATGGATTGGCAGGATTAATATGTTCATGTGTTGTTCCATCCATGGAGTTTCTCCATTCTCCTCCAATAAAATTTAAATATTTAGTCACAATTTTCCTCCTCGTCTTCTTAGGTTGATTTTTCAACCTATTAAATTCTTTATTTATTCATTAGCAATAAGCATGCCAAACCATTTTTTGTTTAAATAAGGGAAAAAAAGGCTAATTATAGTGGATAATTCATTATTGAATCGACTATTCAAAATTTTGATTCAATTCTTGATTATTTAACAATTTCGATTTATATTTGAATCAACGAGTAAAAATATTCACATGAATATTAATATATAAAGGAGAATTCTATGAATGCTTCTCTAGCAGAAAAATTATTACATTCCATTATTAATACATCTAACAATAATATCACCATTGCAGACGCAAATGGGATGATTCTCCACACGAATAAGGAACACTGGTCTGTGTATGGAATTAAAGTAGATGAATATAAAGACAAAACTGTTTTTCAGCTTGAGAAAGAGGGGATTCTTACTCCATCCATCTCAGCGATGGTATTGAGAGTAAGAAAACCAGTCCAAATCATGCAGCATACCCGTACAGGAAAAGTAATTATGACTCATGGTTATCCTATTTTTGATGATGATGGAAAAATCATTCGGGTCATCAGCTACGCACAGGATCAAACAGAAATTAGAAATCTCCAAGAACAATATGAACAATTAGAAAGGAAACTACAAGGCTATCAGACAGAGGTAGAAGAACTTCGCAGAAAAGAAGGAATCCATTATCGCAGCAAAGAAATGCAGCAAATTGTTAACACCATCCACCGAGTGGCTGAATCAGATGCGACAGTCCTATTTTTAGGAGAATCCGGCGTTGGAAAAAGCATGTTCGCTCACGAGCTTCACAACCAAAGCCAGCGCAGCAAAGAACCATTTATTGAAGTCAACTGCAGTACAATTCCTGAAAGTTTATTTGAATCAGAAATGTTCGGTTATGAAGCAGGTTCTTTTACAGGTGCAACTAAAAATGGCAAGCAGGGACTCATCGAACAGGCTCATAATGGGACTTTATTTCTTGATGAAATTGGGGAACTTCCATTATCTATGCAGGTAAAATTACTAAAGGTATTGCAGGAAAAGAAGTTTATGAGAATCGGAGGCAAGAAAGAACGGCATGTTGATTTTCGACTTATAACAGCGACCAATCAAAATTTAGAGAAAATGGTAGAACAAGGGAAATTTCGTCTTGATTTATATTACCGGTTGCATGTTATTCCTCTGCAGATTCCTCCATTAAGGGAACGCAAAGATGAAATCCCCTTTTTAATCAACCATTATGTTGATTTAATGAATGTAAAATATAAAACTGCTAAAAAGCTTCATGCAACTACCTATGAAGCATTGATTGGCTATAGATGGCCGGGCAATGTAAGAGAATTAGAAAACCTAATGGAACGATTAATCCTAACAACAGAAGGAAATACCATTTATCCTAATGACCTTCCCCCTTCTATCAGCAGCAAACATATTTCCGATACAACAGTAGACGAGCAGAAAAGGGAAGCCATTATTATTGATCAACTGAATCATTGGGATCTAAATTCCGCTATTGAAAAAGTGGAAGAATATATGATACTAAAAGCCTCACAGCAATGCAAAACAACCTATGAAATGGCTGAATTACTCGGCATCAGCCAGCCATCGGTCGTACGAAAACTTAAGAAACACAAAGGTGTCAGGCACTACCCAAGGACAAAATGAACCATTTTGTCCATTTGGGGTGCCTGACACCTTTAATCATTTATGCAGTTACGCTGTTTGTTGCAACCGCTGCTTCAACGGCTTGTTCGAGGATATTTAAACCTTCTTCTAATTGCTCATCTGTAATAACTAATGGCATTAATAGACGAAGAACATTTCCGTAAACACCTGCGCTGAAGAGCAATAATCCTCTGCTATTTGCTTCTTTTATGATTAGATTCGTCAACTCTTTGGCTGGTTCTTTCGATTCTTTGTCTTTTACGATTTCCATTGCACACATAGCGCCTAATCCTCTATAATCACCGATGCAATCGAATGTATCAGCAAGCTTTTCAAAACGGCTCATCACTTTTTCGCCAATTTCCTGTCCACGCTCATTGAGATTTTCTTCTTCAATAATATCTAATACAGCTAGTGCTGCTCTGCATCCTAACGGGCTTCCACTGTATGTTCCACCAAGTTCACCTGGTTCAGATTGATCCATAATTTCTTTACGACCGATTACGCCGCTAATTGGAACTCCCGCTCCCATTGATTTGGAAACAGTAAGTAAATCAGGTACAACATCAAAATGTTCAATGGCAAAGTACTTTCCTGTTCTAGCAAACCCTGTTTGTATTTCATCGGCAATAAATAAGATGCCATGCTCTTTACAGAACTCAGCAACACCTTGGACAAAACGTTTTCCTGGGACAATAAAACCGCCTTCACCTTGTACTGGCTCCATCACAACAGCTGCAATGGTTTCAGGGGCTACATCTGTAATAAAGAAGTTTTTAAAATCTGCAAGAACTTGCTCCTCATGCTGTTCAACTGTCATGCCTGCTGGTCTTCTATATGGATATGGAAACGGTGCTCTATACACTTCAGGAGCAAACGGACCAAATTCAAATTTATAAGGTTTTACTTTACTTGTCATCGTCATTGTCATTAATGTACGGCCGTGATAACCTCTTGAGAAGGAAATAATGCCTTGTCTTTTTGTATATTTACGGGCAATTTTAACCGCATTTTCAACTGCTTCAGCTCCGCTGTTTTGTAAAAGAACCTTCTTCTCATGGTTACCTGGAGACAATTGCGCTAATCTTTCTGCAAGCTCAATGTAAGATTCATACATCATGACATTAAAGCCTGTATGAATAAATTGATCAACCTGCTCATGCAGGGCTTGTTTCACTTTCGGATGGTTATGTCCAACATTCATTACACCGATAGCACCTACAAAATCAATAAATGTATTGCCATCTACATCTGTAATTAATGCTCCTTCAGCCGATTGGGCAAAAGCTGGAATTCCATTGCTAACACCCTTAGGAACTATATTTTGTCGTCTCTCGACTAAAGATTTAGACTTTTCTCCAGGGATACTTGTTTTGATTTCTGCATAACTCATTATAATCATCCTTTCCTTATTCAAGTTGTTTTCCTTACTTTTTATTAAGCAATTTTTATGCCAACATAAATTTCAATCTATTAATACAGAAAAATGACTTGCATAAATCGTTTTTTATGCAATAAAATTTATGTTCTTACTTTTTCATAAGCAATCTTCATGCCATTACTATCACTTTTAGAAAAATGAACAAAAAAAGACTCATTTTCTAGGTTAAAATTAGAAAATGAGTCTTCATTCTATCTAAATATATCCAATATGGGGTGGGGTTGGATATTATTTAAAAGCAAAGGCATAACTTAAATTACATTCGATTCATCGAATGTGCTCCGGGATTATCATCAAGCTAACTCAATCATTCCCACTAAAAACCATTTAAATAAGGTTAGGTTAAATCGCATTTTTGTTAAATCTACCGCGTTGACGCATTAATTCACGATATAAATTCGAATCTTTCTCAAATGCTGCGCGACCGTGAAGCCAAAAAATATTATTTAGTACGACAAGATTTCCAACAGGAAGCTTTAATTCAATTACACTTTCATCATTTTCCATTGAGTTAGAGAGATCACGCAAATATTTAGCCTGTTCAATTGATTCTGGATATACAAATTGATCAATAAAACACATTCCAGGCCTATTATTATAATCAAAGAACGTTAAACGTTCAATTTCTTGATCTACATTTTTACTGCTAGGCGCTTTATAGGTAAAGCGGTGGTTCCCCAGCGGATGTTTCATAAATTTATCAAGTTCCTTCCAGTCATCAAGATGCAGTAATCGAGATTCCCCGCCGCGTGCATTTTGTTCTACCATCTTCATCATTAAAAGCCAATCTGTCGGTTCATCAACAAATGTACCATCTGTATGAAGAGTAAATAAACGATAAGCTTGACGAAGATAGGAATCACTATTGTCAGTATCTTTTACGGAAAACCTTGCATAATATTTTCCTGTCATGGCATCGAAATTGGGAATACCTACTAGATGTGAAATCGCTGTTGCAAAAATAACATATTCATCCGTATCTTCCGTAACACCCTCTAAACCAAGGGTGAAACCACCTGACTCACGATCATGAATGATTTCGCGGAGCAAATTGCCAAACTCTTCTCCTACCTGCTCTAAAAGATAAGCTGCCACAAGATGGCGTGCATATGGAGTATATTCCAAATGCTGAACAGAATAGTTTTCATTTCCTACTGATTTAAGGAATCCTTTAATAGCATTTCTTGTAATCGTAATGTGGTATAAACGATTTGTCTGCGGATGCACCTTTACCTCATACATTTCTGTCGTTACTTCAAATTTTGCCTTTTTCGCTTCAGTTGTTACATTCATTTTCGTTCCTCCTGTTATTTGTGATATAGGTGAAATAATCAACAGGAAATAGTAAAAGCCAGTCGAACAAGCCTCCTATATTCGCAATAGGATTCTACTTGTACAACTGGCTTATATTCACTTCACCGCTCTATGGAAATAGAGTCACAGTGAACATACAGTTCGTTTTGTTATTTACGTTTCCCGTTTTTTATGTCCTAGCTGTTCACGATTTTGAAAGGGTATTTTTCAAAAGGTAAACATGCTGTAACATTTATTACTCTTATAATAATACGCCGAGCCATAATTGTCAATATATTTTAAATTTTAAAAATATATAATAGTTTCACATTGTTTTACTTTGAGGTATTTACTGATTTTATTTGCTGGAAATGAACGTCTAAATCTTTTAGCGCAGCAACAAGTGCATTCGTTGCCTTCCCGCGGTAATACGTTTGTATCGCTTCAATTGCCTCATCAACACCATCATTCAAACTAATTCCCTTTAACAACCTACCGATAAAATCACGTCCGTGCTCTGTTGCAAGTGTACACGAAGCCTCCAGTATAACTCCATATTTCTTATCTATTTCAGCTGTTATTGTTAACGTTTCAAAGACACTTTTTGCCGCCATTCCCTGCGGCAAACGGGCATGACCTGCAATGAAAATCGTTTTTCCATTGAACATATGGGACCAACCTTTCTATTCATTTATTAAATGATTGCAGCTTCAAGTAAGTGCGATTGCACAGGAATTCTTCTTACCACTTCTTTACCGATTTCAATAGATGCTGTAGCCGCAGGTGATGGTGCATTACACACGTGGATAGAGCGTCTTCCCATGATAATATGGAAATCATCCACCATATTCCCATCATTCTTTAAGGCCTGGGCGCGAACTCCCGCAGGTGCAGGGATTAAATCATCCTCTTGAATTTCGGGAATCAACTGCTGAAGACTTTTTGTAAATTGTTTTTTACTGAAGGATCTAACGTACTCATCAAACCCCTCTTTTGCAAACTTACCTGCCATTTTCCATAAACCGCTGTAGCTTAATGCTTCAGCCAAATCTTTTGCATTAAAGTCTGTTTTTTTATAGCCCTCACGTTTAAAGCTAAGAACGGCGTTTGGACCTGCATCCACTTCACCGCTAATCATCCGGGTAAAATGAACTCCTAAAAATGGGAATTTTGGATTCGGAACAGGGTATATTAAATGTTTCACCAAATAGCGTTTTTCCGATTTCAATTTAAAATATTCCCCGCGGAATGGCAGAATCTTCATATCTGTTTTATATCCAGCAGCAGCTGCCACTCGGTCACTGTGCAAGCCCGCACAATTGATAACCATATTGGCTTTAAAGGTTCCACGATTCGTTTCAATGATTACACTGTCAGAGTCTTCATAGATTTTCTCAACCTTTGTACTTAATTTGAGTTCCCCGCCATTTTCCTTAATTATTTTAGCAAACGTTTCACTTACTTGACGATAATTTACAATACCAGCCTGAGGAACACGGATGGCCCCAAGACCTTTCACATGCGGTTCAATCTCCTTTAACTCATCCGGTCCAATTTTTGTAATAGCAAGACCATTTTCAAGTCCGCGGGTGTACAAGTTTTGAAGAAGAGGCATCTCCTCTTCTTTTGTTGCAACGATCACTTTCCCGCAAATGTCATGATCAATCCCATGAACTTGACAAAATTCTGTCATCGATTGACTGCCTTGTCGGGCAAATCTAGCTTTGAAGCTGCCTGGCTTATAATAAATCCCTGAATGGATGACCCCGCTATTATGGCCTGTTTGATGCTCTGCCACCTTAGATTCCTTTTCAATCACCACTACTTTTGCATTTGGAAAACGTTGATATAATGCCATTCCCGTAGATAAACCTACGATTCCTCCACCAACAATTGCAAAATCATACATGTATAAAATCCCCCTTTTTCAGAATAGTTTACCATTTTATTAATTTCATAAAAATATAGAATCGCCATAATGGCTTATTTTTGTTTTACACTAATTTTTAAAGCAATTTTCGTACCAACTATATTTACGACAGCTGTTTTTTTAAAATATATATATTATAAAAATTAATTAGCCTGTTATTTCAGATTTGCATAAGTTATTCATTTTTGCATAAATGAAAATGGAGATCATAATCTTTCTTTTAATAAATAATTCTTCCTAAACAAAAAAGCATGTTTATTGATAGATATCGATCAATAAACATGCTTTTTGAATTTTTAACCTTCACTCAAGGAAATAGAAATATATTTTATTTCTAAAAACTCTTCAATTCCGAAATGTCCGCCTTCCCTGCCAAGACCACTTTCCTTAAATCCGCCAAACGGTGCTTGGGCGGTTGACGGGAGACCATCATTCAAACCAACAATACCGTATTCAACTCCCTCACTCATACGGAAGGCACGACTTAAATTTTCTGTGAAAATATAAGCCGCCAAACCATAGCGCGAATTATTTGCTCTTTCTATTACTTCCTCTTCCGTTTTAAACGTTGCAATCGGGGCTAGTGGTCCAAAGATTTCATCCTTCATACATTCCATATTCTCGTTGATATCCGTTAAGATCATCGGCGCATGATAATACCCTTCATCAGCAGGTTTCTCTCCTGCATATGTTATTTTCCCTCCTTTTTCTATAACATCATTTACAAGTCCTGTTACTTTGTCATACGCTGCACGATCAATTAACGGACCGATATCTGTTCCTGCTTCTAATCCATTACCTACCTTCAGTCCTTCTAACTTTGACTGAAAAATCTTAACGAACTCATCTGCTACTCCTTCTTGGACATAAATACGATTTGTACAAATACAAGTCTGGCCGGCATTGCGAAATTTCGACTGAATCAGACCTTCAGCTGCTTTTTCTAAATTTGCATCATCCATAACGATAAAAGGTGCGTTTCCGCCAAGCTCTAAGCTGACCTTTTTCACATTTTCAGCCGCTCCGCGCATAAGTGTTTTCCCAACCTCAGTTGAACCGGTAAACGTAATTTTCGTGACACGAGTATCCTTCAGCCAAGCATCACCAATTTCGGCTGATCTTCCTGTTATGATATTTAACACACCATTTGGAATTCCTGCTTCATGGGCAAGCTCAGCTATTTTCAAAGCAGTCAGCGGCGTCTGATTAGCCGGCTTGACAACACATGTACATCCCGCTGCTAGTGCCGGAGCTACTTTTCTTGTAATCATTGCTGCAGGAAAATTCCAAGGCGTAATCGCTGCAACAACTCCAACCGGCTCCTTGCGAACAAGTATTCTCTTATGAGGATGGGAAGCTGGAATCGTTTCACCGTATACCCTTTTACCTTCTTCGGCATACCAAGAAATAAAGCTGTTTGCATACTGAACTTCTCCTAATGCTTCATGTAATGGTTTGCCCTGTTCCGTCGTCATAATTTTGGCAATTTCATTCTTGTTTTCATCTATTAATTGATGCCATTTCATTAGAATACGATAGCGTTCTTCTGCTGTTTTTTTAGACCACACTTTAAAAGCTGCATGTGCTGCATCTACAGCCTGCTTTGCTTCTAATGCACCGCCTGTAGGCACAGCACCGATTACTTCCTTCGTTGCAGGGTTCGTTACTTCTGTAAAGAATTCATTTTCATTGCCAACCCATTGCCCATCAATATACATTGGGTAAATCTCATATTTTTTAATGCTTTCCATTTTCATTCTCCCCTTTACCTGCGAAATCAAAGCGCATGATAGTTTTACATTTATACTTTCTTTTTGCAAAAATCGTGCCATTAGATAGACATCTAATTAATTATTTTACTTTACTAAATACTATTCCATCGTGCATATATCTATGTAACTATGAATCAAGCCGCTACAGAAAGAACACCCAACATTATTTCCCATTTTCATTTGTTTTTTCACTGACAATTTTCTGATACTTTCTACTGACGGAGGATTGACTTATACCTAATGCTTTTGCCGCTTTTGTTGTCGTTTTATATTGACTCATAGCCATGAGAATGAGCTGTTCCTCCACTGATTCCATTGCCTCTTGTAAAGGCATGACTCTTGTTACCACAGGCTTCATTTTTTTACGCTCATAACCTAATGATAGAAATTGACTTACAAACTCAGCATCGATTGATTGTTGATCAGCTGAAACAACTAATCTCTCAATCATGTTTTGCAATTCCCTTACGTTTCCCGGCCAGGAATAACATTCTAACATATTGATAGCATCCGGGGTCAGCTGATAATGACGGTCATATTTTTCATTTAGCTGTTGGAGAAAATGGAAAGCCAGCAATGAAATATCCTCTGTTCTTTCCCGCAATGGCGGGATTTTAATTGGTATGACATTCAAACGATAAAATAAATCTTCACGAAAAGTACCTTCCTCAACCAGCTTTTCTAATTTTTTATTTGTTGCTGCAATAATTTGGACATCTATTTTAATTGGTGTCGTACTTCCAATTGGGATTACTTCTTGCTCTTGAAGAACTCTGAGCAACTTTACCTGCAGATGCATAGGCATTTCTCCAATTTCATCGAGAAAAAGGATTCCCTTATTTGCTTGTTTAAAGTAACCTTCTTTTCCATGCTTATCCGCACCTGTAAAAGAACCCTTTACATAACCAAACAGTTCACTTTCTAATAAATTTTCCGGAATCGCTCCACAGTTTAGCTTAAGAAAAGGTTTGTCCGCTCTTTTGCCAAATTGATGAATCGCCTCTGCAATCACTTCTTTCCCTACCCCTGATTCTCCGTTTAGAAGAACAGTAGATGAAAAATCAGCTATTTTCTTCACCTGATTCATGATTTTTTCCATTTTAGGACTACTAAAGATTAGTTTTTTGGATAATTGATCCTTCATCTTGAAGTGATGTAATTCCTTTTTATAAAGCTCTGTTTTTTCTCGTATTTCCTGCAATTCATTCTTTAAGCGAGAAGTTTCTGTAATATCTCTTGATGCAATCACAATCCGTTCTAATTCGTTGTTTTCATTAAAAATAGGATTACCTACAGCAAGAATTTTTCTGCCCGTACTTGTTTCTTGAACGACCGAAACCTTCTTTTGTTTCTCCATAACTAGCCTTGATACAGATGGTGTAAAATAGCCCCTGTCCACAAGTTCCATTATATTTTTTCCAATTAAATCCTTCAAATCTACCTGCCAAAAATCCTCAATAATTTTTTCACTATAACGAATTAATTCTCCTTTTGCATTCACAACAAGAATTTCATCGTATATACTGGATAAAATTGCATTTAGATCAGTATTTAATTCCTTAATATATTCAATTTCACTTTCTTTCGATTGGTTTAATGTTTGGGCGAGGCCCTCCTCATCTTCGATAGAAACCGAAATTGTTTTTGACTTTTCATTTAGATTAGAAAACATAATTTCATCTCCCTTAATCTCTTAAGTTAGATATTATCATTATATTCATAATCTTTAAAATACAAAAAGCAGAAAAAGATTAATATCTTCTTCTACTTTTAAATGTTTTTTATTTATTGGCTTTGTTAAATAATATTGTTGATTTTTGACTCATTTAAGCTGTATGGTCATGAAATAGTAGGAGAAAATGCATTTTCTCCTACTATTTCATGACCATACAGCAACCTTTCAGCATAGCT
>Ga0182742_1001359_pt1 | contig 31676 bp, 23 predicted proteins | sample eDN5th37CBELigMG_FD_128880 | JGI IMG/M metagenome (GOLD analysis project Ga0182742, IMG submission 128880) | Enriched Miracle-Growth compost microbial communities from Emeryville, California, USA - eDNA 5th pass 37_C BE-Lig MG (version 2)... ... | reverse complement strand
TAGTAGCCGCCGGCATGGGCATCGCCCTCGTACCAAACATGATCGCCGAGTCGAAGAAGGGCAAATATGTGCCTGTCTATAAGAAGCTGACCGACCCGGCGCCGAGCCGCACCCTGGCCGTAGCGGAACGCCGCGGACGGTATTTTTCGAAAGCGGCGGAAGCGTTCATCCAAACGCTCATCGAAGTGACGCCGAAGGCGTTCCGCGCGGACAAGTCATAACGGTTGTCCTGACCGCATACATTGAATCAGATACGTTATGCGAAAGGTTTGATGCGATGTGGTCACCCCGGCAACGCGCCAGCTGCTCAAGGAAACGCTGATCGATGAGCTTCAAGCGCTCCCCGAAATTCTCCGCAAAGCCGAAAACGAGTACTACCACCTGCATCATGTTATCGCAATAAAGAGGTATCTGCTCGAATCCGGCGAAACGAAATTTACGAAATCGCTCCAAGTGGAAATTCAGCAAGCGGAAGCGGAGGCCGACCGCCAGAAAGCGGAGGTCGATTTCCTGCGCCGCAGACTAGCAAGCTATCAGTCGATCGCTTCGCTGCTGTCGGCTCCTTAGTAGACCTCCGGCCTGCGGTCCTGAAATACGGGGATCGTGCGTCGAACGCGCTCCACCTCGGATATATCGATCTCTGCCGTCAAAATGGTTTCATCCTCTTCCCCTTCCGCCAGCACCTCTCCCCACGGGGAGACGATCATCGAGTGGCCGAAGAATGCCGTGCCTCGGCTTTCGCCCACACGGTTCGCCGCGACGACGAACATTTGGTTCTCAATCGCTCTGGCTTGGATGAGCGTCCGCCAATGATGCAGCCTCGGATGAGGCCATTCCGCCGGCAAGAACAAAACTTTCGCTCCATTCAGCGCAATTTTCCTTGCCAATTCGGGAAAACGAATATCGTAGCAAATCATCATGCCCGCTTGTTCCCCGTCCACCTCGAACGAACCTACCGTGCTGCCCTGCGTTAAATATTTTTCTTCTTCCATCAAACGGAACAGATGCAGCTTCGAATACTCCGCCGTGACTTCCCCCTTGCGGTCAAATACGAAGATCGTATTCAGCACGCCTCGCTCCGTCCGGTTGGCGACTGAACCCGCCACAATATTTACGCTGTGCCGCTTCGCAAACTCCGAAAATAACGCCTTTGTCGGCTCACCGTTCGCGTCCGCGATTTCCGTTACATTTTCCAATGAATATCCCGTATTCCACATCTCCGGCAGCAGCAGCACATCCGGCTTCGCTTCCGCGCTTACCGCTTCTTCCATCTTCTCTAACGCCCGCTTGCGGTTGACTTCCGGTTCGCCGACCGCAATATCCATCTGGATCACAGCTATCCGCATCTCTATCACTCCTTCTTCTATGCCTCCATCATACCTTCCGCAAACGGCTAGTCAAGCCTTCGGCAACACCTTTCGACATATACAGTTCTCTTTGTTTTTGGTAATATTATAAACATTTACGTTAAGTGAACTTTGGAGTGGAGAAAAGATGAACCAAACCAATCGTGCGGCAATCGTTCCGGCGGAAAGAATGACGGCGTTGCCAAAACAATTTTTCGCTTCGATGGTAAAGAAGGTCAATGCGGCCATCGCGGCGGGACGGGATGTCATCAATCTGGGGCAAGGCAACCCGGATCAACCGACGCCGCAGCACATTGTAGAATCGTTAAAGCAGGCGGCGGATAATCCGTTATATCACAAATATTCGCCGTTTACGGGATATTCCTTCTTGAAGGAAGCGATCGCCGAGCGGTACCGGCAGGATTACGGCGTAGAGCTGAATCCGGAAACGCAGGTGGCGATTCTGTTCGGCGGCAAAACGGGACTCGTAGAGCTAAGCCAAATTTTGTTGAATCCAGGGGACGTCTGCCTTGTTCCTGATCCGGGCTATCCGGACTACTGGTCCGGCGTCGCGCTCGCGGGGGCGCGCATGTCCTTCATGCCGCTTCGTGCAGCCAATAGCTTCCTGCCCGACTACGCTGCATTGCCGCAAGACGACGTAGCCAAGGCCAAAATGATGTTTTTCAACTATCCGAACAACCCGACGGCAGCCGTCGCGCCGGCAGGTTTCTACCGGGATACGGTCGAATTTGCGGCGAAGCACGGTATTGTTGCGGTATCGGATTTCGCGTACGGCGCCATCGGCTTTGACGGCCAGCGCCCTGTGAGCTTCCTGGAGACGCCCGGCGCGATCGATGTCGGTATTGAAATTTACACCATGTCCAAAACTTACAATATGGCCGGCTGGCGCGTCGCTTTCGCCCTCGGCAATGAAGAAGTGATCCGCCTCATCAACGAGCTTCAGGACCACTATTATGTAAGCCTGTTCGGCGCGGTCCAACAAGCGGCGGCGACGGCGCTCACTGGACCGCAGGACTGTGTCCATCAGCTTGTCGCTACGTACGAGTCCCGGCGCAATGCGTTCTTTGACGCACTCGCGCAGATCGGCTGGGAGGCGGAGAAGCCGGGCGGCTCCTTCTTCAGCTGGCTGCCGGTGCCGAAAGGATACACTTCGGTGGATTTTGCGGACAAACTCCTTGCGGAGGCGGATGTCATGGTGGCGCCGGGAATCGGCTTTGGAGAACACGGAGAAGGCTATGTCCGCGTCGGCTTGTTAAGCTCGGAGGACCGTTTAAGGGAGGCGGCGGCGCGCATCGGCAAGCTCGGACTGTTCAGCTAATTTGACGGGAGTGATGCGAGAAATGGCCGATTCTTATCATCTATTGTTCGATCTGGACGATACGCTGATCCATTGCAATAAATACTTTGATCTTGTCATCGATCAATTCGCGGAGCTTATGGCGGATTGGTTCCGTTCTTATGGAATTGCGAAAGAGGCGTTTAAGGAGAAGCAGCAAGAGCTTGATCTGGCGGGGATTCAAAAAAGCGGCTTCGCCGCTGAGCGGTTTCCCGAATCTTTCGCGGAAACCTATGATCACTTCTCGGCGCTGTATGGCCGCGAGAGTGATCCCGGTGAAAGAGAACGGCTGCTCGACCTTGGTTACACCGTGTATGACAGCGAATTTGAACTGTACCCGGATGTGGTGGAGACGTTAACGCGGCTGAAACAAGAAGGCCATGTGCTGTCGCTGTATACCGGAGGCGACCAGACGATCCAAACGAAGAAGGTAGAGAAGGTCAACCTCTCCCCCTTCTTCGAAGATCGGATCTTCGTCGCAAAGCATAAAAACAGCGAAGCGCTGGAGCAAATTTTAAGCGCGCTCGGCGCCGACCGTTCGCTCACCTGGATGATCGGCAATAGTCTGCGGACGGATATTGTGCCTGCCATTGCTTGCAATATTGGAGCTGTCTATATTCCTCCGCTGTCCAGTTGGGCCTTTGATCTCGTGGATGTACCAGTGGAAAAATGGGAGCGGCTGCTGCGAGTATCATCAATCGATGAGGTTCCCGCTGCGATATCCGCCTATTACGGTCAGCGGCAAATAACATAGGGTGATCCGGACGGCTGACTTCCGGGGCGTCAGCCGCAGCGAACGCAGTTGCTGCTTCTAAGCTTTCTCTTAGCGGGGAATATGCGACTAACTTCATTTCGCCGCTCAGGTTGTAGCGCGATTCAATATCTTCGCTGAGCGGCGCCCAAGGCAGACGCTGCTGCCCGCCAAATACGAAGCTTAGGAGACACATTATAAGAATGGTCGTGTATGACATTTTGTACATGTCCTCACCCCTCATTCTTGCAGACGACTTCGATCGCCAAGATGTTGCGGAATCCGGGAAATCGGCTTATTTACAAACCTGACGCGCAATGATATAGTTGGAAAGTATATAGGAACGTAATGATGGGGATAGTAAGCGTTCGGAACGGGCGCCCAGAGAACGGATGAAGAGGTGGAACATCCGTCGCCGCGTGAATGCCGACCCACCCCGGAACGGCCGGCGAGGAGCCGGACAGGTCCCTCCTGTTATAAGGGAATGGAGCCGGACGAACGGTGACTTAAGGAGTCTTGAATGCGTTCGTCAATGAAGGTGGTACCGCGGAAGCATTGTGAACAAAGCAGCTTTCGTCCTTTCAACAGAGGATGGAATGCTGTTTTTTTGTTGTTCGGACCACGAAATACATCATCATTAAGGGAGGTGCCGTCATGAACGGCACAAACCGGCGGCGAATCGTCGTCAAGATCGGCAGCAGCTCGCTCACCTCAGCCGAGGGAGGCCTGCTTCGGGAAAAAATCGAATATTTTGCGTCAGAGCTATCGGCGATGGCAAGAGACGGTGCCGACATCGTATTAGTGACCTCAGGCGCTGTGGCCGCCGGGTTTACGCGGCTCGGCTTTGCGAAGCGCCCTAAGGCGCTGCACGAGAAGCAAGCTGCAGCGGCCGTCGGCCAAGCGCTCCTGATGCAGGCATACAATGAAGCGTTCTCCGCTCACGGCGTTGTGGTGGCGCAAGTGTTGCTCACCCGCGCGGATTTTGCGGAACGCTCCAGAATCAACAACGCTTCCGCCACCTTGCAGGAGCTGTTGGAGCGAAGAGTGATTCCGATTATTAACGAGAACGACACCGTCTCCATCGGCGAGCTTAAATTTGGCGATAACGATACGTTATCGGCGCTTGTAGCCAATGTCGTGAAAGCAAGCAACCTGTTGATCTGCACGGATATGGACGGGTTGTATACCGGCGATCCCCGGAAAAACGCCGATGCCCGGCGCATCGATCGCGTGACCGCCATCAGCGAAGAGCTATTTGAGATGGCGGGCGGCAGCGGATCAGCCGTCGGTACCGGCGGAATGCGTTCGAAGCTGGAGGCGGCCCGCATCGCGCTTCGCGGCGGCGTACAGGTGTTCATCGGCCGGGCATTGGAGCCGGGCGATCTGCAGCGTGCCGCTTCGGGCAGCGGCAACGGGACATACTTCGACACCGAGCTTCATACGCTGTCCTCTAAGAAGCAATGGATCGGCTTCCATTCCGTCCCGCAAGGCGTTATCCAGGTGGACGAAGGAGCCCGGCGCGCGCTCGCGGAAGGCGGCAAAAGCCTGCTGCCGGCGGGCGTTATACGGGTGCAGGGCGACTTCCACCCCGGCGATGTGATCGAGGTTGCCGCCGAGGACGGCAAGGTGTTCGGCCGCGGCGTCGTCAATTACGCGTCTTGGCAGCTTCAAGCTTGTGCCGGACTATCCACCGAAGAGGTTCAGCGGCGCGTAGAAGTACAGCGGATTGAAGTCATTCACCGCGATGAATGGGTCCTTTTTCTATAAACACTAATCTTTAAGGAGGTTATCTTCATGAGTGAAGTAAGGACGAAAGCGGAGCTTGCGAAACGGACGACAAGCAAGCTCGGCGGACTTTCCACAGAGGCAAAGAATGCCGCGCTGCTTGCGATCGCGGATTTGCTGATCGAGCGGACCGGGTTTATCGTGAAAGCCAATGAGGAGGATCTCGCCCGCGGGAAGGAGAGCGGTTTAAGCAAATCGCTGCTCGACCGGCTGGCGCTCACCCCGCAGCGCATTGAAGCGATGGCGCAAGGCTTGCGCGAAATTACCGAGCTCCCGGATCCGATCGGCGATACCCTTGCTTCCTTCGACCGTCCGAACGGCTTGAAGGTGAAGCAAGTCCGCGTCCCGCTCGGATTGATCGGCATCATCTACGAAGCGCGCCCGAACGTCACGGTCGACGCGGCGGGACTTTGCCTGAAGACCGGCAACGCCGTTCTGCTGCGCGGCGGCTCCTCCGCCCTGTCGTCGAATCAAGCTGTCGTCTCCGTCATCCATGAGGCGCTGGCCGCGACCGACGTGCCGCAGGATGCCGTTCAGCTCGTGGAAGATCCGAACCGCAGCTCCGTCGACGAGATGCTGAAGCTGAACGGCCTGCTTGACTGTGTCATCCCTCGGGGCGGTGCGTCTCTCATCCGGAATGTCGTCGAGAACGCGACCGTTCCGGTCATCGAGACAGGCGCGGGCATCTGCCATACGTTCATTGACGAGAGCGCGACGCCGGAGATGGCCTTCGACATCGCGATCAACGCCAAGGTGCAGCGTCCCTCCGTCTGCAACGCCATGGAGACGCTGCTCGTCCACCGAAGCTTTGCGAACACCCATCTTCCGGCGCTTGCGGAAGAGTTTACAAAGCTCAACGTCGAGCTGCGCGGATGTTCCGCCGCCAGAGCGCTTGTGCCGTCGATGAAGGAAGCGACGGAAGAAGACTACGCGACAGAGTATAACGATTATATTTTGAACGTGCGGGTCGTCGAAGGCGTTAACGAAGCGCTGGAGCATATTGCCCGCTTCGGCACGATGCACTCCGAATGCATTGTTACGAATGATGCAGCGCACGCTGAACGATTCCTTCAAGAGGTGGACGCAGCTGCGGTGTACCATAATGCATCGACCCGCTTCACTGACGGCTTCGAATTCGGCTTCGGCGCCGAAATCGGCATCAGTACCCAGAAGCTGCATGCCCGGGGACCGATGGGCTTGCCCGCGCTGACCTCTACGAAATATATTATTCACGGCAACGGCCAAGTTCGAAAATAGCATAACCTCTCCGCCCCGCTCGCACGATCTGCGGGGCGGTTTTCTTGGGGGAACCTTTTTCGGTATAATCAAAAGATACGATAATACATAGAGGCGGTGGCATTGAAACCATGACAGAGAACTTGCAGAACGCTTACACGACGGCGACGTACCGCGTCTTCGACGAGAAAGCGGACTTTCAAAAGAAGGCGACGGGCATTGCCGTCGGGCTGACGGTCGGCAGCTGGACGGAGCTGCCCGAGGTCAAGAAGCAGCATATGGAGAAGCATCTCGGACAAGTCGTGTCCGTATTGGAGCACGAGCCGGAGGCAGGCGCAGAGCCGGGCAGCCTTGCCGCCGAACGATACGCCGACATTACGATCGCGTATCCTGACATCAACTTCAGCCGGGACATACCGGCACTGCTTGTCACCACCTTCGGCAAGCTGTCGATGGACGGGCGCATCAAGCTGCTCGATCTGAATGTGTCCGAGAACTTCCGCGCCGGCTGCCCCGGGCCGAAATTCGGCACAGACGGCGTGCGCAAGCTGCTCAACGTCCATGACCGGCCGCTCCTTATGAGCATCTTCAAGTCGGTGATCGGCTATGAACTCCCGGAGCTGAAGGAGCAATTCTATCAGCAAGCGCTCGGCGGCGTAGATCTCATTAAAGATGATGAAATTTTATTCGAAAATCCGCTCACGCCGATCGAGAAGCGTGTTGAAGCATGTATGGCCGCCGCCCGGGAAGCGGAGAAGGAAACCGGACAGAAGCTGCTCTATGCGGTAAACATTACGGGACGCACGTCACAGCTTCGATCGCAGGCAAAGATAGCGATCGATGCCGGCGCTAACGCGCTCCTATTTAACGTTCTGGCTTACGGCTTTGATGCACTTCAGGAGCTTGCGGAGGATCCCGAGATCAACGTGCCGATCGCTTCGCATCCGGCGATGTCCGGCGCGATGTATCCTTCTGCGTATTACGGCATCGCTCCGCAATTGCTGCTGGGCAAGCTGATGCGCCTCGCCGGGGCGGATCTCGTGCTCTTCCCTTCCCCTTACGGCTCCGTTGTGATGCCGAAGGAGCAGACGGTCGCCATCCGCGACGCGCTGGTCTCCGAGGAAGCAGGCGTCAAGACAAGCTTCCCGGTACCGTCCGCAGGCATTCATCCGGGGCTTGTTCCGCTCATTATGCGCGATTTCGGCCTCCAGAGCGTCGTCAACGCAGGAGGCGGCATCCACGGGCATCCGATGGGCACAGCCGCGGGCGGACGCGCGTTCCGTCAAGCAATCGACGCGACGCTACATGGAATCCCATTAGAGCAGTACGCCGGACAGCCGGGCCATGAGGAGCTGAAAACCGCAATCGAACGTTGGGGAGTGAGACAAGCATGAGGAAGCAGCCGGTGATCTTCTGCGACTTCGACGGCACGATCACGCTCAGCGACAATATCGTCGCAATCATGCGGCATTTCAACCCGCCGGGGTATGAGCCTATTCTGCGGCGAATCGTTAGCGGCGAAATCAGCGTCCGCCAAGGCGTGAGCGAGATGTTCGCCCTCCTTCCCTCCGACAAGAAGGATGAAATCGTTACATTCGTAATGGATACGGCCGGCATCCGCCCGGGATTTAAAGAGCTTCTCCAATTGTGCAAGGAGCTTGACATCCCTTTCTATATTACAAGCGGAGGCATCGATTTCTTTCTGAAGCCGCTGCTCTCCCCGTTCGACATAGACGAGGATCATATTTACTGCAACTCGGCCGATTTTAGCGGAGAGACGATAACCGTGACGTGGCCTCACGCTTGCGATGAGCATTGCACGAATGACTGCGGCATGTGCAAGACGCGCGTCATCCGCGGTTTCCCGAAAGAACGTTACGAGCGCATTCTGATCGGGGACAGCATAACCGATTTTGCCGGCGCAAAGATTGCCGACCGCATCTTTGCCCGTTCGCATCTCGCCGAGAAATGCCGGGAGCTCTCCCTGCCTTTCCATGAGTACGACACCTTCTACGATGTAATTAAAGTGCTTCGCCAAGAATACGCGACTAAGCAGGAGGAACTGAAATGACGTTTACGCTGGAACAGCGCATGACCGCCTTCGCAGAGATGCGCAAGGTGAAAGCCGACTTCGCATCCCGCGGCTGGTTTCCGGGGACAAGCGGCAACTTATCCGTCCGTGTGGGGGAATACGCGCCGGAGCAATTCACCTTTGCGATCACCGCAAGCGGCAAGGATAAAGCGGCCGACACGCCGGAGGATTTCCTCGTAGTGGATCAGAACGGCAAGCCCGTTGAACAAACAATGCTGAAGCCGTCCGCGGAAACCTTAATTCATTGTGAGATTTATAAGCATACGGGCTGCGGAGCCATCTTTCACGTCCATACCGTCTTTAATAACATCATCTCCGAATACGATTCGTCCCTGGGCTATGTTCCCATTGAAGCGGTGGAGTTGATTAAGGCATTTAACATTTGGGAGGAAAATGCAGAAATCGAAGTGCCGATTCTGCCGAACTATGCGGATATTCCGCGAATTGCGGAGCTCGTCGGCGGCGCGATCCGCGAGAAGGTGCCCGGCATCCTGCTTCGGAATCACGGGATCTACGCTTGGGGGGCCAACGCCTTCGAAGCGAAGAAGCATCTTGAGGCGTTCGAATTTCTGTTCGAGCACCGGTACCGGTATTTGCTGTTGACGAAATAAAAGGGTTACTGATCCTCGAAGGCTGCTCGGTTACATCCGGGCCGCATTCGAGGATTGTTTTTTTGCGGAGGGGAGATCGGAAGGCTTCTGCAGAAAATACAAAAACAGATAGGTCGCGGCGACAAAGACGCTGAACAATAAGCTGAACGCCGCCCCGCTCCGGTGAACATGATCCAGCACCTGCCCAAGCAAGCCTATGGGATCCACTAACGCGTCCCAGCTGTTTAACCGTACGATGCGGCCAAGAAAGACACCGTATCCGCAGAGCAAAGATGCCGCCGCCACGAACATCCACCCTGCCGCCTTTCCGGCCCGCAGAGCGACAAGCCGGTGAAACTGATAGAAGGAAAGAAAGCCGAGAAAGATGCCGCACCAAGCAAAAAAGAAAAAAAGCACAACATCGTACCACACTAAATATCCGAACGTTCCGTTTACTAGATACTCCTGCCGGTTCGCGATAATATGTACGAAGTCCGTTGTCAAATACGCGGCATTCGGAAAAAACAACAGCCAAAGTACACCAAGCGCCGCCACAATGGTGTACCTGAAGGCTCCTGCCGGAAGATTGCGAAAGAAGAAGGTTGCTGTTACGGATGCCGCGTAAGGCAACCAAGCCAGGAACAAATTCCACATCATGAAGTAAAATCGAATTTCACCCGTCAGTTGTTCGCGGAATTGTAGCATCGCCATACAGCCAACCGATAAGAGAATTAGCAACAACGCAATTTTTCCGTTCCCCAACATCGACAACCGCTCTTCATCCCGTTCCATCGTTTACGCTCCTGTCCAATATCATACTTACCTAAAGAAACGCTCAACCTCCGCAAAAAGTTGCTCCGACTCCGGACCAAGACAAATCAAATGCCTTGATTGGGGGAAAATGGAAACCACCTTCTCGCCTTTCATCTTTTTCTCAATATATGCCGCGCTTCTCGGATGCACCACTTCGTCCAAGTCGCCGTGGGCGATAAAGGTGGGAACTTTAAGCTCGGAGAATTCGCATCTCAGTTCTTTAGCCAGCATAGCAAATTGCGCGATTGCTCGGAAAGGGGTACCGTATTTTAGCCGCAGGCTGCTGAAATCTCCGGACCGCAGCACATTCACGGCGTGACGTACAAATCGGCCCGGGCTGATATAATAGACAGCGGTGTTTAATAAGGCGAGCCTGCGAACGGGAAACCGATTCGCCACATACGCGGCGATCAATCCTCCCATCGAGAAGCCTACGAGATCAAAGCTCCCATATTGTTTCGTGATGCGTTCCGCCCATTGGGAGGCCGTCTCAATCCAATCCCGCCTTCCAACCGAACGCAATCCATGAAGCGGCCCTTCATGACCCGGAAGCGTAGGGACGAAGCAATCCCATCCTTTCGCCCGAAGATGATCCGCGAGCGGCATTACCTCGTGAGGCCCTCCAGTAAACCCGTGCAGCAATAAACAGGCCCTCGACATTTGCTGTTCCGCTCCTTTGCTTTAGGGTATATATACTTACGCACCTTAAAGCATTTGCAAGACCAAATCTTGTTATTCGAAAACCATGAAGCCGTCACCCGGCGAATTCATACCGGTGACGGCTCCATTGTGTTTCCCTTATTTAAAGGTCAAGGTATCTGAGAGCGGCAGCGTGCCGTTAAAGCGATCCAGCGCGTACACCTTGACAGTATATCCCCCCGCATTGTCCGGCAGCTGGAAGCCTGCTTTCAAAACGAAGGATTGACCCGCGCCAACGGTTTGCTCCATAAAGGCGGTGTCCTGGATCTTGTTGCCTTTATACAGTGCAATAATGAAGGCTCCTGATTGTTCCTCTGCAGCAATGTTCTCAAATTCAACCGCCGCCTGCAAGAAACCTGCGGTGCGCAATACGGTGACCGGATTACCGTCCAAATCCGTAAATTGTGCCGAGCGAATCGTCACCGGAAAGAACGGGATGGCACTGACAGCATCGGATGATTCGCCCGCTCCGAGATTGTTCATGGCGGTCACGGTGTAGTCGTACGTTACGCCATTTTCAAGCCCTGTATCCCGGAACTGTAAGTCCGAGGCGATGCCGATTTGCTTATATGGTCCTTTCCCCGCACTCCGCCGGCGAATGACATACTTCTCCGCGCCTTGTACCGATTCCCAAGTTAGTAACACTTCCGTATTGCCGGCCGTAACGGTTACTCCTAGCGTCCGCCCCGGCAATCCTTCGGTGAGGATCAAGATCGGAGGGTTATTCAGCTCATGCTCCTTCGACGCATAATGCGCTCCTCTGCTCGCCGGACCCGCTGACTCGATGAAGAAGCTCGCCGCCCCGTCCGTCTGCTTCTTCACAAAGGAAGTGACGTCAAATTCGATATACGTGCCTTCTGCGTCTTTATTCACCATAGCGGTTGAGAGCCGCTCCGCCGTTGTCACGGCATCCGGCTGCGCGTCATGTACAAGTGTTGCCTCGCTCCAACCGTCATCATTCAATCCATAGATCGCTGCTTGGTATCCATCCGCAGGAGTGCTGGACTCTAACGCAGTCACATAGAGCTTAACCGTCGCCTGATTAAAGGTTGCGCGTTCAGGCAGAGTAAACTTCAAATATGCCCTGCGTACATCCGTTCCCGAGGAATTGGATTTAATGTTCATCGTCGGTTGGGAGCCTTGCGCCGGATAACCCGGCCTTACATACGTATCATCAGACGCTTCAGCCTCGTAGAAGTAGTTATAGATTTGGACATGTTGTGTAATATGCCAATCCCCATAGCTCGCCTGAAGCTCCGTCCAACCGACCTTAAGGGCTGACATGGCGCCATCACGAGAGATGGACGCTATCTTCGGTTGGCTGGAAACGAACCGGACGCCTTGCAGCGGCTTCTCAGTCCCGTCATCGTACATGCCGCAGACCGTAACCGGATGGACCGTTCGTCCCGCAATCATAGGAGGCAATTCTCCGAACCGGATCCCGGTAAGCTGGGCTTCAAGCGTCGTCGCGGCTGCTTCCGCAGCGGAGGATACGTTGCCTGCGGCATCCAAGGCGAACACCTGATAGCGGTAGTCCGTCGCGCCGAACAACCCGCTGTCCAAGTAGAACGTATGCGTCGTCTTCGCAATTTCTACACCGTCGCGCATAATAGCGTACTGCGTGACGCCGACATGATCCGTTGCCGGTTCCCAATTCAACTGGATGCTTGAGCTGGACACCGCCACGGCCGTTACGGATGCCGGCGCACTCGGCGGCTCCGTATCCTCTTCCGGCTCCGGCGCGACGGTCAGTACCAATACCGGCCGTTTCTCTGGAACTGAGCTTTCCCGGGATGCATAATTGCCTCCCCTGCCGTTCGTAACGCCTCTTAACCGGAAGGAAACGATGCCGTCCGATTGCCCTTGCACGAACTCCGAAACATCGAAGGAGATGTAGCTTTCAGCCATTGAATCGAGAACTCTGAACGGTGCCCCTAAGACGGCACCTTCATCCGCAGGTTGGTTGTGATAGGTTACAGCCGTCTCCATCCATGCGTCGTCCTCCATCCCTCGAAGCTCAATCTCATAGCCTTCTTCTCTTGTATTGCTGTCCAAGGAGGTCATAAACACCTTGAATTGCGCGGAGGTGATATCCCCGCTGATTCCCGTGAGATCAAACTGAAACAGTGCATCTCGGTAATAATTTAGTCCTGAGGTTACCTGCTTCTTCACCTTCAAGTTTCCGCTCCCGAAATTGCGGTCCGGCTCTTGCTCGGTGACATAGGTGTCCGCCGACGCTTCAACCGTTCGAGTGTCGTCACCCTCCTGCTTTAATGTAACGACTAGCAGCGGCGGCTGATTCACACTCGTATTTTCTCTTGAAGCGAAGTCAGCGCCCAAATCATGCTCTATCCCGATCATGCGGAAGGAGGCGAAGCCGTCAGTCTGCCTCTGGATAAATTTTGTCACATCGAATTCAGCATAGGCAGAGTTCGCGGTAATGAATACCTCATCTAGATCTTCAACCGCCTGCGGTTGGTTGGCGTGGGTGATGCCCATCTCCGTCCAGCTGTCATCCTCTACCCCCTGCGCCTTCACCGTGTAACCGTCGGGATTCGTAGAGTCAAGCTTCTGGTTGTACAGCAGCAGCTTTGCCGATTCCACTTCCCCGATGATGCTGTCAAGGGCAAACTTGAGGAACACCCGTCGCTCGTATCCGGAATTCGGCGTATTCCGGCCCTTGATTTTCATCATCGTCACATCGCCGTAATTTTCATTCTGATAATTGACCCCGTCCCTGACCATGCTGTCGGCCATTGCCGTAATGGTGACCGTGTTTCCGTCGATTATCGGGTCCGGAACAGGGAACGGCTCCGGTTCTTCGGGAGGCAGCGGTTCGTCATCGGAATGATCTGCGAAATCTAAACCTATATTCCCCGTAATCGTGTTATTTTCCAATGTAAAAGTTCCCGCTTCGATTCTTACGCCGTTGCTGTTGCCGGTAATGGTGTTCCCGGTGATCAGAATGTCCTTCGGGTCTCCCTTGCCTACATTCCCGGCATTCGTATCCCCGTCATCATGCTCAAGGACAATTCCCCAGAAGTTTTCGGCGGTGTTGTTCACAATGGTATTATTTCTGATGATGGTACGCGGCGCATTTTGAATATAAATCCCTTTCGAGTTTGCCGGCATCACCGTATCCATGATCGTATTTCCCTCGATGACCGTGTCCGGAGAACCGAGATGAACTTTAATCCCTTCTCTCGAGTTCGAGATTGTATTATTAATGATGTGGTTGAAGGGGCCCGATGCATCATGATTGCTTGGAGCTGTTCCTCCGGTGTTGCCGAGAGCGATGCCCGCGCCTGTAAGCACACCGGTAATTTCGTTATTCACGATCAAATTCAAATACTCGTCTTCCCCGTGCAGATCGATCGCGTCCAAAATGGTGCCTTCGAAGGTGTTGTTCCGAATTTCGTTATTGTGAGAGTAGTATTGAATGATGATGCCATGGCGAAGGTACGGGCCAATAAAGCTGCTGTTTTCCACGACGTTATGCCTGGAATCGTTGGCATACCCTAACCGGTCCACCTTCGGAATGCCCTGTATGGAGATCCCATACCCCGCGCCGCCCCCGCCGACATCCGTTGCGTTCTGAAAGGTCGCGTTGCGGACGACGATATCGCGGCTCTTGCTGATGCGAATCCCCATACGCTGGAATTTTTCAATCGTCACGGATTCGACCGTAATGTTGTATGATGGCTGGTTCAGCCGGTCTTCAATATAAATGCCGTTCTCCGGGCCGCCCCGGTCGGGATTGTTGACTTGATGATTTGTCGAGTACGGACCGTCAAAGGCGGATGTAATCGTAAGATTGGAAATCACGATATCATGCAGGCCGAAGGCGTTCATGACCTTGCTGTTTGCCGTATTCCTGTCGAAATGCGACTTCAGCATCGTGCCTTCCTCGCTCTCCCCTCTTACGTTCACTCCATTTTTCAACTCAATATGCGAAGTGCCGTCATTCGGTAATGTGCCGATGAGGTCGAATGTCCCGTTCGGGAAGTACACTTCATCCCCTGCCCGCGCCGCATCGAATGCCGCATGGATCGCGGGAATATCATCCAAACCGTCATCCGGTACCGCTCCGAAATCCATGACATTCAGCGTCGCGCCTGTGACAGGATTTGGCGGATGCAGCGGATAAGGATTCCCTTGATTGTCGTACAGCCCTGCCTTCGTGTATGGTGTCGTATCCCCCGGCGTCTCCGGAGGCGGCGGGTTCAGCGGGGCCAAGATCGGCCCGTTCGGATTCGGAGCATAGATATGCACAACCGTTAAGCTATTCCACAGGTTTACGGTGTTGCCATAGCCCGTTAATCTTACATACCTGGCTTCCGTATCCGTGAAATCGAATGCCTCCAAGCCCAACGTGGTGCCGCTGCTCTGCCCCTGATAAAGCAATGTGTAATTGACACCATCGGTAGAGGCGGATAGATCAAACATCGTCGCCCTTCGGTCGCCGCTGTGAAAAGCAATTCCAACATATCCAACCGTCTGCACGCTTCCGAGATCAAACTCAATCCATTGCCCCGTTACTTGGCCGTCAATCATCGCGCTCTGTGCGGACCATCTCGTGCTCAAATCATCGTCAAGGGTGTTTTCGGGGAAGTTGCCGTCATGGCCGCTTGCCGTCACCCCCATGACCGGCAGCCTGATCGCTTCCCCCTCGGGGTCTTCTCCAGGGTCAGGGTCGTCTCCCGGATTGCCCGGTTCTTCGCCTGACTCCGTTCTTGTAACCTTAAGCAGCGGATGACGGGCGGAAGAGGAATTTTCCTTCGTGTATAAGCTGACGTTTCCATTGGCCCCTTCGATGTCGGCAACGATGAAGGTCACATAGCCGTCCGCACCGTGCGTTCTGACAAAATCCGCAGCGTCTATTTCGTAATGGATTTGGTCGATTTGATCGGGAAGTACCGTAAACTGTCCAACCTCGAACACGCCGGTTCCCTGATCCGTGATATCTCCGGTCACATGATCGATGTGAGAAGCCGTGTTCCATGTGATCGAGGCTTCGGACCAGCCGTCATTCACCGCACCAAACACGGTAAATGTGATGCCATTCGGCGGAGGGGAACTGCCGATCTTGCCGGTGAGCTGAAAGACAGCCTCCGTGATTTCTTGAACATTCTCGACTGGAAACTTGTAATACCCGATTCGATTCACGGTTGGGACTTCTCCCGGCGGCCGGTTTCGCTTCAGATTGAAAATCCCGACAGATCCGCCCGTATTATCGTTGAAATTGGCATCCTGTTGTGCAATATCGATGGCGGCGTCATCGGACGGTTTGATGGTTTCCATCACCGTCTCCGCAGCGTAGGCGCCGGCCGGAAGCAGACTTGCAATCAACATGACGCACAAGAGAGCGCTTATTTTTTTCCTAAATCCGTTCATACTGCATCTCCTCCCCATGATTTCAAGATTCCGCTTCATTGCTCCGGAAAGCGAAACACTTCTGTTAGCGGGAACATGCCGTCAAGGCCATCCCAGACATATACCTTGACAAGATATCCCTCAACCTTGTTCGGCAATAAAAAGCCGGCATTGAAGCTTCCTGTTTTCCAGCTTTCCATGAGACTTGTAACGGTTACTGCTTTCTCTACTCTCTGGTCGGGACGCGTCAATGTGATAATTGCAGAAATCTCGCGCGATTCTCCTTGATTGTTGCGGATCGGCACATGCACCCTTAAAAATTCATGAGGCGTAAGCTTGGTGATTGGGTTGCCTGAGTCATCCATGAACATTACAGGACCGACCGACACCGGAGGCAGCTCCTCCATTTCACTTCCATATATCTCAACTTCCGTAATGCTGTTCCATCCGCTTGACGAGTTTCCGAAGCCTACAATCCTTACAAATTTCGCTTCAACATCGTTCAGCTCATACGTTTCAAACTCCAGCGTCATGCCGCTCGTCTCAACATTCTGCAGCACTTTCGTCCATTGCGATCCGTCGGCGGACACCTCAACGTCGAAGTATGCCTTCCGTACGTTTCCGCTGGCATAAGCCGCCTTCAGGTGGCTGAGCTTCTGAACGGCCCCAAGATCAAACTGAATCCATTGCGGTGTGCGGTTCCCTATATTCCCCTCGCTAAGCGCGGACCACCGGGTTTGGAGGTTCCCGTCGATCGCGTTGGACGGAACGTTCCCGTCATGGCTGCTGGCCGTCACTTCAATGAATCTCAAGCGAACGGTCGTCGGATCGTCCTTCATCGCCACATAGAGCGGGTTCGAGATGCCGGACCGATTCCCCGCCTCGTCCACCGCCCGAATTGCGAAGAAATAGGTTCTTCCCGCGTTAAGCCCGGATACGATGGCAGTCTGCTCCGTACCGGCGGTCCCAGGCTGCGGAGCGCCATCCGCCGCTATTGCCGCCTCCCATTGTTCGGCGGTTACGATCGGAGCGGTGCTGTAGCGAATCTCATAGCGCTCCGCCGTCCCCGTGTAGCCGTCGTCCCCCGGTGCCGTCCACAATAATTGCACCGTCGTTTCGCCTGCTTCGCCAAGCCTGACATCCGTGATGAGTCCAGGCGCGGTCACATCTTCAATGAAATCTGTCTTAGCGCTTGCCGCATTAGAGATCGGGGACAAGTTCCGCGCTTCATCGCCGGCTTTCACGGCAAAGTAGTACTCTGTATCCGATTCAAGCCCGCGAACCGTCATTGACTCCAAGATGCCTGATGCGCCGGGCTTCGGTTCACCGGCTGTTTTCCTTGCGGAATCCCAATTCTCCTCCGTAATCGGCTCAGTACTGTACCGTACATCATAGAACGCAGCAATCCCTGACATCCCGTCATTCCCCGGTGCGGTCCAGGTCAGCGTAACGGAGTCAGGTTCCGAAGATGAAGCCCGAAGATCCGTGATTCCCTCTGGCGCCGTCACATCCGCATCCCCGCTATCCGCGAATGTGATAGCAAGCTTGCCCGTTCCTGTCAGCGATTCGATAACGGCAAAGCCGCCAACATTCGTAACAGGCACGTTGTGACCATCGAATTGCGCGCTTGCCGCCATCTTTCCTGCAGGAAGCTTGAAGCTTACCGAGTAGGTAAGCGCAGGATCATCTGTTGCAATCATGCCCTCGTGTTTGCTACGATCGCTCACCTTCATCGTCAATGTCATCCGCTCGGAGGAACGGAACCATACCTCTCCAGCGTATGTCAACTCCGTTGCCTGACGAACCGCGTACTGATCAACGAGACCATTGTCCCGAACGTAAACAAAGTCTCCATCCGTCACGACCCGCCCCAAGCTCACCGAATTCCCCGTCTGCTGTACGAGATACGTATCCAGGTTCCCGTTCATTGCTACGGTTCCGCCGACACGCTCCTCATTGCTTAATTCCGTTACTATGGGCAAAGCCGATGTGACCTGTTGAGGAATTAAGATTTGCAAGAAGTTCGCTTTGGCTCTATGGACCGTTGCCAAGACAAAATCCCCTTCGACGTAATCGTCCTTCACATAGCTGACTTCTCCCTTTAAGTCTGTAAATTCGGCGCCATTAGAGAAAATCCAGGAAGACAGCTTTGCGGACGAACCGTACGGATCATTCGCGTAGATCCATTGCCTAAAGTTGCCCTCCCCGTTCATGAAGCCGCGCCCGCCGTGCAAATAAAGATCGAAGGGCTGCGCACTCCCGTCCTTCGTCCATGCCTGGTCGGCAACGACAAAGTATTCCTGGTTCGGAAACGCGATCGCTCTGTTGATGTAGCCAAGGCTTTCGCTGTCCGGAGGAAACAGCAAATCGTTCTCCGCATCGTTCAGATCATTCGTAATGTCAATATATCTTGCTTCCTTCTGCTGAAAATCGAAGAAGTCCGTATCCATACTGAATTTCGATGCCGGCGTCACGTTCTCCGCCATATCGACAGGCCATGACCCGTTCAGCGTTAACGTATTATGTGCCGGCGCCGTGCGGTACCAGGAGCGTCGGATCGCATCCCCGTAACTGGATCGGCTATAGCCCGCATCGCTCGCCATCAGTTGATTTTCCGCGTGAAGAATAAAGCTCAGTTGGTCAAAATGATTGTGGTTATCCATATCGGCGACGCCTTGAAACAGCAAATACCTTGCCGATGGGTCATTCACATTCCAATGGTTCCGGAAAATCGTCTGTCCGCCTTCGTTCAAGAAAACCGTTCCAGTTCCCTCCGGCGCAATCGGCTCAATCGAAGGATCGTACGTCAAATATTTGTCCAAATCCATCGTATCGTCATTGCTGGCACCGGTGTTGTTGCCGAATTCGCCGCCCCAAGGCGTCGTATCCGTTGTCATATAACGCCATTGGAACAGATTTCCCCATTTCGCCGTCGGATGAAGCGGCGTTACATCCTCTTCGGACATGAATTCGCTAGCCACCATATGCAGGTGATTGTGCCGGATATAAGAATCCGCAAAGTTTGGCATCCAGCCTTTATTGTTCGACACGTAAAACTCCCACAAAAATGCGGGTTTATACACTCTGAATAGATCGACGCCGGAGACATTCTTGTAGTGGTACAGGAAAGGTAAGAAGTTAATATGCGAATAAATGTAATATTGCGAGCCCTCGCGATAAATGCCGTCAGAGCTGAAGAAATATTTCGTGTTCGTATTGACCATCTCCAGCGCCTTCTGCAGCCACTTCGAAGCGTCCGGATGATCCGACAATACTAAAGCGATTGTCCCAAGACCCCAAGCAGGCTTCGAACGATGGTTATGCGGTCTAGGTCCCCAAATATGAATTTGCTCGTAAGTCAGCTTCGCTTCCTTCGCGAGCCGTTCCCGAATTTGCGCATCCTGTTCGGCGGTCAGCTCGGATTGGATCCAATCGTATGCGGCGGCAAAATTTTGCACCCATACTGCCCGGTACGTTTCATCGACGGGGGAACTGGAATCGGTCGGGTCGCAGCTGTAGATCGGACCGTCAAACGCCCGAAGTATTGCGGAAACGGCCCTGTCTTTATGGACACTGTCGCCTTCCATGATGTACATAAAGGCGTTGTATTTGGCGATTCTCGCCATATCCCCGTAGTAGCTGTGCAGTGACGAATCCGTACAGGCCGCTCGGCTTTCCGCTGGTAACGGCATCGTCAAATAAGGGCTGCTTATGATGGAATTCCAGAGACGGTTCGCATAGTCATCCGCATTCCTCTTCGCGTATAGTTCTGCGATGTCATCTTGTGAAAACCACAGCTTCGGATGGACTTCATCGTCCGGCAGCACCGGATTTTCAGAAGTGACGAATCCGTGATAGCTGTCATAATTCGGAGTTGCCGCGAAAGCCGCCGGAAGCGGTATCGCCGCAATGGAGAAACATAACGCCAAAATGAGTGCCGACACGAAATTGAATCGGCGCAATGGTTGCATCATCAAACTCCTTCGCCTCCTTTTCTATGAATCAATCCCTTCCCGCGCGTCGCACGGTCAGGAGAACCTCCGCAGGCTTCGTAATCGACGTTCCCCCGGCTCGAATCCGGTATTCACCGGTTAATTTCGTGTCGTACGAATATGTAAACCGATAATGGCCGTCCTGTCCGCTCAACGCCTGATCAATGAAATCGATCTGCCCCAGAGGATTGATGACGAGAACGGTAACCTGCTGATCAGCTCCACTGCTCACCGTTCCTTCAATGGCGAGCTCCCCATTCATAACAACCGCTTGAAGCGTGATTCCCTCATCCCGATCCGGGGGAGCCGGCGGATCCTTCACTTCGTCGTGCGCGCCCGCGTGGTTTGCGGTTTGGCGCATTTCATCCTCTTCCACGACAAATTCATAATGTCCGACCGCGGCATTGATCGCGGGACTGCCCGAACCAAGTTTATAGCCGCCTTGCTCCATTACGAGCAGAGGATCAGTAAGCTTAATTTCCCCTGACGAACGATTGACGCCAATTACCGCGCTGCCTGTCGGGAAGGCAATATTCCATTTCGTGTTGGACGCCTTCCATTCTTGGAACAGACTGCCCTTATCACTGACAACGATGTTGTTGGCCACGATACTGTCGACAGGCGCGAGCGAATAGTTTCTGCCGATCTCTATCCCCGCTTCGTTGTTAACGAGCGTGTTAAGAACTACCTGGGCGCGGTACACCCGCCAATGGGCATTCAAGGCGCCGGACTGATCGACATCGCCGCCGTCAATCACGATCGCCGCATCGAACCCGGTACCCGTTAACCCTTCGAAATAGTTGTTGAACACTTTATGATCCTGCCCGTAGATCCGAATCCCGCCTGTGCCAATCGTCTTCCCTTCGGCATCGGTGCCGGTTTTTCCCTCCCCGTAGAACCGGTTGCCATATACAGACGACCGATCCCCGTGCCGCAGCGACAGCGTTCCTAAGGAAGCGCGGAATATGTTGTACCGCACTGTATTATCATTGCTTTCACGGACACAATTTCCGGATCGCCGTCTACATTTTCAAAAACATTATGCTCTACCACCGTGAACCCGCTAGACTGTGAGATCCCGCTCCAGCCGATGCGAACCGCCTCCATCTCATTGCGGGCGCGCGGGCCGGCATCCCGGAACAAATTATGATCGATCCGGTCGTATTGGGATTGCTGCTGAGAGGAGCCGTCAATCGTAAGGGCGGTTCAGGCAGATCTGACGGATCGATATGGAGGCCCGTCACCAGCGCATTGTCGAACGCGGCCGTTCCTGTCCCGCTTGTGTAGACACCGATCGTCAACTTGCAGATTACAAAGGCGAAGCTTCTTCTGTATCGGTTCACCCATACCAAGAACAACACTCCTTTCGATTTGTAACCGCTTTCTCCCCTTGGATTATAATGGAAGGGGGCTGGTGCCGTGATTGGTTTTCGTTATATCGAGTTGTTCTTTTTTTGTTTTAACGGCATTAAAAAAAACCGCCTGTACCGTTGCCATTAAGCAACTTACAGACGGTTTATGTTATCGGTCCCCCCGGAAGCGCTCCGTATACGCCTTAGCCTCCTCAGGGGTTGTAATGCGGTTTTTCTTCCATTCCATTAAAATTCGGTCGATATATCGGAAATGCACCTTGCCCGCAAAGACGGCTTCCTTCAAAGCCGCCATGATCAGCGAATCGGAATACTGGTCCTGGTCCAGCCAGCCGACGATGGTCTCATACTCCAGAGGAGACAGCGGACGGGCAAATTCGCTCTCGAACACAGTGAACAAATCTCTGCGGCGGCTGGCGGCCGTCTCCCGGACGGAGGGAGCGCGCGAGGTTTGCGGCAATGCCGGTGCGGCTTCCGCTTGAGCCTGACGGAATACATCCGATACATCCGAATCGCCGGTGTTGGCCCAGACGGCCGCCATATTCCGGTAGAGGGGGGACAGATCATACCGTTCGCTGCGGACGAGGGTCTGTTCGTCTACACTATCTTCAATCGAGATCATCCCCTCGCGGACGAGCCGCTCGATCGCTCCCAGTACCTTATCCGGCGAAGTGGACATCCGTTCCGATAGCTGCTCCGGGGTTGGAAATGCAACCCCTTCTTGGTTCATAAAATACATCAAATGAATTAACAGCATGGCTTCGATTTCCGACAGCCCCATGCGGGCGTAAGTCCTCATCAAGATTCCAGGAACAGAAACCGTTCCTAAGCGCATGGCTGTCAGCAGCCCCGATTCGTAACGGCCGATATTCGTCAATCCGTTTCCTCCATTTCCTGCGGATGGGTTGCCGTGGACACAATAATATCGAAGGTGTCCCTGGCGATCATGAGTTCTTCATTCGTAGGAATGACAAGTACGTCTACCTTGGAGCCTTCCTTCGATATTCTGCGGTCTTTGTCGGAACGGGTCCGGTTCGCTTCCCTGTCCAGTTCTACACCAAGATACGTCAAATTCGAACATACGCGTTCTCTCAACTGCCATGAATTTTCTCCAATGCCTGCAGTAAACACGATGGCATCGATGCCGTTCATTGCCGCCGCATAAGCGCCGATATATTTCCGAAGGCGGTATTCGTACATCTCGAAGGCAAGCTTCGCGTTCTCGTTGCCCGCCTCCATAGCTTCAACAATCTCCCGCATATCGCTCGAAATACCCGAAATCGCAAACAAGCCGCTGTGCTTATTCAACATCGAGCTTACCTCTTGGATCGTCAGATCCTCTTTCCCAATGACATACGGAACAATCGCGGGATCAATATCCCCCGATCTCGTACCCATCATCAAGCCCTCCAGCGGCGTTAACCCCATCGAGGTGTCTGCCGAAATGCCTCCGTCTACGGCGGTGACGCTGGCGCCGTTGCCGATATGGCAAGTCACGATCTTCAATTCCTCGATCGGACGGCCCATATATTTCGCAGCTTGCCGGCTGACATACATATGGGAGGTGCCGTGAAACCCGTACTTCCGGATTTTATGCCGGTTATACAGCTGCATCGGGATCGGATACAGGAACGATTTGCGGTCCATCGTCTGGTGGAAAGCCGTATCGAATACAACTACCTGCGGCACATCCGGCATATTCGCTTCTACGGCGTTGATCCCCATGATGTGGGCGGGATTATGCAACGGCGCCAAGTCGAACAGCTGTTTTATTTTATTCTTCACGGCAGGAGTAACCAGAACCGACTCATGGAACGATTCGCCGCCGTGAACGATCCGGTGGCCTACAGCATGAATGTCGTTCACGGAATCAATTACGCCATGCTCCTTATGTACGATTAAATTTAGCACCTTGCGGATCGCCGTCGTATGGTCCAGAATTTCACTGACCTCTCGAACCTCCGGCTTGTTATACGGCTCATGCGAAAGAATGGCGGTATCCATCCCAATCCTCTCTACCTTGCCGGCGGCAAGCACAGATTCGTTGTGCATGTCGAACAGCTGGTATTTCACTGAGGAGCTGCCCGCGTTGATCACAAGAATCTTCACATTCTGTCACCATCCTCATCATATGTAAAAAAGCCGTTACCTGTCTTGACGCCGAGCTGCCCGGCACGAACCATTTTGCGCAATAACACGGCAGGCCGATACTTCAAATCTCCATAATCCCGGAACATCCGCTCCAATGCGGCCAGTACAGCGTCCAAGCCGAACCTGTCCGCCATCTCAAGCGGACCGTGTTTAAAACCGTAACCGACCCTCATCGCCGTATCGATATCTTCTGCAGAGGCAACACCTTCGGAGTACACATGCACGGCTTCGTTAATAAGCGTACAAATCAACCTGGTCGTGACATAGCCAGGGGATTCGTATACGAGTATCCCCTTCTTGCTGATATGTTCCTCAATGAACGCTTTCGATCGTTGGAACGTCTCATCAGACGTCTGCAATCCTCTAATAATCTCGACAATATCGATATTCGATACCGGATGAATAAAGTGCAAACCGATGACCCGGCCAGGAAACTTGGTAACACCTGCAATTTCTGTGATGGACAGCGTTGAGGAATTACTCGCAAGAATGACATGCTCCTCGCACAGCTCACCCAAGCTGCGAAACACTTCTTTCTTCGCTTCAAGATCTTCGCTAATTGTCTCAATAATAAGATCACATTTGGATAAATTCTGAATATGTTCATGAAGATGAATTCGAGTGAGGATTAATTTTTTTTCCGATTGGGTCAGTGCCCATTTTTCAATCCTCTTATCCAAGCTCATCTCGATATATTCCAAGCCTTGCTCCAATTTCTCCTGCGTTTGCTCCACCACATGTACTTCAAGCCCGTTATGCGCTAACATTTCAGCAATGCCTTGACCCATTGTGCCTAACCCTACGACGCCTATCTTTTTCAATTCAGCCACCTCGCTAGGATGTAAACACTCCGGACTTCCCAGTCCGGAGCTCTATGACTTTGCTCTATGACTTTGGTCTATGACTATATTATACAGGAATCGCTGTCGGAACATTGTGAAGAAGGTCACGGAATTGGTCTCCGGAAAGCACTTCTTCTTTTTTTAGAATATCGAGCGACGCTTCAAACACCTGCAGCTTGCCCGCAAGCAGCTCCCTCGTTCTGACCGTTAAGTCATCTAGGATTCGGGAGTTGGCTTGTCCGTATTCTTCCTTTGTTAACATGCCCGTTTCGACAATACCGAGCTCCGTCAATCCGGAGTCGATCATGTTTCGCACCAGGTGGAGAGCCTGTTCGAAGTCGTTGCGCGAGCCTGTGCTGCGCTCACCGTAGAAAATTTCCTCGGCGCATGCGCCTCCGAGCGCGATCATGATTTGTTCCTCTAAATATTTCTTCGTGTACAAATATTTATCGCCCGGAGGATTATGGCGCACGTAACCAAGAGCTTGGCCCCGCGGGCTTAACGCGACTTGAGAAACGGAGCCTGGACGAACCGTTTCCGCTACAATCGCATGGCCCAGCTCGTGAATTGCGACTCTTTCCCGCTCCTCCGCCGCAGCTTGGCGGTCCGTTTTTTCACCCATCAGAACCTTGTCGATCGCCTGCAGCAAATGCCGTTCATGAATCGTATCCATCTCTTCCCGCATCGCGTAGATCGCCGCTTCATTCATCAAGCTTTCCAGCTGGGCGCCGGAGAAGCCGAAGGTTTGCTCGCTGATTTTGTGCAGCGATACATTCTCATCCAGCGGTTTATTACGCGCATGCAGCTCAAGAATATGGAGGCGTCCCTTCAAATCAGGCAGGTCGACTTGGATATGGCGGTCGAATCGTCCCGGCCGCAGCAACGCCGCGTCCAGCATATCCTTGCGGTTGGTAGCCGCCATAAGAAGAATCCGCGGAGATTCGTTCGCGTGCAAACCGTCCATTTCTGTCAGCAGTTGGTTTAAGGTCTGGTCATACTCCCGCTGCTGGCCTCCGTCGCGCTTGCCGCCAACGACGTCAATCTCATCAATGAATATGATTGCGTTCTGTTTATTTTCCTTCGCAGCCTTCTGTCTTGCTTCTTTAAACAGCTCGCGGACGCGCGATGCGCCGACACCGACGTACATCTCCACAAACTCGGAACCGCTCGCCGAAACAAAGACGCTGTCCGTATAATGTGCAGCCGCTTTCGCGAGCAGCGTCTTACCGGTACCGGGCGGCCCTACAAGCAATATCCCTTTAATCGGACGGATCCCAAACTTGCTGATGAGCTCGGGCTTCACGAGAAAATCCAGCGCTTCCATCAGCTCGCGCTTCGCATGCGCTTGACCCCCGATATCGTCAAAGGTGAAAGGAGCCGGGAGCTTTGCTTTCGCCTGCTTTCTCTCCCCCATGCCAAAGCCAGTGCCGGCCGTGCGTGACTTCATCATGAAGAACATAGAGACGCCGATGACACCGATCAGAACGATCGGGAGCGGATTTACCCCAATAAAGAACAAGAAACACAACAAAACCGGCAATAAACCGATAGCAATCTCTTTCCCGTACTTACTCATTTGGCCACACCCCCATGATTACCGGGCGGCGGGGCAGCACGATATATTTTATAGATTGCTCATTTTGCAGCGTAATATAGACATTCTTATCATCAATCTCCGAAACGATATGCAGATTCCCGCCTTGTTCGCGGGCTAACTCCTCAAGGCGCTTCGGGATGACCGAATATTGCATCGTATCCATCGCTTGCGCGACATCAAACAACGCCTTCGACCACCATGCGTCCAACTCTTTATCGGCTTCTTCCGAAAGCTGAATCCGGACGTCGCGTCCATTCAACATCGAAGCGGCATCCTCAATCTCCGGATAAACTGCCGCCAGACTTGCATCCTGTGTTAATTGAACATACAGATCAACATGGTTGCGTCCAATGTCAACCGTCGCTTCTGCTACGCCGTCAATCGCTTCAACTTGCTCAATCAATGGATCCTCCATCGCTACGGAACGATAAACGAACCAACCGCCGAACAAGACAGTGGAAGAGACGGCAATCGTTATAAGAATAGGTATGAGTCGGAGTCTCACGACTGCGGCCCCCTTTCTAATCTATCATTTCGTATATACTAGGAGTATATCACAAATGAAATATCGAAAGGGGATGTAATGCTTTCCTTTTGCGGAATTACCGCTCTACCGCAAGCCGATATGTCTCAATTTTCTTCCCGTCAGCAAACCGGTAATAATCGTAATATTTTCGCCGGTCTTGCTCGGTTTCCAGCTCATAGAACACTTCCCACACATATTCGCCGTGTATTTTGCCTGGTATCACGCGCAGCAGTTCCTTCGCCGAGTTCTCCTGCAGCGCAAGTTCAATGATTTGCTCTTTCGTTAACCCGTCTGCTTGGCGCTCCATATGCAATCCGTCGCTCCACATCCAGACGATCACTTCCTCGTCTTCAGCGTAAGTCGCTGTAATCACCGTATAGGGTTGATCCGAGACGAATCTCTCCACATCGGAAACCGACGTCAATTCGAGCGCTTCAACGGCAGCCGCCTCAGCCTTGGAGAGGGATGACCATAGCGGAGTTTGGATCGTATGGTAAAACCTTGCGCCAAAAACGATGAGAATGGCGGCAATACCGGCGATGAGCAGAAAGCTTTTAACCCACCGCCATTTTTTCGAACGCATCAAATCACCTTCTATCCTCTAAGCCGTTGGGACGCGCGGTTCGCCTCGAACATGACGCGCTCTTCGTCCAGAGTCAGCAGCTCCCGCGAGCGCATGACTTGCTTGCCGTCAACCCATACGTCCACGACGTCCGCGCCGCCCGCCGAATACACGATATGCGATACATAGTCCGCTTCCGGCTGAAGATGCGGAGCGGATATATCCAACGCAATGAGATCCGCCTTCATGCCAGCTTCAAGTGTACCTACATCGTCAAGCCATAATGACTTCGCACCTATTACGGTTCCCATCCGGATTGCGGTCGGAGCCGGCACGGCTGTCGGGTCCCCTGTAACCCCCTTATGCAGTAAGGCGGCCAGACGAATTTCCTCGAACATGTCGAGATTGTTGTTGCTGGCAGCACCGTCCGTGCCAAGCGAAACTTTCACACCGGCTCTCAGCAGCTCGGGAACTCGGGCAATGCCGCTGGCTAGCTTCAGATTGCTGCCCGGATTATGCGATACGCCGACTTGATGCTCCGCCAATAACGCAATTTCCTCATCGTTCAGGTGTACACCATGCGCGACGATGGCCGGCCTTGAGAATACACCCCATTTCAGCAAATGCTCCACAGGGCGGGCACCGTAATCGGTCACATTCTCCTCGACTTCTCTCGCCGTTTCGGACATGTGGGTATGGATGGGCAGATCCAGCTCATGCGCCGCATCCACAAGCTTCGTCAACAGCACCGGAGGACAGGTGTAAGGAGCGTGTGGAGCCAGCGCCGTCGTGATTCTCCCGCCCGCTTGACGGTTCCATCTTTGCGCAAAATCAATTGACTCTTTAAGCTTTGCTTTCCACTCTTCTTCCGATCCTAAGCCGATGATCCCACGGTTTAAACAAGCGCGCATTCCGGTGGCCTCCACGACCTCCGCAACTTGATCCATATGATCATACATATCGTTAAATGTCGTTGTTCCGCTTTTCAGCATTTCAACGACCGCCAGCTCCGCTCCGATCCGCACATCTGCGGCGGTCATCTTTGCTTCCGTCGGCCAAATATGATGCTGCAGCCAGACCTGCAGCGTCACATCATCCTTAAGGCCCCGAAGGAGTGTCATGGCAGCGTGCCCGTGCGTGTTCACTAAACCCGGCATATACAGCTTTCCCCGGCCGTCGATCACCTCGTCATGCTCTTGCGGATCGACCTCTTGTTCTCCGATGTAGTCGATTCGATTTCCTTTGATTACCAAGGTGCCTGTCAGTACTTCTGCGCCATTCGCATGGCCCGATAGCGTCAGGTAACGTCCTCCCTTGATCATGATCCGTTGTGCCATCGCTACTCTTCCTCCTCCATTTCCTTCCGGTTCAAATAATACGCCAAGCTTTGAAGATCGCTCGTAAAGTCCCCGTAATGGACCCTTATATGGGCTGGCACCCGGATGATGACCGGCGCAAAGTTCATTATTCCCTCCACGCCTGCGTCAACAAACTGTTCCGCCACGGTCTGAGCCTCTTGAGCAGGAACGGTAATAATACCGATCCGAATTTGCTGTTCGCGAACGGTATCCTTTAACTCGTCCATCGGTTGAATCACCAGATGGTTAATTTGCTCGCCAATTCTTGAGGGACTCGCGTCGAAGACGGCGGATATGCGCAAATTATCCTTCAAGTAGGAGTTATAATTGCATAGCGCGCGTCCTAAGTTCCCGGCCCCGGCCAGCGCGACGCGAATTTCTTGATCCAGTTTTAAAATGCTTTTAATTTTGTCGATTAAATAAGCTACGTCGTAGCCGATGCCTTTCTTTCCGAATTCGCCGAAATACGCCAAGTCTTTGCGGATTTGGGCCGGGTTTAAATCGAGCCTGTTGCCGAGATCCTGCGATGAGACGGTTTGCACTCCGCTCTTCGCAAGATCGTTCAAATACCGTAAATACATAGGCAATCGTCTGACCACTGCATCTGAAATTTTCGGATGTTTCATTGCTTTACCTCCATCCACTGTCTCATCCGTTCCGCTACCGCAGCCGTTGGCAAGTGTTCAATCTTTGGACCCGGAAGCGAATACAGGAAATGTTTCCCATAAGATGTCTCGATCACTCTCGTATCGTAGATCAACACAATTCCCTTGTCATTCGCCGTTCGAACAAGGCGTCCAAACCCTTGTTTAAACCGAATGACCGCTTGCGGGACCGAAAACTTCGTGAACGGATTTTCGTTCTTCTGCCGTAGAAACTCGCTCTTTGCCTCGACCATCGGATGATTGGGCGGCTGGAACGGCAAGCGTACGATCGCCAGACATGTTAGCGCCTCTCCGGGAATGTCCACCCCTTCCCAGAAGGAGCTTGTGCCAAGCAATACCGCGCCGCTTGCCTGCATGAACAGCCTCGTCAACTTGCTTCTGTTGCCGCTGTCTACGCCTTGGCCCAACACGTGAATGCCGTGCGGCTCCAGCGCTTCCCGAAGCGGTCCGTGGGTTTGCTTTAACATTTTGTAAGAAGTGAATAAGACCAGCATCTTCCCATTCGTTACAATCGCAGCGTCCCGCAGCGATTCCACGAGGGAATCGATAAAATGCTGATCCGCGTTCGCCCCTTTCAACACCGGGAAATCGCGCGGAATTAAGACGAGCGCCTGCTCCCGGTAACGGAACGGAGACGGGAGCTGAACGGTATGAAGCCGCTCCTCCGACTCGTCGGCGTCGGTTAGGCCCAATTGATTTTTCACGTATTGGAACGATTTCTCTACGGTAAGCGTTGCGGATGTTAAGACGACGGAATCTTTATTTTCCCAGAAAAACTCCCGCATCTGCTTCGTCACATCAATCGGCGCGGCGTTTAATCTTAGCGACTTCGATTTGAAAGTGGGGTTCCCTTCAATCCAGTACACCATGTTCGCGTCATCGGCTTTCATAATGAGACGAAGGGCGTCGCGGGCCCGGTACAAATCCTTCACCGTCCCGGCGATATCGGTAAACAAGCTCTCTAACCCGTAATCTCCAGCATCCTCTTTCCCTTCGGCAATGATTTGATCCATCACCTTCAGCGCTGAGGTAAGCTTTAGAAACACATTATCCTCCATGACCGCGAACGTTTCCCACTCCGAAGGAAGAGCGCTCGGTTTCAGGCGCACGGTTACGGAGCCCTCTGCCGCCGATGCGGCGTATCGCGCAATCAAGCTGTCATACATCGCATTGAACAGCTCGTCCCAAGTGTCCTTCACTTCCACGAAATCCGGGAATATGGCTCCCAACTTTTCCGGCCAACCTTCTGTTTTTGGATTCGGGTGCTGGGCAAGCAGGGATTGCAGAAGCGGCAGCTGACCCGTCTTGCTGTCCTTGAGCAGTGAGGTCAAAGCGCTTACCATGGAAAAATACGACAGCTCCACTCCGAGATGCTGGCTTGCCGTCTGCTCGAAATGATGCGCTTCATCGACAATCAAGTTGTCATATGCCGGCAATATGCGGTGTTCGGCCTTCACGTCGGTTAACAGCAAAGAATGATTCGTAATGATAATGTCCGCCTTGTTGGCATCGTTGCGGGCGCGGTGGTAGAAGCACTTGCGAAACCAAGGGCATGCACGATTTAAGCAGGAATCCGCATCCGAAGCCACATGCCCCCAAAACTCTCCGCCCTTCGGCCCGGTATTCAGCTCTTCCTCGTCGCCATGCGCCGTCTCGCCCAACCATACGATCATCTGCGCCGCAACGATCCGATCCTCGCGTCCCCCTTGCAGATCCTGCAAGTTAATCTTGCTTTCAAATTTGCGCAAGCACAAGTAATGGCTGCGGCCTTTCAGGACGGCGGAGCGGAACGGGACGGGAGAAAGCTCATGAAGCATCGGGAGTTCCTTACGCCTGAGCTGATCTTGAAGGTTAATGGTATGAGTGCTGATGACCACCTTCTCCTTCGTGCTGAGCGCGTGATGTACGGAAGGCACAAGGTAGCCGAGAGACTTGCCTGTTCCCGTCCCCGCTTCGATGACAAGATGCCGTTCCTCTGACAGCGATGCCGATACTTCTTGCATCATCTTTTCTTGCGGCGGCCGTTCTTCGTATTCAGGCAGCTTCTCCCGCATGCGCCGCTTTAACTCCGCGTAGAACGTTTCAAAATCTTCGTTCAGCGGTTCCCGCTCAACCTCTTCGTCATCCGAGGTCCAGTCATCTACCGCTAATGCAAATTCACGGTAAATATTATGGCCTTCTTGATCCGCCCCCGTCTGCTCAGCTTTCCAGGCAATCACTTCCTCAAGGAACCAAAGCTCGTCCCTTCCGGCGAAATCCGGATGCGCGAATAGAAAACCAAGGCGCCGAAGAGTTGTCAACGGCAGCGTGAATAGCTTCTCTAAGCATTGTATCCAGATTTCAGCGGTGGCGAGCGCATCGCTGTCCGCCTGATGCGGCCTTTCATGACTCACGTTCAGAGCTCCGGATACGAAGGACAGCTGGTAACTCGTTAATGTTGGGAATAATATTTTTAGCCAATCGATAGTATCCAGAATGCGTCCGCCGAAAGGCAAATAGCCGCCTGACGTAAGGGCACGCGGCGGGAAAGCGGGACAAAAAGCGGCTTGATGCGCAACCAAGACGAAGTCC
>Ga0182742_1001357_pt1 | contig 31715 bp, 28 predicted proteins | sample eDN5th37CBELigMG_FD_128880 | JGI IMG/M metagenome (GOLD analysis project Ga0182742, IMG submission 128880) | Enriched Miracle-Growth compost microbial communities from Emeryville, California, USA - eDNA 5th pass 37_C BE-Lig MG (version 2)... ... | reverse complement strand
TCCTTTAATTGTCTTTCTGTGAGGAAATTTTTTCTTGTAATACTTTCTAATATATTATGAAAACACAAATAAAGTTCATAATTAATATGATGTAATATGATTCTTACAAGAGGTGGTTACCCATGCATGTGCCCTATATTCAGCAGGAATTTCTAAAATACAATATCGGCAAAGGATTTATATCTGGTCATGCAGAGGCCCTGCATGCGGCCCCGCCTAATGCAGATCAATTCACAGATGTCATTGTGGAGAACATCATAAAGAGGACTGGATGTGCGGGAATTATCAGCACGGTTTCGAGGGTAATCTGTGATTTAAATCGTGTCCCGAACATTCAAAACAATAAAGGGGTGGAAGAATACCGGAGAGTTATCCGTGAGGTGATTGAGTATTTACATATTTACGATATGTCGCAGAAAAAAATTATAAAGCCCTATTTGCACCTTTCCTTTCACGGGATGAAAGATAAGCATTATGGCCCTGCATCTATAGAAATAGGAACGCTTTGCGGCCGATCATGTTCTCCTGAAATAAGACGCTGGTTTAGGGAAAAATTAATAGAAAAAGCAAACGGAGTACTTCCAAATATCACGATTGTATTTGACAAAAAGTTCAAAGGTGACGCATCCATCGCCTTTCATCGCCAAGGAGATGGAAAAAATTATGCGGGCTATGGCCCAAACTTTCACTCCCTTCAAATCGAATTATCTTATACCCTAAGGAAAAGCCATTCGGTCGAAGCTGCTAATGTATTTGCCGATATTATGAGTGATTTTCAAACAGAATTTGTTGCAAAAGATCTTTTTTAAAAGGGACTTTGGCGTCCCTTTCTAAGCTAGCTTTCCTCTATAGCCTTATCAAATAATTCCTGAACATACTTCGGCAGGGCAAAAGAGGCTTGAAAAACTTCAGGGGTTATATATTTTGTGCTTTGATGTTTAAGTTTTGTCAGGTCTGCATTGAGAGGATCCCATTTTTTTGAAGCTGCTGTAAAGCTCCAAATTCCGCAGGGATATAAAGGGATAGAAACCAGGTAGGTCCGGACAATTGGAAATCTTTCCTGTAATTGCTGAACCGTCCGCTTTAAAGTGGCTTGATTATAATATGGGGAACCTGATTGAAAGACTGCGATGCCATCTTCTGTCAGCCGATCAAAAACATACTGATAAAATTCCGGCTGAAACAGTTTTTTCCCAGGACCCACAGGGTCTGGCCTGTCGATGACTAACACATCATATTTCTCATCATTTTCTTTCATCCATTCCAGCCCATCACAATGGATGATGTTAAAACGGTTGTCCTTTTCAAATACTGAAGGGGGTGTAAGCCACTTTCGGCATATTTCAGTTACTTTCTCATCAATTTCAATGACATCAATTTTTTCAATTCCATCATATTTCATCGCTTCACGGGCATTCCCGCAATCTCCGCCGCCAATCATAGCAACCTTCTTAGGGTTTGGGTGGGTGACAATAGGAACATGACTGATCATTTCGTTATAAATAAATCCGTCAAAGGTAGAGATTTGCGGGGTTCCATCAAGAACTAAAACCCTGCCAAACCCATCCATTTCAACAATGCTAACTTGCTGAAATTCCGATTGTTCATGGTGCAGCACTTTTTTTATTTTATAGCCAATCTTGATTTTGGCATTTCCGACATAATTCCAAATCCAGACAACACTATCGTCGTCTTTTTTAAATCCTGAAAGAGGACTGCGATTAGACATTATTTCACCTCCATATCAAATGCCTGTACACTTATTAATTTATGGAGACATGCTGCATTTTGACATAAGAGAGCCGCACTATTTTAAATTATTTTAGTAAAATAAAAAACTGGCCTATAAAAGACCAGTTTCCAGATATTATTCTTCCTCTTCTTCAAGGAATGTATTAAGCATTTCCTCGATTAAATCCCATTCTTCATCTGTTTCGATAGGCATTAGTTCGCCATCTTTATCATTTTCATTCGGAATGAACGCAGAAGCATGAATTTCGATTTCTTCATCATCATCTTCATCTGCACCCATTGGATAGTAAAGCACATAGGATTTTCCGAATTCTTGAGAATCAAAAGTAAAAAGCACCTCGCATAATTGCTCATTTCCTTCTTCATCTACGACTGTAATATTATTTTCTCCGTGATCCATTCTATTCACCTCATTAAATTTGGCTATCTAAGTAGCCTTGTAAAATCATTACTGCGGCCATCTTATCAATAACCTTTTTCCGTTTCTTCCGGCTGACATCTGCTTCAAGCAGCACTCTTTCTGCGGCCATTGTTGTTAGACGCTCGTCCCAGAGAACAACCGGCAAGCCAAAACGGGTTCTTAGCTCTTCAGCGTAAAATTGGCTTGCCTCCCCGCGCGGACCGATTGTTCCATTCATGTTTTTTGGCAGACCGACAACAATCTTACTGACTTCATATTCATTAATAATTTGTCCAATTTTTTCAAATCCAAACTGCTGTCTTTCTTCATTTATCTGCAATGTTTCTAAGCCTTGAGCTGTCAGACCTAATAAATCGCTAAGAGCAACGCCGACTGTCTTAGAGCCGACATCGAGTCCCATCGTCCGCATTATTTAACCCTTTCGCTGCTGATTTAAATATGATTTAACAAGCTCTTCAATAATTTCGTCCCGTTCAAGCTTGCGAATAATATTTCGTGCATCTTTATGGCGGGGAATGTAGGCAGGATCCCCTGAAAGCAAATAACCAACGATCTGGTTTATAGGATTATAGCCCTTATCTTGAAGTGCTTCATATACTTGAAATAGCACTTGTTTGACATCATGTTCCATTGGCTCCTCGGGAAAACTGAATCTCATTGTATTATCAAATGAGCTCATACCTTACACCTCGCTTAAATTAGAAATTGATTGGCGCAAAAAGCAACAAACATTTCCATATGTTACTACTATTCTACACTACTTTCCCATGATATCAAACGGATTTTACCCATTCTTCTACAAAATTCAGTGCACCCTCTAATTTATCCGGATCCTTACCGCCAGCTTGTGCCATATCTGGACGGCCCCCGCCGCCGCCGCCGCAGCGTGATGCTACTTCTTTAATAATTTTTCCTGCATGGTAGCCTTTTTCAATCAAATCCTTGGTTACACCTGCGATCAGGTTCACCTTGCCTTCGTTAACACTGCCAAGAACAACAACAGCAGATCCGAGCTTATTTTTCAAATCATCAGCCATATTTCTTAAGTTATTCATATCTGCTGCAGATACCTTTGCTGTCAGGAGCGTTACCCCGTTTACCTCTTTAGCTTGGTTAACTAGACTTCCTGCTTCAATATTGCCAAGCTTAGCTGTTAAGGATTCATTTTCTCTTTGAAGATGTTTTATTTCGCCAAGCAATGCATCCACTCTTCCAGCAAGGTCTTTAGGGTTCGCTTTTAATTTGCCCGCAGCTTCTTTAAGAATGCCTATTTGTTCATTCATAACATGATAAGCAGCTTCTCCGGTTACTGCTTCAATTCGGCGAGTGCCTGCACCAATGCCTGTTTCGGATTGAATCTTAAACAGTCCGATTGCCGACGTATTAGGGACGTGGCAGCCTCCGCAAAGCTCAAGGCTGTAGCTTCCTACCTGAACGACACGAACAATTTTTCCATATTTTTCACCGAAAAGAGCCATTGCTCCCATCGCCTTAGCTTCATCAATACCCTTGTACTCGATATTTAAATCCATGCTGTTCCAGATTTTCTCATTGACAATGCTTTCTACCTTCTCGAGCTCCTCTTGTGTTACCTGGCCAAAGTGAGAAAAGTCAAAGCGCAGACGGTCAGGTTCTACCAAAGATCCAGCTTGGTTTACGTGTCTGCCAAGAACATCCTTTAATGCCTGGTGAAGCAAGTGGGTTGCTGTATGGTTTTTAATAATTCTTGAACGCATTTTTTCATCAACAGCAGCATGAACGCGATCATTCAGATTTAAGGTTCCTTCCTCCACCGTTACATTATGAAGGTTTTGTCCATTTGGCGCCTTTTGCACGTCTTTAATGGATACTTTTAGGCCATCAGCTGTCAGCAAGCCTTTATCGGCAATCTGACCGCCGCTTTCTGCATAGAATGGTGTCTGGTCAAGGATAAGCTGAACTTCCTCGCCTGCTTTTGCTTCGTCAGTTAATTGACCATTTTTAACAATCGCGACAATTTGTGCATCGGCTTCAAGCGTGTCATAGCCGACAAATTTACTTTGGACTTTAATTTCACCTAGGACACCGCCCTGTACCTGCATGGAGTCTACGTCCTGTCTTGCAGCACGTGCACGTTCACGCTGATGCTCCATTTCAACTTCAAAGCCATCATGGTCGATTTTCATGCCTTCTTCTTCCGCATATTCCTCGGTTAATTCAACAGGGAAACCATAAGTATCATACAGGCGGAATACATCTGTTCCAGGGATAATATCATTGCCCTTTTCTTTTTCTTTCTTGATCACTTCAGATAAAATTGCCAAGCCTTCATGAAGAGTTTCATGGAATCGTTCCTCTTCATTTTTGATGACCTTTTGAATGAAATCCTCTTTTTCTTTCACCTGCGGGTAGAAATCCTGCATTATTTCTCCGACAACCGGGACAAGCTCGTACATGAAAGGACGGTTGATATTAATTTGCTTTGCATAACGGACAGCACGGCGGAGCAGACGGCGCAATACATAGCCGCGGCCCTCATTAGATGGAAGTGCTCCATCACCAATCGCAAAGGCAACCGTACGGATATGGTCGGCAATAACCTTGAATGACACATCTTTTTCTTTGCTTGCACCATATTTCTCACCGGAGATTTCTTCTGTTCCGCGGATAATCGGCATAAATAAATCTGTATCAAAGTTGGTTGGCACATTTTGCACAACAGATGCCATGCGTTCAAGGCCCATCCCTGTATCAATGTTCTTTTTCGGAAGCGGTGTATATGTTCCATCCGGGTTATGGTTGAACTCTGAGAATACAAGGTTCCATACCTCTAAATAACGTTCATTTTCTCCGCCTGGATATAATTCAGGGTCGCTTTCATCATTTCCATATTCAGATCCGCGATCGTAGAAAATTTCTGTGTTTGGTCCGCTTGGGCCCTCACCGATATCCCAGAAGTTACCTTCTAGGCGGATGATTCTTTCTTCTGGAACGCCAATATCGTTCTTCCAAAGCTCATACGCTTCTTCGTCTTCTGGGTGGATGGTAACAGATAATTTCTCTTTTTCAAAGCCAATCCATTTTTCATCCGTTAAGAATTCCCATGCCCACTCAATCGCTTCTTTTTTGAAATAGTCACCAATAGAGAAGTTGCCGAGCATTTCGAAAAAAGTATGATGACGCGCGGTTTTTCCAACGTTCTCAATATCATTTGTGCGGATTGATTTCTGTGCGTTTGTAATTCTAGGATTTTCAGGAATCACGCGACCGTCAAAATATTTTTTCAGCGTTGCAACTCCGCTGTTAATCCAAAGAAGAGATGGGTCATCATGCGGAACAAGTGATGCACTTGGTTCAATAGAATGTCCTTTTTCCTTGAAAAACTCTAAAAACATACGGCGGATCTCAGATCCAGATAATTGTTTCATTGTTCTTCCTCCTGTCGAGCTATTTATTTTCTAATGACTTTAACACATCACCGCACCGGGGGCCTGACCCCCATCGCGTTAATGCGTTACCATATCGGGGGCCTGACCCCCGGTGGTTTAAAGCATTACAGCGGACTATTTTTTTGCACAAAAAAAGCTCCAATCCCTGGACAGGGACGAGAGCTTGCTCGTGGTACCACCCTGATTAAAAAGCGAAAGCTCATTGCTGCTTTTTGCTTTTTATCTCAATATTCCTTAACGCGGATAACGGCAGGGATTAGCTGCACTCTGGATTAGCTTTCTGTTATCCTTCATCTGGGAGTTCTTTCAGCCTTGGAGCTCCCTTTCTGTAGATGGACTATAACATACTCGTTCCTTCTTCATGTTTCTTATATATTTGGTATAGTCGCATTATAGCGATATAAAATATGGTTTGTCAATATTTCAATTACGTCCTGGAGAATTTAGGGTTTGGCCTTTTTCCAAAATGTGATTTTGCATGGACAAGGCTTACCTTAATAACCGCTAGGATAGGTACAGCAATGATCAGCCCAACTACTCCGCCAGCTTCCCCTCCCGCTAGCAAGGCAAACATAATGATCAGCGGATGCATATCCAGGCTTTTTCCAACGATGAGCGGAGACAGAATGTTTCCTTCGAGAAATTGCAGAATAACAACAATAACCACAACAATAATGACCATTTTTACCGATATTGTAGAGGCAATAATGACAGCTGGAATAGCGCCGATAACAGGCCCAAAATACGGAATCACATTCGTCAGCCCGATAATAAATCCAAGCAATAGCGGATACTTCATATCAAAAATCCAAAAAAGGCATGATGAGATTGTTCCGATTGCCACACATACCAGAAGCTGCCCTCTAATGTAGCTCCCAAGAGATTTATCAACATCTTTTAAGAATAGAATTCCTTCCTGTCTCCATCTTCTCGGCGTTAAATACCAGGCAGTTTTTTTGATTAAATCATAATCCTTCAGCATATAAAAGGAGATAAACGGAATAAGTGCGATGATAATCAGGTCATTTAAAATCCCCATCAATACATTAACACTTTTCGTAAAAATTTTATCAATATAGGCTTCCATCGCTGCAATGCCTTCATCAATCCTTGTTTGCAGCCCATCAGGCCATGTAGAGGTTTTTTCTTGAATGAGCTGAATCCATCCTCGGTATTGATCAGCAAAAACTGGTGCATTTTCCGATAAATCCTTAAGCTGATGGATGAATGCAGGTACCCCTTTATAAAAGGCAAAACCTAAACTGCCGAAAAAAAGGATATAAATGCCGAACACAGCAACACCTTTATGAAGTCCGCTGTCGTTTAATTTCTCTATGAGAGGATGAAGCAAATATGTAATAAAGGCTGCAATAATAAAGGGAAATAAAACAGCTAATATCACCTTTAATACCGGCATCCACAGTTGCTGAAGCTTAAGAAAGACAAATAGGACAATAAATAAGAGAAGGAGAAAACCTAGACGATAATACCATTTTAGCCGAATATCCACACGTTTTTTTCCCTCCTCACAATTATTGTGAGTATGCAGCGGAAAATTTATTCTATTTTTGGTATGTAAAGGGCCAACGCAAGCTTTTGCGTTAGCCCTGGATTTAGCGCAATAGTGTTAAAACATTTTGGTTATGCGTTTTTGCATTTTTTTCATTTGTTTTGCAGACATCATATTATTTTTCTGCAGCAGATTATATGCTGCCATTCCCGCTGCAAATGCTAAGCCTGAGGTCAACATCCGATTCAATATGACCACCTCGCTAGTTTTGGTAGTAGATAAATTTTTCTATGAGAGGTAGCGCCGCTCTTCCTCTGCAAATAAATCATCAAGTGAACTTAATGTTCCATCTTCTTCTACCTGATGGGTGTTAATGACACCTTTGGAAATCGTTAATTCAATAAAACAGTTCCAGCAATAGTACTGGCTGATTCCTATTTTTCCAATATCTTTGCTTTGGCAGTTGGGACATTTAAGCATGGAAAAGACACCTCACTCTTTCACGTTTACGATGATGGCGTCCTTTCCAATAGCAGGGGGAACCTCGGTCTTAATTACTCGTTTTCCTTCCATCATATCTGAAAAGAAGCCATCCGATAGTTCATACCCTACGATTGTCCCCACTTCTTCGTGAAAATATACATCATCAAGCAAACCAAGCCGCTGTCCTTCACTAGTCATAATTGATTTTCCGGTCAAACTGTTCTGGCTTTCGAATGTATACTCATCAGGCTTTTTGATTGGCTTCATGAAGGATTGATCCTGAACCATAATGCCATCCCAGCCAAATGATTTTACATCCTTTACTTCCAGAAGAAAGGACTTCCTTAGCAATGCGCCCCTTCGGACAAGCAAACCCTTTACGGTTCCGCTCGCCGAAATATTCAAATCATACACATCGCCAATCTTCGTCCCGCTCTTCAGCTCAATAACCGGAAGACCCTTAAGAAGAGAAAATGTCCGCAAAAGTTGTCCCACCTTTCCGGAACACCCTTAGTTTGCGTCTTTACACCGAAAACATACCCCTTTAGCCCACCACCGCGCTGGGGGTCAGTCCCCCAGCAGTTTAAAGCGTTAATAAGCTGGGGGTCAGTCCCCCGGTGCTTTAAAGCGTTAATGCTTATTGTAGCGAGGCTTGTTGAATCTTTCGTTTCTTACGCCGCCGTCGGCTAGTTCTTCGGAGAATTCGTGGGTCTGGTTTGATGCTGTACCAAGGAATTTTGACTTTTTGAGGTCTGCTGGGTTTAGATTATTGTTTGGTGCAGCTTCTTCATTCCATTTTCCCATTGTCGGCACCCCTCTATTTTTTCTTTAGAGACAAAAAGAACAGCCTGCATTTAGACTGTTCTCTCCTTTAGCTTTTTTCTGTTTCCATAAAATCATACGGTGTTAAATTTGCCATACCAATTAACGGGTCGACTTTCATGAGCTCTTCTTCATAGCTTAAAGGCTGTTTTGCAGTCTCTTCCAAGGCAGCTTCAGCTTTAGATGAATTTTCATCTATTGTGGCCACAGCAGCCGAATTCGAGTCAAAAATGGCTTCCTGCAGCCTTTCTGTTAAGCTGGTTAACCTTGCATGATCATCGGCTCTAGAGACACCTGTCCTTAGCGCATCCTCTTCCCCGCACAGGATTAAAAATTGCCGGCTTCGGGTAATGGCGGTATACAGCAAATTTCTTCGCAGCATGCGATAGTAGCTTCTGACAACGGGCAAGATAACAATAGGAAACTCACTGCCCTGGGATTTGTGCACTGAACAGCAATAGGCCAGGGTAATCTGATTTAAATCCTGCCGCGTATAGGTGGCTTCAATCCCATCGAACGAAACGATAATCATATCCTGTTTTTCCGTATTTTCCTTCGCATAAAAAATGGATACAATCTCGCCCATGTCTCCATTAAACACATGGTTTTCCGGCTGGTTAACAAGCTGGAGGACCTTATCACCAATGCGATATTTGATATCGCCAAACGCGATTTCCTTCCGTGTTCCATCAGGATTTGCGTTAAAAATTTCCTGTAAGATTTCATTTAATTTATCAATGCCTGCGGGACCTTTATACATCGGTGCCAGCACCTGGATATCCTTTGCCGTATACCCTTTTCTTTTAGCATTTGAAACAACCTGCTCAACAACGGCTGGAATTTGTGCCTGGGTGCATTTTATAAATGAACGGTCAGCCTGCTGGGCAGTGATATTAACAGGCAGCTTGCCCTTTTTCATTTCATGGGCTAATTCAATAATTGAAGACCCCTCTGCCTGGCGGTAAATGTCCGTCAATCTGACAGTAGGAATCCGTTCTGATCTCAGCAAGTCTTTTAGAACCTGTCCTGGCCCCACGGATGGAAGCTGATCTTCATCTCCCACTAAGATCACCTGAATATGATCAGGCAAAGCTTTAAATAATTGATTTGCCAGCCAAATATCCACCATAGATGTTTCGTCTACAATTAATATCTTGCCCTCTAAAGGATTTTCTTCATGATGATCAAAGCCTTCCGTGCCATTCCACCCAAGTAGCCTATGGATCGTAACAGCAGGCAAACCTGTGGATTCCGCCATTCTTTTTGCCGCTCTTCCCGTAGGAGCCGCCAGCAAAAATGGAAAAGTTTCTTCCTTTTTATAATCTTTAGGATTTAAGGAACAGCCATGCAATTCTGCATAAAGCTCAACAATCCCCTTAATAACCGTTGTCTTTCCTGTTCCTGGCCCACCGGTTAAAATAAGCATCGGAGACATTAATGCTGTTTGAATGGCCTCTTTTTGCGAAGGGGCATACTGTACTTTTATCCGTTCTTCCAGCTTCCCGAGCGCAAGCAAAAATTCCGATTCAGGAAATTGATCCTCATATTCTGTCTGCTTTAAGAGGCGTTTGATATTAGTCACAAGCCCTTTTTCGGAAAAATAAAGAGAGGGCAAATATAATTTTCTTTCTTCCACAATGATTTTGCCCTCTTCGCCAAGCTTCACGATTTCATTGGAAATATCAGCAAATTCAATCTGATCCCGTTTGTTTTCCTCCAAAAGCCCTTTTGTCCTTTGCAGGAGGTCTTTTGCTTCAACATAAACATGGCCAGCCTGCATCGACTCCGTCTCCAAAACATAAAGACTGGCTGCCCTGATCCGATCTGGATGATTCCCTGAAATCCCCAGCTGATAGCCGAGCTCATCCGCCCTGGCAAAACCTATCCCTTCCACATCTTCAACCAATTTATAGGGATTGTTTTGGATCACATCAATGGTTGTTTCTTTATAGACCTGATAAATTCTCATTGATAGCTGAGGACCAAACCCGTATTGGTTTAGGGCAATCATCGCCTGCTCGAGTCCTTGGTGCTCCATAAGTGTATCGTACAAGGATTTTGCCTTATCTGGCGGCAGACGCGGGATGCTATCAAGCAAAGAAGGTTCATTCAAGATTTTCGTAATAGCATTTTCCCCTAGGACTTCAACAATACTTTCAGCTGTTTTTTTCCCGATGCCTTTAAAAAGCTCACTGGATAGATAGCTAATTACGCCCTGTTTTGTTTGCGGAATATCTTTGCGATAATGACTGGCATGAAGCTGAAGGCCAAATTTCGGATGTTCCTTGAATTCTCCATAGAAAATATAGGTTTCCTGTTCATACACTTTCGGAAAATAGCCGGTGACGACCGCTTCTTTTTCCTCATAAACATGATTGGTTTCATCCACACGAATCCGTATAACCGTATACAAATTTTGCTCATTGTGAAAAATCGTCACAATCGGCCTGCCCTTGACATATTTCTTTTCTTGTTCTGAAAAAAGTTCAAGAGAACCCTGAACATCCTGCCTCTCCATCATTCTCGCCTCCTTCCGGTCAAAACAGATTTATTGTTCTTTCGCTTCCTCAATCATTTTTTTGCCATAGCCTGCAAGTAGATGATCCGGCTGAATTTCCAATGTTTTTTCAAAGTATGCCAGCGCCTTTTTCTCATCCTCTTTAAAGCCATAGGCAACGCCAAGATTATAGCAGGCATCCGCATGAGACGGATCTATTTCAAGACATCTTTCTAATTGGGAAATTGATTCATCTATAAAATTAAGCTTGGCTAGGCATAATCCATACTGGAATTGCGCTTGTGCATCTTCCTGATTTAATTCCGTGCTGCGCTGCAAATAAGGAAGGGCAAATTTCTGCTGATCAAGAGCTGCCAGCGTCATACCAAGCATGAAAAAAGTATCGCCGTTATTTAATCCTTTTTTCAGTGCTGTTTCAAACATGGTTTTTGCTTGTTCAAATGCTTGAAGTTCGTAATAAAGGCTGCCCGCACTATAATAAGCAGCGGCAGCATTCTCATCAAGCTCAATGGCTTTCTGGTAAAATTTCAGTGCCTTTTCAGTCTCTCCTACTACTGTTAAGACATTTCCAAAGTTAATATAAGAGGTAGGGTCTTGCGGATTATCCTCGATCGCTTCCATAAATACTTTCGCAGCGTCCTCCCATTTTCCTTCTTGCATATATTGAATACCTAACTGGTTTTTATCCAATGACAACACTCCATTTCTCTCAAAAAAGTATACCATATTCATGCTTCTATGAAAAAAAGGACTGTCCAATGTGTTTCCACTTAGACAGTCCCCGCTCCTATTTACCCCACATAATCTAGCCGCTTTTCATTTTTGTAAATTTCGTCGATCGTTCCGCCGCCAAGGCATTCATCGCCATTATAGAAAACAACGGCCTGCCCTGGTGTGACCGCTCTGATCGGCTGGTGGAAGATTACCTTTGCTTTGTTATCTTCCATTAGTTCAACGGTCACTTTATTATCAGGCTGACGGTACCTAAATTTAGCCGTACACTCAAACGATGCCGGTTTTTCTTTTTTGGATACCCAGCTTACATTGACTGCTGTAATGGAATCGGAGTAAAGCTTGTCATGGTGGAAGCCTTGTCCGACGTAAAGGAGATTTTTCTTAAGGTCTTTTCCAATCACAAACCATGGTTCTCCTGAGCCGCCGATGCCTAGGCCATGACGCTGTCCAATTGTATAATACATCAGACCGTCATGTTTCCCCATCACCTTGCCGTCAAAGGTAACCATATTGCCAGGCTGTGCTGGAAGATAGCCGCTTAAGAATTCCTTGAAGTTTCGTTCGCCGATAAAGCAAATACCTGTACTGTCTTTTTTCGAAGCTGTAGCCAATCCGGCTTTTAGGGCGATTTCACGCACTTTTGCTTTTTCGATATCCCCAATCGGGAACATGACTTTTTCAAGCTGATCCTGGCCCAATTGGTTAAGAAAATAGGTTTGGTCCTTATTTTCATCGACACCACGGAGCATTTTGTATTCTCCGTCGCGATAGGCAACTTGGGCATAGTGGCCTGTTGCCAAATAGTCTGCGCCAAGCTTCATGGCATGCTCTAAAAAGGCTTTGAATTTAATTTCCTTATTGCACATGACATCAGGATTCGGCGTTCTGCCTGCTTTATATTCATCCAGGAAATAGGTAAACACCTTATCCCAGTATTGTTTTTCAAAGTTAACGGCGTAGTACGGGATGCCGATCTGGTTGCACACGCGGATGACATCATTATAGTCTTCTGTCGCTGTACAAACGCCATTTTCGTCAGTATCATCCCAGTTCTTCATGAAAATCCCGATGACATCATACCCCTGTTCCTTTAACAAAAGCGCAGCAACAGAAGAATCAACACCACCGGACATTCCCACAACCACACGCGTATCCTTAGGATCCTTCTTCATCTATATCACCACATTTCTAAACAAAAAATTCTTTAACACTTTAACGTACCGGGGGTCAGGCCCCCAGCGGTTTAACGCATCACCGCAATGGGGGTCAGGCCCCCAATAGTTTAACGCGTTAAACGATGGACGATTTTGCTTGTTTCTTCAGCAGCCTTTTCGATTTGCTCCAGGGTGTTGGTAATTCCGAAGCTGAACCGAATGGAATTCTGCAGGCGCTCGTCGTTTTTTCCGTACATGGCGACAAGCACATGAGAAGGGTCAATAGAGCCTGCTGTGCATGCTGAGCCACTGGATGCCGCAATTTTGGCTAAATCCAAATTAACAAGCATTGCCTCCACATTTGTTCCTGGAAAGCTTAAGTTTAAAACATGCGGCAAAGAATAATCAAGCGATCCGTTTTGGCTATATTTAACACCATGATCTGTGAGCTTCTTCATGAAAGCTGATTTATATTCTTTATAGGTGCTCACCCTTTTTTCCATTTCGCTCTGTGCTATTTCCACAGCTTGTCTTAAGCCTGCAATGGAAGGAACATTTTCAGTGCCTGCCCGTCTTTTTCTCTCCTGCTCACCGCCGAACATGCGCGAGTACAGCGTGATGTCTTTATTGGCAAATAAAAACCCGATTCCTTTTGGACCGTTTATTTTATGGGCAGAAATGGACATCAAATCGATGCCCAGTTCCTTTACATTTATTTTTTCCAGCCCAAAAGCCTGAACTGCATCCGTGTGAAAAACTGCCTGATGGTCAGCCAAAATCTGACCAATTTCCTTTATTGGCTGAATCGTACCGACCTCGTTATTGCCATACATAACAGTCACAAGGATGGTATCATCTCTAAGCGCGTTTTTTACAGCTTCAGCTGAAATCCGTCCTTTATGATCTACAGGCAGATAGGTAACTTCAAAACCTTGCTTTTCAAGCTCCTGGCATGCGTGAAGGACGGCATGGTGTTCAATTTGTGTTGTAATAATATGTCTGCCATGCTGCTTGCTAGCTTCTGCTGTGCCAAAGATTGCATGGTTGTCAGCTTCGGTGCCCCCGCTTGTAAAAATAATTTCATTCACCTCGGCACCAATGCTTTTGGCAATAGCTGCTCTGCCCTCATCAACAATGTGACGGGCACTTCTTCCGAAAGAATGAATGCTTGACGGGTTCCCGAATTCAGTTTTCATTACCTCTGTCATTTTTTCGATGACGTTTGGGTGCATGGGAGATGTTGCCGCATGGTCAACATAAATTCTCTCCATCTGATTCACCTTCTTTATTTTTATCTCTACTTCTAGTAATGCCTAAATATAGAACATATAACCCTCTGTTGAGCCATCATCCGCATAATTGGCAAGGTCTTCTAGGGTGGTTCCATCTAAAACCTCTTTTACTGCATCGCGGATTCTCATCCATAGATGTTTTTTTGCAGGCTCTTCATTTTCAATTCCTTCCACTGGGCTAATGGGCCCTTCAAGGACGCGGATAATATCTCCAGCCGTGATTTTTTCAGGGCTCTCACCTAAAATATAGCCGCCATACGCTCCACGAATGCTTTTTACCAAGCCAGCATTCCGTAATGGCGCGATTAACTGCTCTAGATAATGCTCAGAAAGGTCATTCATCTGGGCAATTGATTTTAAGGAAATTGGACCCTCTCCATATTTCTTTGCTAGTTCCATCATAATTGTTAAGCCATAGCGGCCCTTAGTCGAAATTTTCATGAACTGACACCTCTATCTTTTTCATTGATAACAAGGATATCCTTTCTCTTTTTCATCCTTGATAAAAATCGCTCTGTTAACGCCTTGCATTGCGGTATAGCAACCCCGGCAATTGGCCCAAGCAGTAAACCGATAATCACGGTTCCCCAAAAAACAGGGCCGCCAAGCAGCCATCCAATAATCAAAACAACAATTTCCATTACGCCTCTGACATGGCCGATCTTCCAGCCTGTTTTCGATGTTAAGGCAATCATCAGACTATCTCTGGGACCTGCACCAAACTGGGCTGATATGTAAGTCCCCATGCCATAGCAGCAAATGACTAAACCAGAAAGAAACATAACCAGCTTGCCAATTAATGACGAAGGTGTTTGCATAAAAGGCAGCCATAGATAAAAATCCATAAATAAGCCAATAAGAATCATATTTAAAAAGGCTCCCATTTTCGGGAATTCCTTCAGGATCAGCGAGGAAGCAGTTAATATGGCCAACCCAACAATAATGGACCAGCTTCCTATAGTCAGACCAAGCTGATAATATAGTCCAACGTGAAGGACATCCCAAGGTGAAACCCCTAAATCCGCAACAATCAGTAATACGATGCCAAGACTCATCAGCAGCAAGCCAATGACAAAGACAAAAAATCTTGCACCTATCTGCCCGCTTATTTTATTATTCATTTGCCTTTTCTCCCCGCCATAGGCATATTCTTAGTATTTAGATAGACTTTTGTAATTATAGCATATTTGCCAAGGATAAATCATTTAGTCCATACTTTATTTATGGTATGTTTAATGAATAATGTGTCAGCTACTGGAGTGATTGATTTGAGCATAAAACCATTAGCCTACCGGATGCGGCCTCGGACTATTGAAGAGATTATCGGGCAGGAGCATCTAGTAGCAGAAGGAAAAATTATCAGCCGAATGGTAAAGGCAAAACAGCTTTCATCCATGATACTATATGGACCCCCAGGTATCGGAAAAACATCGATTGCCAGCGCGATTGCCGGAAGCACCCGTTATGCATTTCGGACTTTAAACGCGGTAACCAATAATAAAAAGGATATGGAAGTTGTCGCAGCCGAGGCAAAAATGTCTGGAAAGGTCATTCTTTTATTAGACGAGGTACATCGTCTTGATAAGGCTAAGCAGGATTTTCTTTTGCCTTATTTAGAAAATGGGATGATTACAATGATTGGGGCAACAACAAGCAATCCCTATCATGCCATCAATCCGGCAATCAGAAGCCGATGCCAGATATTTGAATTGAAGCCTTTGGCTGTTGAAGATATTAAAAAGGCTCTAAAGAGGGCAATTGAGGATGAAGAACGCGGTCTTGGCGAAAAAAATATTAACATTTCAGACGAAGCTCTTACCCATTTAGCAACAGCATCAAATGGAGATGTTAGAAGCTCGTTGAATGCTTTGGAGCTCGCCGCTTTGTCGACAGAGCCTGATGAAGCAGGGATCATACAAATTGATTTACAGACGGCAGAAGAATGCATTCAAAGAAAAAGCCTGACCTATGATAAAGATGGGGATGGACATTATGATGTGATTTCTGCCTTTCAAAAGTCTATCCGCGGAAGTGACGTGAATGCTGCCCTGCATTACTTAGGAAGATTAATAGAAGCAGGAGATCTGCAGAGTATCAGCAGGCGCCTCATTGTCATTGCTTATGAGGATGTTGGACTAGCTTCACCGCAAGCTGGGGCTAGAACACTCGCTGCTATAGAAACCGCAGAAAGACTGGGCTTTCCGGAAGCAAGAATTCCGCTTGCCAATGCGGTGATTGAGCTTTGTCTGCTGCCTAAATCAAACTCGGCTATTATGGCCATTGACTCGGCTATTGCAGATATCCGCACTGGAATTAGCGGCGAAGTGCCGGATCATTTAAAAGATGCCCACTACAAAGGTGCGAAAGAGCTCGGCAGAGGAATCGACTATAAATATCCGCATGACTATGAATCAGGCTGGGTCAAACAGCAATACCTGCCAGACCGGATCAAAAACAAAATCTATTACCAGCCAAAGAAAACAGGCAAATTTGAACAGGCCTTGGCAGGAATCTATGCCAATTTGCAAAAATAGTAATACTTTACCACTCTAACGCGATGGGGGTCAGTCCCCCGGCGCTTTAAAGCAGCGGGGGACTGACCCCCATTCCTTTAAAGCGTTAAACTGCTACTGCTGTTTGTTATTTATTTTCGTCGCTGACTCGTGTAATTTTGATGTCCTTTAGCAGGTTATTGACGACGTAGCTTGCCATGATGAGACCAGCCACGGATGGGCAGTAGGCATTGGAGGACGGCGGCATTTTAGCTTTGCGGATTTCTGCATCGTCTTTTCCAACTACCTTGCGGACATCTTCGCGAATCACTATCGGGCTTTCATCAGAAAAGACAACCGGTATCCCCTTACGGATTCCATCCTTTTTCAAGCGTGTGCGAATCACTTTGGCAATCGGATCTGTATGGGTTTTTGAAATATCTGCAATCCGGAAACGGGTAGGATCTGTTTTATTAGCCGCTCCCATACTTGAAATCATTGGAATATTTCTTTTCAAGCATTCCTTCATTAAATGGATCTTGTAAATAATCGTATCTGACGCATCTACAACAAAATCGAGTTTATGAGCAAAAATTTCCTCATATGTTTCTTCTGTGTAAAACATCTTCAGAGCAACCACTTCACATTCAGGGTTGATATCCTTAATTCTTTCTTTCATTAAATCCGCTTTTGGCTGACCAACGGTTGACAGCAACGCAATAATTTGCCGGTTCACATTCGTAATATCTACATCATCTTTGTCTATAAGAACCAGCTTTCCTACACCAGATCTAGCAAGCGCCTCTGCTGCAAAGGTACCGACACCGCCGACCCCAAGCACAGCGACGGTACTGTTTTTCATGATGTCTAATCCCTCTGTGCCAATCGCAAGCTCATTTCTTGAAAATTGATGCAACATCTATCTCAGCTCCAAACTTTATCAATTCATTTCTTTATCTTTTTCCCGTTAACGAATATATCATACTTTTTTGTCAAAATGCATAGTAAAAACAAAAAATCCATACTAATTTAGTATGGATTGATTAAACGTATGTATGGGAAAGAGTCCCAATCGTGCCGTCGCTTTAGGATGCCTTCGTTTGAACCCGCACTCAGCAGGTGGGTGTCCTGTTCATGCTTTTGTAAGTCCCCCATCCATAGGGGCATGTACGCTGCATTGAAACTCGAGACTCCCGAAGGAAATGTGTTCGGTCAAACTTCAGGTTACACAACGAACACATCAGGACTCTTTCTGAATTAATTGTATTTTATCACAGGATGTTAACGCTTTCAATAAAATAAGAATAGGAAAAATATACCTTTTTAATATAAAAGGAGCAGCCAGTGCTGCCCCTTTTATCCTGCTTATTTATTTCTTAGCCATTTTTAATTTTAAGTTTAGTTCATTTAGCTGTGCTTCGCTGACCTCTCCAGGAGCGTCCGTTAACAGGTCGCTTGCACTTGCTGTTTTAGGAAAGGCAATCGTGTCGCGAAGATTCGTTCTTCCAGCCAGCAGCATAACAAAACGGTCTAGACCCAAAGCAATTCCGCCATGCGGAGGTGTTCCGTATTCAAAAGCGTCCAGCAAGAAGCCAAATTGTTCATATGCCTCTTCTTTAGAGAAGCCGAGGGCTTTGAACATTTTTTCCTGAACATTCTTCTCAAAAATACGCAAAGATCCGCCGCCAAGCTCATAGCCATTTAACACAATGTCATAGGCTTGTGCTTTCACTTTGGATGGATCTGTTTCAAGCAGCGGCAAGTCTTCTCTTACAGGCATTGTAAACGGATGGTGGGCAGCAAAATAACGTCCCGCTTCATCGTCATACTCAAGCAATGGCCAATCCGTTACCCAAAGGAAATTAAACTTGCTCTGATCAATAAGGTCAAGTTCTTTTCCAAGCTTAAGGCGCAGTGCGCCAAGAGAATCGGCAACCACATTTTTCTTATCGGCAACAAACAACAGTAAATCGCCTTTTTCTACAGATAGCACGGAAGTAAATGCTTTTTGCTCGTCTTCCGTAATGAACTTGGCAATCGGTCCTTTTAGTCCATCCTCTTCAGCTTTTAGCCAGGCAAGGCCTTTTGCACCATAGACAGCAGCAAATTCAGTTAAGGCATCAATATCCTTTCTTGAATATTTCTCCCCGCCCTGCTTCACATTGATGGCCTTTACTTGTCCTCCTGAAGACACAGCACCTGCGAATACCTTGAAGCTTGAATCCTTAACGATTTCAGATACATCTGTCAGCTCCATATCAAATCTTGTATCAGGCTTATCTGAACCATACCGGTCCATAGCTTCCTGATAGGTTAAGCGAGGGAATGGAGTTTGCACCTCTATCCCTTTTACTTCTTTCATGACTTTTCCCATCATTCTTTCCATCATGCCCATAATATCTTCCTGGCTTAAAAAGCTCATTTCAATATCGACTTGTGTAAATTCAGGCTGGCGGTCTGCACGCAGGTCCTCATCACGGAAACAGCGGGCAATCTGGTAATAGCGCTCAAATCCTGAAACCATTAATAGCTGTTTAAAAATTTGCGGTGATTGCGGCAATGCATAGAATTCTCCTGGGTGAACACGGCTTGGAACAAGATAATCACGTGCACCTTCTGGCGTGCTCTTTGTTAAGATTGGTGTTTCAACATCAAGAAAGCCTTCGCCATCAAGAAAGTCCCTGATCGTTTTTGTTACCTGGTGACGCATTTTTAATGTTTCAAACATCACTGGTCTTCTTAGGTCCATATAACGGTATTTAAGACGAACATCTTCTGAAACGTCTGTTTTATCTTCAATCATGAATGGCGGTGTTTTTGCTTCATTTATAATCGTAATTTTTTCAGCAAAAATTTCAATACGGCCTGTTTTAAGATTTTCGTTAAAAGTTCCTTCCTGACGGGCTACAACTTCACCCTGGATGTCAATTACATATTCACTTCTTATTTTGTCAGCAATCTCCAGTGCTTCCTTTGAAATCTCCGGATTAAAAACGACCTGAATGATCCCAGTGCGGTCACGAAGATCAACAAAGATGACTCCTCCTAAATCACGTCGTCTTTGCACCCAGCCTTTTAACGTTACCTTTTCACCGATAGCGGCTTCTGTCACTTCCCCGCAGAAGTAGGTTCTCCCAAACATGTTTATTCCTCCCGATTGTTTAACTCTGAGAACTTTTCAATAAATTGATCAAGATTGACTTCCATTTGTTCTCCAGTTTCCATAAATTTAAGATTAATTTTATTTGCTTTCAGTTCATCTTCGCCTAAAACAGCGACATACTTGGCATGCAGTCGATCAGCTGCTTTGAACTGGGCTTTAATTTTTCGATCAAGGTAGTCTCTTTCAGCAGAATAGCCTGCCAAACGCAGCTTTTGCAGCAGGCCGACTGTGTAATCCTTAGCTTCATCGCCTAAGGATACAAGATAGCAGTCAAGCTGATTGCCAAGCTCCAGTTCAACCTGTTCAGCGTTCAATGCAGCAATAAAACGTTCTATACTCATAGCGAAACCAATTCCAGGTGCTTCTGGACCGCCAATTTCTTCGGTTAATCCATTGTAGCGGCCACCTCCGCAAAGGGTCGTAATCGCGCCGAAGCCTTCCGCATCACTCATAATTTCAAAGGCTGTGTGGTTGTAATAGTCGAGGCCGCGTACAAGATTAGAATCGACTACAAAAGGGATGTCAAGATCATTAAGGTATTTCTGAACCTTTTCAAAATAATTCTTTGACTCCTCATTTAGGTAATCAATAATGGATGGTGCCGTTTTCATCAGCTCATGGTCACGATCCTGTTTACAGTCGAGTATGCGCATTGGATTTTTTTCCAGTCTGCTTTGACAATCAGAACAGAACTCGCCAATTCTTGGTTTGAAGTGGTTAACCAAGGCTTCACGATGTGCATTGCGGCTCTCCTTATCTCCTAAGCTGTTAATGACAAGCTTTAATTTCTTTAAGCCCATCTCTTTGTATAGAGACATTGCTAAGGAGATAACTTCCGCATCAATGGCTGGATCAGAACTTCCAATCGCTTCAACGCCAAACTGAACAAATTGGCGGTATCTTCCTGCCTGCGGGCGTTCATAACGGAACATTGGCCCCATATAATAAAGCTTTACAGGCTGATTCGCATCACCGTACATTTTATTTTCGACAAAGGAGCGAACAACCGCTGCTGTTCCTTCCGGGCGTAATGTCAGACTGCGTTCGCCGCGGTCCTCAAAGGTATACATTTCTTTTTGGACGATGTCTGTTGTATCACCGACACTGCGCAGAAATAGCTCTGTATGCTCAAAAATCGGTGTTCTGATTTCTTTGTATTGAAATTTCGCGCAAATTTTTCTCGCTGTTTCTTCGATAAGCTGCCATTTTTCTACTTCTCCAGGGAGAATGTCCTGCGTTCCCCTTGGTATTCGAATAGACGCCATTTTCTTTCCTCCTATTGCAACTTTATGTAAATACATAAAAAAGCTCTCGTCCCTTGTATACAATACAAGGGACGAGAGCTTGATATTTTTCCCGTGGTGCCACCCTAGTTGAGGATTATTCTGCTGCGGATAAAATCCATCAGTGAAAAAACGTAATCCTCCTCTTTGACAGTTAACGCCTGTAAACGTCCGTCTCCTACTAAAAGCTTGCTTTTTTCAGAGAGGATCCTACGAAGTGTTCTTTCATTAAATCATCATGCAGAAATGCTTTCAGCCCAAGGCATTTCTTCTCTTTCCATGTGGGGCTTAACTACTCTTCTTCATCATCGGATACTATTTGCCTTTTATATTTATATAATGATACGAATCAACTCGAATAATGTCAATAGGTATTTCTAAGAACGTTCCAAATGTTTTTTCAGCTTCCTTATATCCCTTACAGACAGGCCGAATTCTGAAGCTAGCTCAACCATATTAGAACTTTGCTCTTTTTGGAGAAAATCATGAAAATCCACACCAAAAAGCTTGTTTTCTCCCTTTTGTATGTCCAGCCCTTTATCGCCAAATCTCATTTTCATCATCCTTTTTTTCTTGAAGTCCTTTCTATTCTTCCCAAAAAATGCGAAAATCTTTCTTGTAGATGAAAGAGACTTTGAAAAAATAGGGTGTATGGTAAAGAACTTTGTTGTTTTTAAAACTGGTTGATCGTAGCGGAGGGCACGTAGACTCCTGGGGGATCAGCGTTGAAGTGAGACCCCACAGACGCGAAAGCGGCGAGGAGGCTCACAAAACGCCCCCCGGAAAGCGAAGTGCCCGGAGCGCAGATCAACGTCTATTTTTACTCGCTTAACAAAAATCAGTTTTTTTGAAGGAAATCTGTTTTTTAATAGAGAAGTATTTAAAGTGGGAGACTTTCGCAAAAAAGGAGAAAGGAGGCTTTTCATTGCCAAGAAAGAAATCATACCTTATGATCCTAAGCCTAATTCTTCTTATAGGATCATTTATGCCTTTGCAGCGCGCGCATGCAGCAGGACCAACTGTGAAAATTGCCACTGATATTTTAAATGTCAGAAAAGGGCCTGGTCTAAGCTATCCTGTAGTAGCAAAGGCGCAAAGAGGAGAAAGCTATGTTTTCCTGGGAGAAAAAGATGATTGGGTACAAATTCAATTAGGTAATGGCTCTAAAGGCTGGGCAGCCAGCTGGCTTGTGATTAAGGAAAATAGCAATCGTAATAATTCTTCTATTAGCAAAAATCAGACCGCACGTGTACTCACAGATGGATTAAGGGTCCGGACGGGCCCTGGCACCGATTACCGAATTATTGGATCGGTCAATAAAGGGGATCATTTTAAACTGCTGTCACAAAAAGGAGAATGGATTGAAATCTCCTATCAAGGCAACAGCGCATGGATCAGCGGTGAGTTTATTGACACAGCACAAGCGTCACAAAACACGGTTAGTGCTGAAAAGCCAGCTGAGAAAGTACAAGAAAAGCAAAGTGATGCAGCAGGTCAGACGGCAACGGTAACTGCATCCGTACTGACAGTCAGAAATGAAGGATCCCTAAATAGTAAAGCTGTTGGCACTGTAGCCAAAGGGGAAAAATTCGAAATCATCGAGGAAGCCAATAACTGGACAAAAATTGAGTATCAAAAAGGATCATTCGGCTGGGTTGCCAGCTGGTATCTAAATAAATCAGCCGGGAACGAACAGACTCCTCCTGAAAAGGTCAAAGATGGAACATTGCAAATCCTGCATGATGGCTCAAACATTAGAAAAGAAGCGAACACAGCCTCTCCAGTAGTTCAGAGGGCCAACCAGGGAGAAACTTTCGCAATTAAAGGGGTTAAAAACGATTGGTATGAAATCGAGCTTGCCAATGGGGAGAGCGGCTTTATTGCCGGATGGATTGTTACCCTTAGCGGGACAACCCTTCCAAGCGTTCAAAGACCTGGTTCAAAAGCTGGCTTAGCAAATAAGAAGATCATCATTGACCCTGGACATGGCGGGCAAGATAATGGAACGACAGGAAATGGCGGGACCCTGGAAAAAAACCTAACTTTAAAAACCGCACAGCTTCTTTACGAAAAATTAAGGGCAGCTGGAGCTAATGTCATTCTGACAAGGAACAATGATACATACATCCCTTTGTCTTCTAGGGTCTATGCGTCACATTACCATAATGCAGACGCCTTTATCAGTATTCATTATGATAGCATCGCAGACCAAAGTGTAAGAGGGATGACCACCTATTACTATCATTCCTTCCAAAAAAATCTTGCGGCCGCCGTTCATTCTTCAGTGAATTCAACAGTGAACTTAAGTGACCGCCGCTACAGATTTGGAGACTATTATGTTTTAAGAGAAAATATGAGAAATGCAATACTGCTGGAGCTTGGCTATTTAAGCAGCCCCGCTGAAGAGATGCTGGTTACTTCAGGACAATTTCAAGATCAAGTAACATCAGGAATCTATCAGGGTCTAGTGAATTACTTTGGCCGCTAATCCAAAAACAAAAGAGGTTAGAATCAAATCCGATTCTAACCTCTTTTTTATATTTACTTGCTTTCTATGATTAATGTAACAGGGCCGTCATTGGTCAGCTGAACATCCATCATAGCGCCAAATTTACCTGTCTCTACCTTCAATCCTTTTTCACGCAAGAATTCATTGAACGCTTCATAGATCGGCAATGCATGATCCGGTCTAGCCGCTTCAATAAAGCTTGGCCTTCTGCCTTTCCGGCAGTCCCCATATAAGGTAAATTGGGAAACAGAAAGAATTTCCCCACCTTTATCAAGGATAGACAGATTCATTTTTCCTGACTCGTCCTCAAAAACACGGAGACCCGCAATTTTTTCAGCAAGGAATCGAGCATCCTCCAGGCTGTCGTCATGGGTAACACCAACTAAGAGAACAAAACCCTTTTCGATGCTGCCGACTATTTCACCTTCAACCGTAACACTTGCTTTTTTGCTTCTTTGTACAACAACACGCATTTATCTAATACCCCTTAATTCATTATTCGGCGAACAGCATAAACATCGGGAATTTGTTTTATCCGTTCTACCACCTTTTGCAGGTGAGCAACATTATGAATCGCAATGGTCATATTGATAGTGGCTGCCTTGTTTCGATCAGATCTGCCTGAAACCGCTGATATATTCGTTTTCGTTTCGTTAACAGCCTGCAGTACTTCATTTAGCAGCCCGCGGCGATCATAGCCGGTGATCTCAATTTCAACATTATATTCCTTCCGGTCACTTAAGGCCGTCTCCCATTCGACTGGAATCAATCTTTCCTTAGCGTCATCGGTATTTATATTTGTACAATCCGAACGGTGAACAGAAACACCGCGGCCTTTTGTAATAAATCCGACAATTTCGTCTCCAGGCACCGGATTACAGCAGCGGGAAAGCCGGATTAATAAGTTATCAATTCCGGAAACCCGAACCCCTGATTCGCGTTTTTTATTTTGCGGGAAGGACCTTAATTCAGAAACCGCATTCGTAATATTGGCAGTTGCCTGCTCTAAATCGCGCTTTTTTCGCCATTTCTCCGTTAAGCGGTTTGCAACCTGCAGAGCCGTAACCCCATTGTAGCCTACAGCTGCATACATATCTTCTTCATTGGTAAAATTAAATTTTTCCGCGACTCTTTTGATATTATCTGGCGTTAGGATTTCCTTTAAATCAAAATCCAGATTCTTAATTTCCTTTTCAACCAGCTCTCTGCCCTTTTCAACATTTTCTTCCCGTCTTTGCTTTTTGAAAAATTGTCTTATTTTATTTTTTGCTTGGGAAGTTTGGGCAAGTTTGAGCCAATCCTTGCTTGGGCCGTACGAGTGCTTGGAGGTTAAAATTTCAATGATATCGCCAGTTTTCAGCTTATAATCAAGAGTGACCATTTTGCCGTTCACCTTTGAACCAATGGTCTTATTTCCAATTTCAGAATGAATCCGATAGGCAAAATCAATTGGTACAGAACCGGCAGGCAGCTCAATAACATCCCCTTTTGGTGTAAAGACAAAAACCATATCGGAAAATAAGTCAATCTTTAGCGATTCCATGAATTCCTCAGCATTTACTGAGTTATCCTGGAATTCAAGAATTTCCCGGAACCATGTAAATTTATTTTCAATGGATGAACTGTCATCGATCTTTTTGCCTTCTTTATACGCCCAATGGGCAGCAATACCGAATTCAGCAATCCGGTGCATTTCAAATGTGCGGATCTGTACTTCAAGCGGCTCTCCCTTAGGGCCAATGACTGTTGTATGAAGGGATTGATACATATTTTGCTTTGGCATTGCAATATAGTCTTTAAACCGGCCCGGCATTGGACGCCAGCATGTATGAATAATCCCGAGTACCGCATAGCAATCTTTAATGCTGTTCACGACAATTCGAACGGCAAGCAAATCATAGATTTCATTGAACTGCTTATTTTGTAAGGCCATTTTTCGGTAGATGCTGTAAATATGCTTAGGCCGGCCTGAAATATCAGCTTTGATAGATACGTCATTTAATCGGCCGCGCATCTCCTGGATAACCTCGTCCAAATATAGCTCCCGCTCGGCGCGTTTTTTCTTCATCAGATTAACAATTCGATAGTATTGCTGCGGATTTAAATATCTTAAAGCCGTATCTTCCAGTTCCCATTTGATTTTGGAAATCCCCAAACGGTGGGCAAGAGGAGCAAAAATTTCTAATGTTTCATTGGAAATTCTTCGCTGTTTTTCTGCCGGAAGATGCTTTAACGTTCGCATGTTATGAAGCCTGTCTGCCAGCTTAATAAGGATCACGCGGATATCCTGTGCCATAGCGACAAACATTTTTCGGTGGTTTTCCGCCTGCTGTTCTTCCTTCGATTTGTATTTAATTTTTCCAAGCTTAGTCACGCCGTCGACAAGCATCGCAATTTCTTCGTTGAATGTTTCTTTTATATCATCTAAAGTCACTTCGGTATCTTCAACCACATCATGAAGGAAACCAGCCGCCAATGTGGAAGGATCCATTTCTAAATCTGCTAAAATGCCTGCAACCTGTATAGGATGGATGATATAAGGCTCACCCGATTTTCTATATTGTTCACGATGGGCATGCTTTGCAAACTCATATGCTTCCTTCACTTGAGCCACATGCTCATCATTTAAATATAATTTTGTCCTGTCGATGACTTGTTCGGCGGTCAGAACATGATCGTTCGCCATGGGATCACCTTTTATCAATAAATTTTTTTCTCTTATGCCATTTCCGTTTATAGTTACATAATATATATAAGGCCAAAATTAGAATGATTGTTACTATTATCGAAAAAAAAAACGAATATGTAAAGGGAAAGCAATGAATTTTAAGAAAAAATAAGAAGTTTGTCGAAAAATGAAAAGCGCTGAAGCTGACAATTTTCGAAACAGAAAATATTTATTTCTGATAAAAATAGAAAAAAGAGCGCCAGCCTGACGCTCTAATCTAATGAAATTAGTATTGCATTAATGTAAGAATATCATATTTTCCAAGCTTTTTGCGGCCATCCAGATAAGATAATTCGATGAGGAAAGCAATCCCTGCAACTACACCGCCAAGCTCTTCTACCAGCTTAATCGTTGCTTCAATGGTTCCGCCTGTAGCAAGCAGGTCATCTGTAATGAGAACGCGCTGTCCCGGCTTAATGGCATCCTTATGAATGGTTAGAACATCCTTGCCATACTCAAGACCGTAATCCACTTTGATCGTTTCACGAGGAAGCTTTCCTTCCTTTCTGACTGGTGCAAAACCAACTCCAAGTGAATAGGCAACAGGACAGCCAATGATAAATCCGCGTGCTTCTGGGCCAACAACTAAATCAATTTGCTTTTTGCGGGCATATTCCACAATTTGGTCTGTTGCGTACCGATAAGCATCTCCGTTATCCATTAATGTCGTAATATCTTTAAATTGAATGCCTGGTTTTGGCCAATCCTGGACAATGGTAATGTATTTTTTTAAGTCCATGTTATTTTAATGCCTCCTCAATTTTTGCAGAACCTTTAATAATTTCATCAAACCAGCTTCTTAATTGCTGGTATGAAGAGTACAGCAGCTCGTTTTCAAGCACAGATTGCAATCGTCTTTGCTCATAAATTTGAGATTCTGATAAATCATGCTTCTTTGCTGAATGATTAATAGAAACGACGCCATTATCCATTTTAACAAATTCTAATTCTGAAAACACTTGATACATAAAGTTAATCGTTTCTGTGCTCCAGCCCTTTAATTTAGCAAGATCACTCCCATATCTCTTTAAATCAATGGGTCCTTTTTTCACCAAAAAGGCATAGAACCATTTAAAATGTTCTCTTGTTGGAAGGATGCTAAAGAATGCGCTGTTTTCTTTATAAAAATGCGCGTAGATCCTTGCTGGGTTTTTTCCAAAAAATAAAGAAGTGAGCAGCTCTTTTGATTGGGGCAAATCTGCTAATACAATATATTCATTTTCAATATTAACTTTCATTGCTTCATCTATCGTTTGTATTTTTACCATATTTGGGCCAGCATATGTTTGAAACTTAGCTATATTATCCTCGTTGAAGACAAACCACTTCCCCTTATTGCCAGGGACATGATCTATTAGCTTTTCAAACTGTCTCAAACCCCGTATATCAAACAGCTGCCATTGTGTAATAGCAACGTCCTGCAGAAACATTTGCGGCTTTCGCATGTTATTCCAATCATTTATTGACAGTTCCCCAATCATTGAAATCTTAGCATCAGGCGAAATTTCCTCATAAAGGGAACCAAGTCCAAAACCTACACCATCCAAGGTGTTTCCAGCGTTTTCAACGGACAGTTTTAAGTGATTTTTATCTGAGCCGATCTTTTTTAGGCTTGAAATATTGACATCTTTTATTAAAACTTTCGGTTTTGGATTATCCGTACCATACGGGGCGAGCATCTGCATTTGTTCAATGGATGCTAAATCGACATCGCCTAAATTAATTTCAGCATCAAGGACGGTAAGCGGGATAAAATCATCCTCATTCAGCTGCTGCTTTGCCGCCTGATTGAGCCTGTTGCGAAGTTCTTCCACATGCTCAATCCTTAATGTCATACCAGCAGCCATTGGATGGCCGCCAAAATGGGGCAAAATATCCCTTGATTGAGACAGGTTTTTGAACAAATCAAATCCTGGAATACTTCTTGCAGAGCCCTTTGCCAGTCCCTTTTCTAAGTCAAAGCTTAAAACAATAGCCGGTCTGTAGTATTTTTCTGTAAGCTTTGATGCAACAATTCCGACCACACCAGGGTTCCAGCCCTCTTTCCCAATGACTAAAACAGCATTCTCCTCAACCGGAAAATGTTCTTCTACTTCCCGAAAAGCTTCTTCCGCAATTTGCTGAACAATTGCTTGGCGGTCTTTATTTAATTGGTCAATTTCTTCAGCAATCATACTGGCCTCAGACGAATCCTCTGTCAGCAATAAGTCAACAGCCGGATCTGCACTATCCAATCTTCCGGCAGCATTCAAACGCGGGGCAATGAAAAAACCAATTGTCTCCTCATTAATAGCCGATATGTCGGCTCCCGACTTTTTCAATAATGCTTTTAGACCAGGATTCGAAGTTGACCTTAAGTTTCTAATACCTTTTTTCGCTATCAGGCGATTTTCGCCGGTTAAAGGAACAAGATCGGCAATTGTTCCAATCGCAGCCAGTTCAAGCAAATGCTCTGGAACTTTCCCATACAAGGCATGTGCTAATTTAAATGCAACGCCAACACCAGCTAGTTCCCGGAAAGGGTATTGGCTATCCGGAAGTTTCGGATGAATGATTGCAAGAGCTTCAGGCAGCTCAGGTCCAGGTTCGTGATGGTCAGTAATAATTAAATCCATATTTAATTGTTTAGCAGCCTTTGCTGGATCAATGGCAGCGATTCCTGTATCTACTGTTATTATCAGCTTAATCCCAATATCTGAAGCATATTCAAAAGCAGGAATATTGGGGCCATAGCCTTCTGTAAAGCGGTTCGGTATGTAGAATTGGACATCGGCTCCAAGTTCTGTAAGCGTTCTCATCATGACAGTTGTACTTGTTACACCATCTGCATCATAGTCGCCAAAGATTAAGATCGGTTCCTTTAAATCAATAGCTGTTTTAATCCGGTCAACAGCTCTGTCCATATCTTTTAATTGAAATGGATCGTGAAGTTCCAACCCTTCATCAAATAAGAAGTTCCTTGCGGATTCAACCGTACCCATTCCGCGGTTTACCAGAAGTGCTGCTGCAAGAGGAGCAATATTCAGTTCCCGGACAAGCAGGTCTTCTTTTTCTTTATCTGTTTCCCGAACAATCCAGCGTGATTTTGAATTTAACATTTGTTCACCCCTTTAGCTTTTTCATTATACAAGAGGGGCCCCCAGGGTTTCAATGACAAAAGATAGAAGCCAAAAAAAGAAACAGCGTCATCCGCTGTTCAATCGTCTTCCTCATCTTCATTATAAGGGTTTATGTGAACAAATACATTATGGACGTTTTCCATTTTCAATAATTTTTTCTTTACTTTTTTGCCGATACGATGACCTTCTTCAACCGTCATATGCGGGTCCACTGATACTTTGATATCGACAATGACATAATATCCATGCACACGTGCATGGAGCTCTCCGATTTTTCTTACCCCTTCAATCTCTAGTGCAGCCTTTTTTAATTCCACAGAATCGTCATCACCGAGAACATGGTCAAGCGTATTATTGATGGATTCCTTGCCTAAGGACCAGGCCATTTTTAAGATCATTAATGCTACAACTACTCCTGCCACTGGGTCGGCGTACTCCAGCCATTCAATTCCAAGCTTGCCTCCTAATACAGCAAATCCAATTCCGACCAAAGCAGCAAGAGAGGAATACACATCCGAGCGGTGCTCATATGCATTTACAATTAACGCGTCACTATTCAGCTCTTTCCCTAGTTTATATTTATAGCGAAATAGAGCCTCTTTGACCACAATAGAAATAATGACAGCCACGATTGCCACCGTTTTTGGTGCCTCGATCGGAGTAAAGAATGCCGAAAAAGATGACTTGCCAATTTCAATTCCTACAATGAATAGGAGTACAGCTACAATAATTGCCGCAATGGACTCCGCTTTCCCGTGTCCATAGGGATGATCCTTATCCGGAGGCTGTTTCGCAGCTCTTAAACCTAAATAAACAGCAAATGATCCCGCAACATCGGATGCAGAGTGGACAGCATCCGCAATAAGCGCGCGGCTCCCTGAATAAATGCCTATTGCTCCTTTTAATATGGCAAGAGCAACATTAATCACAATCCCAAGTACAGCAGCAAATTCTGCCTTTTTAAAACGGTCCTGATTACTCAACACGAAACTTCCTTCCTCACTTAAGCTTATCCATAGTTTGTCCTTTTTCGTTTGATTATGAGCAAAAAAAACCTCAGGATTTCCCCTGAGGTTTTAACCTTCTTATTAAACTTGCGGTTCATCGCTCCATGTGCGTTTTTCTTTCACTGTTTTGATTGTGCCCTTTTTCTTTAATTCCCTGCATTTCCACACAAACCATATTTGTGCAGCAAGGAAGATGGAAGAATAGGTACCTGCTATTGTACCAATCAGCAATGCAATAGAGAAGTTGCGAATTGATTCACTTCCGAAGATTAGCAGGCCTAATATCGCAATGATAACGGTAAGAACCGTATTAATGGAACGGCCCATTACTTGACGAAGTCCTTTATTGACAACCTCAGCAATGTCCTCAACCGTCTTCAGACGTTTTTTCTTATGGAGCATTTCCCTGATTCGGTCATAGGTAACAATTGTATCATTAATTGAATAACCAACAACCGTCAAGATAGCGGCAATGAAGGTGATGTCAACCTCTAAACGAGTAATGCTAAAGAAAGCAACAATAAAGAAGGAATCGTGCAGCAAGGCAAGCACTGCCGGTATAGCCATGATCATTTCAAAACGAATCGTTACATAAATAATAATGCCTACTGCTGCAATAGCCAGTGCAATCAATGCATTTTTTGCAAGCTCTTTTCCGATTGTCGGCGACACAGTGCTTACATTTGGATCGGCGCCAAAGGACTTATGGAAGCCGGTCTTTAAATCAGCAATCTCATCCTTAGTTAATACACCTTTTAGTCTTGCGACACCAATATTTTTTTCTTCACCAGAAATGACAATATCGTCTGCCTGAATATCATACTTAGCAAGCTCTTCCTGTAAGTCTTGCTTTGTAATGGATTCATTGGCCATAATTTCGATGCGCGTTCCGCTTGAAAAATCAATGCCTAAATTCAAGCGGAAAACGGCTAATAAAATGATGCCAATAATGATATAGACGATAGAAAATGTAAAGAACTTTTTTCTATGTTTAACAAAGTCAAATTTATCAAACTTTGTTGTTAAATCATGTGTATCCACATTTTCAGCAATGTTATGAACGTCTTCTTTCTTGACCCCAAACCAGCTGAGTTTTTTGTTAAAGAAATTACTGTTCACCCAAAGTCCAAGCAGTAATCTGGAACCGTAAACCGCTGTCAGGAAGCTCACAACAATACTTAGGATCAGCATGGTTGCAAATCCTTTAACAGAGCTTGTACCATACGCAAATAATACACCGGCAGCAAGAATGGTAGTGATATTCGCATCAAAAATAGAAGTAAAGGAGTTGCTGCTTCC
>Ga0182742_1001354_pt1 | contig 31780 bp, 25 predicted proteins | sample eDN5th37CBELigMG_FD_128880 | JGI IMG/M metagenome (GOLD analysis project Ga0182742, IMG submission 128880) | Enriched Miracle-Growth compost microbial communities from Emeryville, California, USA - eDNA 5th pass 37_C BE-Lig MG (version 2)... ... | reverse complement strand
TACAAAACTTATCATGGAGCAGAGGCTTTGGAAGTTATCAAAAATCAAGAGATTCATCTGATTATCATGGACATCATGATGCCAAAGATGGACGGAATCAGCGCAACAATGAAAATTAGGGAGGTCCATAATATCCCATTAATTATGCTATCAGCCAAATCGGAGGATTCGGATAAAATTTTGGGATTAAATTTAGGCGCAGATGATTACATAACCAAGCCATTTAATCCATTGGAGCTGATTGCCAGGGTAAAATCACAGCTGAGGAGATACACCACATTAGGTTCTCTTGAAGCAAAGACCAACGTCTTTCAGACAGGAGGACTGAAGATCGATGATGAAAGCAAAAACGTGACCGTTGATGGTGAAGAGGTCCATTTGACACCCGTACAATATAAGATCCTTAAGCTGTTGACAGCTAATCCTGGCAGAGTCTTCTCCATTGAGGAAATCTATGAAAAGGTGTGGAATGAAACATCCTTCAGTCCTGAAAACACAGTAACCGTTCATATTCGAAAAATCAGAGAGAAAATCGAAATCAATCCGAAAGAGCCCAAATATTTAAAGGTGGTGTGGGGAGTTGGATATAAAGTTGAAAAAATATAGCCATTCTATCATAACAAAAATCATTGTTTTTGCGGTGGCGGTCCTCTGTATTGCGGGGATCATTCGTTCCCTCTCGGAGGTAGAGGTTCTTAATAACGGCTATTTTACCAGCGTGGCGGAAGATCAATATTTAGAGAGCCGGGCCTATATCTACGAAAGTGATAGAGTGATATGGGACCTTTCCCGATTATTGGGCGAGTATAAAAATGAGGAATATATACTAAATGGCGAAACCATTACCGAGGAGGAATGGAGAAGTACGGAAGACATTTTATTTGACGAATATCAAGCTTATTCGCGAGCATATAATCCTAACTTAAGTGTATCAGAGAATTTGGCACGTTTTCAAAAAGAATACGCCGATAAAATTTCACAGGCCAGGGACCAGCTAATCAAAGACGATTTGCGAGAGTTTCATTTGCTTGTGCAAAATCTTGAATCCTATGAAGGGCCATTATTTTATGCGACAGATGGGACCAACGTGTTTACCAACACCCATATGGAGAAAAGAAATCAGTTTGAATCCTACCCTGCTTATATGATTTTCGAGGGATACAAGCAAGAGATTTATCCAAAGGAAACAACAGAAAATGACTCCTTCCATCAAACGACAGATGCAATAAATGAACTAGACCCGGAAAACACGGTTATTTATGTAGCCTTTTCTGAAACATTCTTAGATCAAAAAACAAAAGAGTGGCAAGAAAGCAAAGCGGTCGCAACAAAAAACTTATATCAAATCGCTGGATTTTTCATAGGATTTATTCTTTCCTTGATCTATCTGATAATCGCGGTTGGAAGAAAGTCATTTAAGGATCCTGTGCTGCACTTTTATGCAGGAGATAGAATTTATAATGACCTCAATATCGTCATAACAGGCACCCTCATCGTCCTTTATGCTGCTTTAATTGATAGTTTATTTGAGGATATTATAAAAATAATCGCACCGCTCTCTCTTCCTATCATTATCCTAGCCTTATTACTTATATTGACGCTAGTCAAGCATATTAAAAACAAAACCATTTTCAAGCATACCTTGATTTATTCATTAATCTATAAATTAGTGCAATTTATTGGGGAAGTGTACCGCAGCGGAAGTGTAGGCATGAAAACCGTATTACTTGTCATTGGATATCCAATATTAATCGCTCTCACCTTTTTTATGTTCCCGGTAACGATTGGGATTGCAGCCTGGTTTGCCCTCAAAAAAGTCAAGTCTTTCCAAGCGATACAGGATGGGGTTGAAACCATAAAGGATGGGGATCTGCATCATCGAATTGAAGTTAATGGAAAAGGAGAATTTGAAAGGCTGGCTGCCAATATCAACAGGATTACAGATGGATTAAATAAGGCAGTCGACAGCGAATTAAAAAGTGAACGGTTAAAAACAGAGCTTATCACAAATGTATCTCATGATATTAGAACACCTTTAACTTCGATTATCACCTATGTCGACCTATTGAAAAAGGAAAAGGATCCCGCTAAGGCGGAAAGCTACATCGAAGTCCTGGATCAGAAATCTAAAAGGTTAAAAACGTTGACCGATGATTTATTTGAAGCTGCAAAGGCATCCAGCGGAACCATTCCTGTTCAGCTTGAGAAAATAGATATCGTCTCCTTAATGAATCAAGGGCTGGGAGAAGTGAGTGACAAAATCGAAGAACTAGATTTGGATTTTAAGGTGAACTATCCAAAAGTGAAGATTTATCTAACCGCAGATGGGAAATTATTATGGCGGTCCATCGAAAATCTATTATCGAATATCTTTAAATATGCCCTCAATGGTTCAAGGGTCTATATTTCAATCGAAGATACAGGAAGTGACTGCCTGCTTACCTTTAAAAACATCTCAGCCTATGAATTAAATATCTCATCAGACGAACTCATGGAGCGTTTCAAAAGAGGCGATGAATCCAGATCCAGCCAAGGCAGCGGTCTAGGATTATCCATTGCCAAGAGCCTTATCGAAATACAAAAAGGAAGATTTCAAATCCAAATTGACGGTGATTTATTCAAGGCGATGATTTACTTGCCTAAGCATCCTGTGGGGAATTAGTAAGGACAAGGGGACAGGCACTCTGTCCCGCTCAAGTCCAAGGTGGTAAGGACAAGGGGACAGGCACTCTGTCCCGCTCAAGTCCAAGGTGGTAAGGACAAGTTATCATGAACGAAACTAGCTCCTTACTCGTAACAGCGTAGGTTAATTTGGTTAGAATGGTTACTGAAAAAAACCAACCAATCAGAGCTACAATACGAAAGGAGCTAGTCATTATGAAGGATACCATAAAATACGTAGGTTTAGACGTGCATAAAGAAAAAATAGCTGTTGCCATTGCAGAAGAAGGTCGAGGAGAACCAAGGTATTGGGGGATGATTCCTAATAAAGTAGAAGACATTCGAAAATTAGTAAAAAAACTTGGGGATCCAGCAATGCTTCGAGTATGTTATGAAGCTGGTCCAACAGGCTATGGATTGTACAGACTTTTTTTGAGTTTAGGAATTGAATGTGATGTGATTGCCCCATCCTTAATCCCGAAAAAACCAGGGGAGCGAATTAAAACAGATCGTAGGGATTCCATCCGTCTTGCACAACTCTACCGCGCGGGTGAATTAACTTCTATTTATGTTCCAACGGAAGATGATGAAGCCCTTCGGGATTTAGTTCGGGCGCGAGAAGATGCTAAAGAAGATGAATTAAGAGCAAAGCATCGATTAACTAAATTTTTACTTCGAAATAATATTCGAGCACCTCAGGGAATTAAAAATTGGACTTATAAATATAGAGAATGGTTAAATACATTGAAATTTGAACGTTCTCAATTGAAGATTGTTTTCCAAGAATATCTTCACCATCTCTATGAAATTGAGCAAAGAATAAAACGATTAGAAGAAGAAATACAAGTACAGGCTACTAAAGGTGTCCATGCCCCAATGATCCAAGCACTTCAAACTCTAAGAGGAGTAGCAGTTATCACCGCTACAAGCCTCGTAGCTGAAATTGGCTCATTTAAGAGATTTACTACAGCCAAACACTTTATGTCTTATGTCGGACTTATTCCAAGTGAAAGTTCTAGTGGGGAAAGTAGAAGACAAGGGAATATTACAAAGACTGGAAACCGCCATGTCCGTCGTTTATTGATCGAATCTGCATGGAGTTATCGATATCAACCTGCCGTAAAAGGTGAATTAAAGAAGAGACAAGAAGGACAACCAGCAAGTGTTCAAGCTATATCATGGAAAGCACAAAATCGTCTCCATAAAAAATACTTTCGCCTGTTATCAAGAGGAAAAGCTGGTGGAAAGGCAGTAACAGCAGTAGCTAGGGAATTGGCGGGATTTATTTGGGCAGTTACCCAAGAAATGGAGAATCTAACTGAAGCATAAGAGAATCTATCAATATCTAGAGTTCATGTAAAAATTTATAAAAAACATAGACTTATGAGAATAGGGCTCGAAGGCAAAGAAATTACCGGAAAGGATAATCCACTTCTGTCCCCTTTGTACCGTGTCTAAATAGACTAATGTACGTGACAAGTTTGTGGGAGGTCCTTTATACGGAAAGAAAAAATGTGAAAACCCACGGATATCAGACTGCAAACCGCAGTAAATATTTTTGCCTTCGTGCCGTGTTCTTAACTTCTATCTATTAATCATTAAGGAGGAATGGAGTGAATAATTTCTCAACCTTTAAGCAGTGTCTCAATTCCAAGAATGGTCGTCAAGAAAAGCACTTGACAACCATTCTTGGAATTGAGGGGTGGTCTGTAGGTTGAGAAGGAGATTCTCTAGCCTGTAAAGGCTCGTTACAAACAAAAAGAAAAGAAGCCGAAAATAGCTTCTCTTCTTAAAGTTGGACAAAAATTGGATAAATTACATTTTCGAGTGGGAGACTTGATAGTTTCGTTCATATCAGGGGACAGGCACTCTGTCCCGCTCAAGTCCAAGGTGGTACTGCACCCCTAAAGTTAGATTAAAAAAATAGCTTTTGGGGTGTTTTTTATATGAGGAATAAATATGGTGATGCTTTGAAGATGAAGGCGGTTCAAGAGTATCAAGAAGGATAACTAAGAATGAGATTGCTGATACGGTAAGAAGAATAGTGTAAAATCAAAATCAGAGGTCGATCCGAGGGTATCTTGAAAAGCGCAAGCAGCGCTACCACTTGAACCCAAAAGAAAAATGAAAGAAGGCAACCTGGCCGCCAAAAGGACAAGGTGCCTGTCCCCCTGTCCGAAAAAAAAAAGACCCCCTAACTTCTGGAAAGTCCCAAATAATTCGCGAGGAATACATTTTTAATTCCTAATTGCTTCACACCCCCTTCCCTTGCAATTATCCTTACAGCTAAAACATAATCCATCAAAAGACAAAAATAATTGTTCTACATCAATCTTATCTAAATTGTTGCTAATAAGCTGAAAACACAAACAAAGCTCCGGAGAAACCCGAAGCTCTTGAGCCAAAAAAAGATAGAGTTTGCTGAGACGCGAACACGGATACGCTACTGAAATAATGATAGGTTCTCTTTGCTTCATTCGTTTTAAAAAACCACGAGAACTTCCCCAGCCTTATTTTGTAACGACAGAAACTCCGCCATCAACAATGATATTTTGCCCCGTTACAAAGGTGGATTCATTGGAGAATAACCAGGTTACAACATCTGCCGCTTCAGAGGAAGTTCCCATTCTTCCTAGTGCATTCAAACTGTTGTACTTTTCCTCAAGCAGGTTTGACTGCTCTGCCGTTAAGTTTTCAAATTTCCGTTCCATCATCGGAGTTCTGATTGCACCAGGTGTGATGGCATTGACTCGGATTCCTTTATTCCCATATTCTTGTGACACACCGCGGGTTAATGCCAGTATTCCACTTTTCCCAGCGGCATAGGCTGTCGTGTAAGCTGAACAAATTAAAGCATCCAAGGATGAGGTATTAACGATTGCACCGCCGCCATGTGCTAACATCGCCTGAAGCTCATACTTCATACACAGCCAAACCCCTTTGATTGTGCTCCCCATCATATGATCGAAGTCTTCTTCACTGAATTCATGTGTGAGTGCAGGCGTACCTTCTGCATTTCCGGCATTATTAAAAGCAAAGTCTAACTTTCCAAACGAGCTGACTGTTTCTTTTACCATCGGCTCTACTTCAATTCTTTTGCTGACATCGACTGATAGAAACTTCACATGTGGACTTATTTGGTTCAGTTTCTCCAATGCAGCGTTTCCCCGCTCCCGATTCCGGCCAGCAATTACAACCTTTGCCCCTTCATGAAGCAGCCGCTCGGCAACCGCTAGACCAATACCAGAAGTCCCGCCGGTAATCAGCGCCACTTGATCTTTGAATTTCTTCTTTTTCGAAAAATGCTTCTCATTATAGTCTATTATCTATCTTCTGAAACTATTTTTAATAATCTCATATATTAGCGACATCTCATGCATTTTTTACACAACTTCTGTTAGTAATTCTAATCGTTATGCTTTTGTTCCATTAAAAAGAACACTATGAGGTATCCCGCTCAAAAGCACGTTATGCTTTTCGGCAAGGCATGATGAATTAGCAAGTCAAAGATAGGCTGCAAAATTTAAACACAAACCATTCTTCTCATACATAAGGATAAATGAGTTGAACTTTTTTACAGGAGGATTCGTCATATGTATGAGGATGGTTTGCAGCCTTTTTGTGCACAAACAACTGATAAAGCACCCCTGTTTGTGGCGGAGGCTTACGACAATATAGAGAAGAAAATAAAGCAAATTGGTTTAGAAAGCTATCGTGGAAAATGGGTAATCTTATTTTTTTATGCAAGTGATTTTACATTTGTTTGACCGACAGAGCTGGCAGCGGTCGCTGCTATTCACCCTCAACTAAGGTCCTTAAATACAGAGGTGCTTGCCATAAGTACAGACAGTGTATATGCCCATAAAGTTTTTACCGAGACCTCATCTTCTGCTGCTAAGGTGACGTTTCCTCTAGTGAGTGACCGAACGCACCAAATTAGTAAAGCATACAGAGTGCTAAATGAAAAAACAGGGGCCACATTCAGAGCAACCGTCATAGTCGATCCAGAAGGAACCATTGTTTCAAAACTCGTCAATCCTCAAGAGGTTGGCAGAAATGTTTACGAAATTCTAAGGATTATCCAAGGAATACAATACAGCAGAAGGACCGGTGAAGGAGTCCCTGCCAATTGGGTCCCAAGTCAACCCGGAATTACACGGGATCCAAAGTACATTGGCAAAATTTAAGGACACGGGGACAGGCACTCTGTCCGGCTGAAGCCCGTGGTTGTACCGCACCCCAAAAGTTAGAGTAAAAAACTAACACTTGGGGTGTTTTTTATTTGAAGAAAAAACTGAATCCTGCTTTAATATCCATGTGGAAACAGACTTTTCGGATGCTTCCGGGAGTATCTGGAAAAGCCTATGCATCGCTATTACTCGAACCCAAAAGAAAAATTTGAAAGAAGGGAACCCGCCCGGCAAAAGGACAAGGTGCCTGTCCCCCTGTCCGGATTGTAATAACAGCCATTGCCCCTTCATAATATTTAGCAACGGTGATATTTTTTTGAATTTTAAAAGGAATGATTATCTTATGGGTGGTAAAAAGAACATACCAGAGTATGAATCAATAGATAAAGCCCTCAAATGGCCAAAACACGTACGGATTTTATTGCTTTTAAGTTTTGCCATCTTTTTTATCGGCGTGTTTTCCTTTTTAGCTCTATTCATTTTGAATATAACGATCGACCCAATCTGGGGCGGGCCGGCAGCTTATTTGTCTGTTAGTATTATCGGATCGGGCATTGGGCTGCTTACGCTGACTTTTTTTCTAGCGGCTGAGGACAGTTTGAAAAGAACACCACTTATGTTTCGTGCGGCTGCTCTCCTGTTTATTTGCGGTCTTATGCTTCCGGCTTTTTTCACAGTTCCTCCAGCTGCAAAAATTATCCTTGATTATGCACAAGGTGATTATGTTGAAACCTCAGGCATCCCGCAAAACATAAAGACCTATACGAACAAGACAAAGACTAAATGGGTCGATCGCTTTGAAATCGATGGGGTTACGATCATAGCTAAGCCAATGGACATTAAGGAAAAAGATTTATCTCAAAATGATGGCGACCAAACATTACGAGTCCGCTATTTTCCTAGGAGTAAATTTGCGATCTTTATAGAAACATCTGGCGGGACTGTTTTTAAAAAGTAATGAATGGAAAAAGCCGACAAATGTCGGCTATCCACTCCCCCTATTCTGTATCATCCGCGGCAATTATTGCACGCCGTAACAGATTTACTGATACTACCCCTCTTTAGAAATCGAAGTATCTGTAATCCTTGTTCTCTCAAGCCAATTAATAAACTTGCATCCAGTATGATAGGAGAATTGGAAAATAGGGCTTTGTATAAACGTAAAAATAAATGTAAAAAAGTACACAGGCCCGCCTAATATCCATCCCAGTAAAAGAACTATGCTTTCTGTAATGATTCTAACTGTTGCAATTGATTTTCCTGTTTTATCTGAAATAGACAGCATAAAACCATCTCGTGGTCCGGAACCAATCCTGGCTGAATTAATCAGCCCGCCGCCAATCCCCATAATAGCTATCCCAATCATGATCTTAATGATGTCTAGCCACGAATTTGTCGCATTAAAGGAAAAATCCAGCCATAAAAAGAAGTCTATACAGAATCCCACAATGAAGATGCTCAGAAATGTGCCAAACTTTATATATTGTTTATCAAGTTTCCAAGATACACCAACCAATACGACACCAATAACGATATTCCAGGTCCCTATCGAGAACCCCAATTTATTATGGAGTCCTACGCTTAGAACATCCCAAGGGTGAAGCCCAAGATACTGTAAACTCATCGTTAGCGTAAGCCCATAACTGAATAAAATAAGACTGACAATATAATAAAACCAACGAAAGATATACACTGCGGAATTCCTTCTCTCATGACGTTTATATATTTTTTATTATAACCGCATTTTTTAACATTTGTAATATTCAATCAATTTGTAGCAAACCAAGGAAAGAACTTGCGACTTTAGACGCAAGTTCTGTTATTTTCGGCTTCATTTTTGAAATAAGCAGTATTAATAAATAAATATGATTAGTGACTACTTTATATACATTGTTAGCTCATCCATGTTTTTCAGGCTGATTTCACGGGTACCGTTTTCGACTTCCTCAATCATGGAGATGATTTTCTTAAGTAATGACATATCAAATCCATTCTTTTCACCTAATATAATTACTGGATTAAATAGTTCAGGTACTTCTGTTTTTCTTTTGCGAACGGCCAAGTCCCTCCAAATTCCTGACCGTGTTTTTGTATAACTTCTTAGCCGCTTAGCCATATCAAAATAGCTTTTCTCAAGAGCTAAATCCTTTTTTTCTGGAAACAATAGTCCTGGAATCCAGTTATCAAATGGTTCTGGTGTAATCCCTTGGTTAGCAGCTACTTGCAAAACCTCTGTTCCAATAGAATTTATAAGTGGATGAAACTTGCGATCCTCGTAAAAATCAGCTATTTCATTGTTCGTTAAAGCGGTTGCTGTCAGGATAGCACCATAAGCAAGTTTACTCCATAAATATCCATATATATTTTGGGTGGCTTTCGTGTCACCCCAGCATTGTAACCTATCTCTTAAATCATTGACTCTTGAACTTACTTTCCCATTGATTTCTCCTAAATATAAACTTCCTGCCCCACCGTACTCAATATTTCCTGGACCAATGTAGTCTGCAAATAAATTAATAAAACAACCGACAGTTCTGGAATTACCTACAACCGATGCAATGATTTCTTCACATAATCCATTTTGAAATGAGACAACAAACGATTTTTCATGCATCAGTTTTTGGAAAGGCTGAATTGCCTCTTTGGTATGTTGAGCTTTTACTGCCAAAAAGACGATATCCACAGATTCTTTTGTATCTAAAAACTCTTCAACAGTATATGCAGGGGCTTTAACTGTGAACTTATTGTCCTTCTTATGGATAGTTAATCCATTCGTATTGATTTCCTTAACATGTTCGATATCCCGATCAACAAAGGTTACATGTTCATCATTCTTTGTTAAATAGGCGCCAATTACACCACCAATTGCGCCTGCACCAATTATTGTAATTGACATTTTACCTCTCTCCTTCAGTATCACGTCCATAAACACCTTGAATTTCTAATTGCAAATTAAATTTTCTTCTCAATTCCTAAATTCCAATTCACTTAAATTGGGGTCTTTTAATCCCTCTCATTTGCAAAATGTAATAGTAACCCTGCCAGTAAAGCTGTACGCTTTGGCATTTGACTAATTACTAAATACTCATGATTTGCATGGGCACCATCCCCGACTGCTCCTAATCCATCTAAAGTAGGTGCAAATGGCGCAGTTAAATTACCATCGCTTACCCCACCGGTCTCTTTCTCGACCAGTTCAAAACCAATTTCATTTTTTGCTATATTCTTAGCCACTTCAAACATGTCAATTACACTGTCAGTTCTCTCAAATGGCATTCGATTTATTTCACCGCTTGTTGATAATTCTATTTTCTCATTCACTGGTTGCAGATCTAAAACTAGCTGATGAATTCTTTTTAATTCCTCTGCTGTTTTTGCACGAACATCTATCTCTGCATCAGCATGTTCGGCAATAACATTAGCTAATGTGCCACCAGTTATTTTACCAACATTGATCGTTGTTCCACTTGAAAAGTCTGTTTGACCATGAAGATTCACAATCTGCTTTGCTAATTCATCAATGGCACTTACACCTTTTTCAGGATCTGCTCCAGCGTGGGATGGTATCCCTTTAACTGACAGATGATAGATACCAACCCCTTTTCTTGCTGTTTTTAAACCTCCATCAATAGCCGGTTCAAGAACAAATACGTAATCACTTTTCTTTGCTTCGTTCTCAATAAACTTTTTAGAGCTCGGGTTGCCGATTTCCTCATCCGAATCAAAAAAGAATACTATTTTTTTATCCAACCTAACTCCAGCTTGGTTAAGAGCCTTTAATGCAAATAATCCTTGGATTAATCCTCCTTTCATATCAAAGACACCAGGTCCATATGCACGATCGCCGTCGATACGAAACGGTTTCTTTTCAAGTGTTCCTACAGGCCAAACCGTATCAAAGTGAGCTAAGATAAGAATTTGTCTATCTCCTTCTCCCCATTCACATCGCACATGATTTCCGTATTTTTCTACCTCAATTATTTCGGATTTCCCACCTGTTAATTCCTTAAATGAATTTGATATCCAATCAGCTAATTTATCTAGTTTTTCCTTATCATGTGAAGGAGACTCAAATTCAACAATACTTCTAAGGTACTCCAACATTTCATCGGAATTGCTTTCTATCATTTCTTTAATAGTTTCCATGATTTCCTCCTTGAAAAAAATTAGTTTTTTAGACTTTTAAATACCCTGCCTGCAGAATATCCCCCATCTACTAATAAATTTTGCCCCGTAATATAGGCAGCCTTAGGACTAGAGACAAAATAAACGGCCTCTGCAATTTCTTCGATTTTAGCCGTCCTATTTAATGGACAATAAGAAATTTTCTCTTGATGTTCATTAATCGCCTTTTCATTAGTTAGTGTATTTAAGATAGCCTCGGTTTCTACTAATCCAGGTCCCACAGCATTTACCCGAATGCCACTTGCTGCTAATTCCAGCGCTAAAACTTGTGTAAGCATTTTTACAGCGGCTTTTGAGGCACAATAATGAGCAACCTCCGGCCTAGCAACTTCACTAGCCGTTGATGAAATATTCACTATGCTTGCACCCTTGGCGTTGGATTCAATCATCAACTGACAAACTTTTTGGGTAAGAAAGAAAACTGAAGATACATTAATATCAAAAACTTTATTCCACTCCTGTCTTGAAATTTGCAGAAATGGGGTACATGGGAAAATTCCTGCGCAATTGACTAATGTAGTTATATAACCAAACTGTTCATTACTCTTATCTACCACTTCCTGAATAAACGATTCAGAAGTCAGATCGCCTGCTGCTAATAAAACAGATATATTGGGATGCATTTCACGTAATTCGTTATACAAGTCTTTCAATTTTTCCTTTTGCAAGTCTATTAGAATGAGTTCACTTCCTTCAGAAGCAAACTTTAAAGCTATCCCTTTTCCAATTCCCGAAGCAGCCCCTGTAACCATTGTTACAGTTTTACTCATATAGACACTCCTTTAATAAAAAATTTCCCCTTACATAAAAAGAGTACATATAAACCTATGTACTCTTTTATTTGCTGCAAGTGTATCCCTATTGGTTTATTATTTCTCTCGCCTGTTGCATTGCCCAAATTATCCTATTTTGCCCTCGTGTCAAGTGGGTTTTCAACACTTTATATTTGTGTGAACCTTCTTCCAATTGGTCAAAACCTGTTGCTGCAGCTATATCTGGCAGTGGCGGAACATTTAAAGCAGGGTCATGTCTAAATTTACCCTTTGTAGTAAAATTAATAGGAATAAGTATTCTAGCAAGCTTTTCAATTTTAGTATTAAAGGATTTAACTTTAGGGTCAGTTATTGACAATTCTTTCAGCTGCTCAGCTTGGTTATAGAATGTTACTAGATCCCTTTCAAGCAATATTGCTTCTTGCAGTGAAAGGCTAAAATCAAAATGCTTCTGAGCTTTTTCTTGATAGGATTGAATCGTTTGCTGAAACTCTTTAGCGGTTTCAACAAAATTAAATGGGTGGATAATCGCATTTGCTGCCCTAAGTACACCGAGTAAATATATTTTAATATCCTTAACTAAAATCTCTAAATCTGCAACATGCATTAAATCTTCTTCTGTATGCCATTCGATATTAGCTCCACAGCCGCCAACGGAATAATACCCTTTTTCTTTTAGCACTTCTTCCGGAATACTGGAAGAAAGCATGAAATATGAGGTGATTCCAATATTATTAAATGAATAATCACCAGCTCTTAAAGGTCTTGATCCTTTACTTTTTTGACCGATTGCATCCTTAATAACGTTTTGGCAAAATTCGTCCGCTTCGCTTGTCCACATCATATAATCGTAAGACGTTGCCCAGCGGCAGCCTGGAGAGTCACAGTTTATTTGGGCAATACAGTTTTTATCAAGGTCTAAGCCAAATCGATCTGCGAACCAAGTTGAACCGCCATATCGTCCAGTTGAGTGACCCGTCCAAATAGCAATTCGTACGCTTCTTTTTAATTCGCCTTGATGTTTTTTTAAGATACGAATCATTTCAAGCAATGCAGCATTGCCCGTAGCGTTATCCCCGATTCCTGCATGCCAGGAATCAAGATGTCCATGCAGCAAGACATATTTCTCAGGTTCCTCTGTACCTTCAATAAATACATCCATAACTGGGCAGGTCATCCACCCTTTTTCAAGGTGTGTTTCAAACTCTGCAGTTACAGGCCCTTTCTCTATAAGCTGAATTAATTCATTTCCATCATTTTTATTAATGGCTAAGACAGAGATTGAAGGCTCTTTATTCATATTATCTAGGTCAGGTGCACCCCAAATTGGTGTACAGATTCCCTCATGAATATTTTTCCCTGGACTAATAAATACGATGGCCTTTACACCTAATTCAGCAAATTCCTGAACTTTTCCAGGCATCGGAAATCCTTCAGTAAGGATAATTTTCCCATCTAAATCATGTAAATCCCCTTGAAGCTGGGTTCCAAAGATATCATTTATACCCTTTGCGTATCCGGTAGAAATATAGATTAACTCCCCTGATACAGAATCATCACCTGTGATGACAGAAAAAGCTGGTGTTTTAACGCGAAACTCTTTTTCTATTGGATTTATTATCTTTAATTTGGCACTTTTGGGCACACTTAAATACAGTTCTGGTTCATGTACGGTATAGCTTACGCCCCATTCTTTTAAATAACTTTCAAGGAACCTGGCAGCTGTTTTCTCATCTTCACTTCCAGACTCCCGAACCAAAGTTAGGAATTTATTTAGTATAGCTTCCGGCACGTTAGTATTAACTTCATCTAACAAAGTTTTTTCCATTTCTTTTACTTCTGTAGACAAATAAATTACCTCCTTATTATTAATCATAAATAATTGATGCAATTTTCATGCCATTTTATAAAAGGAGATAATCTTAATTTTTCTGCTCTTTTTTATATCTTTTTAGGTTATTAGGTTAGATTAGGTTCCTAAAAAAGGGGATTTCAATTAACTTATGTATGATTTAAGTGTCTCTAGAATAGATACCCCAGAATCTGTAATTCGACTTCCCTGTCCTTTTGTTCCCGCAAAAATTAAACCAAGATCTCTTAAGATTGCCATCCTTTTTCGGATCTGCTGTTCAGATAACGGATATCCATACAATTGAACGTATTCTAATACCCTTCCCCTCCCAATACTTTTCATTTCATCTTTGGCCTTGTTCAGACTTTGAAGGATTATATAATATTCAATAAGCTCTCCTTCCCTTTTTAGCTGATCTAAAAGGTCTTCTTTCATTTCCTTTATTTCATTTATGTTATTAAATTGTTCTGGTAAATCAGTAATCTTTATTTCTTCGCCTTCCATAACCACTGTCATATATTGAACTACGCTCACAAGTTCACGGATATTACCTGGCCAGCTATAATTCAATAATTTTTTCATTACCATTTCCGATATTTTGGGTTTAATACTTGAATATTGACTGATAAAATGGTCTAAAAGTATGGGGATATCTTCCTTACGTTCTCTAAGTGGAGGAATTCTAAGAGGCAATACAAAAAGTCTATAATATAGGTCTTCGCGAAACTCGCCTTTTTCTACCATTTCTTTAAGGTTTTTGTTTGTAGCTGCAATGACTCTTACGTTGATGGGAATAATATTTCTTCCTCCAACCCGTATAACCTGTTTTTCTTGTAATACCCTCAATAAAAGGGTTTGCAGGCTTATTGGTGCATCTGCAATTTCATCAAGAAATATCGTTCCATTATGCGCCATCTCAAATAGTCCTTGCTTACCTCCCTTGGCTGCTCCTGTAAAGGCACCATCTTCATATCCAAATAATTCACTTTCCGCCAATGATTGAGGTAATCCAGCAAAATTTACCGGAATGAATGGTCCATCACATCGATCTGACATGTCATGAATGGCATGTGCAATTAATTCCTTCCCCGTCCCATTTTCCCCTAGAATTAATACGGTTCGATCTCCCGTAGCCATTTTTTTCATGTTACGGAGTATCCCCTGTATTTTAGAACTAGCACCTAAGATATCTTTGCTTGTATATCTAGAGGAAAATCCAATTTTTTGAAATTCCTTTCGGATATTTTTCTCTAATTTTTGTATACGCGTAATATCTTGAATAGCTGTAACATTACCAATCTTTTTATCTTCTATTACTATTTCACTTTTATTAACAATAAGCTTTTGCTCATTAAAACTTACTATATTTTCTTTTTTACCTGAGTTATTTTCAGCTGTATCAATATAAAGCTTTGGAAATTTTCGGTATAAGTTTTCGCCGATAACCGTATCGGCTTTAGGCAAACCAAGTATTTTTTTCGAGGCTTTGTTCATTTTCACTATTTCATCGTCTTTATTTGTTGCAATTAATCCATCAGTAACTGTATCAAAAATAGCCTCAAGCTGATGATTTAATTCGCTGATTTTTAGAAATGAAGAGGACAGTCTGCGGCTTAAAGCAATAATTTCCTGAACGTACCTTGCTGATTGTATATTTGCTTTTTCTATATTCAATTCAAGTCGTATTGAAATTTCAAGAATGGTAGAGTAGTCCAAGGGGCGAATACCTATATCAATAATTCTTTTTATATGTGCGGGTACTATTTCAACTGGCCCAGGGGTTATGGCCGTTTCAATTTCACGATATTCATCTTTAAATCCAGGATAATAGGGAAACATCGAGAATTTAAATCCTAAATTCTTTAATAGCTCTATTGTTTCGTATGTCGTCTCACGAATATTATTGACTACTAAACATTTAGTTGTTGAAGGAAGATTAATCAGCTCTTCCAATTTGCCAATATTGATTGCTCTTCTTGAAATAATTATTTTTTCTGATGGAAAACTGTATTCTTCTAACAGTCCATCAGAGGAAAGAAGGACCAAGTCGACATCGCTTGTTTTTTTACATTCTTGAATGGGAACGATTGTAATTAACTCTTGGAAGAACTTGCGAAGTTGGTCCGTAAAAAGATTACGTGTTCTTTCATCAACTGTTACTAATAATAGTTTAGGCTTTTTCAAACCCTATTCCTCCTAAGTTAACACTTTTAGAATATTATAAATATTATAACAAGTAGGGTCAAGTTCGCCATAATGAAATACACCTAAACTAGACTCTAGATTTTAAAAAAGGCTGGAAGGAACAAAGTCCTTCCAGCCTTTTTCTAGTCATTTACTCTAATAACGATTTTGCCAAAATGGTTTCGTTTCTCTAACTCAACATGGGCATTAGCAATTTCCTCTAACGGAAAAACAGCATGAATGCTTGGTTTAAGTTTTTCCTGCCATACTAAGCTTGTAACCTGTAAGAAATCTTCCCAATTTCCCATTGGGGCTCCCATGATTTTTCGGTGCCACTGATAAATTTCTCTTATACTTATATCAGGGTTGTCACCTGCTGTCGCACCGGAAAGGATCAGCTTGCCATTCATTTCTAGCGACCTTAAGCTATGTCTGATGGTAGGAGCACCCACCGAATCAAAGGCAGCACTTACTCCTCGGCCATTTGTCCACTCTAGTACGGAGGATTCCCAATCACTATTAGAGTCAAGCATCAAATCCGCACCTTTTTCAAGGGCCTTTTTTCTTTTCTCTGCTGTGCTTGCCGTACCGATTACCGTTGCACCGGCAGCCTTAGCAATTTCAACTTGAGCAGACCCGAGACCACCTGAAGCACCTACAACCAGTACGATATCTGAAGGCTTTACTTCAGCAACGGTCATTACCCCTCTCCAAGCGGTTGTATAAACAACAGGCACCGATGCGGCAACTATAGATGAGATATGATCAGGAACCTTAATAATGTTTCGCGCAGGAACCACAACATAATCAGCGAGCCCGCCCCAACAATGTTCTCCGATAATTTTATAATCTGGGCACATACTTGGTTCCCCAAGACGACAGTATCTGCATTCATTACACCCAATGGCAGGATCAAGTATAACTCTATCACCTATTGATGGCACACTAGGTATGGCCTCTGAACCTGGACCATACTTGGCTACACGCCCTACAATATCTACTCCTGAAACATGTGGTAACGTGACTAATGGAACTCCTGGTCCGGATAGCCCTTTTCTGGCAAAAATATCCAGACGATTCAATGCTGTTGCCTCTACATTTAATAATACTTCTCCAAATCCTGGCTGGGGTACTGGAATCTCCTCAATTTGAAGAACCTCTGGACCCCCATGTTTTCTTATAACCACTGCCCGCATCTTGTCAGGGATATTCTCCACCCCACTTTTTATGCTTGTCATTTTAAGAGTTCACCCTCTAGTTTACTTTTAAGAAGCTAATAGAAATATAGAAATTTATACTTAACAAGATAACAGATTTAATTATCCCTTTTCACTGCCTGTTTACCTATATAATTTCTTACTAAAACAGCTAAAACCTTGGTAGTTTGAATGAGGTTTTCTATGTCCATAAATTCATCATAGCCATGCAAATTATTATCGTTAGTCCCGGGTCCAAAATTAATCCCTGGAATGCCATTTTTGTTAAACCATCGAGTATCAGCTTGCCCTAACATACCAACAACTGGAAGCCTCATCCCATTTACTTCTAGATTTGCCTTCTGGATTTCCTCGATCAATGGTGAATCCTCTTCAGTAATCGTTGGGACGGTCTCAAAATCCAGGATTCTTTCAACAAGGATCTTCATGTCAGGATCTTCATTTTCTAATTTTTCAATTTTTGATTTAACTCGATTATAAATTTCATCTAATGAATGTTCAGGGATGACGCGAAAATCAACTTCAATTTCACTTGTGCCTGGTACTACATTAATTTTCGTGCCGCCATTAATTTTCCCTACATTCACTGTTGTATATTTCATACCATTTATTGCAGAGGACTCTTGTTCCAATTCACTTTGCAGCTCTGTTAAACTTTGAATGACCTTTGCCATTTTTTCTACTGCATTAGTCCCCTTCCATTTAAATGCAGCATGTGCTGGCTTGCCAATAGAGGTAATTTTCAATTGTAAAACACCGGCCATCGCTCTTACGATTTGATTACTATAACCCTCTACAATGACCATATCCCCACTAACAAAATGATTATCTGTTATATAACCTGCTCCAAATTCACCACCCGTTTCTTCATCACATGTCGCAACAATCGAGACCTTCCCAAAAAAGGGAATTCCAGATTTCTTTAAGGCTAAAGCTGCCATAATATAGGCAGCTAAACGACCTTTTGAATCTGTAGCTCCCCTGCCATATATTCTGCCGTCAGCAATTTGTCCTGAAAAAGGTGGATATGTCCATTTTTCGTGATTATCCGCAGGGACTGTATCAATGTGAGCATTTAATAGTAAATGGCGTCCCTCTTCAGTTCCTTCAATTGTAGCAACAATATTCTTACGCTGAGTTGAATATCCTAACTCCTTTGTCTTATCCTCAGGTACATCAATGACTTGAACGTCAAATCCCCAACCTGTTAATTTTTTATCCAAATACGCACAAATTTCATCATAGTTTCCAGGAGGATTTTCTGAAGGAATTTGAACCAATTCCTGCAATAATAAAATTTCCTCTTCTTTCAATTGATCTACCACGCTGCAAATATCATTACTCATTATAGAAACCTCCGTCTAGTATACTGATAATTTATTAAAAGAAATCAATGATAATTAAGACTATTTTATCAAAAATTAACCAACATCTTTAAAAAATGGTTTAAGCGAATCTTCGGGAACAGGTTTGGTAAAAAGACTCACAGCAATGAACAATATAATACTTACGATTACACCAGGTATTACTTCATTTAATCCAAATGGTTTTCCGCTTAGATACCAACTCAGTGCCGTAAAAAATCCGCCTAACATCGAAACGATTGCCCCTGCTGCTGTTCCACGTTTCCAGTTCAAACCAAATAATACTGTTGAAAAGAAGAAACTTGCAGTCAATGAAGCCTGGAGCAACACAACAAATTGAACCAGTTCAATTTGTTTCATCGCTAGAAATATAGGAATAATTCCAAGACCCAAAACTGCAATACGGTTTACTCTCATACGCTCCTTATCTGTAGCATTCGGTCTAATCATTGTGGCATAAAAGTCATGGGAGAAGGCTGATGCTGAAACCAGCATTACTCCTGAAACGGTACTCATAACTGCTGCTAAAATAGCGACAATAATTAATGAACCAACTATTGGCGGAAGGATGTTAATTGCCATAATTGTTGATGCAATATCAGGAGTGGACATATAAGGGTACAAAGATCTAATAGCCATTCCAGCTGCAGCAACTGAAATTGCTATGATTGCTTGGAAAACAAACGAAAACCCAATTGCCAGTTTAACTGTTTTTTTACTGCGTAAGGTGTACATACGAGCTAGTTCATATGGTGCTACACAAATAGAAAGCCCAAATGCTGCACCCGCCCCTAAAAGATCTTTGAACCCGTGATGCCAAGTAAGCATATTTGGGCTAAAAGACTGTAAGAAATCGCCTACGAACGCTGCCCCTCCTGCTTGACTATATAAAATAGGTATTGCCGCGAAGAAACAGCCAGCCATAATGACAGCCTGAAAAAAGTCACTGTAAGCAGTTGCTCTCATACCACCAAACATTGTATATAATAAGGTGATTCCTATCGTGATTAGGACTCCCCACATAAATGGGATACCAAATAAGGTTTGGAAGACGTTTCCTCCAGCCTGATATTGTGCTGTTAGGTATACGGTGTAAGCAATAAGAATAAGTAAAGCTGAAATTCCACGTGCTGATTTGCTGTTGAATCTTTTTCCAACATAATCGGGAACTGTCAGTCCGTTAAATGACTGAAACTTCGGACCCACAAGTGTCGCCGCAACGATCCATCCAAGCCACATGCCAACCCAAATGAATAACCAGCTTGCACCTGTCAAATAGTGAACTCCTAAAGTACCCACAAAGGTTCCAGCACTCATTTGAGTAGCCGCAAACGCAGCACCGCCAACTACAGGCCCAATTGAGCGTCCGGCTACTAAGAAGTCTTCACTAGTTTTATTTTTTGTCCAGGACCAAATGGCAATGCCGACAATTACTAAGAAATATAAAACAAGTACCACATAAAATGTAGTGCTAACATCAAACATATTTATCCCTCCACTTCGTCTCTATTCTTTACTCTTAAGAGCCCAAATAAAGTAACCTAAAACCCAGCATATAGAAAAAGCTACAAATATGGTAAACGGTGTCCCTAAATTAAACATTTATATCTCTCCCCACTTTCTGCTTGGATTTACTTTCATTAACGAGCCAGAGAGCAATAGTGCCCAAAATTATAAATAAACCTAATGCTGTGTACATATTGGATTTAGTAAATAAACCAGAGGGAGAATTACTGATTTCAAGATTCACAAAATTCGGTATATTCATCATATACTCTTCTATGGAACCTGATTTCCCGCTATCTATAATTGGGAAGGAGTCATGCAGATATTTTCCATTAGGAATGGTAACCTTAAGGAGCACATCATTACCGTTACCATCACTGCTAACAGATGGAATGATCATCGGTATTTTTAATTTTTCACCTGAATGATTAAATGAAATTTCATAACTAAACTCATTACTAATACCTTCAGGAATTTGAATGAGTAACCTATTTACTGTTTTATCCTCTTTTATTTCAAAATCCAAATTATTTCCATTTGAGATAAATGATAAATCACTTATATCACCCAAGTTTGTAAATATATGTTCAATTGTTCTATTCTCAAAACCTTCGATATTACTTAAAGTAACTGTTTCCGTTACTTGATTTCCTGATTCAGATACTGTAATATCCAAAGTTGCACTTTTTAGAAACGGTTTGGCATCTTCCGCAAATGCAGATGTTGAGCTCATTAATAAAATGAAGATTGTTAATAAAAATAGCCTCTTCTTCATTGCTTTCCTCCCCTTTATTAAAAGTAATAGTGTCACCAAAATAATTATTTAAATATTATGTTTAATTCCCTCCTTTCAAACTTCTTTATGATCATTTGTTGAAAGGCTATAGAGTCCTAGAGCTGCTTTCATGGTTTATTTGATTATCAGGAGTATCTTCAAGTTTTCCTAAGGAAATGAAGATCCTAATAATAAATGCAATTAAACATGATAACCAAATCCATTGGAAATGACCGGATAATTCAAACAACAATCCATAAATATATCCCGAAATGGCTGATGCAATCTGTCCAATGGTATTTATGAGGCTTATCACAGATCCTTCATTATCTCTAACAATCTCTGAAGCTAGTGTTAGCACGGGGGCCATTGACCAAGAAATCCCTGTACCAACTAAGAAGGCGACAATATAAATACCAAAGTCCCTAAATACTAATAACCACAGGGAGCTTACAACCATAACGAAAGAACCAATGATTAATGTTGTTTTCCTTTCTCCCATCCAATCAGATACTTTTCCGGATACAGGGCCCATAACAATTTGACTTATCATTGAAATAGCCATAATCATACCAGCTTGTTGTTTTGAAAAACCTAATATTGTTTCTAAATAGGTCGGGAGCCAAACAAGAAAGCCATATAAACCAAACATCCCAAAAAACGAAATTCCTATAAGTTTTATGATGACCATTTTTTTTATTAGCTGAAAAATTGTTTGCCGATTTGAGGACTGTCTATTATTATCCTTGGAAACAATATTATTCTGTTTATTATCTTTAGGTAAAAACCAAAACATGATTAATATAATAACAAGGGTACTTGACGCGATAAAGAAAAGAGTTCGGAAGCTAATATAGGTGGAAAGTATTGGAAAAATTGTTAACGTCAAAAGCATTCCAGCCCCTGCTCCACCTTGCATTATTCCGATACTTAAACCTCTTTTCTTCCTTGGTGTATATGCTGAAAGCAACTTAATGGCTGGTGAAAATAATAGGGCCGACGATGCACCCATAACAAACCTTAGTACAATAGCAAATACTAGTGAATGGGTTAGTGCAAAAAGACACGAAGTAATCAGCATAATAAATATGCCTATAAAAATGATCCTTTTAGGCGAATAACGATCTGCTAATGTTCCTGCAGGAATTTGAAAAAATGCATATCCCAACAGGAAGGCAGAAACTAAACCGCCTACTTCTGCATAACCGACATGATAAACGTCGCGTAATTCAATTAAAAATGGAACAACATCCATTCTTTGAGTAAAAGCCATGAAATGTATCAATGCTACAAAATAAACAACCATCCATTGATGAAATTTCATGTGAATCTACTCTTCTTGGATTTGATCGAAACAATCTGGCAGACCAAACCCCGGCTGCTGAGCAGGCTGATAGCCATTTGCATTTAATGACGATTTAAATGGATCACCCGAAATATAAAATGGACCAACAAGCTCATGAGCATATCTCCCTGAAGATAACATTGAAAGATGTCCCCCTGCGTGAGTACCTAACATTGTGTCCCATGGACTTATTAATACAAAATCAATACCAGCAGCCTCCGCCAAATTTATTATCTTCATTGCATGGGTTATCCCCGCGCATTTAATAAGTTTAATGCCAAATATATCAACTGCACCTTGTTTTATAAGCTGGAGTGCATTATGAATGGAATGAACACTTTCATCAGCCATGATGGGGACCTTTGTTTGTCTGCGGACTTCAGCAAGCCCATCAACATTCCAGCCGGGGACAGGCTGTTCAACGTATTCAATGGAGTACTCTGACATTCTTTCAATGGTTTGAATCGCTGTCTTAACCGTGTAACCCTGATTGGCATCTATTCGAATGTTAATGTTTTCTCCTATTGCTTTTCTTATTAATTTAATAGATTCAATGTCCTTATCAGGATTTAGGCCAACTTTTACTTTTAATGTTTTAAAGCCTTCTTCAACTTTTTGTACGGCAAGTTCGGACATCTCTTCTGGAATACCTTCTCCTAATACATAAGCAAGTGAAATATTTTTTTCCTTTCCACCCACTAATTGATATACTGGGACACTGAGCCTTTTCCCCTTAATATCCCACAATGCCATATCAATAGCAGATTTAGCGCTGGTTGCTGGATCTAAAGCCATGTTCATTTCATTGTGGATCTCTTCCAAAGAGAAAATATTTTTACCAATTATTTTTGGCCCTAAAACATTTTCAATGGCACTTTTCATCATTGTTGTTGTTTCGCCGGTAAAAAAGGGTAATTGAGATGCTTCTCCGATTCCTGTATATCCATCCTCATCTGTAATTCTTACGAATATGTGAGACTGGTAATTAGGAAATTCTCCATATGAGGTTTTAAATTTTTCATGTATAGGAGTGTTAATAATTTTTGCCTCTACTTTACGTATGATCAATAAAACCCCTCCGTTCTGAACTGCTAAATTTTTTTAGAAATCAACAGTTCCTTAGTAGAATTAACTTTCCCTGATAATAACTTCGGTGGCGTTATATAAGCTTTCTTTGAATGTAATAAATTTGCACCTGCCATAGCTTCGGCAAATTTCAAAGATGCTTTCCCTGGATTTATTACTGGTACTCCTAAATGTGCGGACATCTCTTCAGCGACGTGTAAAAAGCCCATCGACATACAGCCTAAAATAAGAGTATCTGCCCTATCATCCTTAATGGCCTTTTCTCCTTCCTGAATTAATTTATCTAAGGTCTCCTGATAGCTTTCAGCTAAATCTAATACGGGCGTTTCGATTGCACGGACAGAAGCTAATTTTTTTCCAACTCCCGCTCTTTCAACAAGATGAATTAATGGATTTACCATACTATTTGTAACCGTAATGATTGAGAATCTATTTCCACATAATGCTGCAGCCAAGGCGGTTGTTTCTCCAGGCCCAACAATAGCCATTTTTTCTGTGACTTCCCTAATAGCATCTAAGCCGGGATCCCCATAGCATCCTAGTATAGCTGCATCATATCCCTCACGCTCCTTTTGAATCATCAATTCTACCGTTGATGGTATTGAGAGATATTCCTCATATACTGACTCTATCGAGGCCGGTCCTGATTCTGTGTCAACAATATCAACAATAGTATCTGATGATGCATAAGAACGAAGGAGGGAAAGGCGACGGTTCATTTCCGCTTTTCCAGCCTCAGTGCGGCTCATTGGCGAGGGAACAACATAAACAATTTTCAATGTGTTAACCTCCTCTTCTTTTAATAGCTAACCGGAAAAAGCCATACAGGGGATACCACAGCAGCAAAAAATCTATAAAAATAAGTAATCCCCTATTTGCTTTAAACTTTTAACTCATTAGGCCGGTTAATATAAGGAATTTTTAATTTTCATCTATTGCTTGCTCTATTATTTTTGCAGCTGTTTTTAAAGCATAGTTAACCTCATTACTTTTACGGACAAGTGAGTTATATATAAAATGGTATTGATTTGAATCCTTTTCTGCCTTAATTAATTCTTCGATAGCTGATAATTTAGGAATGACTGGTTGTTTTAACGCTAAATCGTGGTCAAATATATCGCCTTTCACATAATTTAAAGGTACTAAAACACGTGAAATTTCCATTAGGGTTTCATTAATAAATGCAACCTTTTCCTTATCAGAATAATCAATGGCTTTAATTAAATCTTGAAGTTTTATAGCACTCTCTTTTAATTTTGCAACTCTATCAATTGATAAACTTAAATCAAAATGACCATTGGCTTTGGTTTGCCAATCTCTAAGACCAATTTCAATCTCCTCAACACTGGCTAATTGGTTAACTGGAATGATCGGATCGGTTAGTGCTCTATATACAATGGCCAAATATATTTCACAATCCCGTTTTAAATTATCTGGATCAATTTTATCCAAAGTGTCTTCAGTCGTGTGCCACCACCAGCCAAATCCACCAGACCTGCCACCGCCAAAAAGCTGTCCAAATGCCGCTGCAGCCGGCTCGTTTGAAGGTTCCTGTTCTGATAATCCCATAAATAGCGAAGGCGTCCCTGTCCCCCAGAAAGACTGATCTCCCGCACGTCCAAATCGGCCACCTTCAAACTTTTCCCCAGTTAAGGCTCCGATGACATCTTTTGCAAGATCCTTTGTCTCGTTCATACAATTTGCTTCTGTTAATACGTTTGCATCTTTTGCTCCGACCGAATCAACGTTAACATGAAGTACACAATTTTCTGTTAGGTCTTCCCAATGGGTATCACAATACCATGCTGAACCTGCATATCGTCCATGTGAATGACCGGACCAAAATGCAAAGCGAAGGGAGCGTTTTAACTTCCCCTGATAGTTTGATAGGATTCTGGCAAGTTCCAGCATAACTGCATTGGCCGTTCCATTATCCATTACACCGTAGTACCAAGAATCGATATGTCCACTGAATAGGACAAATTTATCAGGATCTTCACTGCCTTTTATTTCTGCTGTCAGAGTAGGGATCAAGCGGAATCTTGTGTCAACTTCGTTTGATATTTTACAGCCATTTTCTCCGTAAGCAAGTTGATTACGAATAGACTGACCAATTTCATTATTCACTGAAAGTACCGGTATTCCTGGCAGCAGTGATGCCGTTTCTGGAACAGGCGTGCCCCAAACTGGTGATACAATCATTTGATGGGTATGTTTTGCATTAACAAAAATTGCTCCTGCTGCCCCATACGTTTCAGCCTTTTTCACGGTTCCTGGTGTGGCTAATCCATCAATAACGACCACTTTGCCTTTAACATTACTTTCTTGGAATTCCTTGTCTGAACCACTGCCAACATCTATTACTTCTGCCTCCAAATTGTTGACTGGCTTAGACATCGCATGGGTAATACACTCATAGTTTTTACCTGAAATTTGAAGACTAGCATCACCAGGCAGACTGATATAACCATTACTGAACACTAATTCTGTTTGAATGCCAAAGCTTTCTAATTGATCTTTTGCATACTTAAAAGCCCTAAGCTCCTCCTCAGTACCTGAAAGTCTAACTTCCTTAGCAATTTCCTTGGTAAAAGTCATTAATTGTTCCTTTGAAACATTCCCAAGTAGTTCATTTTCAAAGTCTGTAAGGTTTCGAGTAACTTGCATAAATAAAACCCCTTCCTTTTTTTAAGGTTGTTTATTTCCTAGATCAAGTATTACCTGGCTACTGGTCTTAATTCCATTGGTAAAACAACTGATATCTAAATTTTCGTTAGGTGAATGATTATCCTCATCCGCATTGGCATATGGTACTAAAATGGATGGAAGTCCTAAGATTTGTGTAAAAACATAATCTGGATAGGTTGCCCCTATTGCCGGAATGATTAATGGCTTTTTTTGATGTATTTTTTCTACTGAGCCAATTACCTTTTGGACTAAATGATTATCTGGTGAGGTTCGTGATGGTTTAACTTTGCCGTGGCATACCATCTCTACCTGAAGTTGATTTTTTTTAATATGGTTTTCAATTTTATGGTAAATGTCATCGGGGTCCTGGTCTGCTGCAAGACGTAAATCCAATTTTACTTTTGCCACGCTGGGAATTATTGTTTTTGATCCTTCTCCCCCATAACCACTGGTTAGACCGCTAATATTAAAAGTCGGTTGAAAGGTCAAGCGGTTATAATAAGAATAGCCATCTAAATCTAATGTCTTTATTCCTAGAAGACTTGCAATCTCTTGAGCGCTAAATGGTAAGGATTGTAATAATTCTTGTTCATATTTTGTGGGAGATTTTACATCATCGTAAAATCCTTCTATTAATACTTCTCCATTAGAGGAGTACATGGTTGTTAATGCATGAATAAGCTGCCACGCTGGGTTAGGGACTATCCCCCCTTTGTTTCCGGAGTGATGGTCCTTATTAGCTCCTTTCGCTGTCAACTCTATATAGAGCATCCCTCTACAGCCTAGTGTTATAATCGGGAGTCCGGAATTATGTAATGGACCATCCGCAGTGTACACAAGGTCTGCTTGAAGAAGATCCCTGTGTTCTTCAACAAAAGGAGCAAAATTTTCACTTAAATTTTCCTCTTCCCCATCAAAAATAAGTTTTACGTTAATTGGAAGCTTACCGTATATTTCTAGGATTGATTTAATTGCGAGAATATGGGCTAAAAGTTGCCCTTTATTATCTCCTGCTCCCCTTGCATAAATTTTCCCATTTCGAATCTCTGGTTCAAACGGATTACTAATCCATTTTTCGTAAGGATCAGGCGGCTGAACATCGTAGTGTCCATAGAAAAGGATTGTAAATTCATTTTCGGGATTAATTATTTCCCCATAAACAATAGGGTGTCCTTTTGTTTCAATCATATTGGATTTAATTCCAGCATCCTCCATGATAGTAACCAGTAACTTTGCACATTCTTCCATCCCAATATTTTGCGAACTTATGCTTGGTTGTTTCAGTAATTTAAATAAGACATCAATATATTTCTCTTGATTATTTTCAATATGGCCTTTTATCAGCTCCATTTTTTCACCACCTTTTTAAAAAGTTCTTTTATTATAAATGCAAGCTTCATGCCAAAATTAATTCCACTTAAATTGGGACTAAAAGAGCCGTTTTTTTTAAAAAATAGGTTGTTTAGGTTGGATTAGGTTCAAAAGTAGTTTTCCTAACGAGCTTAAAGAGAGGTAAACATTCCGCGGATCCCTTATGCACACCCTAAAGCTTATAAAACCTAGCCTGGGTGGCAATTTTAATGGCAAACCCAAAAGGCAAGGAATGAATTATCAGTATTATGGGAAATTAATAAGATGATATGATTCATCCAAATAGTGTGATACGATGTATGGTATCTAAAAGAGGACGTGATAATATGATAAAAATTGAACTGCCAGCAGCAGATATTACAATTACGGAGAGACAGCAGGATCGAAAAGAAGATGAACCAGTAATCAAACCAATCTATGGATTCATCGATTTTCACCTTATTCCACGTGACAAAGGCGGCATCTTCTTATTCTATAACATTAATGATGAGCTTCTCTTTGTTGGGAAAGCACGGAAACTGCGCCAGAGAATTAAAAAGCATTTCGAGGACAATGTGTCACCAATAAAAAATCACCGTGATGAAGTCTATAAAATTGAGGTTTGTATCGTAGACGACGCAATGGATAGGGAAATATACGAAACATATGCCATCAATACACTGCATGCAAAATATAACATAGACAAAGTGTTCTTTAGATAAGGTAAAAGGACAAGGGGACAGGCACTCTGTCCGGCCGGCCGGCGGACAAGGTGCCTGTCCCCTATTTATTTAATACCGAATCAATTAATTGATTAAGTTTGTTGATATTTACCTCGTCATTAAAGGAGTCTTTTAAATGATACTTCTGCTTTAGCTTTAGTATCCTTGCAACACTTTGATTAATTCTATCCTCTGATATTTCACCGCGTTCAACTGCCGTCTTTAACTCTGAAATCACCTTAATAACCTTTTCATAATCATGGGCAACCATGATGATATCGCTGCCTGCTTTTACCGACATCACGGCAGCACCGCCTATATCATAGTTTCCTGTAATAGCCTCCATTGTCATATCATCCGTTATGACAACTCCCTCAAAACCCAGTTGGTTTCTTAAGAGCTTTGTAATGATTACTTCAGACATGGAGGATGGGTGTTCGGGATCGATTTTTGGCAGTAATATATGAGCAATCATCACCATTTCTGCCCCTTCATCAATGGCCCGTTTAAATGGAATCAACTCGAGCTTTTCCAGTTCCGCTTGTGTTTTATTCACCACCGGCAACTCCAAATGTGAATCAACAGAGGTATCTCCATGACCAGGGAAGTGTTTAATAGTAGGTATGATATTCTCCGATTGCATCCCTTTCATCGTTTGAATGCCCAGCTTGCTGACAAGATCCGGTTGACTCCCGAATGAGCGATCCCCAATCACAGGATTTTCCGGATTGCTATTTATGTCAAGAACGGGTGCAAAATTAACATTAAAACCATAGGACCGTACTAATTTTCCAAGAACACTGCCTATTTCATAAGAGAAGGAAGGGTTGCTGCTGCTTTTCTCTCCTATTTCTAGGTTAGAAGGAATGTCCATTAAATTTCCTGGCAGCTTAGATATTCTTCCTCCTTCCTGATCAATACCAAAAAACAAAGGAATCTTGCTTATATTTTCTGCTTTGAGGTGATTTATAAAAGCTACCGTTTGGGAAGGACTGGTTAAGTTTTCTTTATTAAAAATCACTCCTCCAACTTTGTATTTATTGATTAAATGCTCATCCTCTAGTTTAGGTTCAGTACCTGAGATGCCGGCAAAAATCATCTGACCCAACTTCTCATCTAGACTCATATTTTCGATTACTTCAGGAATTTTTAAAGAAGAAAGGTTTCCCCGATTTTTTTCAGCTGATTCCATAGCTACCACTGAAATATGATGTACAGATGGGTTTTGATCATTATCATTAGGTTTATCCAGGATCCATTTTAGCTGGAATTTGGAGTTGACCTGGTAAATTAAAATGATTTGATCGTATTCAGCATCTTGATAATATTTGGTTTCATTCGGATCGCCTAATTCATCGAGAATTTCCTGATAATGAATATCCTGCATGGCATTATCAGACGAACGTAAATCAAATGCAATAGAATCATGAAATCCAACGGTTACACCTTGAGTTGGATAAGCAGCAAAATCACCAATGGATGTCTTTTCCATTTGTTCAGGTTCACCGTACTGTTTCGTGACCTCATCGTATTCTGTTAGACCTGCTACAAAAGGAGAACCGATAACCATACCTTTTTTAGCCAGAGAAAAAATCTTATCAATCGTAGGAACCCCGTCGATGTCTTCATTTTCACCGGATTCCGGAGGATCCTCACTACTGGTCGGTGGCTGATTCATTTGATCAGAATCTCTTTCGATAAAAAACAAGAAAAATAAAGCCCCCAAAAACACAATCAATAAAATCATTAAAATCATTTTTTTATACATATTAACCTCCAATATACATCCTATCAAAAAATGCAAAAAGGACAAAGGGACAGGCACTCTGTCCTTCATAGAAGGACAAGGAAAGGACACGGGGACAGGCACCGTGTCCGCAAAATAAAATGTAACATATATTGTTGCGTGTAATACTATAATGTATTATATACAGTATAAGAAAATGAGGTGATAGACAATGAGTTCTTTGTTGGATTCCTACACGACCGAACTTAGAAGAGGAACATTAGCCCTAGCTGTTTTGAGTCAGTTACGAACCCCTCAATATGGATATTCGTTAGTTCAGGTACTTGAAAAAGCTGGTGTGACCATTGATCAAAGTACTTTATATCCCTTGTTACGCCGCTTGGAAAAACAAGAACTCGTGACGAGCAGCTGGGACACTACAGAAAGCAGGCCAAGAAAATATTATGTATTAAGTGATTATGGATTGGAAGTATTCGAACAGCTGAAAAATGAATGGAAGAAGATGACACTTGAATTAAAGTCCTTGCTGGAGGGAGATGTCAATATTGAATCTGATTGACACATATATTTATGAAGTAACAAGAAGGCTTCCAGAAAAAAGTCGTAAGGATATCGCAATGGAGCTTAAATCAACCATTGAAGATATGCTTCCGGAAAATTATACAGAAGAAGATGTGATGGAGCAGCTAGAGAAATTAGGGAACCCTGCAGTACTTGCCGCAAGTTATCGTGACACCCCTAACTATGTCATTGGTCCAAAAGTATATGATGCGTATATCCACACCATAAAACTAATCATTCCATGGGCCATTTTGATCACGGCTCTGGTGCATGTTGTTGAAAGCATTATCTTGTTTACTGGTGAACAGTCCATACTCAATGTGATTATCGAAAGCTCTGCTACGATTATAGGCAGCATAATAATGACTCTAATCCAGGTTTTCTTTTGGGTTACTATGGTCTTTATTGTTATTGAACGGGTTGGATTATCAAATACAGATTTACCATTAACCAAAAATGGAGTGTCTTGGTCACCTGAAGACTTAAAGAGCATCATTATCATCCCTAGGAAAAAAATCATTTCCAAAGGAGAAATTATTTTCGGCTTTATTTGGATTGGTATATGGGGGCTCGTTTATTTTAATGCTGATCATCTTGTGGGAATATATCATTCTATCAATGACGGCGGGTTACAATTTGTCATGCCGATCTTTAACCAGCATGTCCTCCTCACCTATTGGCCAATTATTGTTGCCTTTATTATTTTAGAAATTGGGTTACTCCTGTATAAATTTAAAGCTGGTCAATGGACTTACCCGCTTGCATGGACCAATACCATTATTCACAGTGCTAGTATTATCGCATTTTTTGTCATTATAAAAAATCCAAATTTATTTAATCCAGACGTGATTCCTTATTTTGCGAATATCATTGAAACAAATGCCATATCAGTAGAAAATACGATGAACTGGATTTGGCGGGGTCTGATCATCACGCTTGTTATTACACTTGTTATGGAAATTTATGACTCTTTTCGTAAAGCACGAATATAGGTATCCATTTAATATAAATATGGGAAGCAGGGATCAAACATAATGATCGCTGCTTCCCATTATTTTAGTGCCCCTGCCAAGGAATTTTATTTTATCATATTTACGGACAGGGGGACAGGCACTCTGTCCTGCTTGGCAGGACAAGGTGCCTGTCCCCCTGTCCGTATGTTACACTAGATTTGCTTAACTAATAAATGGGAAGAAGGCTGTAATATGAAAATTGATCTTCCAAAAATTTCACCTGAGTTATCTTCGAGAAATTTTCACGATATTTTTTATGATGATGATCACATTCTTGAAATGTGTGAAATCATTGACTCTTCTTTTGAAAATGAATCAGCAGATAAAGTCAGACTATATAATGTCGTAATCAAGAATTGTAAGTTCACAAATACAGACTTTAGTAATATGGATATGACAGATGTTTGTTTTGAAAACTGCGATTTGTCTAATGTTAATCTAAGCCATTCTTCTGTTCATAGGGTTGAATTTAAAAATAGTAAACTAATGGGTGTTAATTTTGAAGAATCTAGCTTGGGGAATGTTATGTTTGAGGGTTCCGTACTAAACTTGGCGGGGTTT